>Ga0154020_10001912_pt1 | contig 25444 bp, 17 predicted proteins | sample Klosneuvirus_201_FD_109709 | JGI IMG/M metagenome (GOLD analysis project Ga0154020, IMG submission 109709) | Active sludge microbial communities from wastewater, Klosterneuburg, Austria - Klosneuvirus_20160825_MG | ecosystem: Engineered > WWTP > Aerobic digester > Activated sludge | place...
CCCGCCGGGTCGTACACCAGCGTGTGCACCACCGCGTCCGGGAACATGCGGCAAAAACTGGCCAGCACGCTCTCGCCGCCGCGGGTGGACACCAACCAGTCATGCACCAGCGCCACGCGCCGGCCCGCCAGCGAAGGGGGCAACACCACACCGTCAACCATGGGCCGCTCCGCCGGTGCGCGCCGCATCATCCCGCCCCGTGAGACTCCGCACCACGCTCGCCACCAGACGCAAAGGCTCAAACACCCACGCACGCACCACCGGGGTCACTCTTGGTTCGCGCGCGCGAACCGCCACCGGCGCGCCGTAGGCCACCGCCGCCACCAGCAGCGCGGGCCCAACCAAGCCCACCGCAAAACGCCACGGGACGGGCTCCAGCGCCACAAACAGCGGGAAGCCCACCACCACCAACGCCGTCAACGCCGCGCCCATGCACAGGTGGACCACGTTGCGTTTCCCGCGCGCGGCCCCCGCCAGACACGCGCCCAACAGCATCATCCACGCGGTGCACAACGTGGGTGCGGCGGTGGAGACCAGTGCATCCATTTCAACGTTGATGAGCCCCAGCGCGCCAAGCCCCAGCACAGGGATGGACATCACGCCCAACACGCCCAGGCTCACCAGGATGGGACGGGCCCCACGCGGTGGCGCGGGCGGCGTCGGCGCAGGCGCAGGCGCGGCCACCACGTTTTCCGGCGTCACGGGGGCCGTTGTCTGGGCCGTTGTTTCTGGCGTGGTCTGGGTCATTTGGGGGTGTGCTCCAAGACGCGGTGGGTGATGGCCAACAGGTCCATGGTCCAGGCCACCAGCGCATGCAGCAACGCGCCGTAGAGGAAGCTGCGTTCCTTGAGGGCAAAAAAGCCCAGGAAGATGCCGGCCATCACGTTGCCCAGCGCTTCTGGTTCGGGCTTGCCCACGTGCATCACGGCAAACGGAATGGTGGCCACAAACACGCTGTAGTAGCCCAGGGACTTGAAGAGGCCAAAACCCAGGAACCCGCGGAAGAAGAACTCCCAGCCAATAAAATACAACCCGTAGGAGACCTCAAAGAGCAAAAACGGCCACAAGGACCCGCCCTGGTTGGTGATGGCCTTGAATGCCTCGTCACCGACCCAGTGGTTGAGCGGGTACATCTTCTTGAACGCACCAAAAAAACTGACGGTGACCACCACGGGGAGAAAACACGCGTAGATGCCAAACACCCACTTGAGTCCACTGCGCCAGTTGCCCACCTGGACCCCAAGCTCGGCGGGACGCATGCCCAGCACCACGCGGCCCACCAGCAGCGGCACCAGGAAGAGCACAATGGGCCCCATCCAGAACCAATAGAGATGCCCCATGGCCGGCTTGAGGTACCCCGGCAGGTCCCCCAGCAGCCCCTTGAAGTCCCGGTCATACGCGCCGGTGGTGGCGTGGATTTGGGTGAACACCAGCCACCCACCGGCAAACGCCATGATGGCCGCGGCACGAACGTCCACCGCCGTGGTGGCCAGCCGCCACAAACGCTCCAGGCGCTGCCTCAGGGGCACACCTGCCGCCAATGGGTCCGCAAACGCACTGAGGTCCGGCACCACGGCCAGGGGGCCTTCGGGCACGCGGGGGGACGGCGCCACAAGCGCGGTGGCGTCGGGCGTGGCCGGGGATGTGGTTGGGGTGTCGTCCTGGGACATGGAGGTCAGGCGCTTACCAGGGGGCGCTGGCAAACCGCAAAGGGGGGCGGCTTTCCCAAAGGGTGGCGCCACCCGCTAGAGTGCTGCGTCCCCCATGCAGTGTCCCTCCTGCCGCGCCAAGCTGCCCATCAATTTTGCCAAGGACGTCTGCCCGCGCTGTGGGCGCGTCCTCAAGGGCGCGGGCGCCGAGCCTTCCAGTCCTTCGCTGAAAGTGGACCTGGGCAAGGAGGCCTGGCGGCCCCGCCGTCTTTGGACGGGACTGCTGGACGCCATGGAGCTGTTGTTTGCGCCGCGGGTGGCGTGGGAGCGCGCGGCGGGGGACCAGGATGTGTTTTTGGGACGGCGCTCGCCGCCGGCGGTGGTGTCCCTGGTGCTGGGTTTTTGTGGCGCAGTGACCACGGCGCTGGTGATGCACTTTGTGGGGCACCGCTACGGCGTGGGCGAATACGTGGCCACGCGCCAATGGGCCTGGATCATGGTGGCGGTGGTGCCCGCCATGTGGCTGGCTGCGGCGTTTGCTGCGTTCTACGTGGGACGTCAGGTGGCGCAGGCCATGCTTCCGCCCATTGCGGATGACCCCATGAAGACGCGGCAGAACGCCAGCCGCGTGGCGGTGCTCTCGGCGGTGCCCACGCTTTGCATGAGCGGTGCAGCGGTGTTGTGGCTGGTGCCGGACGTGGGACCCGCGTTGGCGTTGTTGGCCGCCGTCTACGCCATGCATTCCACGTTGGTGGGCATCTGGCGGGGCGGCGGAATGATCCTGGACCTGGACCAGAAGGGCCGCCTCAAGCTGTTGTTCACGCTGGCCATCCCGTTGACGCTTCTCTACACGCTGTGCGGTGCGGGCGGGTTGGTGCTGCTCATCCTCAACGACGCCTGAGGCCGCAGCCACCGCCGCGCCGCCACCACGCTGGCCACCGCCAACAACAAACCAAAGACGCTGTACGCCAGACCCCGCGCCCCGTCGGCCGCCGCACCATAGGCCAGCTCCACGCCACCATCCCCCGGCGGCACCACCAGCCGCATGAAGATGGGCCGGCTTCCCGGCAACAGCGTCGTGCGCTGCAACGCCGCGCCTCCGGCCGCCACCGTCCAACGGGGATGCCAACGCGCGCGCAAGGTCACCGCGTAACCGGTGGCGGGCCCGCGCAGCACCAGACGTTCGCGGTCCCACGTTTCCACCGTCACCGTTTCTTCCGACGCCACGCGCTGGTCCGGTGCCCAGCGCGGCAGCTCATAGAGATGGACGTTGCCGGAAAACGCGCCAAGTTCGTTCAACACCGGCGCACCACCGGTGGGTTGGCCCACGCTCACCCAATGGGTGGCGCCGGCACCCGCAAGCTCGGCGTAGTTGTTCTGGCTGTCCCGTGGACCAAAGTCCTTGAACACAAACGTTCCCTGCCGGTGCACCGCCATGACGTTGAGTCCGGTGCGCATGGCCACCAGGCCCGCCACGTGTGCGGCCGGCTCATGGCCCAGCGGGGTATCCACCACCAGCAACGTGTCCGGTGTTTCGTGCGCCTTGACCCATTGTGCGGCCTCCATGAGCCCCGCGGTGTACGGAAGATCATCCACCATGGGCGTGACGTGCGCGCGTTTGAGGTTGCTCTTGGCCCACAGCGCCGGCCCGTAGACATCCGCGGAGGCCACCACCAACGCCACTGCCGCCGACGACAGCGTCACCACCACCTGGCCACGCCGGGGATGCCACCACCAACGCCAGACCCATGAGGTGCCCAACGCCAGCGCCACGCCCGCGGCAAACAACAGCGGGTTGCGCGCAAAAAAATCATACCGGGCCCACTGCACGCGGGTGACCAGTTCCTTCTTGTCCTGCGGCGCCAACGCCGTGAGCAGGTCCAGGGACAACCACAACGTGGCCACCACAAATCCCACCACCGCCACCCGACCGGCCAGGTGACGACGGCGCAACAGCCAGGCCGTGCCCGCAAGACCCAATGCACCTTCCAACGGTGACATGCGGTCAAACCATTTCATCTCCAGCGTGCGGTCCAGCACCACGCGCAACAGCTGGGTGCCCTCCCCCAACGGCGCCTGGAAATCTTTGAGCGCGTAGAATGGCAGCACCATCCACAACGTGGTGGCCATGGACGCCACACACCCCACCACCAACAACAGCCACGCACGCCATCCCACCCGCTCGCCGCTGCGAACGACCCACCAAAGCCCCAGCGCCGCCCCCACGTACGTGATGCCCACAACGTGTGTATGCGCGGCCAGCGTCACCAACACCAACGTCACCGCCAACCGCCGCGCGTCCGGCGCCAGGATGTACCGGTCCGCCGCCCACATGGCGCCCACGCACAACGCCATGGACAAACGCACCGGCCACATCCCCGCCACGGTGAGCGGAATGAGCCCTCCGGCGTGGAAGAACCCCGGATCCAACAACACCAACACCGCACCCACCGCCACCACCGCAACGGGCAGTCCACGTCCCAGAAACATGGCCAGCGCCCACGGCACGGCCACCGTCACCGTCGCCACTTCCAGCGCCACGGCCGCCTCCAGGGGAACCAGTTTGAAACTCAGCAGGTGCAACAACGCGGCGGGCAGGTAGGCCAGCAGGGAATAGTCATCTCCCTCGGCCCAGCCGTAGTTCTGGGTCCAGGTCCACCCCCGCAGCGCCGGAAGGAGCTCTTCCACCAGCACGTGCGTGTGCCAGGCGTGTACCGGGAAATCCCACCCCGCCGCCGTGGAGAACCCGGTGAACAGCGCAGGGACCGCCCACCACGCCGTCAAGACGCACCACGGCAACAGCACCCACCGCGGCAGCGTTGGAACATGCCGCCGGGCCAGCCGCCAACGCGCCGCCGCGCGCCCGCCCAGAAGCGCCAGGCGCGCGCAGAGCATCACCAGCAGGTACTTCAGTGGCGTTGCCAGGACGGGCTCGCGGCTGCGCAACCACCACGCGCCCAACAGCAGCAGCACCACCGCGGGGGGCAGCAGGCGGCGCAACAGGCGCGGGGTTTTGCGCGGATCCATGGGGCTTACATGGGGGTAGCACGGCACCGCCGGGCCGCTCCAACCCCCGTCAACAAAATGCCACACAAGGGCTGGCAGCGGGGGGGCGGGTGCACTATTGCGCCCGCGTGTCCGGAGGTTCCATGCCCGCAGGTGCCACACCCAACGCCGCCACGCTGGATTTTGACGCGTCCGGGCGTCCGGTGCATGACCGCGCGTTCCGCCTGCGGCGGTTCTTCAACTGGTTCCCGCTGGGCCTCACCTACGCGCTTTTGTACATGGGCCGCTACAACCTCACGGTGGCCAAAAACGCGCTCGGCGAGCGCATGACCAATGAAGACTTTGGGATCATCTTCACCACCGGCACCTGGGTCTACGCGCTGTCTTTTGTCTTCAACGGCCCCCTGACCGACAAACTCGGCGGCAAACGCGCCATCCTCATTGCGGCCGCCGGATCGCTCACGGCCAACGCGGTGATGGGCCTCTTCTCGCAGCAGATGTTGACCACGCCCGCCCTGGCCGAGGTGGAGCTGCGCTGGTGGTTCTCGCTCCTCTACGGCCTCAACATGTACTTCCAGAGTTTTGCCGCCGTGGCCATTGTGAAGGTCAACGCGTCCTGGTTCCACGTGCGGGAGCGCGGCAGCTTCTCTGGCATCTTTGGCACCATGATCAGCTCTGGCCTGTTTTTGGCGTTCACCGTCAACGGCTGGCTGCTGGAGGTGCTCTCCAAGAACGCCGCGGGCAGCCAGGCGGCGGTGTGGTGGGTCTTCTACGCGCCCGCCATGTTGCTGGCGGTGATGTTTGTGGTGGAGCTGCTGGTCCTCAAGGACCACCCGTCCCAGGCCGGCCTGACGGATTTTGACCCCGGTGACGGCAGTGCCGGCGAGGACACCACGCCGCTTCCAGTGGGCGTCATCCTTCAGCGCATCTTCACCAACCCCGTCATCCTCACCATTGCGTTCATTGAGTTCTGCACCGGTGTGCTGCGCAACGGCGTGCTGCAATGGTTCACCGTTTTTGCCAAGCAGGTCTGGGTGCTCCCCAGCAGCCACCCGCTGGTCAACGGGAGTGTGAATGGCACTTCGCTGCTGGCCGGCGCCGCGGGCCTTGCCGTGGGCCTGGTGCTGGCGGGGCGCGGCAAACACGTGCGCAACGCGGGCCTGGTGCTGGCGTTGTTGGGCCTGCTTCCGTTTTTGCCCGCGGGCTGGGGCGGCTTCTCCTTTGCCGCTGGCGTGTTTGGCGCCAACGCCGCCGGTCTCATTTCAGACCTCTTCTTTCAAAGCCGCCGCGCACCCGCCGCCGGTGGCCTCTACGCCCTCATGGCCATTTGTACGGCGTTGATGGTGTTTGCCCTGGGCAGCACCACCACGCGCGTGGGCTGGGTGAAAAAAGCAGACGGGCCGTTGCAGGTGGGTGACCAGATTGTCTCGGTGGCCGGTGTGACGCCGTTGAACACCTGGGCGGACGTGTCCAACGCGTTTGCCTGCGTGCAGGCCCCCTGCGCCGGGAAGGCGCAGTGGGATACGGCGCGCTGCCTGTGCTCGGAGAAGCCGGTGCGCGTGGATGGCGCGCAGCCGTTGTCCACCGGCGTCATTGCCCTGCAGGTGCTGCGCAATGGGGCCGCGGTGGAAATCCCGCTGCCTGACCCTGCAAAGCTGCTCAAGGCGGGAGACAAACGCATCCTGCCCGCGGGCCCGGAGCTCACGCTGGACCCCATCTGGCTGGCCATCCTGGTGTTCATCCTCTCCTTCAGCGTCATTGGCACCCACGGGTTGTTGTCCGGAACTGCGTCCATGGATTTTGGCGGCCGCCGCGCCACCGCCACGGCGGTGGGCATGATTGACGGGTTTGTCTACCTGGGCACCGGGCTGCAAAGCTTGGCGCTGGGCTACATCACCAGCCGTGACTGGACGTGGTGGCCGGTGTTTTTGGTTCCGTTTGCCGTGTTGGGCTTCTACCTGTGCACGCGCATCTGGCACGCCAAACCGGGCAAGGCTGGCGCGGGCCACTAAGCGCAGCGTTTTTCTCCGTCGTCAGTGGGCCTTGCGAGCAGCCACCCCCGGTGCTTGCAGCTCCGCCAACGTGGGCTTCAGACGTTCGAATGCCTCCTCCGCGGTGGCACGGCAGGCGTCCCAGTCCAGGTGGCGTTTGTTGGCCACGTTGTAGTCCGGCAGGTTCATGCGTGCCGGGGACAACTGGAAGTACGGCGCCAGCGCTTCTTCCAACAAGGACACAGCAACTTCCTCGTTGTCAGACTCCTCGTTGTCTATCTTCTTGAACGGCCCCGGCCCGTGCCCATAGTTCACCAGGTTGCGGCGTTCCTTGGGCGCAAGGAAGAAGTGACACGCTTCATGGAGCAGTTTTTCGGTGTCACAGCCCATGTCCAGCGCCACATAGAAACACCGGCCATCAAACCCCACCGGCTGCGCAAAAAACGGGGTCTTGCCCTGTTCGTCCCCCGTCAGGGACACCAGCTTCACGCCCTTGCCGGTCCATTTGCACACCCAGGCTCGCAGCGCGTCATAACGCGTGCCACATTTGGAACCCGGCAGCAGACAACAGGCGGTGCGTGGCGTCATGGGACCTTGAGTTGGTAGTGGCCACGCGCGTGCGCCAGCGTGTGGAGGTGTTTCTGGTACGCCTTGGCGTGCGGGCCCTTGAGGACACTGGGCCGCCATCGCTGGATCTTCGCTTCCACATCCTCCAGTTCCGCGGCCAGCAGCTCCACCAGCGTCTTGCCGTGACGGGTCATGAAGCCAAGCTTGCGCGCGGCCACGCGCAGGTCCTCCAGGGAGTATTGGACCGACGCCACTTCCTCCAGGCAGCGGAACCGCGCACGTGCCACATCCGCCGCGGGGACACCCAGGTGCGCGGGAAGGCCACGCGTGCCCGCCGCGGTGGAGATGCGCTCAAACAAACGTGCGCCCATGGTGAACGTGAAGGACGCATGCAGGATGCCGTGGATGGGACGCAAGCTCCGTCGCCACGGCGAATAGAATATCTCCTGGTTGTGGTCCCCCTGCCTCAGCTCGTACTTGCGCAGCAGCAGGTTGAGGTGGTGGTGGGCATTTTCGTGGATGAGGTCATCCACCATGTCCAGCTGGTTGCGGTCATAACAGTTGATGAAAGACAGCTGCGGGCGGTTGCGGTAGCTGAAGCTGACAACGCCACGCGCCTTGATGGGAATGATGCGCGTGGTGAAGCGCTCCAGGTTGTGGAACCCCTCGGGCCACACGTGCTGGATGATGGCCAGGGCGCGCCGGATCTTCGGCTCCGCGTTGGCCGGCGCCGCAACCACCGCGCGCGGCGTTTTGTCCTTTCCAAACAGCAACGCCGGGCCCACCGAAAAATGTGGATACCCCTCCACCAGACGCACCGGCTCCAAGCGCCATCCCGCCGCCGGGATGGCCTGGTCCTCCAACGCCAACACCGCCTTGCCCTTGGCTGCGCGGTACGTGGCCCGGCCCGGGGCCAGCTCCAGGCGCGCCACGTCCGACCGCAGGCGCGCGGGCGGAACCAACACCGCGCCATCCAATCCCACGCCAAGCACACCCGTGGGCTCCACGCGTTCAAACTGCGGCGCCAAATCCAGACGCACCACGCGCGGGGATTGCACCAGGCGCGTCACAAGGTGCGGCGCCAGCAGCAGCGCTTCCTGCGTCACCTGGTCTCCCAGGCGCGCGGCCAGCGCCGTCAGCCGTTTGACCAGGCCGGCCGGGTCCGCATTTCCTGACGGAAACACCGTCACAAAATAGCTGTTCTCGTAGAACTGTTCCTGGCACTCCAGAAAGATGTCCTGGGCCACGGCGTGCTGCTGGCGTTTCCCCGCGCCCGCCAAACGCCGGGCCGCGTCCAGGAAATACACACAGTCGTTGAGCTCCTCCACCCAGCCCACGGCCTTCCAGCTGGAATACGCGGCCAGCGGCAACGCCGCGCCCACCTTGCGCAACAACGCTGTGTCCAGCGTGTGGCCGCGCTGCGCATCCAACTGCACGCACAGATCCTCCAGCAGCCCACGCGTGGAGCGCTCAAACTCCCGCATGAGGCGGTCATACCCGGCGTTGTCAAACAGCTTCATGGAACTCCTGGACCGCAATGACGACGCAAAAGCGTTTGGCAGAGCACCACGCGGTGGTCAACGCACCGCGGGCATGGGACCCGGCGTGCTGGTCCGCCGCTTCTGGCGTTTGTCGTCGTACATCAGGGCGTCTGCGCGTTTGAGGACCGCCCCCAGGTCTTCACCGGGCTCGGCGGTGGCCACCCCCACGCTCAGGTAGACCTGGGTGTCCGGGTGTTGTGCATTGTGTTCGGCCAGCAAGGACGCCAGGCGCGCGCGCTTGGCACGGCCCACCACGGCGGTGGTGCTGGGCAGCACCGCCACAAACTCATCCCCACCCACGCGCGCCAGCACGTCATCCGCGCGGAACGCGTGGCGCAGCACCTCTGCGGTGTGTTGCAGCAGCACATCTCCCGCCGCGTGCCCCTGGGTGTCATTGACCTGCTTGAGTCCATCCACGTCCACCACCACCACGGTGACGGGATGTTGGCGGCCACGCGTCAGCCGCTCCAGGGTGTCCTCCAGAAACGCGCGGTTGTGCAGCCCCGTGAGCGCGTCATGCGTGCCCTGGTAGCGCAGCCGGTCTTCATCCGCCTGGCGCTGGCTGACATCACGAACCACCGCAATGATGAACTCCCCTTCCGCCGTGGGCAGCGGTGACAGCGCCACATCCACCGGCAGGGTGGTCCCGTCCCGGCGCACACAACTCAGGTTGCGCCCCTCCCCCATGGGCCGCGCATTGGGTTGAAACACGTGGCCCGCGCGTTGTTCGCGGTGGTGGGCGGCCTGACCGGTTGGCACCAGGTCCTCCACCCGAAGCGTCAACAGTTCAGCGCGTGGCGCACCCAGCAACTTTTCTGCCGCCTGGTTCACCAGCACCAGCTTTCCCTGCCGGTCCACCACCAGGATGGCTTCCGGCGCGGCATCCACCAGTTGTCCGTACAGTGCTTCCTGAAACGCGGCGGCATTCATGGCTGCGCACTATGGACACAAAGTCTGTGCCAGCAACGTCCGACGCCACCAGATCAACCGAACGCGCCAAATGCGAACTTCATGCGCCTGTGGGGGGCCCGTACCGTCACCCTTGCGCGCGCCTTCGGGGCCCCACCCGCAATCCACGTACAAGACCGCCCCCGAACAACGTTCGCGGTGTGGCGCATGGCTTGCAGCCGCGGCCCCCCGGGTGGAGGCAACCATGGCAGATGGAACTGGCGCGCTACCGTTGGATGGCAATGAAGCCGTGGCCCGCGTGGCCTACCGTCTCTCCGAGGTGGTGGCCATCTATCCCATCACTCCGTCCTCCAGCATGGGCGAGCTGTCCGAGGAATGGAGTGCCCAGGGCAAGACCAACCTCTGGGGAGACATTCCCAGCGTCATGGAGATGCAAAGCGAAGGTGGCGCGGCGGGCACCGTCCACGGCGCGGCCCAAGCCGGCGCGCTGGCCACCACCTTCACCGCGTCCCAGGGCCTGCTGTTGATGATCCCCAACATGTACAAGCTGGCCGGGGAGCTCACGCCGTTTGTCATGCACGTTGCCGCGCGCACGCTGGCCACCCACGCGCTGTCCATCTTCGGGGATCATTCGGACATCATGGCCTGCCGGCAGACCGGGTTTGCCATGTTGTGCGGCAGCAACGTCCAGGAGGCCCAGGACCTTGCGGCGGTGGCGCACGCCGCCACGCTGCGCACGCGCATCCCGTTCATGCACGTCATGGACGGGTTCCGCACGTCCCATGAACTCAACATGGTGACCCCCCTGGCGGATGAAACGCTGCGCGCGCTGGTCCATGAAGCGGACGTGGTGGCGCACCGTCAACGCGCGCTCAACCCGGACCATCCAGTGTTGCGTGGCACCGCCGCAAACCCGGACACGTTCTTCCAGGCGCGTGAGGCCGCCAACCCATTCTACACCCACGTCCCCGCCGCGGTGGCCAGCGTCATGGACACCTTCCAGCACCTCACCGGACGGCGCTACCGCCTCTTCCAGTATGACGGTCACCCTGAAGCGCGGGACGTCCTGGTCATCATGGGCTCCGGCGCTGAAACCGTGCGGGAGACCGTGCGCCATCTGGTGGCGCAGGGCCAACGCGTGGGCTGCGTGACGGTGCGGCTCTACCGTCCCTTCTCGCTCCAGGACTTTGTGGATGCGCTCCCCCCCAGCGTGCAGCGCATCAGCGTGTTGGACCGCACCAAGGAGCCCGGCGCGCCGGGAGAACCGCTGTACCTGGACGTGGTGGCCACCCTGGCCCAGGCGCAGGCGCAAGGTCGCCTGGACCAGATGCCGCGCGTGGTGGGTGGACGTTATGGGCTGTCCTCCAAGGAGTTCACGCCGGCCATGGTGCGGGCGGTGCTCAACAACCTGGAATCCCCCACGCCACGCCACGGTTTCACCGTGGGCATCAATGATGACGTCACGCATCTTTCCTTGCCGGTGGACAACACGTTCCACCTTCCCCAGCCGGGGACCCTGGGCGCCATCTTCCACGGGCTGGGCTCGGATGGGACGGTGGGCAGCAACAAGCAGAGCATGAAGATCCTCAGTGACGGCGGGGACCGGCACGCGCAGGCGTATTTTGTGTATGACTCCAAGAAGTCCGGGTCCGTCACCGTCTCGCACCTTCGGTTTGGTTCCCAGCCCATCCATGCGCCGTACCTGGTGGAAGAAGCCAATTTTGTAGGCATCCACCAGCCCCAGTTTGTGGACCAGCGCAGCCTGCTGGAACAGGCCGCCCCCGGCGCCACGGTGCTGCTCAACGCGCCCTGGAGCCCGGACCGCGTCTGGGAGATGTTGCCGCAGGAGTTCCAGCAAGACGTCCTGCACAAGAAGCTCAAGCTGTTTGTGGTGGACGCAGATGGACTCTCATTGTCCCAGGGGCTTCCGGGGCGTGTGGGCACGGTGCTGCAGGCGTGCTTCTTTGCGTTGACCAACGTGTTGCCCGTGGAAGAAGCGCTGCGCCGGGTCAAGGAGTCCGTTGCCAAGAGCTTTGAGAAGAAGGGCACTGATGTCGTTCGAAAGAACGTGACCCTGGTTGACCTGGCCGTGGCTGCGTTGCGTGAAGTGGTGATCCCCCCGCGGGTGACATCCACGCGTTTGTTGCGCCCGCCGGTCCCGCCGCAGGCTCCAGACCTCATCCAACGCGTCACCGCGCTCATGCTTGCTGGGCACGGGGACCAGCTCCCGGTCAGTGCGTTCCCGGTGGACGGGACCTGGCCCACCGCAACGTCACAGTGGGAGAAGCGCAACATTGCCCGGGACATTCCGGTGTGGGACCCGTCGCTGTGCATCCAGTGCAACAAGTGTGTGTCCATCTGCCCGCACGCCGTCATCCGCGCCAAGGTGGTGCCGGAAGCCACGCTGGCCGCCGCGCCAGAAGGCTTCCAGACGTTGGCGTGGAAGGGGCATGGCTTTGAAGGCCAGCGCTACACGCTGCAGGTCTCCTCGGAGGACTGTACCGGATGCCGCCTGTGCGCCGAGGTATGCCCGGCCAAGGACAAGGCAGCCCCGCGCCGCAAGGCGCTCATGATGGCCCCCGTAGCCGACGCGGGCCCCACCGCCACCACCCACAACAACTTCTTCCTCACGCTGCCGGAGGTGGACCGCACGCAGGTGGGCCATGACCTCAAGGGCAGCCAGCTGTTGCGGCCGCTGTTTGAATATTCGGGCGCATGCGCGGGCTGCGGTGAGACGCCGTACATCAAGTTGTTGACGCAGTTGTTTGGGGACCGCCTGCTCATTGCCAACGCCACGGGCTGCTCTTCCATCTACGGCGGCAACCTCCCCACCACGCCGTACTGCGTGGATGAGCACGGGCGTGGGCCGGCCTGGGCCAACAGCCTGTTTGAGGACAACGCCGAATTTGGCCTGGGCATGCGCCTGGGCGTGGATGCCCAACAACACCAGGCCCAACGTTTGTTGCAGGCCCTGGCCACCAGACTCCCCGCCGCATTGGTGGAAGAGCTGTTGGCGGCCAACCAGGGGGATGAGGCGGGCATCCAGGCGCAACGCGCGCGCGTGGAAGCACTGCAACGCCAGCTGTCCACGTTGGACGGCCCAGATGTGAAGCGCCTCCAACAGCTTGCGGGTCACCTGGTGAAACGCAGCGTGTGGCTGGTGGGTGGCGACGGGTGGGCCTATGACATTGGCTTTGGCGGCCTGGACCACGTCATGTCCACCGGCACCAAGGTCAACATCCTGGTGCTGGACACCGAGGTGTACTCAAACACCGGTGGCCAACAATCCAAGGCCACGCCACGCGGCGCATCTGCGCGTTTTGCGGCGCACGGCAAGGCGGCGGGCAAAAAGGACCTGGGCCTCATGGCCATGGCCTATGGCAACGTCTACGTGGCGCAGGTGGCGCTGGGCGCCAAGGATGCCCAGACGGTGAAAGCCTTCCATGAGGCAGAGGCGCACCCCGGTCCGTCGCTGATCATTGCCTACAGCCACTGCATTGCCCACGGGTATGACCTGGTGGCCGGCCCGTCCCAACAAAAGCTGGCGGTGTCCAGCGGGGTGTGGCCGCTCTACCGGTATGACCCTGCGCGCGTGGAACGTGGGGAGCCGGGCCTGGTGTTGGACAGCGACGGACCCAAGACCCGCGTGGAGGAATACATGCGGCAGGAAGGACGGTTCCGCATGGCCCAGAAAGCGGACCCCACACGGTTTGCCCGCCTGCTGGAAGAGACCCAACGCGCCGTGCACCAACGTCACGCACGCTACACGCAGCTGACCCAACCCACTCCAAACCCCAACCCACCCCGTCAGGGCTGAGGGAGACCACCCATGGACCTCACCACAAAATACCTGGGTTTCACCCTCCCCCACCCGTTCATGCCCGGCGCGTGCCCGCTGGTGGACAACCTGGACACCGTCAAGAAGTTGGAAGACGCCGGTGCCGCGGCCATTGTGATGCACTCGCTGTTTGAAGAGGAAATCACCGAGGAGTACCGGCGTTGGGACCAGCATGTGTCCGTCCATGCTCACCAACACCCCGAAGCGCGGGGCGGCTACCTGCCCGGCCCGGAGCTGTTTGCCTTGGGCCCGGAAGAATACCTGGAACACCTGGCGCGCATCCGCCGCACGGTGAACATCCCGGTCATTGCCTCCCTCAACGGGACCACCGCCGGCGGCTGGCTGGACTACGCGCGGCTGTGCAAGCAGGCCGGCGCGCAGGCCCTGGAGCTCAACGTCTACCGCGTCGTCACGGACATCCATGAGACGTCAGATTCGGTGGAGCAGGGCATCATGAATGTGCTGCGCGAGGTCAAGCGCGCCGTGGCCCTGCCGGTGGCCGTCAAGCTCTCACCGTTCTTCACCGCGCTGCCTCACCTGAGCCAGCATCTGGCCAAGGCCGGCGCAGACGCGTTGATTCTCTTCAACCGCTACTACCAGCCGGACATTGACGTGGAGGCCCTGGAGGTGGTGCGCCGGCTCCATCTCTCCACAACAGATGAGCTGCCGCTGCGGTTGATGTGGCTGTCCATCCTCCACCGGCGCGTCCCCACCGCGTTGTGCGTCAGCGGCGGGGTGCATGGGTCGGTAGACGCCATCCGTGCGTTGATGTGCGGGGCGGACGCGGTGCAGCTGGTGAGCGCGTTGATGCGGCACGGCCCGGGGTACCTCAAGACCGTGATTGCTGCGGTGAAAGAATGGATGGAGGAACACGGGTATGACTCCGTAGAGCAATTGCGCGGCAGCATGTCCCTGGAGAAGTGCCCGGACCCCGCGGCGTACGAACGCGCCAACTACATCCACATGCTCAACGCCCCCACGCGCTGAAGCATCCGCCTGACCTGGGCCAGACCTTCTTGTGGCTCTACAGGGCCAACGTCCGCGTCACGCGAACGTCCCCGTCCTTGTCAATGAAGGACACGGTCACTTCACGCGTGGCGGGCTCAAACCGCATGGCGGCAATGTTGACGAACGACCCCGCCCACTCAAACTGCGGCGGCCCCATGGTGACCCACAGCGGGTTCACCGCATGTGCCGCGGGCCCCACCATGATTTCCCAGAAGTTCTGACCCGGCGCATGGCGGTCCACATGGCCAATCACCGGCATGTGCACGTCACCGGCAATGAAGAAGATGCCCGGCACACCGGTCTTCTCCAGGCGGTTGAGCAGGTCCTCGCGTTGGTCAGAGAAACCCTCCCAACGTCCCTCACGGAACACGTGGAACGGCGGGGTGGTGTTGGAGATGGGGATGGAGTTCACAATGACCTTGAAGACCGCCGTGGACGCCTGCACCCCGTTGATGAGCCAGTCCAGCTGCTCCTGGGAGATGAACCTGTTGTTGGCCCGGTCCTGTTCCGAATAGAGGTCCAGGATGAAAAACTCGGCGGTGCCGCCCCACTTCACGCTGCGGTAGATGGAAAACCTGTCCCGCGCCGGCATGCGCACCGGGACGTGCTCCAGAAAAGCCTTCTGCCCGGCCTCAATCACCTCTGGCGTCAACCGGCTGGGCTCCCAGTTGTTCTGGACCTCATGGTCATCCCACGCGGCAATCACGCTGGTGGCACTGCGCAGCAACACATATTCCTCACGCTCCAGGCTGGAGGCCCACTTGGAGCGGAACTCCTGCATGTTGAGGCACCCGTCGTTGTAGCTGGTGTCCCCCAACAGGACGTGCAGGTCCGCGTCCACCTCGGCCGCCCGCGCCAGCGTGTCAAAGCCAAAACGTTGGCGCGCGCATGAACTGGCGGTGATGAGCAGCGGCGGGGTGGCGTTGTCCGGCGGCGGCGTCTTGAACTGCCCCACCACGCTGCGGCCACGCATCTCCCCGTTCTGGTCCGCCTCCAAAAACGCGTAGACGTAGCGGCGTGACGGCTGCAGCCCGGACACGTCGGCGCTGATGAAACCACCATCATTGGTGACCATGGGGGACGCCATGATGGGCGTGAGCGAGCCGTCCATCTGCTGCTCCAGCACCCGCAACTCGGCGCTGGTGGAACCCAGGTAGCGGCTCACCACGCGTGCGCTTTGCGTGGTCACATCCCCCACGCTCAGCCCCAGGGGAAAACTCCCGGACCACGGCAACCCAAAAGGGTCCGCCGCCAGACTGCGGTGCGGGACACTCCCAAGGTGGCCACATGCGGTGGTCTTGAGCGCTGCAGTGAGCCCAATGCTGGCCTGGAAAAGCTGCCGGCGGTTGAGCTGAACTTTCTCCAACACGTCCTTCACGCCCATACCGTAGATGTTAGACCCGCAAACGGGGATGGCAACCCCGTCGTCACCTGATCGCCATCATGCGCCACAATGCCGCAACGCGTTCGGTGTAGGCGCCAGTAGGGACGCATCTCATGCGTTGGCGGTGTTCTGGCTGCGGCCCCCGCTGCGGTTGGCCTTCAGGCGCCGTGCGTCCTCGTCAAAAATCTCCTTGAGAAACCGGCCGGTGTGGCTGTCCGCCACCTTGGAGACCTGCTCTGGCGTGCCCTGCCCCACCACGCGGCCGCCGCGCGCGCCGCCCTCCGGTCCCATGTCAATCACCCAATCCGCCGTCTTGATGACGTCCAGGTTGTGCTCAATGACAATGACGGTGTTGCCCGCATCTGCAAAACGGTGGAGCACGGTGAGCAGGCGGGCCACGTCATCAAAATGCAACCCCGTGGTGGGCTCATCCAGGATGTACACCGTCTTGCCGGTGGGCCGCTTCTGCAGCTCCTTGGCCAGCTTGATGCGCTGGGCCTCACCGCCGGACAACGTGGTGGCGCTTTGTCCCAGGTGGATGTAACCCAGGCCCACTTCTTCCAGCATCTCCAGCTTGCGGCGCAACGCCGGGATGTTGGCAAAAAACTCGCGACCTTCAAACACCGTCATGTCCAGCACATCCGCAATGGACTTCTGCCGGTAGAGCACCTGCAACGTCTCCGGGTTGTACCGTTTTCCGGCGCACTGTTCGCAGGTGACGTAGACGTCCGGCAGGAAGTTCATCTCAATGCGGATGACGCCGTCACCCTCGCAGCTCTCGCAGCGCCCGCCCTTGACGTTGAAGCTGAACCGCCCCGGCTTGTAACCGCGCACCTTGGCGTCGGGAAGCTCGGCAAACAAATCCCGGATGTCCCCAAAGATGCCGGTGTACGTGGCGGGGTTGGACCGCGGCGTGCGTCCAATGGGCGTCTGATCAATATCAATGATCTTGTCCACCGCATCCAGGCCTTCAATGGTCTTGTGGGGGGCCGGCTTTTCGCGCGCGTTGTACAGGCTGGCCGCCAGCGCGTTGTAGAGCGTGTCAATGGTGAGCGTGGACTTGCCGCTGCCGGAGACACCGGTGACCACCACAAACTTGCCCAACGGGAACTCCACCGTGACGTCCTTGAGGTTGTTGCCGGTGGCGTTTTTCACGGTGATGACCCGTCCGTTGCCCAGGCGCCGGGTGCGGGGGATTTCCACGCGCATTGCCCCAGAAAGATATTTCCCCGTCAGGCTGTCCGGGTGGGCCTTGATGAACGCGGGCGTCCCCTCAGCCACCACCTTGCCCCCGCGAACCCCCGCGCCGGGGCCCATGTCCACCACGTGGTCCGCCGCCAGGATGGTGTCCGCGTCATGCTCGACCACCACCACGGTGTTCCCCAGGTCCCGCAGCCGGCGCAGCATGCCCAGCAGGCGTTCGTTGTCCCGCTGGTGGAGACCAATGGAGGGCTCATCCAACACGTACATGACGCCCACCAGCGCGCTGCCAATCTGGGTGGCCAGGCGGATGCGCTGCCCCTCACCGCCAGACAAGGTGCCCGCCGCGCGGTCCAACGACAGGTAGTCCAGCCCCACCGCATTGAGGAAACCCAGGCGTTCCTTGATTTCCTTCATGACCATCTTGGCAATGGTCTCTTCGCGGGCGTTGAGCTTGAGCCCTTCAAAGAACACCAGGGCGTCCACCACGCTGAACTTCTCCACGTCATGGATGGACTTCTCCGCCACCTTCACGTGGAGGCTCTCCGGCCTCAGGCGCGCGCCTTTGCAGGTGTTGCAGGGCGAATGCGCCATGTATTTCTGCAGGTCCTCACGCACCCCTTCACTTTGCGTCTCCTTGTAACGGCGCTGCATGTTGGGCAGCACGCCTTCAAAGTCCCGGGTGAAGTTGTACGTGGCGCTGTTGCCGGACATCTTGAAGTTGAATTCCTTGCCCTTGCTGCCGTTGAGGACCACCTCGCGCGCGTCCTTGGACAGCTTGTTCCACGGGGTGTCCATCTTGAACTTCATGACCTTGCCCACTGCTTCCAGCATTTGCATGTGGTAGCTGGCCCACATGCCCCCCCACGGCTCCACGGCGCCATCCTCCAGGCTGAGGGTGGGGTCCGGGATCACCAGGCTCTCATCAAAGAACATGGTCTCCCCCAGGCCGGTGCAGGTGGGACAGGCGCCCGCCGGGTTGTTGAAGGAGAACATGCGCGGGGTGATTTCCGGGTAGCTGATGCCACAATCAATGCACGCGTGGCGCTCGCTCACCAGGAAGCTCTCCCCGCCCTGCACCTCAATGCGCGCCAGGCCTTCGCCCAGCTTCAACGCCAGCTCCACGGCGTCCGCCACGCGCTGCCGCACGCCTTCTTTGAGCACCAGACGGTCCACAAACACGTCAATGGTGTGCTTCTTGTTCTTGTCCAGCTTGATGTCCTCGCTCACCTCGCGCAGTTCCCCGTCCACGCGCACGCGCGCAAACCCATCCTTGCGCAGCTTGAGCAGCTCATTGCGGTATTCACCCTTGCGGTCCCGGGCAATGGGCCCCAGCACGCTGAACTTGGTGTCCACCTTCATGCCCATGACGCGGTCAATGATTTGTGACGCCGTTTGCGCCTCAATGGGCTTGCCGCAGTTGTAACAGTTGGGCTTGCCAATGCGCGCAAACAACAACCGCAGGTAGTCATGGATTTCCGTCACGGTGCCCACGGTGGAGCGCGGGTTGCGGCTGGTGGTCTTCTGCTCAATGGAGATGGCCGGGGACAGCCCCTCAATGGAGTCCACGTCCGGCTTGCCCTGCTGCTCCAGGAACTGCCGTGCGTAGGTGGAAAGGCTCTCCACGTAGCGGCGCTGGCCCTCGGCGTAGAGGGTGTCAAAGGCCAGGCTGGACTTGCCGCTTCCGGACAGGCCGGTGATGACAATGAGCTTGTCCCGCGGGAGCGTGACGTCAATGTTCTTGAGGTTGTGTTCACGCGCGCCGCGAATGACGATGGCGTTCTTGTCGCTCATGGGAGTTTCCGGGCCGCCGGAGGATCCTCCGGGAGGGCAACAGTTGTTCAGGTGGGGCAGGTGATGTACCCACCGGGGCGCGGTTTGGCCAGTGGCCCGGCATGTGGTCAATGCTGCGCGGGAACAGGTCCTGGAGGCGTTATTCCAAGGCGATCCATGCCACGCCGCCGGTCAACACCAGGGCGCCAAGCAGGGTCACCACCACCGCCACCGGCAAGAGCACCAGCGCCAGCAGGGCCCCGCCATTGACCGTCCAGAAGACGGGCGTGCCAAGGCCCAGCCCCAGCAACGGCGAAGTGGGCAGGCGCGCCAGGAAGAACAACGTCCCCACCACCGCGCCCACCGCGGCACTCACCACCAGCAACAGGCCACCCACCACCGCCACCGCGCCACCCGCGGCGGTAAGCACACGCGGCAGCGGCCGCTCTGCCTTGGGCCCAGCCTTGTCCGCCGCGGCGGCCAAAGGTGTGGAGGGCGTGGGCGCCTCGGACGTGGGCTGCGTGGACGGGGTGACGGCGGGTGTGGTTGTGGTCACGGGCGCTTCCGCGGGCTTTGCAGCGGGCACCAACGCAAGGTGGAACTGCAAGGGCTCACCCACGCGCAACTCTGCCTTGAGCTCCTGGGACACAAAGCCATCCAACGCCACCACCACCGCGTGGGGCCCCGGCGCCAACGTGTCCACGCTGCAGGGGGTCACGCCCACCACCACACCATCCACGCGCGTGGTGGCGCCCGCCGGTGACGAGGTCAAATCCAACCGTCCAGCCATGCCGCGGTGCAACGCGTCCCGCAGGCCGTTGCGCAACACCGCCACATCCGCCGGGGGATTGCGCAACAGCACCGTCACCTCGCGGGACCGGGACTGCCCCGCGTGCAACACGCGCAGGCGCACCCGCGGAAGTTCGGTGCGGTCCAGCTCCACAAACAACAGCACATCCGCCTTGAACTGCGCGTTGGCCCGCCGCAGGCATCCTTCATCCATGCTCTGGCAACCCAACGTCATCTGAAGGTCCCGCGTGGACACCGGGGGCGTTGGCCCCACGCGGAACATGCGGCTGCGGTCCACCTCATCCCGCAATGCCGCAAGCACGTTGCCGGCCAGCTGCGGCGCCACGTTGGCCGCCACGCTGTCCAGCATCACCACCACCTTGCGCGCATCCATTGGCGCCGGCGCCTGCGCCGCGGTGTTCCCCGCGGCGGCCAGCAGCCCGCCCACCACCATCAAGAGCCACGTCATGCGCACCACGCGGGTGTAAGCGCCAACCAAACACCCTGGCAAGCTGCTGGTGGGCCACACGAAGACGCCAGCAGACCATGGTCAACCTCCTGCAGACACACGGGCCCGCCCTGCAGGTCCACGGAACGCGACTGACACGCTGCAGGACTGGTCCCGTGTGACCGCGTGGGTGGTGCCGGGTGGCGTGGGACCACCTCCGTGGGTTTGCACACGCCCTCCGCGGGGCCGCAGGAGGGTGCCGTGGGTTTGTCTGAGGGTTCCGAGCGTTTGCCAATGACCGCCGTGCCTTTGCCAGGCGCCTCCGTGGGTCTGCGGGGTTGCTCCGTGGGGTGTGGGGCACCCGTGAGGTCATTGCAGGGCCGTGCCGTGGTGATGGGACGGCCGCAGCACGGGTGGTTCGGTGTCCCCGGGCACGTCCACAAGGCGCCCGCCACGTTCACGCCATCACAGTCCCGCGTGCACCACACACCGCGCCGAACGTCCGTCTCGCACGCCGGCGTCCACATCCACGGCATTGAGGCCGTTGAACACCGCGCAGGACACATCCACCGGGCCAAGCTTTTTACGCACGCCCAGGTGCAGCGTGGTCTGGTGCGGCAGCGTGTTCCCCGCCGCATCCACGCGGTCCACGCGGAACTCCATGCCCGCTTCAACGCCACCGGCAAGAAAATCCGGCATCCACAACAACCGCAGGCTCCCCGCGTGGCGTGGCGCCAGGGGCAAACGGGCACCGGTGACATCGTCAAGCGCCTCCTGCAGCCACACGTAGCCGCCGGCCACCGTCACGCCACCGCGCGCGTGGAGCAGCGCCCCGTCCAGCCGCACACCCTGCACATGCGCGCTTGCAGAAAACGGTTGCTGGAACTGTCCCAGCGTCACGCCCAACGCCAGCCCGCCGGTCTGGAACGCCAAGGGTGCGGCGGCCATGTCCAGGCGAAAAAACTCGGCGGTGGCGCGCACGCCATTGCCCAGGTCCAACGTGATGCCCAGCCGCGCGCTGCGGGAGCTGTCGTGATCGGATTGGGGCTTGGGCAACACACTCAGCGGCTCAGGGAACGTTTGCGCGGCGGCCAACAGCGGCGTGTAGCGGTAACCCGCCGCCACCGTGCCTCGCACAAAGACGTGACGGAACGGTTCCCAGCGGAACGACAGCGCGGGCGCCCATGCGGGGCTCAGGCGGTCTGACGTCTCCACGCGCACCGCACCTTCCAGCGCAAACACGCGGCTCACCCGCCAGGTGTCCCCCAACAGGATGGCCGCGCGCAGCCGCTGCCGCGCCAGGGTCACCGGCCAGCCGCCGGCGTTGTCCTCGGCCCATTCACCGGTGACCAGCAGCTCGGCCTGCACCTGGTGGCCACCCAAGGGCTCACCCAGGTAACGCAACACCGCCGCCTGCTCCACCGCGCGTTGTGCGCCCGCGCCGGGATTCCACGCGCCCGCCAGGCGTTCCACGCCGGAGGCACGCAGCTCCACGCGAACGGTGTCCTGCGCAGTGAGCGCCACCACCGCCTCGGCCAGCGCGCCAACCCGGCGCGTCCGGGCGGCCAACGTTTCGCCGGGCGCGTTCACCGTGAGCTCACGGGCGTGTGCGTCGGTGCGCATCACCACACGGGGATGCAGCCGGAACGCGCCGCCCGCCGCAGCGCCCACCACGCGGCGCCCGGCGCGGTCCCCCACAAACGGAGCACCGTCCTGCGTGGGCGCGCCCAGCACCGCACCGTTGGCGTACACGCCACCACGTTCGCCGGCGTAGGACGCCGCGCCGCCGCCCTGGGCTTCCAACGCACCACTGTGGAACGCACGCGCGCCAAACGTGGCGCTGGCGGTGGTGCGTTGCAGGCGGCGGGTCACCAGGTTGATGACGCCACCTTCGGCGCCGCTGCCGTAGATGTGCGCCATGGGCTGGCGCACCACCTCCACGCGCTGGAGCGAATCCACGCCCACCGGCAGCTCTCCCAGGTCCACCAGGCCGTCCGGCGCGCGCGGCACGGGCCACCCGTCAACACACCACAACGCGCGGGCCACAAACCCGTCCAGCATCAACACGCGCCGCCCGTCAACGGTTTCCACCACCTGCACGCCAGGCAGCGTGGCCAGCGCATCTCCCACGTCACGCACGCCGCGGGACAACAACACCGCCGCGTCCAGCACCTCGGTGTGCACCACGGCGGCCTGGCGTGGTTCGGCCACGCGGCGGGCCACCTCCACCCGCGCGCTGGGGTCCACCGCCGCCTGGGCAAGCAGCAGGGCCCACAATGCGGTTGGGAGGGTCCAGGGCATCTCAACAGGACTGACCGGCGCGTGGCGCCGTGGTCAGCACACCAGCGGCATGCCCTTGTGTTTGCCCGCGCGAATAAAATCCAGCGTGAACCGCGTGGCGTTTTCGTAGCTGCGTTCGGTGTTGTCCTTGACCAGCTTCTCCACAATGCCGCCCACGCCAAAGACGTTGACGGTGACCTCGCCGTTGATGGTGCGGCGCACGTTGGGTCCCTCGGCCACCACCACCACCTGGCCTTTGGCCACCACACGGTCTGACAGCACGTTGGGTTGCACGCTCCAGTCCAGCACCTTGCGGTCCTTATGGAACGTGGACTCCTCCAGGTATTCCAGCTCCACGTTGCTCAGGATCTTCTGCACGGGCGCGGGGACGGGGAACCCGGGAATCATGCGGATGCGGCGGTAGATTTTTTTCTCATCCTCTTTGCGTTCCAGCTCCTGCCGGAACTTCACGCCCAGCGCGGGCTGCAGCGCCTTGTCATAATCCGCGTTGAGGAGGATGGCCCAGAACTCATCCGGGGTGATGTTGGGAAACACGTTTTCAATGTGCAGGCGCGCCATGGTGCCCTCCGGGGAAGCCGGCGCCGCCAAAAAAGACCACCACTGGCGACGGGGCAACCGCAGGGTTAGCGCGCCGGGACCCACGCGGGCAATGCGCTTTGTTGGCTCAGAAGGTGATGGCCAGGCCGCCGGAGACCAACGGCAGGCGTTCGGTGCCCACAATGAGGGTGGGTCCAAAATAGTTGGCCAGGCCGGTGGTGGCGGCGGGGCGCGCCAGCAGGCTCAGCAGCGTGTTCTGGTAGAGGCCGGCGTCAAACATGGCCACCTCCACAAAAAAGAACGTGTGCTCATACACGCCCTTGGCGCGGGCATGCAGGGCCCGCATGGGCTCCAGGAAATCCAGGGCCACCATCATGCCCAACGCCAGCTTGCCGCCGAACGAAAACCCACTGGGGTCACGGCGGGAATAGATGGGCTCACTGTCTGAGTTGAGGACCGGGTTTCCGTTGCTGTCCACCACCTGCTGCGGCTTGCTCTCGGCCGGCTTTCCGTCCTGGGTGATGAGCCAACCCGCGCCGCCCACGCCCGCGCGAATGTAGGGCACCAGCGGGATGCGGTAGCGGTCCAACGCCCAGTCAAAGCGGTAGGTGGCGGTGGCCATGACCGGGAGGATGGTGAGTTCCTCGGTGGTGAGGCCGGTGCCGCTGTTGCAGTCCGCCGGGTTGAACAAGCGCCGCCCCCGGATGGTGTAGGCGCCAACGTCCGCGCCCACGGTGATGGTGCCAAAGAGGTCAAACACCGTCAGCTGGGGAGAGAAGAACACCGCGGGCCGGATGCCAAACCCAAACTGGCAGGCAAAACCGGTGATGCCCTGGCTGGTGTCCAGGGCGTTGGCGCCCCGGTAGGGGTCCAGGTCCGGGATGTAGGGACCCACGCGGCCCTCCGCCGTCACGCTCAGCATGCCCGCCAACGCCGGCACCGGGGTCAACACCCCCGCCGCCACGGCCATGCCCAGCACCACCAATGCCCGTTTCATCAACGTGAACCTCCAAGAGAGTTGCGCCGGCGCCGCGCCCCATACCAGCCCAGGGCCCACAGCAGCACCACGCCCAGCCCACCGCGCGTCTGGCCGCAGGAGAAGCCGGCCACTTCGCCGCCGTACAGGTCCAGCAGGCCGTATTCCTTGACGGGGTTGGCAAACACCGTCTGGGTGCTGGGGGGACCTTCATTGCCAAAGTCATCAATGGCGTACGCGCGCATTTCATATTGCACGCCATTTTGCAGGTCTTCCACGCGCACCGGGCTGCGTGCCGCGGACCCCACGTTGCGGAAAGGCCCACACGGCCCATCATCCACCGCCGCATCCGGGGTGCCCGCGTCCGTCCCACCGTCGGTGGTGACCACCGCGGCGTCCGGGGTGCCCGCGTCTGGAGGGCTGCACTGCCGCACCTGCACCACGTACGTCATGTTCTGCGCTTCCACCGCGTCCACGCCGGCGGGCGCGCCCAGCGTGACCTCAATGTACCCATCCCCACTTTGCGCGCGGATGTTGGACGGGACGCCTGGCGCAATGGTGTCAATGTCCGGGCCATCCCCGCCGCGCACGGTGGTGGTGGCGCCCTGCCCGTTGCGCACGCCAAAACAATACGCGCGCCGGGTGCGCACGCCGCCATCCGCGTTGCACAGGTCCGCCATGAAGTCAGAAACGGTGGGCACCGACGGGTTGTACTGGCTCATGGGAAACGCCAGCTGCAGTCCCAGCAACGGGATGTTGTCCTGGATGATGTCGGCCTGGACCGGTTCGGCGCAGGTCACCGCACTCACCAATGCGGTGCTCACCCCGCCGCTGGCGGTGGTGTTGGTGTTGGGGTTCACCGCGGGGATGGGCACATCATCCGCAAACAGGACGCCATAGGGGATGGTTGGGAAGCTGGGGTTGACGCTCACCACCACCTGGAAGTCCACCGCCACCAGCGCATTGTTGGACGCGCACGAGGCCTTGTTGAGCCGCGGCCTGGCGTTTTGGCCACCGTTGTAGAGCGCACCCACCTGGCTGCCGGTCTGCCCGGGAATCTGGGCATCCGCCACCAGCACCAACATCACAAAAGCAGACGCGCTCGCCATGGGTGTTGGGCAACCTAGCAAGCCCCGGGCCCGGCGTCACAACCTTGAATGCACTTGGAATTCCGCCGGTTTTTGACGTGGTCCAGGGCCAAGGTGGCACCCCGGTGGCCACGACGGTGGGGCGGCGCTGCCAGATTGGCACGCACATCCCCAGCGGGCGGTTCTCAGCGGGCACGCACCAGACGGCGCCCCTGTTCAAAGCGCACCAGCTTCACGGTCACCTCTCCCAGGGGAGTGGGCGCCTTGAGAAGCACCGGGATGCGGTCTTCATCCGCCGTCATCCACACCGTGAACGGGCGCGGCTCCTTGAGGATGGCAGGCTGGGCCCGCAGCGCGCCCAGCTGTGCCACGGCGGTACCCGTGGCCTTGATGGTCTCAAAGGGGCCCGCGTCCGTCTCCAGGATCTCCTTGCGTTCCA
>Ga0154020_10001914_pt1 | contig 25439 bp, 24 predicted proteins | sample Klosneuvirus_201_FD_109709 | JGI IMG/M metagenome (GOLD analysis project Ga0154020, IMG submission 109709) | Active sludge microbial communities from wastewater, Klosterneuburg, Austria - Klosneuvirus_20160825_MG | ecosystem: Engineered > WWTP > Aerobic digester > Activated sludge | place...
ACCCACACGCTCGACAGGTCCGCAACGCGATACAGCGGCTCACCCGCCATGATTCGCTGCCCAACAGTCACATTCTTTTCGAGAACCGTGCCGCCCACGGGGGCGTATATCGTGAGCGCGCGCTGTGCCGTGCCCGCCTGCTCGACTCGCGCGATCTGCTCGTCACTGATATCCCACCAGCGCAGCCGACGACGCGCCGCCTGCACGAGATCGTCGGCTCCCGTGCGCGTGTCGATGCTGCTCCCCATGACCTCGTTCGTGAGTTGGCGGGCCAGAAGCAGTTCCTCCTGCGCAGTGACCAACATGGGCGAATAGATCGTCAGCAGTGGCGTGCCGCGCGTCATGCGCTGTCCGGTGTAGTCCACGTACAGTCGCTCCACGAATCCGTCGACCTTGAGGGTGACGGTGCGCATGCGGGTCTCATCAACGACCACCTGCCCGACGGTGCGGACCTCACGTCCCAAGGGCTCCTGAGTGACGGGCGCGAAAGTCACGCCGATACGCCGCGCGCTCGCCGAGTCCATCATGACTGGAGTGGCGCTATCGCTGGTAGGCATATCCATTGCCGCATGATCGACTGCTCCAACGGCAGTCGGTGGCACGGCAGCGGGCCGCGTAAACCACCACGCGGCGACTACCGCGAATACTGGAATGAGCACCAACGCCAACGCTCGCCCTATACGCCCTAAATTGTTCGCCATTATCTAGTCCCCGCTGGCGCGAGCAAAGAGTGACTGATCAGCATCTCGAGGTCAGCCCATGCGCGCCCCTCGGCCGCCGTAAGCGTCACGACTTCCTCACGATATCGGTTGACGACCATGCGATTTTCGATGACGGTCATGAAGTCCACAGAACCGGAGCGGTACGACGCCAGCGATGAGGCGGCCGCCGCTTCGGCCTGTGGCAGCACGGTAGTGAGATAGAGGGCGGTAAGACGCCGGGCACGCGTCAACTCCGCGTGGACTTCAGCGACGCGGGCGCGCGTGTCTGCCTGCATGGACCGCAATTCTGCCTCGGACATTGCTCGCATCGCAGCTGCTTCAACGCGCATGGGCAGCTGCCGCGACCGCGCAAAGATCGGAAGCGACGCGCCCACCATGAGGCTGCCCATCCGATCCGTGCCCATCTCCATCCCGCGCTCGCCGTACTGCACGCCCACCAGCATGTCTGGCCAACGCTCGCGGCGCGCAAGACGCTCATCGGCTACAGCAGCACGCACATCTGCTGCTCCTGCCGCAAGCATGGACCGGTTTCGCAACGCGAGGAGTTGAAGATCGGAGCGCTGAGGGATCGTGTCCGGGAAAACTGGGAGGACGGGAGTGCCGTCAACGGCGGATTCCGGCAAATCCACTGCGGCCGCGAGCCTCGCTCGCGCCGACTCGTTCATCACCTGCATACGAATGATTTCCTCGTCCATGCGCGCGATCTCGACGCGCGCGCGAAGCACATCCGACTGTCGCCCATCACCCACCCGGTACATGGCGGTCGCCACCGCAGCGGCGTCCTCCAACAGACGACGCGTAGCGCGTGCGATCTCGATGCGCTCGCTCGCAGACCATCGCTCGTAAAACGCCATCGCCGTTGTAGCACGAGCGTCCCAGCGGATGTCGGTAGCTCGGGCGCCTGCAGCCTGCGCCCTCGCGCGTGCCGCGTCGCCGGCGGCAGCGAGCTTTCCCGGGATGGGTACCATCTGCATGAGCTGCAGCTGTCGCATGCCAAGGGTCGCGTCAGGCGCGAGGCGCGGCAGGCTGTAGTTCATGAAGCCCAGCTGTAGCTCGGGATCGGGTGGCTTGGTGACACCGGACACGCGAGCGGCGGCGGCCCGCGCCAGCTCAGACGCAGCGCGAACGCGCGGATTCGCGCGGTCAACGAGATCGTAGAGTGCGTGCAGGAAGAGCAGCGAGTCGGCACGGGCATCGACAGTCGCCGCTCCAGGTCGTCGAAGGGTGACGGGCGCCCGCGGCGGCGCAACTTGGGCCGGCGCGGCGTCAGAAAGCAGGATTGTGCAGAGAAGGACCGTCCCGACGGAACGGAACACGATCCCGGCCGAATGGACCGCGATGGACAAGCGCATGTTGACCTCGATGAAAGCGCGCGAGACGCCGAGTGGGTCCGCGAGGGCGCAGCATGTCGCTACGCGGCGCCTCGAAATGGGCGCGTGTCGACGTCAGGCTCGAGGGGGAGGCGCGTCAGGAGCAGTGGTAGGCGCATGCGGCGCCAAGTCATCGTTCCACAGCAGCGGCGCCATCACGCCGCGCGCCACGCTGAGTGCTCCGGCGTGCACCGGCATCATCAGCATCACGCAAACTGCCAACATCCCGCACGGCGCATCGCGACCGTCACTCGTTCGCGGCACTTCTGACGCGCAGCACGGAGACGTGCTGCCCTTGTGCCGGTATTCGGTCGAAACTTTTTGTCGATTCTCACTGCGCTTGTCCGAGATGCCTCGCGCTTCAGGCATGTCAACCGAGGCCGCTGCCAGCTCCGGCGCAGGTGCTCCCGTCGCATCCACACGCTGCAAGCCGGCGCCTGCCGACTCGCCCACCGCGTCCGCGGCAATATTCTTATCCGTGCACGCGACACAGGTTCCACCGAGCGCAGCCCACTGCACGCTAAGGGACACGATAATCGCGAGAAGGCGGCGCAGCGGAGCGATCAAGAGGAACCGGCGGAGAGTATAGTTTATGCTGCATAAAAGGTACGGGCCCAGGTAATTATATCCAGTCAGCAATACGATGATGGCGAGTCGGGGTTTACCTGACAGGGTTTGATTACGTACCGGACTACTGGGTGTAGCAAGCGGGAGAAGTGGCTCCACTCCATTCAGTGTCGCGAATACAGCCACAGATAGATCCCGCTGCCGGCGAGGGTGAGCACCGCCCTGACGGCAGAGTACGCAGATCACCGCTACACAGCAGCACCGCGGTTCGACCGATGGGCCGGCTCGCACCGCGGTACTGCTCCGAAGTGAACACCGTCATGCGCTTAGTTTCGCCACACTTAACGAACGGACTTAGTTGGCGGCTTCTTCACGGGTGGCGTCGCCGCCGGCATCACGTGCCCAGCGTGTGGATCGGCTGGTTTGGGTGCGGCCTTGGGGATCACTTTTGCCGGCGCACGCTTGGCGGTCGGTGGAGCAGATCCCGAGCGGCGCGCCGGCGCGGTCTTGGGCAACGAATCCACTGCTCCCATCGATTCGAGATGTTGCTGGTGCGCACGCAGTGCAGGATCACCGAGTACACGTGCGCGAATCGCCGGGTCTCGCAGCATCGCATCATGCATCTCACGCATCATGGCCTGCGCTGCGGAGTTCTCAGGCGCCGCTGCGGTCACGCCATGCTGCATCGCGTTGTGTGCCGCACTGGTGTCTCGACGCGCCGTCGAATCACTGCGTGCACGTGACGTGTCGGTCGCACCGTGGTTCATGCCCGCGTGGTTCATGCCCGCCATGGGCGGCGCGCCGGCCGCTGCGGTCGGCGACGGTGCCGCCCCTGTGTGCCCAGCGTGCTCGCCACCGACCGCCTGCCCTGACTTGAAACCAATCATCGCGCCCGTGCGATCATCGTGCGACATCACCGCGCCGTACGTCACAGTCGGAGTCGGGAGCACAGGCAGGAAGCCCACCGACGGCCCGCCCATGTTCTCGATGCCCATGTGCCCCGCCATCGTGAGCCATGCCTGCGGCGTCATGACGTACGACGTGTCGTCGCGGAACCGCCCTGCGGCGAGTATAATCTCGGAACGCTTGGCGTTCCGCGGTACGCTGTCATTCGCCAGGATGTCGCTGATGACGTCGTGCATGCTGTGCAAGTTGTCGAAGATGATCGCCGCTTCCTGATACCGCGCCGCGAACATTGGCGCGACGGCGGGCGTCATTGGCATCTGGTACGGGAACGTCCGCGGGGGATCCTGCAGCATCTGCCAGAACCGCGCAGTCGTGGCCCGCACGCCGGCCTGACGTTCCTCGACCGTTTTGCCCACCATCAGCGGTTCGTAGAGGCCCACCTGCAGCCAGTGATATCCCCAGATCAGTCCGTTGAACTTGGGATACTGTTTGCGGAACGCGAGCGAATACGGCTGTTCCTGCATGAGTTTCATGCTCTTCGGCTTCGAGCTGAACGCGACGTCTTTACGACTCTTGTAGTAGTCGATCAGCCGCTGCACTTCACTATCCTTCGCCGCCTGATCAAGACGCTCGTCAGCGAGCACGTCGTAAAGCTGACGATGGAGGATGTGCGCCCACTGGAAATCTGCTTTGCCTCGGGCGCGAGCTGCACGTACTTGATTTCGATGGCCGCCTCCTCCAGCGGCACGCGCGGCGGACGCACCAATACGCGCTTGGTGAGATACTCGTACTCCTTGACTTCTAACTCCGCCGGCGACGCGTTCGGCATCGTCCACAGCTTCTCGTACAAGATGGCGTGGCCGTAGTCGAAGGCGTTGAACAGCCGGTCCGCCGCTTGATAGTTGTTGCGGAAGGTCCAGTTGTGTGGCGCCTGCAGGTAGAACTGCTCGTACGTGGTTACCCACTGTGCCGCGAGCGGCGTCGGCAGCGTGAGCGTCGTGCCGGCCACGGCGGCGGCCACTCCATAGTGTACTGCCAGCCGGGCCAGGCGGCCCCCAAACAGGCGATGCTTCAACATTAGCGTTTCCTCCACGGTAAGCCGACTACGTAGGCGCCACCAATGGTGGCAAACCAGCCTCTATCTTCACCCGTCAATCGCGAGCCCGCGCCCACATCGAGGGCGACGCGCGGCGACAGCTGCACGCGCGTTCCCACTGCAGCATTCCACTCGAGCGCCTCGTCTTCGTGCAGCGGCTGACGCGCGAAGACCTCGCCCGAGAGCAGTAGCGACTGCAGCGGGAATGGGCGGTCAATCGCGACGCCACCCAGCCACCGCGACAACTCCGACGCGCCAGCGCCGACCGCGCCGGGTGCATCCGCGACCGCCGCTGGCGCCTTTCCTGCCGTGTACTGCCCATTCACATGAAAGCGCGCCCAGCGGAAGGTCTTCGTCGCGATGCCCTTCACGCTCGTATACGTCTCGTTTGCTGCAAGACCGCCCACGGGGGCGAGAACACTCGCGCCAATAGCCAGCGCCGGCATGCGGGTTTCCGTGTTCAGGTTGTAGAGCACCGACGCGTCGAGACCGGTGATGCCCACGGATTTCCCTCCCACGCCGGCGTCGAGAATGGCGATAGGAAGACCGATCTCAACCTGCGTGCGGCGGAACAGACCGTACGCGAGCTCAGGCTCGATGCCCCAGCTGTAGACGCCGCGACGATTCCGTTCGAGCCGGAGTGGAGCCGCTTGGATTTCGAGGGCGCGGCGCTCGACCGCATAGGCGTCTTCGATCTGAAGGGGACGACCAGCATCGGTGTTGTAATAGTCCGTTTGGGCCACTGCCACACTGGGCAAGCCCATGGTGCATATCGCCATGATGGCGGCCAGCGCGAAGCGCTGGGGCCAACGATTCAAGGGAGTCATAAGTCGAGAAGTTACCGTGGTAGGTGGAGCAGGCGTCAACCGGGCATGCGAACACGCATTATCTCGCGTAGAACGTGCCACCGGATTTCCTGCGTTGTGCCTGACCGGCGCGTGCCTGATCAGCGGCTGTGCTTGAACATGAGATCGACCAGCTCGTCATACATCGACTCCGCGGCCGCGTCCGTCGATTGGATGGCCGAACTGGCGCAGTGCTTCAGATGGTTGCGCATGAGCTCCCTGGACACGCTGCGCAGTGCCTCGTGGATCGACGAGATCTGCGTCATGATGTCGGCGCAGTACCGGTCCTCATCGACCATCTTCTGTATGCCACGCACCTGTCCCTCGATGCGGCGCAGGCGCTTGATGTTGCGCTCCTTCACCGCACCGTCGACCGCGACGGCCTTGCGTCCTTCGCTCGCCGCGTCTCCATGAGCACCACAGCCGCAGCTGGCGGCTGACGTGGCGGTGTCATCGGGCGCCACCGCAGAGGCGTCAACGCCCTGTTCAAGTGCCGCGTTGTCGCGACTGTGTTTCGGGCTCATCGAGGTGCTCCAGAGAGGGGTGACGTGGCACGGCAGTCGCGCCGGGGCTGTGCAGTTACGCGTGGAATCGCGTTACGCCTTTGCCGCACGGAACCGCCGCAGTCGCAGGCTGTTCATGACGACGCTGACGCTGCTGAAGGCCATCGCCGCACTGGCGAGGATGGGGCTCAAGAGCAATCCAAAGATCGGGAACAGGACACCCGCCGCGACGGGAATGCCGATCACGTTGTACGCGAAGGCCCAGAACAGATTCTGCTTCATCGTGCGCATGGTGCGGTGTGACAGTCGAATCGCGTCGACGACACCCGCTAGGTCACCGCGCATGAGGGCGATGTCTGCCGCTTCCACCGCGATGTCGGTTCCGCTGCCCATCGCGATGCCGATGTCGGCTTTCGCCAGGGCCGGCGCGTCGTTCACGCCATCGCCAACCATCGCCACCACGCGCCCCCCTGCCTGCAAGCGCGCAATCTCAGCGACCTTGCCCGCCGGCAGCACCTCCGCCACGACGCGCGTGATGCCAGCTTCGCGTGCGACGGCAGCGGCCGTGCGCTGATTGTCGCCGGTCAGCATGACCACGTCGAGCCCGAGCGCTTGCAATTGCTGGATCGCCGCTCGCGACGTCGCGCGAATTGGATCCGCCACCGCGATGACGGCCGCCAGCGCCCCGTCGATTGCGACGAACATCGCGGTCTTGCCCTCATCGGCCAGGCGAGTCACTGCCTGGCCAAGCGGCGCGGAATCGACCGCGTAGTCCAGCATGAGTGTCGCATTACCGACCGCGACAGCCCGCCCCCGCACCACACCAGTCGCGCCACGCCCCGTGTGCGACTCGAAGGCATCAGGCGAAACCACGGCAAGTTCTCGCTCCCTCGCGTGGCGCACAATCGCGTCGGCGAGAGGATGCTCGCTCATGGTCTCCACCGACGCGATCAGCGACAACAACTCGTCACGACCCGCGTCACCGATAAATTCACCGGTCGGTGCGATCACGATGTCAGTGACCGTCGGTCGGCCCTCGGTAACCGTGCCCGTCTTGTCCAGCACTACCGTCGTGATATCCCCGGCACGCTGCAGTGCTTCACCGCCCTTGATCAGCACCCCGAGTTCCGCGCCCTTGCCAGTCGATACCATGACCGCCGTGGGCACCGCGAGTCCCATAGCACACGGGCATGCGATGATCAGCACCGCCACCGCTGCGGCGAATGCGCGCACGGCGGCCTCGCCGAGACTTCCGCCGTTCGCATGTACAGCGACGAACCACACCGCAAACGCCGCGACGGCGATAGAGACCACGACCGGAACGAAGATCGCGCTGATGCGGTCGGCGAGGCGCTGGATCGGTGCGCGCGATCCCTGCGCGTCGCGCATCAACTTGACAATCTGCGCGAGTGTGCTCTGCTCGCCGAGCGTCGTCGCACGGAAACGGAATGCGCCGGTGCGGTTGATCGTCCCGCCGATCACACGGTCGCCCACACGCTTCCTGACAGGGAGCGATTCGCCAGTGAGCATGCTTTCATCGACCGCGCTCTCGCCACTTACGATCTCGCCGTCCACCGGGACACGCTCACCTGGACGCACCAACACGACGTCAGCGGCCTGCACGCTGTCGACGGCGACATCCTGCTCTACGTCATCGCGAAGAACGCGGGCCGTCTTCGGTTGCAAGTTCGCCAGCGCACGGAGCGCCGTCGACGTTTCGCGCTTGGCGCGCGCCTCGAATGCGTTGCCGGTGAGAATGAGCGCGATGATGATGATGACTGCTTCGTAGTAGACGTCAGGCATCACGCCATTGCGCACGAAGAAGTCCGGCGCCACGGTGGCGATGACGGAGTACAGAAAGGCCGCACCAGTCCCAACCGCGACGAGGGTGTTCATGTCGGCTGCGTGATGCCGAAAGGCGGCCCATGCCCGCGTGTAGAAGTGGCGGCCGGCCCACGCCATCACGCCGAGCGTGGCGAGCAGCAGGCCCCACGAAAGCACCGCGGCCGGGATCGCGTACAACCATGGTGCAGCTGCTCGCAGCGCGGGGGTCATGTGCTCCATCGCCCATCGCATGAAGGGATCGGCGACCGGACCGTGGTGTTCGGCGTTCATCACGCTCATCAAGGGCATGGAGAGCAGCATCGCGAGTATGCCGGCCACTCCGCTGGCCAACGCCTTGTTTCGCAATTCTCGAAACTCGGCGGCGGTCGCCGCGTCACGCGCCGCTTGTTCCTCGAAGGCGGTGCGATCCGTTCGTGGCATCTCCGCTTCATACCCGGTGGAGCGAATCCGCTCGACCAGCGCGTCTGGTGTCACCGCCGACGCGTCATACGAGATTGTTGCATTGCCCATCATCAGATTCACCGAGGCGTTCACCACGCCGGGTGTGTTGTTCAACGTCCGCTGAACGCGACTCTGGCAGGCGGCGCACGTCATCCCCGAGACCGGGATGAGGACTTTCTCCGCCGAGGGCGGAGGCGCAGCGGGCCGCGAGGGCGTGATATTCGCGGTGCTCATGGTGTGATATCCTCGTGCAAGGGGGAACTACTCGGCGATGAGCTTGCCGCGCAGCATGCTCATTCCGCAGGTGAACTCGTATGTCCCGGGTGTAGCCGGCGTGATCGTGACAGCGGTGATTTCGTGCGCCGGCAGATAGGTGCGGGTGCCGAAGTCCGCGAACACGACCTCCTCCGAGCAACTCGATGTTTCCTGGCGGTCGAATAGGAGGCGTACCGGGAGACCGGCCTTCACGCGGATGGTGGACGGGGTGTAACCGCCCTGCACGACGACGGTGACCTCATGCAATCCGCCGGACGATTGCGTTACGGCCAGCGCCGGCGCGCGTTCGGCGGCGAAGAAGTACCAATTGACCCAAAGGATCGTGGCGCCGGCCGCCGTCAGCACGATCCAGTCGATGCTACCAAATGTTGCGAGCATGATCGATCTCTCCGTGTGGACGATGTGAGCGCTTACCGCGACGAGCAGCCGCCGCCGCTCGCCGCCTGCGGAAGGCCCGTCTTGCGTTGCTCGTCGACACCGAGCGCCGCTGCCGTCCCGAAGCTCGCGCGGTAGCCGGCGTGACGGATGGCCTCGATGACGGCGGCCGGGTTCGCGATGTCCGGCTCGAACCAGATCACGGCTTTACCGATGCGGACGTGATCGACCGTGACCCCTCGGAGGTCTTCCAAGGTGTCGGTCACCGCACGGATGCAGTGGCCGCAGGTCATGCCGGCAATTGTCAGCTCCAGACGTTCAGCCGCGTCCGAAGCGGGCGAGTTCACGCCGACAGAGAGAATTGGTTCGTCGGGGGCGCAGTGGGCGCCCGTCTCCAGGTAGGTCGTTGGGCTATTCATCGTGTCGACTCCGTTGACGAGTGATTCGGGTAGCCAACCGGATACCCTAGTGGGGTATATGATAGATACCCCCCACCCCTATGTCAACAGGTCGTCCGCCGACGACGCGCCAGCTTACAGCTTCACTCGCCGAAGCAGCTGAGCGTTCAGCGCGACGATGATCGTGCTGAAGGACATAAGCACGGCCCCTACTGCGGGCGTGAGTAGGATGTCCCAAGGCGCGAGCACACCCGCCGCGAGCGGGATCGCGACGACGTTGTAACCGGCGGCCCACCAGAGATTCTGCACCATTTTCCGGTAGCTCGCCCGCGACAGATTCACGATGCGCGGCACATCGCGTGGGTCGCTCCGCACCAGCACGACGTCACCGGCCTCGACCGCCACGTCGGTGCCCGCGCCGATGGCAATACCCACGTCGGCGGTAACGAGCGCCGGCGCATCGTTGACCCCGTCGCCCACCATCGCTACGCGCTTGCCTTCGCTCTGCAGGCGTTCAATGTGTGACGCCTTCTGTTCAGGCAGTACCTGCGCGAGCACCGTGTCGATGTGCAGCTCATGCGCGACGGCGTCGGCAACGGATTGGGAATCTCCGGTCATCATCACCACCTCGATGCCGGCCGCGTGCAGCTTTTGCACCGCTTCCGCCGACTCGGGGCGCACAGCATCAGCCACCGCGAACGCGGCAAGGGTGTGCACGCCTTCGATCAAATAGATCACCCCCTGCCCAGCAGCAGCGGCCTTGCTGGCAAACGCCTGGATTCGGACACTTGGCGTAACACCCAAACTCAGCAGCAGATTCGGACCACCCTCTGCCAGCTGCCGTCCTTCGACGCTTGCCCGTACACCCCGCCCGGGCATTGACTCGAACGACGTTGCCGCGGGGACCACGAGCGCGCGCTCCTCCGCACTTTTGACGATAGCGCGCGCAACGGGATGCTCGGCATCACGTTCGACGGCCGCCGCAAGTCGCAATGCCTCATTCTCGGCGATGCCTTCCTCCGTTTGCATCGACACTACGCGATGCTCACCCAGCGTCAGCGTGCCCGTCTTGTCGAAGACCACCGTGGTGAGGTTGCGCGCTTCCTCGAGTCCGCGCCGGTCGCGCACCAGCAGACCGTTCTGGGCACCGAGCGTCGTGGAGATCGCGAGCACGAGCGGGACGGCGAGACCCAATGCGTGCGGACAGGCGATAACGAGCACCGTCACCAGTCGCTCGACCGCGGTGGCCGCGCTCGCGCCGGCGATGAGCCACGCAGCGAAGGTGATCGCTCCCGATCCCAAAGCGACCCAGGTCAGCCAGAACGCCGCGCGATCCGCGAGCGCCTGCGCGCGCGAGCGGGATGACTGCGCCTGCGCGACTAGCCGCATAATCCCCGCAAGCGCCGTACGCTCGCCGGTACCAGTCACTTCCACGCGAAGAGATCCGGCTCCATTGATGGCGCCCGCAATGACCCTCGCACCTTCGGCTTTCTCCACCGGCGCCGACTCGCCCGTCAACAGTGCCTCGTTGACGGTGCTGCGGCCAACTCGCACAACGCCGTCCGCGGGCACATTGGAACCCGGGCGCACCAAGACGATATCGCCGTTGCCCAACACGTTCACCGGCACGTCCTCAAGGCGTTCATCGGCCCCAACTCCGAGCACACGTACCGCAGTCGACGGCAGCAGCTTCGCGAGTTCGCCTAGCGCTCCCTGCGCTTGCGAAATCGAGCGCATTTCGAGCCAGTGTCCGAGCAGCATGATCGTGACGAGGGTTGCAAGCTCCTCCCAGAGCGGCATTCCCGGAAAGCCGAGAGCGACCGCCGCACTGAAGACGAAGGCCACCGTGATCGCCAGCGCGATCAGCGTCATCATTCCAGGCAATCGACCCACGATTTCTCGTCGGGCTCCCTGAAGAAATGGTAAGCCTCCGTACGCAAAGACCGCCGTGCCGAACAGCGCGGGGATCCAGTGAGTACCAGGGAAGCTCGGCGCGGTGTAGTCCAACGCACGCTGAAGCATGTGCCCCCACACCAACGTGGGGAGCGTGAGGAGTAGCGACAGCCAAAACTTACTCTTGAACATTTCGACAGAATGACCTGCATGCTTGTCATGTCCGGCATGGATGGAGTCCGACACATCGATTCTCGGAGGCGCGCCCTGTGCCGGCTTCTCCGCATTGCGAGGCGCACTATCCGTCGAGTGCGCCTGACGGTGTGCCTGATGGCCTGCGTGGGGATCTGTCATGATGAGTGGGCGGATGGAATAGAAGTCGTTCCACAATGGAATAAGTTGAGTATAGCCCCGCTTTAACCCGCATAAAGCCGCGTTCGCCGCTCCACTCGGCCTCCCTCAGTCTGCTCACGTGTGCCGGCGACGAATGGATCTCGCGTCTTCGCCCTTCCGTCGGCATCTTTTATGCTACGTAAAGTCTCACCACGCACATTGTTCTTCCACTCATCACCTACGAGGCATCAATGCTTAGTCGTATCCGTGCCAGTGTTGCCCAGATCGCCAGGCTCAGCGGCGCGAGAGCCGCTGCTTTATTGGTCGCTTCGGGAGCGCTGGCGATGACCACGGCGTGCTCCGGAAAATCCGACCAAGCGTCAAGCGGCGAGACTTCCGCAGCGCGGGCCGCTAGTGCGCCGATGCCCGCCGCCGCAGGTGGTGCGGATGGCATGGCGGGTATGGATCACAGCACAATGAGCAACATGGGCAGCATGACGCCAATGGGTGGCGCCACGGGTGACCCGGACCGCGACTTCCTCCGCATGATGAGCGAGCACCACAGGGGCATGATCGCTATGGCTCATCTGACCATTGAGCAAAAGAAGGGATCGGCAGCAACACAGGCCGATGCAGAGATGCTCGACACGAAGCAGGACGCCGAGCTCGATTCAATGGTGACCGCGCTGGAGCAGCAGTTCAAGGATGCCTATGATCCAAAGATCATGCCGGACAACCAAAAGATGGTTGATGAGCTGAAGGCGCAGTCAGGCGCCGCATACGACCGGTTGTTCTATCAGCACGTCGTGCATCATCACCAGCAAGCAACCCAAATGATTGACCAGCAGGTTGCGATGCTGAAAGATCCGAAGATCAAGGCGATGGCAGAGCGCATGAAGCGCGACCAGACTCGCGAGATCGAGGAGTTTCAACGCAAGGCCGCCGCGAAGTAGTCGCTCCCGTATCGCGCCCAACCGTTACATCGGGCTGAGGTCCATCGGCGTCGGTGTTGCGACGAGCACCGCGGTAACAGCGATCATCAAGACGCCAGCCAGCAGCTCGATACGGGCGGAGCGCTGCAGCGCTGTCGTCGCGGCAGCAGTACCAAGCGTGGGCTTCACGCGGCGCCAGTTGTAGGCGCCAGTACCGGCCACGACAGACAAGAAGGCAAGTTTGAGCAGCAGCGTCCGTCCGTATTCGGACTGCCAAAGCGCCGAGATCTCGCTCATGTGCAGCGACGCGGCGAATACGCCCGTCGATGCGACGATGCCCGCAAACGCCAGTGCTGTCGGCGAGAAGGCGTTGAATAGGTCGGCGACGGCGGCGCCACGCTCCTCGTCCGGCAGCCGCATCGCAACTGGTAGCCCCGCGACCAACACGACAAGAAGGCTACCGAGCCATCCGCCAGCGCCGATCACGTGCAGCGTGTCCGCAATGATCGCGAGCCCCGCGCGTTCCGGGACTGCCGCTGCATGCCCAGATAGCGCTGGCGTGAGAGCAAGCGCGAGAACCCCGAGACCGGCCAGCCCCCAGCCGCCAGTACCGCGTATCGCCGCACGGAAGCCTGTTGCCGCGAACAATGCCCCGACAACCTGAAGCAGCCAACCGCGTCCCCAGACCGTTTCGGTCATCATGGCGCGGACAAGCTGCGGATCGAACGCCTCACCGGGTGGATGCATCGCGTACGACTGCGCGCCCAGGCGTAGCACCGCCGCCACGCCGACGAGCACCGTGCCGAACATGCCGATGCGGGCAGCGCCGTGTCGTGCACTCGCAACGACTGGATTATCTGCGCCGCGCCGCCGCTGCAGCAGGCGCAGCACCGCCCCGTGGAACGCGATGGCGCCGATGGCCATGAGCAGGCCAAGGTACAGCAGAGCGCGAATGGCGACGTACGCCGGCGACTCCACGCCAAAGGTCGCCCCTTGCGGCATCGATTCCGGGTCGTGATGCGTTTCCGGCCGCACTTCAGGTTGCGCGGTCGGAGCCGGAGCTGGCGCGGCCGTGTCGAGCGACATCTGCGCGGCCGGCTTCGCGCCGGCAGCGACGGTAAAGGTGAATCGGCCACGCACCGGATGCCCGTCATCGCCGGCGATCTGCCACACGACCGTGTAGGTGCCCGGGGGCAAGGTCCCACGAATGTCGGCCACTAGTGCTCGCCGGGAGTCCGCCGCGATCCGCACTGGAGAGAGCGCGACCGCCGTCCCGGAAGCGCTGAGCAACTCGAGACGACTGAAGGCAAGCGCCGGTGCCTCGGTGAACTGCAACCGCAGTTCGCGTGGCGCGACCGCTAGCGTCGAGTCGGCCGCAGGCGATGACGTCTTGAGGGACCCGTGCGCGCGCGCGCTCGACGACAGGACAGAGAGGAGAAACAGTGCCAGCAGAGCGCACAACGACGAGCGACGTCGCGCGGACATTCGGTTGTCGCCTCGGCTCCACGTTGTCATCGCGACGCGCGTCATGCGGGCGGCTTTCGCGTGACCGGAGGTTTGGGCGCGACCGGCATCGTGCTGTGGTCCATTCCTGGCATCTTGCTATGGTCCATGCCTGGCATCGCCGCCGGCGCCGGCTTCGTTGCCGGTTTGGCTGCCGGTTTCGCAGCGGGTTTCGTCGCGGGCATCCTCGTCGCTCTCGTTGCTGGCTTGGCGGCGGCGCTCGCTGCCGTGGTGCTTCCAGTTGCCCCGGCGCCTGCCGCCGGCTCACTCGTCATCCGAGGCATGTCCGTGTTCATCGAGGACATCCCCGGCATCTGCGCCATCATGCGCTTCAGCACCGGATCCGTCATCACTCGCTCACGAATCACCGGATCGGCCATCATGCGCATGTGGATGGCCATCATCGTCGAGTCGTCCATCCGCGACACATTCGTGCTGGAGCTCGACGCGCCGGCCGCGCCACCGGACGCCCCGGTGCCCGACATGTTCATGCCGGAGTGATCCATCATCGAATGGTCCATAGCCGAGTGATCCGCCGCCGCTGGCTTGCTGCCGTTCGGCGATGTTGTAAGCTCCTTGGCAGCCGCACGTACAGGCGCCGCTGCATTGCGCAGGGTGCCACAGGCGAGTGTCGTCGCAACTGCACCGGTCGCGGGTGAGTCTGCCGACGACTGCACACGCAGATGGAACTGGCTATCAGCGGCCAGCGGCGCGCCGATGTTCGCGCTGCCGCTGGCGCTGCCGGACGCGTCGACAGTGATCGGCGCGTAGGCACTTGCTTCTCCGACGAGGCCTTCGTCACGCGTACAGGAGCCGCGCCGCACGGACCAACTGCGCACCGCACCAGGTTGATCACCGTACCAGACCATTCGCACCATCGTGCCGGTCACGGTGGAAGTCCCCGACGCCGCCCGTGATCCGAGGGGATCCGTGAGTAACGCGGCTCGTGCTGCCGACGGCGGCTGCATTGGCATGCTGGCGTGGTTCGCCGTCACGCCGCCCGGAGCCTGTGCGTACACCACGCTGCCATTCGGCACCCCGAGAGCGACGACTGCTGTGAGGAAGAACAAGCGCATCGGAAAAATCTCCGTTGGTGACGCAGGGCCTCGGGCCCCAGGACGTTGCAGAGCGTTGTTGGTGTTCATCGCCAGATTCGCAGGCCGGCAGTAATTGCTCCCACACTCCGGGGCTCTCCCAGATTGTGAGCCATAGCAGCCGTCGCGCCTGTCCGCCTGAGCAGCGACACGCCCACGTAGGGCGCAAACTTCCGTCGGATCTCGTAGCGCATGCGCGCACCGATCTCGATGTCGTTGAGCCCCGATCCCACGCCGATCTCGGGCACTGCCTGCACGGCCGCATTGAGCTCTACCCACGGCTGCACGATCAAACGTTGCGTGAACAGGAGGTCGATGGACGACTCGAACTCGAACGACACATCACCTTGGTCGCTGACGAGCAACGTCGGCTCCGTCTCGAACCATCCCGGCGACAGACCGATGACGCCGACCGCGAGCGACCCACGTGTCAGGCGACGTCCCGACCGCTCTGCTCCGGTGGGCACATCGAATGAGGCGCTCCCCACAGCCGTCCGCGGGCGCGTGTCGACCCGAGCACCAACGACCGCCGACCAGAACGGGCTAAGGAGCCGACCGAACAGCACATCGCCCTGTAGCTCGCCGCCGCCGAATCTCAGCGTGGACTGCTCGCCCTGCGCCCGAAGGAAGACACGACGGTAGTCCCCTCCGATCCAGCTCACGACCTCAAAATCGAACGGGCGCTCCGCAGCATTCGCGTGCACCTCGAGCTGCTCTGCGAGGACGAACGTGCGAATGACGCGGTCTTGGTCCATCCCGTGCGACGGCAGGACAGCCTGCGCATCTGCACGCCAGCCGAAGAGGCACAACAGCGCGAGCGCCACCGCGCAGGCGTCCACACTGCGCGGCTGATTTCGATGCGCGCTCACGCGGCCGCCCCTTCGCTCGTCGTCATCGATCCATCGGGCTCCGAGACATGGAAGATCCGGAACATCCCCATATCCATGTGGAACATCACGTGGCAGTGGAAGGCCCACGGCCCTGGATCCACCGGCGTGGCGAGCAGCGAGACCCGCTCTGCCGGCTTCACGTTGATCGTATGCACATACGGGCACTCTGGCCCGTGACCGTTTTCGAGTTCCATGAACACACCGTGCAGGTGCATCGGGTGCGCCATCATCGTGTCGTTCACGATGGTCAGCCGAATGCGCTCGCCGTGCGTGAGCCGGATCGGATCGGGCGCGTCAGAGAATTTGATCCCGTTGATCGACCACATGTAGCGCTCCATGTTGCCGGTCAGATGCAACTCGATCTCGCGCGCTGGCGGCTCGAAGGTGGCCGCTGGCGTGAGCCGCTTGACGTCGCTCCACAGCAGCACGCGCCAACCATCTTCACCGAGTCCGGCCCCTGGCTCCGACAGACGGCTCCTGGTCTCCATGGCCGTCGCGGCGCTAGCCGAGCCGTGCGTGTTGCCACCGTGCATGACGGGCTCCGGGATCGTGCCGGGCGCGCGAAGATTCGAGGCGCGGATGATCGTGCCGTCGCGAAGCGTCCCCTCGAACACGCCGGCTCCCCCTGAGGAGGCCATGCCCGGCATGCCGCTCATGTCATGGCCGGCATGGTCTGATGCCACCGGCGCCGCCGGCTTGGTTGCCGACGCGGACATGTCCATGCCCGGCATCGACATGCCTTCGTGCCCGCCCATTCCCATCGCCATCCCCATGTCCATCATGGTGAGCGTCGGACGGGGACGACGGCGCGGGATCTCGGCGCTCATGCCGGCGCGAGGCGCAAGCGAGCCGCGCGCGTATCCCGAGCGATCCATCGACTCCGCGAAAATCGTGTATGCGCGATCTTCGGTGGGCTGCACGATCACGTCGAACGTCTGCGCGATCTCGATGCGAAACTCGTCAAATACGACGGGTTGCACATGCTGGCCGCTGGCCTGCACGAGTGTCATCTCCAGTCCGGGGATGCGCACATCGAAGTACGAGCCTGCACCTGCATTGATGAAACGCAGCCGGACTCGCTCACCAGGTCGGAACAGTCCGGTCCAGTTGGAGGCGGGTGGCAGACCGTTCAGGAGATACGTGTACGTCGAGCCGGTCACATCGGAAATGTCGGTGGGGGTCATGCGCATCTTGCCCCACTCCCAGCGGTCCGCGATGGTGGCGCGCAGTCCCACGCGGTCGACGTCTTTGAAGAAGTCGCCGACTGTGCGCCGCTGAAAGTTGTAGTAGGCCGACTGCTTCTTCAGGTTGTCGAGGATCTTGCCCGGGTCCTCGAACGACCAGTCGGAGAGCATGACCACGTACTCGCGGTCATACTGGAACGGCTCGGGCTCGATTGGATCGATGATCAGCGGCCCATAGTGTCCCAGCTGCTCTTGGAAGCCTGAGTGGCTGTGATACCAGTAGGTCCCGTACTGCCTGAGCGGAAACTCGTAGACGAATGTCTGCCCCGGATGAATGCCGGGAAAATTCACGCCCGGCACACCATCCATGGCGTTCGGCACAAGAAGGCCGTGCCAATGGATGGACGTGTCTTCGCGAAGTCGATTGGTCACGTGGATCGCGGCGCGTTCTCCTTCCCGGAACCGAAGCAGCGGTCCGGGTACGGAGCCATTGATCGTGGTGGCCACTCCGCGCCGCGTCGCAATCGCAAAAGGCGTGCGATCAATGATGAGGTCCACGCGCTTGTCGATGGACTTCACACCTTCCAACGCTACTGCCTCAAGACTGCGGTCATCGACCGCAAGGCTGTATGCGGGCGCAAGGCGCTGAAGGCCTGCCAGCGCGCCTGCAGCGCCGACCGAATGCACGAAGCGGCGGCGCGTCACGGGCTGCGTGAGCAGACCGTCCACCACGGGGCGTTCCAGATCGTCCATGATACCAAGCATCGGGTTCGAGAATCTCAGCGCGAGTGCCCCGTCTGCAGGGCGCTGCGGTGTCGCTTTACCACGCATAAAATATGCGTGCATGGACCGTGGCCTCGCCACTGTGGCGCTGGCTTTGACAAAGCCTCGAGCGACTGCTACGGTTCCCGTGTTTTACTCTCCGTAAAATATCGAGGTCCGACACATCATTCGCAAGACGGCCTCACCCTCCCTGACCCGGACGACCCATGAACGCCTCAGCGCCCAACGCTGGCACACCCGTTCTGCGCACTACCCACCGTCCTCGCGCCGCGATCCGCCTGTTGGCGGGTCTCGCCACCGGCCTAGTGATCGCGTTGCCCATGACCAACGCCAAAGCGCTGCGGCACATCCGCCTCGTCAGTTCCAACCCGGCGAAGGATGCACATGTGATGGCACCTGTGCGCGAGATCCGCTTGACGTTCAGCGGCAAAATTGCTGTCTCCACCGCACGTGTCGAACTCCTCGCGGCCGACAGCACTCGCGTAAACATGGCCGCGCTTGTAGCCGTGCCGGACTCTGACCACGTCGCCGTGGCAAAGGTCAATGGAACCCTGAAGAATGGCACCTACACGGTGCAGTGGAAGGCCGTCGCCGCCGACGGAGCAGCGGGTGCAGGATCGTTCAGCTTCATGTACATGGCGGCGAAGAAGTAGACGCCAGCAGACAGGTGGCGGTAGCGCTCAATCGGGCGCTACCGCGCAGGGCCTGGAAGCACCTCGTGAGGGCACGGCGTGCCTGGCGTTCGGGAGTGGCCCCCGAAGCAGAAGAGATGTTCAAGTGCCCAGCCGCCATGGTGGGTGCAGTGCCCACCGTGTACGGCCCCGGCGTCGCTTCGCGCTGGCATGGGATGGGCCACGGCGACCCCCGAACTCCACACCAGCAGAAGCGCGGCGAGCGCCGCCACAAGCGAACGACCAGTGACGTGGGAGACCACCGGTGCCGCATCACCGACGAGCCGATGGATGCGCCGGTCGAGCAACGCGTTGCGCTGGAAACCGATGACGACTCCGGAACCGCTCGACAGCACCCGTCCGCCGAGTTCCGGATCCTGACCCGGGACGTGCCACGCTGCCAACTTCAGGATGGCTGCGGCCAGCACTAACGGCTGTCCGCGTGCCGCCGAGTCATCTGCGGCGATCTCGGCCGCATCCGCTGCGTCCGCAGCCAAGCGTCGCAACGCGGGTAACCAGAACAATGCGCACCCGACAAACCGCAGGACCGACAGGCGCGCGGGATCCCGTCGACGCACGTGCGCATGCTCGTGCGCGAGCACCGCGCTCAGCTCTGCATCGGAAAGCGTTGCAGGGAGTTCGGATGCCACATAGATGTGTGGACCGACCCACCCCGCCGTGAAGGCCGGATTCGGTAGACCGTCGACGACGCGCAGGGAGAGCGGCGGCACTCCTGCAGCGACAGCAGCTGCCCAAAAGGCATCTCCCGGCGTTGGGTGGACAGCGTCGACGGTGCGAAGTAACCGCCGAACAACGAGCCATGCTCGGCCGCGATCCCACACCGCATAGCTGAGCCCAACGACAAGCAGTCCGTGAAAGACTTCATGTACCGGCGCCATCATCTGATGCACCGCGATTACGCAGATCACCCACACATGATCGCGGCCCGCGAGCAACTGATCGAGGCGTGATCCGACATGGTGCGCGAGGACCGGACTGGTGGCGAGCAGAATGAGCACGCCGGTCGCGAACAGCACGAGTCGGCGGTGACGGCCCTCGTGGGTGCCGGTGGCTCGAACAAGGTAGTCTCGAAATGGCATGTGACCTTCTGCTCAAGCTGCAAGGGAAGGCGCGACCGGGGCCGCCGCGCCGTACGTCGCCTCGGATCAGCCCTTGAGCCGTCGCCGGATGAGACGCGCAAGGTCTTCGAGCTGCTGTGGATCCTGCTCCGCCAGCACGTCGACCAACGAGGAGGCCACAGCCTGCGGGCCAAAGGAGAGGATACCCTCCACGACGCGGCGCGAGGCGTGCGCCATGAACTCGCTCTCGCTCATGACCGCCTCGAAGTGCAACAACCCATCGCGCGTCTTGCGGCGAAGCAGGCGCTTGGCGACAAGCTTGTTCAGGACCGTGATGACGGTAAGCGGCGCGACGGTGTGCGTACGTGCCACGCGGTCGTGCACGGCGCGCGCTGGCGACGGAACCCCCAACGCCCACACAGCGGCCATCACGCGGGCCTCAAGGTCGCCCAATACCTTGGCAAGGCCGTCGGCTGCGAGTCGGACCGTGTCCTGAAGCCGCGGCTCAGACGCCCGTGCCGCGACGAGCCCTCGCAGCTTTGAAGGTGCCGGCTCTCCCAATGATGATGGCTTACGCGGTTTCGACACGGTCCAGCCTCTAGCGGAAAAATGGTGACACGACCAATCTACGTGAGGCTTTACCCGCCGTAAAGTGATCCCGTCGGCTCCCAGTAATCTATAAGCATGTCGGCGGCCGACCGACCTCGTCCGTAGCCTGTCGAAGGTAGCTCACGCACGCGTGCGTGGTGCGACCGTTCATTCCCCCGTCTCACCCGACATCATCCATGCTGCGACCTGCAACCGTTGTCTTGCTCCTCTCGGCCGTACTCGCATCCGCCACGAACGCACAACCGCCAGCAGATTCTCCTGCGGCGCGCACGCGACGCGACGAGGCGGCGGCCGTTGCGACACTTCGTGCCCTGTTCGCAGCCGCGGAACGCAACGATATGAAAGCATTGGACACGCTGTACGCTGGCGACAGCCTCACCGTCGTCGAAGGCGCGGGCATCAATCGCGGCTGGATCGACTACCGCGATCACCATCTCGCGCCGGAGATGAAAGAGATGAAGAACTTCCACTACCGCCCGGCGGACATCGAGATGCGCGTGTCCGGGAACGTCGCCTGGGCGATCTTCCGCTACAATCTCAAGGGCGAGATGGGCGCTCGATCACTGGACAACGTCGGTCGCGGCACCGCGATCCTCGAGCGCCGCGGGGCCGGCGCTGCAGCGAGGTGGGTCGTACGACACACCCAGACGAGCTCACGGGCGCGCCGACCGAGCGATCCACCCGCTGGGTGACATGAGGGCTTCGACACCGCTTCGGTTGCGCTCGCGGCAGATATGGTGTCTAGCGCTTCGTGCCAACGTTGAATACGAACGTCGTGCGGGAGACATCCCACTCCCTCGCGGCGCCGCCGGCCTTCCGGCTGGCGTATGCGGATCGCAGCATCACGGGACCTGCTTTGTCCAACGGAATGTGCACGACGCCCTTCGCGTCGGCCGTGAACGAAACGCGCGTGACCGACGTCGTCGCCGCAGTGGCACTATCTAGGCCCGTGGCGAGCTCGATGCCGATGCCTGCCACCGGGCTTCCGTTCCCGAGCATCCTCACATGCAGCGTGTCGCCGACGTTTACGCGCGAGGGATCGTTCATGGGCAGGAACTCAAGGCGTATGCCAGCTGTCTTGCCGAAGGCCCGAGGTCCACGTGTGCCAATCTCAGCGATGGTGGAGGCGTAGCCACCGTGTGTGAAGATGACGCTGTCCAGACCCGCAAAGGTATTCTCCCGCTCCAGGCGTGCAGCTTCGAGCGACCCGCCCTCGGCCTTGAGAAAGCGAATGACTCCGGCTGGCGTCTCACGAAAGACGCGGGGGACCAACCCGATCACGATCAGGTACTGGCCGGCGGCAGCGGGCTTGTGATGCAACTGAAGCGAGGCACCTTGCACGCCCATCTCCGAAATCTTTTCCGAGGAGGTTGCCCCGATGATTCGTGCGTCGACGATGCGCTCGACCGGCACCGCCGTACCCACCGGAAACTTCGTTCCGCCTTGTCGCACGTTGAAGTGCATCGTCGCATTCGCCGCGAACGCTACGAGGTCGGGGATGATCCAAGTGTCGTGCGCCAATGCGGTCGAGGCGACAAGGACAACGGCCGTCGCGGCGGCAGCCATACTCCGGCCGTATCGTGCGGACCAGCTCTGAGGGCGACTGATTGACATGGGGTTCCTTCGACAAGAGGTAGGTGCTGGCCGCTGCGGTGGCGACTTGCCAGCATACGCTGCTTTTTATGCCGTGTAAAGCGCCTCCTGCGGTCGATTTCGCTTCACGCGCCCCACACCGTTGAGGCCCTCGTGACAACGTGCGGCCAGTGGTACTTTACCCGCAGTAAAGAGGGTCCCTCCCGCCATTTCCCTCCGGTGATCCACATGCCTTCGTTCCAGCGCCCTGGCGCGCTCGTTCTCGCTTTCGGAGCCTGCCTCTCGGCGACTCCCCTCGCCGCGCAGTCCCCGCGAGCCGACTCAGCGGCCGCCGTCACGGCCGTCGATCAGTTCCATGCCGCTCTTGCCGCAGGAGATTCCGCTCGCGCGGTGTCACTGCTGTCGAACGACATCCTTGTGCTCGAGAGCGGTTCCATCCAGAACCGGACAGAGTATCTGAGCCACCATCTCGGTGCCGATATGAAGGCGATGCAGGGCTCGAAAGGCGTTCGTACTGTTGTTCGGGTCACGATGCTCGGTGACGCCGCCCACGTCGTCTCGAAAACCGCCACGCCAGCCACGAACGCCGACGGCTCAAACGGATCCGAGATGGTTGAGCTGATGCTGCTCTCGAGGGCGCCAGCGGGGTGGACGATCCGTGCGATCCACTGGTCATCGCGCCGGCGCCGCGCCTCATGATGATCGGCCGACACCACGCGAGACACGGTAGTTGGTGTCGAGCACTCAGGACGGTGATGGTCATCGTCGGATCACTCGCTGGATCGGCGACGGTTGTCGCGGCGCACGACTTCTGGCTCATCCCTGACGCCTTCGCCGTGGCCCCCGGTGGGCGCCTCGCGCTCCGCGGGCAAACGTCCAGTCTGTTTCCGACCAGCCTGTCTGCGGTCACGCCAGATCGCATTGTCGCCGCGCGAGTCGTCACAGCGATTGCGGACCGCACCGTACGCGACGTTTCCGTGGTGGGGACCTCTCTGCGGCTGGCGCACGCGGCAGCGGGGGACGGTCAACACATTGTCGGCGTTCAGCTGGCGCCGCGAACCGTGCGAGAATCGCCAGCGAGTTTTCGGCGCTATCTCGATCTTGAGGGGGCACCAGAGGCGCGACAGCGCTATGAGCGCGAGGGGCTGCTCCCCGCCATCGGCGGCGACAGCATCACGCGCCGCTATGCCAAGTACGCAAAGACCATCGTGGAAGTCGGAACAGGACCGCGCGCCTTTCAGCGGACCCTGAATCATCCGCTTGAATTCGTGCCACTCTCCGATCCGTCTGCGCTACGCGCCGGCGACACGCTGCACATTCGGCTGACGCTCCTCGGCAAGGCTGTCTCCTCCGCCTCTGTGCACGCAGGCTACGTTTCGCCGGGACAAGCAATCTTGACCGACACCGCTGCCGCACGTCGCGCCGCCGCGCGCGATATCAAAGTGCAGACCGATGTGCGCGGCGTCGCGACCCTCGTCGTCGCGCAGGCCGGCGTGTGGAACATCCGCACGCTGCAGATCGTGCCCGCTCCCAAGGGCTCCGGCGCGGACTGGGATGTGCATTGGGCGACGCTGGTCTTTCCCGTCGCGAAGCGCTGACTTCGCATGCTCCCTATTTCCCTTTCCCAACCTGCCCGATGACGCGTCGTCTGCTTGTTGCATGCACCGCACTCGGCGCCTTAGCCGTCACCGTGGTGAACCTCTCCCGTGCCGAAGCGCCTCCCCGACACGCGGCGCTTCGCCCGGCAGATCGCGTACGCGCCGCGAGTATCGACAGCATCGCGAGCCCGGCGGCTCCGGGAAGCGCCGAGCCGAACTTGACGGTCGGACCCGATGGCCGCGTGTACCTGTCGTGGCTGGAACCGGCGAATCCCGGTTACTCGCTCCGCTTCGCCGTGCATGATGGTACGCGCTGGTCGCCTGCGCAGACTATCGTCACGCGCAGCGACTTCTTCGTGAACTGGGCCGACTTTCCGTCGCTCGAGGTATTGAGCGGCAATCGCCTGGCCGCCCATTGGTTGCAGCGCAACGGCGCGGGTACCTATGCGTACGGCGTGCGCATTTCGCAGTCGGCCGACGGCGGGAAGACGTGGAGCCCTCCGGTCACGCCGCATCGCGACAGTTCGCAAACGGAGCACGGCTTCGTCGCGATGTGGCACGAGGGCGAAACGCTCGGGGCCGTGTGGCTCGACGGTCGCAAGTTCAAAAAGCCGGTGCCAGGAGCGCCCGCGTCGAGCGGGCATGACGCGGGCAACGAGATGATGCTGGTGTCGACGACGCTCAGCTCCAACGGGTCGCTGGGTCGCGAGGTGCGACTCGACGAACGGACCTGCGACTGTTGCCTCAACGCCGCCGTGATGACGAGCAGCGGTCCTATCGTGGCGTATCGCAATCGCACACATGACGAGATTCGCGACATTTACGTGACGCGCCGAGTGGGCGGTGTCTGGCGTGCCGGCACGCCGGTGCACAACGATCAATGGAAGATCGCGGCGTGTCCGGTGAACGGGCCCGCGCTGGCCGCCAACGGCGCGCGGGTGGCGTTGGCATGGTTCACCGCCCCTGGTGACAGCGGCCGCGTGAACGTGGCCTTCTCAGACCATGCCGGTGCCACGTTCGGTGCTCCGGTGCGCGTTGACGGCGGGAGCCCGGCGGGTCGCGTGGACGTGGTTTTGCTACCCGATGGTGCGGCGCTGGTGACCTGGGTGGAACGGGTCGGTGGTGACGTGGCGGCGGTACGCGCGCGGCGTGTTGGCCGAGACGGCAGCGTTGGCGCGCCACTGACCATCGCTTCGAGCTCGGCGGCGCGGTCCAGCGGATTTCCGCGCTCCACTGTAGCAGGAGCGAACGTGCTTTTCGCGTGGACCGTGCCGGGTCGTCCGTCAGCCGTGCGTGTCGCTCGCGCCTCGGTCTCGGAGTTCCGATGAGGCGCTGCCATCGTGCACCGCGCAGTGCCGCGCTCATTGCGGTCGCAATGCTCTCGCTGAGCAGTTGTACGTCCACGGAGCAGCGTGGCGCGATTGGGGCTGAGGGCGACGGCCGCGTAGAGGTGGGTTATCCGGCGCCGGCGTACGCGACCGTCTCGCTAGACGGCGACTCGGTGTCTCTCGCTGCCCAACGCGGGAAGGTCGTGCTACTCAACGTCTGGGCCACGTGGTGTCACCCGTGCCGAACGGAAATTCCGGAGCTACGCGCGATTCACGCCAAGTATCAGGCGCAGGGCCTTGAGCTCGTTGGAGTGAGCGTCGACACCGACGGTACTGACGATGCAATTCGCAGCTTCATGCGCGAGTTCCAGATGACCTTCCCGATCTGGCGTGATCCCGACGAGCGCGTATCGACCAAGTTCCTCGTGGTCGGCGTGCCGGCAACGTTCCTTATCGACCGCGAGGGCGTCCTGCGCTGGCGTAAGACAGGCCCCATCGCGCCGGGAGATACCACCCTGACGGCGGCCATTCAGCGCGCGTTGGGATCGTGACCCAGTCCGCGTCGATTGGCGTCACCATCAGCTTCACGGCGGGCGTCCTGAGCT
>Ga0154020_10001915_pt1 | contig 25429 bp, 13 predicted proteins | sample Klosneuvirus_201_FD_109709 | JGI IMG/M metagenome (GOLD analysis project Ga0154020, IMG submission 109709) | Active sludge microbial communities from wastewater, Klosterneuburg, Austria - Klosneuvirus_20160825_MG | ecosystem: Engineered > WWTP > Aerobic digester > Activated sludge | place...
TCACCCAGGCCATGCGGGAACAGCGGCGCCGGCGCCTCGAACAGCGCGGCCAGGGTGTCCTCGACCGCGGCCAGCAGCGGCTCGCCGAGCAGGCGCTGGCGTGCCGCCGCGTCGAGCGCGCCCAGCGGCTCGTCGCCGCCCAGGGTGCCGACCGGGGGCAGCGTCAGCGCGCCGCCGACCAGGGCGCGATCCTCGGCGGTCGCTGCCGACAGCGCCTCCAGCACCGAGACCACGACGCGCGCGCGCGCGACCTGGCCGGCCGCGACCTGGGCCCGCGCCAGCGTGCGCAGCGCGTTGGCGTCGAGCGGATCGGCCTCGACCACCGCCATCAGGTGCGGCAGCAGCGCGCCGGTGTCGCCGGCGCCAGCCTCGTACAGCTTGACCAGATCGCGGCGCACCGCGAGATCGGCGCCCTCCAGCTCGGCCGCCTTCTCCAGCGCGGCGGCGGCGCCGCGGGTGTCACCGCGCTTCATGCGCGCGCGCCCCAGGGTGGCCCACAGCTGGGCGCGGCCGACCTCGGCGCCCGGGGTCACCGCGGGCAGTGCGGGCAGCATGCGCCCGAGCAGCTGGGCCAGCGCCTCGGCGTCGCCGACGCGCTCCTCGATCTCGACCGCCAGCTCGAGGGTGGCCTCCAGGGTCTCGGGCGGAGCGCCCTCCAGCGCGCGCGCGGCCTGCTCGCGGGCGCCTGCCAGGTCACTGGCCGCCATGCGCAGCTCGGCCGCGCCGCGGTGGCGCGCCGCCCGCGTGGCGGCGTCGCCCGCGAACGAGGCCAGGAGCTCCAGCGCGCGCGCGGCCGCGGGAAGCTCGCCGGCCTGGCGCGCAACTGTTGACAGCTTGTCAAGCAACGAGACGTGACGCGCCTCCACCGGCGAGGCGGCGTCGAGCGCGGCCTGGTAGCACGCCAGCGCGCCGGCCTCGTCGTGCAGCTTGCTGCGCGTCAGATCGCCGACCGCCTCGAACAGGCGCACGCGCTCCTGGCCGTCGGCGGTGGCGTCGGCCTGGCGCCGCATCAGCTCGATGGCGCGGGTGTCGTCGACGCGCTCCAGCGCCTGCTCGGCCAGCGCGCGCAGCGCCGGGATGCAGTCGGGCGCCAGGCGCAGCGCGGCCTCGTACAGGCCGGGCGCGCGGTCGGCGCGCATGGCGCGCACCTCGGCCAGCGCGGCGTGACACAGCCCCTCGGCGACCTCGCGCGGCCAGCGCGTCACGCCGGGCAGCTCGGCCAGCGCGCCCAGGTGCAGCGCGGCCTCGCGCCAGCGCCGCGCCCGATAGCGATTCTCGCCCATGGCCAGCTTGAGCAGGACCTGGCCGTGGTGCAGCCGGTCGGCATCCAGCAGGTACGAGTAGGCGTCGTCGTCGCGCCCGAGCTGCTCGAACGCGCGCGCCGCCCGGCGGTACAGCCCGGCCAGCGCCGCGGTGTCGATGCCCGGCTGCGCCGCCATGCGCGGCAGCCAGGTGCGCGCCCAGTCGGCCAGCTCCTGCCAGCGCGGCTCGCGCGCCTCGGTGCCGCCGGCGTCCGGGGCCGCGCCATCCGAGCCATCGAGCAGATCCGCCATCGCCAGCGCGGCCGGCAGGTGCGGGTGCACCGCCAGCGCCTGCTCCAGGCGGCGCTCGGCCACCGTGGGCGCGCCGGCGCGCGCGGCCAGCGCCGACAGCTCGGTCAGGATGCGGGCGTGCTCGGGCGGCTCCAGCTCGGTGTCGAGGCGGGCCTCCAGGATGCGCGCGGCCTCCTCGACATTGCCGCCGCTGCCAGCCAGCGCGGCCAGCGCCCAGGTCGCCTCGGCGTTGCCGGGATCGCGGGTCAGCGCGCGCTGGAAGGCCTGCTTGGCGGCCTCGGCGTCGTTCAGCTCATCGCGCAGCGTGGCCCCGGCCTCCAGCAGCGCGACCAGCGCGCCGGCGTCATCGGCCAGCTGGATGCCCTCGCGCAGGCGGGCCTCGGCGAAGGCGCGCGGATCCTGCTTGGCGCGTGACAGCCGGGTCAGCTCCGCCAGCGCGCTGGGATGGCTGGGCACCAGCGCCAGCGCACGCTCGATGTCGGCGCGCGCGCCGTCGGCGTCGTCGAGCTCGCTGGCGCGCAGCGTGGCCAGGCGCACCCAGATGGCGGCCTGCTCGCCCGCGGGCGCCTTGCGCGCGCTGAGGCCGCGGGCGCGATCGGCCAGCACCTCGGCGGCCTGCTCGGCGCGCCCGGCCTTGGTCAGGATGCGCACCAGCTCCTCGCCCAGCTCCTCGCCCAGCTCGGGCGAGGCCGTCTTGTCGGCCAGCACCAGGGCGCGCGCCTCGCGCAGCGTGGCCGCGGCGTCGTCGGGGCGGCCCAGCCGCTCGGCCTGCACCAGGGCACGGCGCTTCAGGATCTGCGGGCGCTCGTCGCGCGGCGCCAGCGCGACCCGGCGCGCCAGCACGTTCTCCAGCTCGGCCCAGCGCCCACTGGCCTCGTACAGCCGATCCAGCGCCTCCAGCGCGACGCGGGCATCGGCGCCCGCGGCGGCACCGCCGGCCTCGGGCTCGGCCAGCGCGGCCCAGGCCTCGATGGCGCGATCCGACAGCTCCAGCTCGTGCTCGTAGATCTCGGCGACCCGCTTGCGCGCGGCGTAGGCGCGCGCCGGTGACGGCGTGATCTCGCTCAGGCGGCTCAGCGCCTCGACCGCCTTGGCCCAGCGTCCCAGGCGCTCGTACAGCGCGGCGATGGTCTGAGCGGTCGACTCGTCGTCGGGCGCCAGATCGCGCAGGCGCTCCAGCGCGGAGGCCGCCTCGTAGGGGCGCGCCAGCTTGCTGTCGTAGATCTCGGCCAGCTCGCGCAGGACGCTGAGGCGCTCCTCGTCGGAGCTCTCGGCGCTGCGCGGATCGGCGCGCTCCTCCATCGACGCCGCCAGATCGGCCCAGCGCTCCTGGACCACGAACAGCGTCTCCAGGCGGGCGCGCGCCTGGGCGTCGCCGGGCCGGATACCCAGCACGCTGCGGTACTGCTCCTCGGCCTCGGCGGGCAGGTTCTCGATCTCGCGGATGCGCCCGACCTCGAGCTGCAGCTCGGCGGCGACATCGACCGAGCCGGCGTGCTCGACCAGGCGCTCGTACAGGGCGGCCAGTCGACTCCAGGCCTCGTGCTGCTCGGCCAGGCGCTCCAGGCGGGCGCGCGTCTCGGCGTCATCAGGTCGGGCAGCCAGTGCTCGCTCCAACGTCTCGAACGCGCGCGAGACGTCGCCGGGGCCGCGCTCCCACAGCTCGGCGGCGCGATAGGCCATGCGCAGGCGCGCACCCAGGTCACCGACGGGCAGCGACTCGTAGGCGTGCGCGAACTCCTCCCACGGCGACTCGAACCATGCCGGACGGGGCGGCGGCGGCAGCTCCTTGACGAAGGGCGCGGCCGGCGGCGGCGGCGGGGCGCTGCGCGGGCTCGCGCTGCCCAGCGGGGGCGGCGGCGGGATCAGCGGCGCCATCGGGGCCGGCGGTGGTCGCCCGCTACCGGCCGGCATCAGATCGGCCAGCGACAGCGGCTGGGTGGCGTCCTCGCGCGGGCGCCCGGTCGACATGATCATCGGCGCCGGCGGCGGCTTGGGCAGCTGCGGGCTGACGCCCGGCATGCGCAGCGGCGCGGTACCACCTCCGCCCGGCGGCACGATCATGCTGGCCAGATCCGACGGCGACAGATCCATGGTCTGGTCGGCGCGCGCCGGGCGGCGGGCCTGGATGAGGTCGGTCGGATCCATCGGCGGCGGGGTCAGGCCGTCGCCCCAGATCTGCTCGTCGTCGACCTCGTCGGTCGGCTCGTCCTTGGCGAACTGGGTGGTGTCGGGCTCCGGCGCCGCCGGGGCCGGGCGCGCACGCGGCACCGCGGCCTCGGGCACGAACAGCGGGATGTCGGTCGCGGTGTCGGGCCCGCGCGCCTCCAGCGGTGACGACAGCACCGGCATTTCGGCCGCGGCCAGCATGGAGGCGTGTGCCGGGGGCGCCGGCGCCGGCACGCGCTGCGCCGGCACCGTCCCGGGCGCCGGCCGCGGGTAGGGCCCGATGGCCTTGGCCAGGCGCCACAGGTGCGAGGTCACCTCGTCGTCGTCGGGGCGCAGGCGGAACGCGCGCAGGTAGGCGCGGAAGGCGCGCACCTTGTCGCCGACCTTGTCCTCGACCAGCGCCGCCGCGCGCCGCGCGATGGCGAAGCGCTCGGGTGCGCTGGGGGCGCGCGCGAACAGCGTGGCCTCGCAGGCCAGCGCCTCCTCCATGCGCTTGCTGGCCTCGCCCAGGCGCAGGATCTCGGTGCGCAGCTCGGGCCGATCGGGCGCCAGCGCGAACGCGCGCAGGTACTCGTCCAGGGCGCCCGACGGATGCTTGAGGCGGTCCTCGTACCAGCGCGCGCGCCGCCCCAGCAGCTCGAGGCGCGCCTCCAGCGTCTTGCGCTTGGTCAGCAAGAGGCCGTAGATCTCCAGCAGCAGGCGCGCGGGGCCATCGTCGCTGGCCTTGCCCTTGGCCTGGGCCTTGGCCGGCACCGGCGCGGCCTGCGCGATCTTCTCGGCCTCGGCCAGCAGGGCGTCATCCAAGGGCGTTCGATCGAGCGCGTCCTGCAGCACCTCCAGCGCGCGCTCGGGATCGCGCAGCTTGTGCACCGCGATGTTGGCGAGCTCGCGACACGCGGCCACGAACGCCGCCGGGGTGCGCGCGCCGCTGCGCTCGTCCTCGTAGACGTCGGCCAGCGCCGCATACAGGCCGTGGGCGTCGGCGGCGCGGCCCAGCTCGGCCAGCGTCTGCGGGTCGGGGTCCAGCTTGTGCGTCTTGCGCAGCCACTCGAAGCCGCGCCGGGCGTCGCCGACCTGCTCCTCCAGCACCGCCGCGATGCGCAGCCCCAGCGCGCGCCGCTCGCGTCCCGCCGGCTCGGCCTGGTGCAAGGTCTCCAGCGCGGTGACCTGCTTGTCCCAGGCCGCGACCTTGCCGTACAGGTCCGCGCTCGCGCGCAGCGCCTCCAGGTTGCCCGGATCCAGCTCGAGCACGCGCTCGAACGCCCCCAGCGCGCGCCGCGGATCACCCAGGCGATCGCGACACAGCACGCCGATCTCGAGGCCGCGCGCCACCTTGACCTGGGGCACCCGCGCCAGGTACAGCTCGCGCTCCGCGATGCGCACCGCGGCCGCGATGTCGCCGCGGATCTCGTACAGCCGGCGCAGCCGCGCGTGCATGCCGAGGTGCTGCGGATCGACCTCGGCGATGGCGACCTCGAGCGCGCGCACCGCCTCGTCGGGCGCGCCCAGGCGCTCCTCCAGGATGTCGGTGCGCGTCAGCGCCAGCTCGGTGGCGATGGTCTTGTCGGTCTCCAGCGACGCGCGCCGGGCCAGCACCTCGGCCAGATCGCGCCACATGGCCTTGTTCTCGTACAGGCGCGTCAGCGCCTCCAGCGCCTCGCGATCGGCCGGCGCCGCCTCCTGCACGCGCTGCCAGTACTTGAGCGCACGCCCGTCGTCGCCGAGCTCGGTGTCGACCACCCGCGCCAGCCGGCGCAGGTGGGCCAGGCGCCCGGCGTTGGTGCCCAGCGGCCCCAGCGCGGGATCCGAGACCTCGCGCACGTTGGCGCCCGGCGGTGGGGGCGGCGGGGCCGCCTTGCCGCGCGGCCCCAGCGGCCCGGGCCTGACCGGCTGCGCGCCACGGGTCGCGATGTCGAGCGAGCGCTCCAGCACCTCACTGAGCTCGGCGAACGCGCCCAGCCCCTCGTACAGCGTGGCCAGCCGCTCCAGCGTGTCGAGATCGTTCGGCGACGCCTCGCGCACCTTCTCCCAGCGCTCCAGCGCCTTGCGGCTCGGGGTGTCGCCGGCGACCTCGCGCGACGACGCCAGCTCGGCCAGGCGACGCAGCACCTTGGCGCGCTCGGAGGCGCCCGACGCCGCTTGCACGTGGTACTCCAGCGTCTGCTCCAGGCGCTCGCTGTCCTCGGCCTCGGTGAGCACGCGCTCCAGCCGATCCAGCGCGTCACGATCGCCGGGCAGCAGCTCCAGGATCGCCGAGCACGCCCACACCACGCCCTCGAGATCGCTGAGGCGCTGGTCGTACAGCAGGCTGAGGCGACGCAGCATGGCGATGCGCTCGCCGCGCGCGGCCGAGGCCTGGGCGCGCTTCTGCGAGTCGCGCGCGGCCTCCTCGGGCGCGATCTGCGTGCGATCGGTCGAGTCGGCCTGCGACGCCTCCAGGTCGACCTGCCGGCGCAGCGCGCTGGCCAGCCCGGCGTCGTCGCCCTCGCGCTCGTACAGCTCGGCCAGCGCCTTCAGCGTCGGCGGATCCAGCGGCGCCAGCTGCAGCGCCTCTTCATACAAGGTGATGGCGCGGCGCGGATCGACCTGGCGCTCGCGATAGACCTGCGCGATCCGCTTCAGCGCCTCGGAGCGCTCCGCCGGGCCGGTGGCGCCCTCGGCCTCCTTCTCCAGGACGCGGACCAGCGACTCCCACATCTTGGCCTTGGCCAGCAGGCGACGCACCGACTCGCGCGCGCGGGCGTGGCCACTATCGAGCTCCTCGACGCGGCGCCAGGCACCGATGGCGCGCTCGACGTCGCCCAGGCGCAGCTCGCTGACCTGGGCCAGCTCCTCCAGGCGACGGATGATCTCGCTGGCGGGGGCGCCGGCGTCGCGCGCGGCGTCGACCGCGAACTCCGACAGATCGGCCAGGCCGCGCCAGTCGCGCTTGTCGCGGAAGTGATCGGCGTAGCGCGCCAGCGCTTCGGGATGGCCTGGATCAATCGCCAGCACCTCGTGCAGGTACTCGGCCGCCTTGTCGCGGTCGCCGACCTTCTCCTTGGCGATGGCCGACAGCTCGAGCAGCGCCTGGATGCGCGCGTTGGGATCCTGGATGTGCGGGGTCTCGCGCTCGGCCAGCGCCAGCAGCTCCGCGTGGTCACCGTCGGCGGTGTACAGCTCGCGCAGGCGGCGTGACGCGGGACCGAAGGGCTCCTCGTAGGGCAGCAGCGCCTCGTAGCAGCGCTTGGCGCCCTCGCGACGGCCCAGCTTCTCGTCGAGCACGCGCGCGCGGGCGCCGGTGATGCGCGCCAGCTCGAACTCGTCGGGGGCGTGCTCGGCGCGCTGGCGCAACAGGCGCTCGAGATCGTCCCAGCGCTCTTGCCGCTCCAGCACCTCGAGCAGCGTCTCCGCGGCGGGCCCGTAGGTCGGGTCGACCCCGAGGGCACGGCGCAGCGCGGCCTCGGCGGCGGGCAGATCCTTCTGATCGAGGCGCGCGCGTGACAGCCCGACCAGCAGGCCGACGGCCTGCACCGCGCCGCGCGGATCGGGATAGTCGGGCGAGGCATAGACCTCGGCCAGCGCCTCGCGTGCCTTGTCGGCCTGCGCCGCCAGGCCGGCCTCGTCGGCGTGCTGCGCCGCTGCCACCAGCCGGCGCGCGCCGCCCTCGAGATCGCCGAGGCGCTCGCCATACAGGCGGCCCAGCGCGGTGAGCAGCTCGACCATGCGACCCAGGCGCGCCTTGCCCTCGCGCGAGGTCGGCGGCGGCGCTGCCTTGCCCTCCTCGGGCTGGTGCACCTCGAGCTCCAGCTCGTACAGGCGCGCCACCATCTCGTCGTCGCCCAGGCTGCGGTAGATCCTGCGCGCAGCCTCCAGGGCCTCGATGGCGGTGGCGGCGTCGTGGTCGCACTGGAACGAGCGCTGGTAGTGCGTCAGCGCGCGATCGATGCGCGCGAACTGCTTCTCCCAAAGCTTGCCCAGCTCGAGGTGCACGCCGGCGCGGCGCAGCTTGACCCGCGGCGAGGTCGCCGAGGCGTGCTTCTCCAGCGCGGCGGCCTCCTGCTCGTGCAGCTCGATGAGGTCGGCCCAGCGCTGCGCGCCGGCATAGCGCGTGGCCAGCGAGTTGACCGCGGCGGCGTCGGACGGGTCGTGCAGCAGGCGCTTGCGCAGCTCGCCTTCGTCGCTGCCGGCGCTGGGGTTGTGGGCGCCGGGCGGAATCGGCATGGCGGGACTGGAGCCCGTGGGCGCGCCGGGACGCGTGGGCTTGGCACCGCTGGGTCGCTCGCGCTCGGGCTTGTCGGGCATCGCTGGTCCTGAGCGGCTGGCGAGATGCCAGCGCGGAACCCCAGGGCGATAAACCGTAACATGGTGGCGGGAACCACGTAAAGCGGCGGAAAAACACGGGAGCTGAGCCAAACCGGGTGACGCACGGTTTGCGCACCTGTCCTTGACAGTGGGGTCCACGAATGCGACGGTTTTTCGCTTGCGCGCAACCCTCGACAACGGTTTGACAGTTCTGCTGCACGAAAACCGCGCGGCCAAGGTGGTCGCCTTCCAGGCCTGGGTCCAGACCGGGTCTGCCGACGAGAAGCCCGACGAGGCGGGGATCGCCCACGTCTTCGAGCACATGCTCTTCAAGGGCACGGCGCGCCGTCGCGTCGGCCAGATCGCCCAGGAGGTCGAGGGCGCCGGCGGTGAGATCAACGCCTGGACCTCGTTCGATCAGACCGTCTACCACCTGGTCCTGGCCAGCCGCTACTTCGACACCGGCCTCGACGTCCTGGCCGACGCCATCTTCAACTCGTCGTTCGACCCCATCGAGCTCGAGCGCGAGCTCAAGGTCGTGCTCGAGGAGATCAAGCAGGGCGAGGACAACCCCGCCCGTGTGGTCACCCAGGCGCTGTTCGCCGCCGCCTACACCGAGCACCCCTACCGGCGTCCGGTCATCGGCTTCGAGAAGATCGTGAAGGGCTTCACCCGCGACAAGCTGCTCGACTTCTTCCAGCGCTGGTACGTGCCGTCGAACATGGCGCTGGTCGTGGTCGGCGACTTCGATCAGGCCGAGGCGCTGAAGAAGATCCAGCGCGCCTTTGGCCAGGGCGCCCAGAAGCCGGTCAACCGCCCGACCCGCAGCGAGCCGCCGCAAAAGGGCGCGCGCATGGCCATGGTGACGCAGGACGTGCGCGAGGCGCAGCTGACCTTCGCCTACCACATCCCGGGCCTGCTGCACGAGGACGTGCCCGCGCTCGACATCGCCGCCATCATCCTGGGCCAGGGCGACTCCTGCCGCCTCAACCTCGAGGTCAAGCGCAACCGCCAGCTGGTCACCGACGTCTATGGCTACACGTACACGCCGCGCGACACCGGCCTGTTCGTGGTCGGCGCCACGCTGCCGCCCAAGGGGCTGCCCGAGGCCTCGCGCGCGATGCTGACCGAGCTGCAGCGCATGGCCGACGAGCCGGTCAGCGAGGCCGAGCTCAGCAAGGCGCGCAGCGTGGTCGAGAGCGACGCGGTCTATCAGAAGGAGACCGTGCAGGGCTTCGCGCGCAAGCTCGGCTTCTACGAGACCGTGGCAGGCGGCCTGGCCTTCGAGGACGAGTACCTGCGCCGGGTGCAGGCGCTGACGCCCGCCATCCTGCAGCGCACGCTGGCCAAGTACATCCGCGTCGACAACCTGACCTTCGCCGGCCTGTGGCCCGACGCCGACAAGGAGCGCGGCGCCGCGCGCGCCAGGCAGCTGGAGGCCGAGCTGCTCGCGGTCGCCACCGAGGTGCACAGCGCGCCCAATCGCAAGCGCCGCCCGACCCTGGGCCCCGGCGCCGAGGTGGTGCGCCACAAGCTGCCCAGCGGCGCCACCGTCCTCATCAAGCCCGACGCGTCGGTCCCGCTGATCGCCGTGCGGGCGGTCTGGAACGGCGGCCTCAGGTATGAAGACCCGCGCACCAGCGGCACCAACAACCTCTTGGCCTCGCTGCTGACGCGCGGCACGTCGAAGCGCAGCGCCGAGCAGATCATGCACGAGGTCGAGGGCATGGCCGGCGCGCTGGCCGGCTTCTCGGGGCGCAACTCGTTCGGCTGTCGCGCCGAGCTGCTGGCCAAGCACTGGGAGCGCGGCCTCGAGATGATGGCCGAGTGCATCCTCGATCCCGCCTTCGCCGAGGACGAGCTCGAGAAGGAGCGCCGCCAGGTGCTCGACGAGCTGCACGCGCAGCAGGACAACCTGAGCGCCGTGGTCTTCCGCGCCTTCAACGAGGAGCTGTACAAGAAGCACCCCTATCGCCTCGACGTGCTGGGCAACAAGGACACCGTCAAGGAGCTGACCCCGCGCAAGCTGGCCGACTTCTACAAGCGCTACTACCCGCCCAGCGAGATGACGCTGGCGGTGGTCGGCGACGTCGATCCGCACGCCTTCGTGACCAAGGCCAGCAAGCTGTTCGACACGCCACCCACCAGGTCGAAGCCGCCCAAGGTGCCGGTCGAGCCGCCGCGCCCCGCCACTGGCCCGGTCGAAGTGGTGCGTCACCTGCCCAAGCAGCAGGCCCACCTGGTGGTCGGCTTCCCGGGCACCACGGTGTCGGCGCAGGATCGCTACCCGCTGGAGGTGCTGTCGACCATCCTGTCGGGGCAGGGTGGCCGCCTGTTCCTGGAGTTGCGCGACAAGCAGGGCCTGGCCTACCGGGTCAGCGCGTTCTCCCTGGAGGGGCTGGATCCCGGCTATTTCGCGGTCTACATGGCGTGCTCGCCGGAGAACCTGCCGGCCGCGCGCGCGGGCATCGATCGCGAGCTCGGCCTGATGCGTGACGAGCTGGTGCCCGAGGAGGAGCTGGCGCGTGCCAAGCGCTACCTGGTCGGCTCACACGACATCGGGCTGCAGCGCAAGAGCGCGCTGTCGTCGATCATCGCGTTCAACGAGTGCTACGGCCTGGGCTGGGACGAGTACCTGCGCTATGCGCCGGCCATCCTGGCGGTGACCGCGGCCGACGTACGCCGGATCGCGCGGACCTACCTGGATCCACGCAAGAGCGTCATCGCCCTGGTGACCCCGCCGGCAGCGAAGGCCGTCAAGGCGGTCAAGCCGAAGGCCGAGACGAAGACGTCCAAGAAGCAGAAGCAGCCTGCGGCGAAGAAGCAGCTGGCGAAGAAGCAGCCGGCGAAGAAGCAGCCGGCGAAGAAGCAGCCGGCGAAGAAGCGCTAGGACATCAGGCCGGCTAGCTCTCCGGGCAGCCGTCCCCGTCCTTCACGCCGTTGAACTTCTCCTTCTCGTCGGGGCACTTGTCCTTGTCGTCCGGGATGCGGTCGCCGTCGTTGTCGAGCTCCGGGCAGCCGTCGCCGTCCTGGTAGCCGTCCATGTCTTCCTTGCTGAAGTCGCACTGGTCGACCTTGTCGGCGATGCGGTCGCCGTCGCTGTCGGGGCAGCCGTCGGTCGAATCGCGCGCGCCGCTCTCGGTCGGGCACTTGTCCAGGGCGTCGGGCACGCGGTCGCCATCGTTGTCGAGCTCCGGGCAGCCGTCGTCGTCCTTGAAGCCGTCGGTGTCCTCGGCGTCGTTCGCACAGATGTCCCCGCTGTCGGGCACGCCGTCGCCGTCATTGTCGGGATCGGGGCAGCCGTCGCCATCGTCGTAGCTGTCCATGTCCTCGGGGTCATCCGGGCAGTTGTCGGCGTCGTCGTTGATGCCATCACCGTCGCGATCACCCGCGGAGCCGACCGGCGCCACGCTGGGCAGCGGCACATCGTCGGGGTCGTTGCTGGCGATGACGCGGCCGCCGCCGCTGGGGCAGCCGTCGCCGGGCTTGCCGCCCAGGCGATCCTCGGGATCCAGCGGGCACTTGTCCTTGCGGTCGACGATCAGATCGCGGTCGTTGTCATGGTCGGGGCAGCCGTCGCTGTCCTGGAAGCGGTCGCGGTCCTCGCGCTCCTTGGGACACTCGTCGAGCTTGTTCATGACGCCGTCGCCGTCGAGATCACCATTGGCGGCAAGCTTGGGTGGCCCACAGCTCGCCACCAGACCCAGGGCGCACACCGCCCCGATCCAGAACCATTTCCCCCGCATCGGCTTCACTTTACATCATGCCGACTTGTCGCGTAGCGTCTTTCCGGGATGGCCGAGATGTTGAGTCCGGGGGAGCACGTAGGCGACTACGAGATCGAGAAGGAGCTCGGCGCGGGCGGCATGGCCCGCGTGTACAAGGCTCGCCACAGCTTTCTCGAGACCGTGCACGCCCTCAAGATCCTCGACCCCAAGTACCGGGCCAATCCCGAGGTGCGCAAGCGCTTCCTCGACGAGGCCAAGATCCAGGCCAAGCACCTCGATCACCCCAACATCGTCAAGGTCACCAACATCGTGGCCACCCGCGACGTCGCCGCGCTGGTGATGGAGTACATCGACGGCGCCAGCCTCGACCACTTCATCCAGGAGCTCAAGGCGCCGCCCAGCGCCGAGACCATCCGCAAGCTGATGCTGCCGGTGCTGGCCGGCGTCGGCCATGCCCACGAAGGCGGAGTGGTGCACCGCGACATCAAGCCCGCCAACATCCTTCTGCAGAAGGCCCCCGGCGAGGGCAACTACATCCCCAAGGTGACCGACTTCGGCATCGCCAAGGTCATCGAGGGCGACGCCACCGGCGCCGGCACCGCGAGCAAGAAGTCGACCCACGCCGACGCCCGCATGGGCACGCTGGCGTACATGTCCCCGGAGCAGATCCGCAAGGCCAAGTCGGTCACCGCGCGCTCCGACATCTTCTCGCTGGGCGCGCTGCTGTACGAGCTGGCCACGCGCCACACCGCGTTCGACGGTGACAGCGACTTCGACGTGATGGAAAAGATCGTGCGCGGCGCCTACGAGCCGCCCGAGCGGCGCTCGACCGGGCTCGACGTCATCGTCGCCGCCTGCATCAACAAGGCGCTGCAGCCCGACCCGGCGCACCGCTTCGCCAGCTGTGACGAGTTCGCGCGCGCGCTCAAGGGCGAGATCCCGGTCAGCAAGGCCAGCGGCGCGATGACCGCCGTGGGGACCAGCGGGCAGACCGGGTCGTCGCGGGCGCTGACCGCGGCCTCGGGCAGCATCGCGGCCATTCCGGCGACGGCCACCGGCAAGAGCGGCGGACGGCGCTGGCTGCCCATCGTCCTCATCCTGGGCGCGGTCGGTGCCGGCGGCGCGGCCACCGCGATCGCCCTGTCGCGCAAGGCCAAGCCGGGCCCCAGCCCGTCGCCCACCGTGGCCGGCCCGGTCGACCCGGGCGGCTCGCCGTCGTCGTCGCCGTCACCATCGTCGTCACCATCGGCGGGCACAGACGACCCCTTCAGCGACCGCGATCACCGCCTGTTCCAGGCCGCCAGCGCCAGCAACGACGGTGCCCTGGTCGCCGCGGTCGGCAAGTCGATCGGCATCTTCGACGGCAGCGGTAGCCCGACCGACCGCTTCGACAGCTTCGTCCAGTTCCAGACCCAATGGGCCGGCCGCGAGTCGGACTGGATCAGCCAGTTCGCCTCCGACTCCGCCAACGCGGTGCTGTACCTGGCCGGCGAGGGCTACGCCAGCGCGGCGCCGAGCGCGGCGCCGAGCGCAGCACCCTTGCTGCCCCCAGGCGCCGGCGAGCCGACGCCCGAGCCATCCCCCGTCGAGCCCAGCGGCTTCGCCCTGTGCGGCCCCGGCCGCTGGTCGGGCGAGGGGCTGACCGTCAACATCACCGGGGTCGAGTCCAAGTGCGGTACATACACCTTCTCCAGCGACACCGGCGACCGCTGCTCGGGCTCGCTGTCGGGCTGCACCATCAAGGGTGACGACCTGACCGTGAGCTACGGCTGCCGCTATCGCGGCGGCGATCTGTCGGGAATTCCGCTCAGCGGCAACTTCAGGATGAACTGCTCCAGCGGGTCGATGGTGGTGCGCGGCAGCGGGTCGCGCTGGACGTTGAGCAAGCGCTGACGCCGCCGCGCAGGTACACTTCCCGCGTGCCGCGTTCCTGTCTCGCCTGCTCCACGGTGGTGCCCGAAGAGGTGCGCTACTGCGTCGCGTGCGGGCAGGAAGTCGACGATCCGTACCTCGACACCATCGTCGGGGAACGCTATCGGCTGGTGCAGCGCATCGGCGTCGGCGGCATGGGCGCGGTGTACCGCGCCGAGCACACCATGATGTCCAAGGAGCTGGCGGTGAAGCTCCTGCATCCGGAGCTGGGTCGCCTGGAGGAGCTGGCCGAGCGCTTCAAGCGCGAGGCCGAGGCGGCCTGTCGCCTCGAGCACATCAACTGCATCGCGGTGACCGATTTCGGCCAGACCAAGGGCGGCTCGCTGTTCCTGGTCATGGAGTACCTCAAGGGCGAGTCGCTGGGCGACCTGCTCGAGCGCGGACCCATCGAGCAGGAGCGCGCGGTCAACATCGCGCGCCAGGTGCTGGCCGCGCTGGAGCACGCGCACGTCCTCGGCATCGTGCATCGCGATCTCAAGCCCGACAACATCATGCTGGTGCAGAAGGACGGCCGCGAGCTGGTCAAGATCCTCGATTTCGGCATCGCCAAGCTGATGGCCGACTCCGAGGGTGACGAGGGCGGCGACGGCGACGGCCCGGGGGCGGACGCGCTCGATGACGGGCCGACCAACCGGGTGCGCCGGGTCGCGCTGGCCAAGCCGCTGACCCAGGTCGGCTCGGTGTTCGGGACGCCGGAGTACATCTCGCCCGAGCAGGCGCTGGGCCACGAGACCGACGCGCGCTCCGACCTGTACTCGTTCGGCTGTGTGCTCTACGAGATGCTGACCGGGCGGCGGCCCTTCATCAGCCGGGACAAGGTCGAGCTGCTCTCGATGCACCTGACCAAGACGCCGCGGCCGCTGCGCCAGGTGGCGCCCGACGCGGGGATCTCGGTGCCGCTGGAGGCCATCGTGCTCAAGGCGATGGCCAAGAAGAAGGACGAGCGCTTCCCGTCGGCGACCGCGTTCCTGTCGGCGCTCGACGCGCTGCCGGCCGCCGGTGCGGGGCGCCTGCTGAGCAGCGACGGCAGCCTGCCGGTGACCTCGCTGGGTGGTGGACGGCCGACCACGGTGACCGGGATGGGGCCGGCGGCGCCCAGCGGTGCGGTGCGCACGCTCGCGGGCGCGGCCTGGCACTGGGCGCGTGACGCGGCGCGCGCGCGACCCTGGGCGGCGGTGATGGTGGGCGCGGTCGGCATCGTGTTGATCGCGATGATCGTCGGGCTGGCCTCGGGGGGCGGCAAGCATGGCGGGCGGGCGGCCCCGCCCAGGGCGTCGCTCGAGCCGGGCAAGCCGGGCAAGCCGGCCAGGACTCCGAAGCCGTCACCGTCGCCGAGCGCGCGGGTGTCTCCGTCGGGGTCGCCGACGCCGTCGCCCTCGGTGGTGCTGCCGCCGCGCGATGCCAGGACGGCGCTGGCCGAGGGTCATCAGAAGTGGGCCAGTGACCTGAAGGGCGCGCTGGCAGCCTACAAGGAGGCCATGGCGATGGACGCCACGGTCGCCGACAGCAAGCTGATCGAGAACCTGACCGGGCTGGCGGTGGGCAAGGTGCGGGCCTGGGACGAGAGCGCGCTGCTGCTGCTCGGGCAGCAGGGCAAGGCCGGCATCCCGGGGCTGACCGCGCTGGCCAGCGCGGGCCGCACCGGCAGGGTGCGCGCGGGGGCCACCGCGGCGCTGACCAAGCTGGGCGCCGAGGCCGGCATCGACCGCGCCGGGGCGCTCATCCTCGACCTGCAGCAGGCCGTGAAGTGCAAGGCGCGGGCGGCGCTGACGCGCAAGCTGGTGACCGACTTCCGCGGCGATCCGCGCACGCTGGAGACGCTGCGCAAGCTGGCGGGGCGGCGCGGCGGCCGCTTCGACAATGACCCCAATGGCTGCTTCCGCAAGGAGCTGACCGCGCTGATCGAGGAGCTGTCGGCGTCGGCGCAGTCCAGCCCGGACAAGGGCGGCTGATGGCGACCGCGGTGGCCAAGCGCAAGGACGGTGGCGGGAGCGGCAGCGGCGGCGGCGGTGCTGCCGGGCTGGGCAAGGGCAAGGGCAAGGGTGGTGGGGCAGGGGGCCTGAAGCTGCCCACGCGCGAGAAGAGCCTGCTGACCAGCGTGCTGTTCGTGCTGCCGCTGATGCTGGCGTACCAGATCGGTATCCTGGCCTCGGGCTTCAGGAACGGCGTCGATTACGTGACGCGCCTGCTGTTCTGGGCGGTCGGCTACCAGCGCAACCTGTACCTGCTGGTCAACCTCGGCATCCTGGTGCTGTTCGTGGGCGCGGTGCTGTATCTGCGCAAGAAGCAGAAGCTGGATCTGAAGCGCTTCCCGATGATGATCGTGGAGAGCACGGTGTACGCCCTGCTGATGGGGTCGTTCATCCTGTTCCTGATGAGCAAGGTGCTGCACCTGTCGCCGCGCCTGTCGATCGCGGGGTCGGGAGCGTACGACGAGCTGATCATGTCGATCGGCGCCGGCGTGCACGAGGAGCTGATCTTCCGCATGGGCCTGATGGTCGGGCTGGCCTGGCTGGGGGCGCGGGTGTTCAAGCTCAAGGGCGGCGTCGCGCTGGCGGGGGCGTTCCTGCTGTCGTCGCTGCTGTTCTCGGCGGCGCACCACATCGGGCCGTTCGGCGAGCCCTTCAAGTTCGGGGTCTTCACCTACCGGGTGCTGTCGGGGCTGGTGTTCGCGACCATCTTCTACTATCGGAGCTTCGCCACGGCGGTGTACACGCACGCGCTGTACGACATCTATGTGCTGCTGGTGCGTGGCTGACCTCTTGAAGGCCTGGCGTCCGGCGCGCTAGGATGCCGGCATGAGCGCGCCCGCGACCGACCTGGTGGAGGAGTACCGCCAGTATCTCGAGCGCTTCGAGGTGGTGGGGCCGGGCGTGGACTTCGGCGCCTTCACCAAGCGCAACGGCCGCCTGGTCAAGAAGCTGCGCTACGAAGAGTTCGAGGTGAAGTGGCGCGAGTACCTGCAGATCAGCAAGTCGTACGCGCAGATCCTGGAGCGCGGCGACACCATCAATGACGTGATCGTGAAGATTCTGAAGGAAAGATGTGACGAGCTGGTGCTCGATTTCACTTTCTGACCCGCGCAGCGGGTCAGAAAGTGTCCGTCTCCGTCTCCGGTCCGTCTCCTAGAGCGTCGCGCCCGTCGCCACACCCGCCTCGGCCGCCTGGTGCGTGACCAGCCAGTCGACCAGCCGGTGATAGTCTTCGGCGCCGTGGCTCTCGGGCGCGTGCTCGAAGATGGTCTTGCGATGCGTGGGCGCCTCGGCGAGCCGGGTGTTGATGCGGATCGGCTCCAGGCAGCGCTCCTTGAAGTGGCCCTGCAGGGTGGCGATCGACTCGCGCGCCAGGCGGGTGCGCGGGTCGAAGAAGGTCGGGACCACGCCGGCGATGCGCACCGCGTGGCCGACGACCTTGTCGATCTCGCGGATGGTGCGCAGGACCTGGCGCACACCGACCAGGGCCAGGTAGTCGCAGGTCACCGGGATGATGACCTCGTCGGCGTAGGTCAGGGCGTTGCGGTTGAGCAGGTTGAGTGACGGGCCGCAGTCGATGACGATGTACTGGTAGCTGCGCTGCACCATGGCGGCGGTCATGCGCGAGGCCAGCACGTGCGGCGCGATGGCGTCGTCCTGGCGCGCCAGCCAGACCTCGGCGGCGGCCAGCGACTCGTCGGCGGTGATGACGTCGAGGTGACCGCGCACCGGGACGGCGACGTCCATCGGGTTGCGACCCTCGACCAGGACCGAGGCCAGGGTGTGCTCGCCCTTGACGCCCAGGCTGGCGCCCACGTTGCCCTGGGCGTCCATGTCGATGAGCAGGACGTCGAAGCCCTTCTCGGCGACGCCCGCGGCCAGGTTGACCGAGGTCGTGGTCTTGCCCGTGCCACCCTTCTGGTTGAGCACCGCGATCACACGCGCGCGGCGTGCGGTCGAGTGGCTGGCTTCACCCAGGCCAGCGCGCCGGCAGTCCAGATGGCAGAAGGTGCGGCGCTCGGCGCCCACCATCCCGACCTGGTATGCAAACTCGAGCGTGAATGTGCGGCCACACGTCGTGCAGGTCTCCATGGGGCCATTACAGCGCTGTGATCAGGGGGGGCAACTTTTCAATCTTCGGGCCTGCGGCCCGAAGATTGTCCGGATCCGCTTTTCGCCAGGATTTCCCGTGTTAATACCCCCCCGTGCTCCCCCTCGACGATCTCCTCGTCTTCGACCTGTCCCGGGTGCTCTCCGGCCCCTATTGCTCGATGTATCTCGGCGACTTCGGCGCCCGCGTGGTCAAGCTGGAGCGCCCCGGCGAGGGCGACGACACCCGCGGCTACGGACCTCCCTTCGTCGCCGGCGAGGCCTGCTACTTCCTGTCGGTCAACCGCAACAAGGAGAGCCTGGCGCTCGACCTCAAGCACCCCGACGGGCTGGCGCTGGCGCGGCAGATCGCGACCCGCGCCGACGTCGTGCTGGAGAACTTCCGCCCCGGCGCGCTGGCGCGGCTGGGGCTCGGGCCGGCCGAGCTGCTGGCGCTGAACCCGCGCCTCATCTATGCGTCGATCAGCGGCTTCGGCCATCACGGCGACCCCGCCCACACGCCGCGCCCCGGCTACGACCTGGTGGTGCAGGGCCTGGGCGGCATCCCGTCGATCACGGGGCCGGCCGACGGGCCGCCCAGCAAGGTCGGCACCTCGATCGCCGACATGGTGGCCGGCATGTACGCCCTCATCGGCATCCTGGTCGCGCTGCACGCGCGCACGCGCACCGGGCGCGGTCAGCACGTCGACGTCTCGATGCTGGACGGCCAGGTCTCGCTGCTGACCTACCACGCGGCGTCGTTCCTGATGGCCGGCGAGGCGCCGCGCCGGCTGGGCAACGCGCACCCCAGCGTGGCGCCTTACGAGACCTTCCAGGCCAGCGACGGCTGGCTCAACATCGCGGTCGGCAACGACTCGCTGTGGCGGACCTTCGCGCGCGACATCCTGGGTCGCCCCGAGCTGGCCACCGACCCGAGCTACGCGACCAACGCCGCGCGCGTCGAGCGTCACGCCGAGCTGCTGGCCTGGCTGGCGCCGCTGGTGCGCGCGCGCCCGGTGGCCGACTGGCTGGCCGCGCTGGAGGCGGCCGGCATCCCGTGCGGGCCGATCCTCGACGTCGGCCAGGCGCTGGCGCACCCCGCGGTGCGCGCGCGCGGCATGGTCACCGAGGTCGAGCACCCGACCGCGGGCAAGCTGATGATGACCGGCGTGCCGGTGCGCCTGAGCGAGACTCCGGGCAGCGTGCGCGTGGCGCCGCCGCTGCTGGGGCAGCACTCGGCGGCGCTGCTGGCGGAGCTGTGCGGGGTGGATGCGGCGGCGTTCGCGAAGTTGCTGGAGGCGGGTGTGGTGGCTGTCCCGGGGTGAGCGGAGCGGACACGGACACACGCCTGAGGCGTGTGTCCGTGGTACCTTCCACCCGGTGAGCAGGGTGGTCAATCGGAGTGGGGACGGGGGGGCCAGTTCTCGAGAGCAGCGGCGCATCGCCGAGCTCGAGGCCGAACTCGCGCAGGCGCACGCCACCATCCAGAGCATGGGTGTGCAGGACGCGCGCGCGCCGATCAGCGACGAGACCGCGCGCCTCGAGGATCAGATCTCGACGCGCACGCGCGAGCTGGCGGAAAAATCGGACGCCCTCGAGGCGGCCAACCGCGAGCTGACCAACCTGATGACGAACCTCGACCAGATCGTCCGCCAGCGCACGCGCGCGCTGGCCGAGTCCGAGGTCCAGCTGCGCCGCAAGAACGCCGAGCTCGACCGGCTGAACCGCATGAAGAGCGAGTTCATCTCGATCGCCGCGCACGAGCTGCGCACCCCGATGACGTCGATCATCGGCTACCTCGATCTGATCTCGCAGGGCCGCATGGGCGAGCTGCCGTCCACGCTGGTGCGCCCGCTGGCCTCGCTACACCGCAACGCCAACCGCCTCAAGCGCCTGATCGAGGACATGCTCGACATCAGCCGCCTCGAGGGTGGCCGCATGGTGTTGCACCGCAGCGTGCGCCCCCTGCAGGTCATCGTCGAGGCCGCGGTCGAGGAGCTGCGCCCCTTCGCCCAGCTCAAGCAGCACACCATCGTGGTCGAGCCCGCCCCACCCGGCCTCCCCCGCGTCGACGTCGACGAGAGCAAGGTGCACCAGGTCGTCGCCAACCTGCTCGCCAACTCGATCAAGTACACCCCCGAAGGCGGCCGCATCCACCTCAGCACCGCCCCCGCCGAAGGCGGCTTCATCAAGCTCCTGGTCCGCGACAACGGCATCGGCATCCCCCAGGACCTCCTCGACCGCATCTGGGAACCCTTCTCCGACGTCAACACCGCCAAGCACCACACCTCCCACGGCCCCGACAGCGCCGGCCTCGGCCTCTACATCGCCAAAGGCATCGTCGAGCTCCACGGCGGCAAGATCGTCGTCGCCAGCGAAGAGGGCACCTTCACGGAGTTCACGGTGAGCCTGCCGATGGCCAAGGAGTAGCGCCTCCGCGCTCCGAGCGGGAGCCACTCCCTGTTTGTCTCCGCTGCCCCGTCCCGCTCCCTCTCCCGCTCCCTCTCCCTCTCCCTCTCCCGCTCCCTCTCCCGCTCCCGCTCCCGTCGCTGCCGTGTCAGACCCCTCGTGTACCTTTTGTCCGCCCGAATCAAGTGCGGGCGGAGGCGGCGATGGGTGGCACCGGCAACACAACACGCAGACGCATGCGAACTGGCAACCGCCGGCCACGCCGTCGTCGCGCCCCGGGCCAACCCGGACAGCTCGCACTGAACTTCCGTAGCCACGGCGGCGTTCGCCAGGGCGCGGGTCGCCGGCCCGCCGCCGGCCGCCGCAACGTCGTACACCGCACCCGCGAACGCGTGCGGGACTACCACGCCCAGCACGTCACCTTGCGCATCCGTCGCGGCATCGGCTGGTTGCGCAATCCGCGCCTCGCCGCCGCCATCCTGCGCTCGCTGCGCGCCGGCGCCGAGCGCTTCGGCACCCGCATCGTGCACTTCTCGGTGCAGTTCGACCACGTCCACCTGGTCGCCGAGGCCGACGACAACCTCGCCCTGACCCGCGCCATCAAGGGTCTCTCGGTGCGCATCGCACGCGCCCTCAACCGCGTGCTCGAGCGCAAGGGCACCGTGTTCGCGGACCGCTACCACGCTCGCTGCCTGGCGTCGCCTCGCGCAGCCCGCCACGCGCTGGCCTACGTCCTGTGCAACTACCGCCACCACATCCGTGATCGGCTGCATCCACGCTGGGTCGATCCGCTGTCCACCGCCGGCAGCTTCGACGGCTGGGCCACGCCACCGAGGATCAAGACCACCTACAGCCTCGCCGAACCAAGGCACTGGTTGCTCCAGGGCGGCTGGAAGAGGGCTGGCCTCATCGAGCCACGCACCATCCCGGGCCCCCCAACTTGATTCGGGCGCACATTCCCGCGAGCAGCCCGAAAGGGCCCGAAAACGCCCGATGCGACGCAACGCGAGCGGGGAGGGAGGCGAGGCAGGGAAGTGGTGAGGGGGAGGAGAGGGCGGCCGAGCACGAGCACGAGCACGAGCACGAGCACGAGCACGAGCACGAGCACGAGCACGAGCACGAGCACGAGCACGAGCACGACCACCACACCAAGCTCACGCCCGCCCCCCGCTCACCAGCCCCGCCGCACGCCCCCCGAAACGTCAGCGGGGGGCCTTCTCAGCCCCCCGTCGACAACCTCTGCAGCGACCGCAGCCGGTCGCGCTACTTCTTCTTGGCCTTGCCGGCCGGCTTCTTCGCGGGCGCGGGCTTCTTCGCAGGCGCGGCCTTCTTTGCAGGCTTGGCAACCGGCTTGGCCGCAGCCTTGGCCGGCTTGGCAACCGGCTTCGCCGCCGCCTTGGCAACCGGCTTCGCCGCCACCTTGGCAACCGGCTTCACCGCTGCCGCCGCCTTGCCGCCCTTGGCACCCGCCGCCGCAGCGCCAGCCTTGGCCGCCGCCACCGGCGCAGCAGCAGCACCGGCCTTGCCACCCTTGGCACCCGCCGCAGCCGCCACCGGCGCAACCACCGCCGGCGCAACCACCGCGCCCGCCTTGCCCTTGGCCGCCTTGCCGCCCTTGCCGACAGGCACCGCAGCAACCACCGCAACCGGCGCCGCCGCAACCGGCGCGCCCAGCTTGCCCTTGGCGCCCTTCTTCATGCCCTTCTCGGACGGCGGGGGCGGCGGCGGCGGGGGCGGACCCACGACGTCGCTGCGACCCTGCACCAGCACGCGGCGCGCGTCCTGGAAGGTGATCTCGACCTTGTTTTCGCTGACCGCCTCGCTGACGAACCCCATCCCGAAGATGGAGTGGTTCACGAGCTCGTTCTCGCGATAGGTATCCCGTGGCGAATAGGGCCGCTTGGGCTTCTTCTCGCCCTTCTGCATGGCCTCTTCCCAGACCAGCTTCTTGGCCGAGGCGCGCTTCTTGGCGGCCGCCGGCTCGGGCGTCTCTTCCTCGGCCTCGCCGCGCGGCTTCCTGAAGGCGTGGACGTCCCCGCACGGGTTGCACTGCACCCGGCGGATCTCGTCCTCGTACTTCGAGACCACGACGTGAGTGGTATCCGCCTTACATTTCGGGCAGAAAGCCTCGATCTCGGCTCCCACCTCGTCCACGTCGTCTTCGAAGATGAAGTCCATCGCGGCCATTGAACAAGGCACCAATCGCCGTCAAAGTGGCGATTCTCAAGGGGAAATCGAACGCGGCTCGACTGTCCGCTTCCCTATCATATCGACAGGGGTAGCGCAAGCCGAGATTCTGCGACCGGCCTTCAGCCGCGCCGGCGCCGGCTCCAGAAAAGCCCCAAAATCAGGCCCAATCCGAGCACCACAGCCCCCCCGAACCCAGCCCCACCACGACCCCCAGAAATCACGCCACAGCCGTCGCCACCGACGTCCACGCGCTTGCACTGCTTGGGGTCCTTCGCGATCGGGTAGGCATCACACGCCCCCGCCACATCGTCCGGCTCCAGCGAGCTCTTCTTGAGCTCGCCGTCCTCCTGGAACGCGAACATCGTCGCGTCCTGCATGGTCTGCGTCACCGCCACCGTCCCGCACGTCGGCACCCGGTTGCCCCCGCCATCGAAGGTCGGGTTCTGCGGGTCGTCATTGCAGGTGTGGTCCAGCCCGAGCAGGTGCCCGACCTCGTGGGTCAGCGTGTTCTCGACGTCCGCGATGATCTGGTTCGGCGTCTGGTCACTGGTCTGGCCTTCGACCGCGAACCTGAAGTTGACCCCGTTCAGCTCGATGTCGGCGTCCAGCAGCCGCCCGTCGTCCTTGGCGTCCGCCTTGTCGACATAGAACACCGTGGTGATGCCGACCGCCGCCGCCGGGTAGCACTTCTCGGGCGCGTCCTCGGTCTTGGGCCGACACCACTTGTCCTGCCTGAACTTGACGATGTTGGTGCCGTCATAGCCGACCTCGTGGTTGGCCACCGGCTTGCTGTCGTAGATCAGCTTCATGTACGCGCACCCGGCCATGGCCGTGGTCCAGTTGGCCAGCACCTTGGGGATGACCGGGGTCTCCAGATCCTCGGGCACATCGGGGCTGCCCTCGGACGCCGCCACCACGTGTACGCAGCCGCTCGACCAGTACAGCGGCTTGCCCGACGACGCCTTGGTGCGCACGAACGCCTGCGCCGACCTCGCGCCCACCGCCATCGTCATCGCCACCGCGAGTCCGGTCGCGATCGCCCCGCGCCTCAACGGCTCACCAGCGCCCGCACTTCAGCCACGACATCGGTCAGCGGTCGCGGCCTGAGCCGCGCACCCACCGCCGCCGTGACCACGCTCTTGCCACGCCGGTCCTTGACCAGCAGCGACGCCCCCGCCAGATCCGCCCGCACCTGCCGCAACCCGGTCGCCGCATCCACCGTCACCGGCATGCGCCCCTGCGCCATGCCGACCACTTCCCACGCGCGCACCCCGGCCCAGGTCGCATCCAGCGCGGTCAAGAACACCAGCGCGGTCTCGCCCTTCACGAACGCCGCCTCGCCGACCACCTTCATGCCGATGCCATCGACGCTGCCGCCCATGGTCGTCACCACCACCCGCTCGCCGACCCGCGCATCACCCTTGGCGGTCTCCTCCACCCGCAGCGTCACATCGGTGACGATGCGCCCGCCCTCCCAGCGCGACACCCGCGCCTCGACGCGCGCGACCACCACCCGGTCGGCCTGACGCACCAGCTCGCCGAGGCCGAGCTCGCGCAAGATCGTCGCGCTCGCGGGCCGCGCCGTCCAGCCCACCGCCAGGGCCACCGCCAACCCCAGCGTGATGCCGGTCACCCGGCGCAGCAGTCGTTTCATCGGTCGATTATACAGGACCCGGACAGTGCGGCCCGCGCCCGCATTGACCCTCGCACCCGCCCAGTGTTATCCCCCGCGGATGTCAGACCACGCACCATCGCCCGTGCGGGTGCGCATCGCCCCGTCCCCGACCGGCGATCCCCACGTCGGCACCGCCTACATCGCCCTGTTCAACCGCGTCTTCGCGCGCCACAGCCACCCCGACTCGCGCTTCGTCCTGCGCATCGAGGACACCGACCGCACGCGCAGCACCCCCGAGTCCGAGGCCGCCATCCTGCGCGCCCTCGGCTGGCTGGGCCTGACCTGGGACGAGGGCCCCGACGTCGGCGGCCCCTTCGGCCCCTACCGCCAGTCCGAGCGCACCGCGATCTACACCGAGCACGCCGGCATCCTCATCGACCGCGGCCGCGCCTACCGCTGCTTCTGCACCGCCGAGCGCCTCGCCGAGGTGCGCGCCGCCCAGCTCGCCGCCAAGCAGACCCCTGGCTATGACGGCCACTGCCGCACGCTGGCGCCCGCCGAGGCCGCCGCCCGCGCCGCCGCCGGCGAGACCCACGTGGTCCGCCTGGCCATGCCCGACTCCGGCAACACCACCTTCGTCGACCGCCTGCGCGGCGAGATCACCATCGCCAACGAGCAGGTCGACGACCAGGTCCTGCTCAAGTCCGACGGCTTCCCGACCTACCACCTGGCCAATGTCGTCGACGATCACCTGATGCAGATCAGCCACGTGATCCGCGCCGAGGAGTGGCTGTCGTCCACGCCCAAGCACGTCGTCCTGTACGACGCCTTCGGCTGGACCGCGCCCGAGTGGATCCACATGCCGCTCCTGCGCAACCTCGACAAATCCAAGATCTCCAAGCGCAAGAACCCGGTCTCGATCGATTACTACAAGGGCGCCGGGATCCTGCCCGAGGTCCTGGTCAACTTCCTCGGCCTGATGGGCTGGTCGTTCGGCAACGAGCGCGAGAAGTTCACCCTGACCGAGATGGAGGCCGCCTTCAGCTGGGACAAGATCTCGCTCGGCGGCCCGGTGTTCGACGTCGACAAGCTGAGCTGGCTGAACGGCCTGTACCTGCGCGAGCTGACGGTCGATCAGTTCATCGACAAGCTCAAGGAGTGGCGCCTCAGCGACGAGCACCTGCGCAAGGTCGTCCCGCTGGTGAAGGAGCGCGTGCGCCGCCTCGACGAGTTCTTCCCCTACGTCGGCTACTGCTTCGCCGGCGAGCTGCCGTACGCCAAGCTGGACGACAGCTTCGTCCAGAAGAGCCGCAAGGAGCTCGCGGATCGGATGCTCGAGTTCCTCGACAAGCTGGAGGAGGACCGGGCCGCCAGGACCTTCCAGAGCGCCGAGCTCGGTCGTGCCCTCGAGGCCTTCGTCGCCGAGAAGCAGCTCGAGCCGCCGCAGCGCAAGGAGCTGTTCTCGCACCTGCGCCTCGCCGTCACCAA
>Ga0154020_10001916_pt1 | contig 25429 bp, 18 predicted proteins | sample Klosneuvirus_201_FD_109709 | JGI IMG/M metagenome (GOLD analysis project Ga0154020, IMG submission 109709) | Active sludge microbial communities from wastewater, Klosterneuburg, Austria - Klosneuvirus_20160825_MG | ecosystem: Engineered > WWTP > Aerobic digester > Activated sludge | place...
CCACTGGCTTCATGCCAGTGGATGCCGGGTTTGACAACTTCGAGCAACGGTTGCCCGTGACTCGAACACCTTGCGATTCCGAGTTGCCAAACCGGGCTTCCACCGACGCGAGGTCGGATGGGGGAGCCGCTTCATCTGGTTTGGCGTGGTTAGTCGCCAAACCCTGGTCCGCTGGCGTAAAGCCAGCGGGGCCACACACGAAGTCTGCCTGGGCTCCGATCATTTTGATCGACAAGAATCCGAAAATCCCCGTATTTACTCCGGATTGGACAGATCGCACCCGCAGCAAACACGTCCACAGAAACTTCGACACCAAAGCACCGGAAAATTTTTTGGCCGCACTCCAGCCGTTCCAAAATCAGGACATCATCATCGGCTGCGAATCCACCTTCAACTGGTACTGGCTCGCCGATCTGTGTACTGTGCAGAACCTGCCCGCCTTTGAAAAGTCGATCAGCTACAATGCCAATCGAGTCGGCATTGCCGATCGCTTCGAAGGTGACAGCCTGCAGCAGATGGTGAGTCCCGACGTCGATCTCAGCGGCTTCTATGACGACCGGTAGAAAGATCGGCAACCCACATTTGAAGTGGGCGTTTTCAGAAGCCATCACGCTGCTCAAACGTGAGTGCCCACAAGCCAAAGCCTTCGCCGCGAAGATCGAAAAGAAACACAACCTGAATGATCAGATCAGTTGCATGCGACTGCGAACCGCCACATAACTGGACGCGTTGGAACTCGTTCCTCTCCTTTCGGAGCGGAACCGAGCGACGACGAGAGCCGCACTTTTTGAATGGACCAGTGTCGTCAAGGATAATTTCTACAGCCGTCCCGGAAAAGACAATCTACCCCCTTTTCCGGGACACCGAACCGCAAGCGTCGGATTCTTTGAAATCGGTTTGCGATTCGGCAGAGCGCCGACAGATGTTTGAAGCAACTCGATCGCTGCCAGACGCGGCTTACGCCGCGAAACGGACGGCGACTGACTTCACCTTGGAAATCAAGCAACCGCTCTCTGAACCCTTCAGCCTCGCCACCCGTAAACAGGGAAGCCGAAGCAGTACGATCGCGGGGGAAAATACACCCCTCGAAAAAATCTGCAGGTTTTACCGCGCTACCGGTACGTACTGCTTGACTTTAAAGGACATACAGATGTTCGGACGAAGCAGAATGCGGTTTCCAAACTCGCGGTCGTTTCACGCTACTTAAAATCGTTGACTTCAATTTGATCCGCGACACTTTTCGTCGAATGCTGGATGTCTTTGGCATCACCGGGCTCTTGGGGCGATGCGGAAGGTCGGTCCGAGTCTATAGATCATTGGGCAGGACCTGTCGTGTTTCCATGTCCGCCTGGAAAGGCTGACGTACATTTATTTCTCGCTCGAATTAAGCGGTCAACGACCTCCGTTGGATCCAGTGGCTGCTGCGGCTTTTTGATAATTCTGAGTGAACTGGTCCATTGACATCTTTTGTGCGGGAATGCCTGCCTGTTCGAACATTCCGCGAATCCGACGACTCTGTTGAAATTCATCGGTATCGACAAACCCGTCCTGGTTCCGGTCGTATCGGGCGAAGGACTGTTTGGCCTGTTCCGCAACATCAGAACTGCCGCCGGTCCACCGACTGGAGCCGTTGTTTTGATCCTGACCGCTGTTGTTTCCGCCTGACACACTGCCGGTCCGCGACTTTGGAGTCGCGCTGACAATCGTCAGTTTTTCGACGCGCACGGCCATTGCCGCGTTGGTTCCCGCCGCTGCTGTTTCTGCTGCCTTGAGTTCTTCTGGAATCAGAAAGCCGTCATGGTCCGTGTCGTATTCGTCGAACTGATCCAGCTCAGTACGACGCGCCAGCATCCACTCATCCAGCCCCAGTTGTCCGTCAAAGTCGGTATCGACTTCCGAGTAAGCTGGTGGAAGCGTCAGCAACAACGAAGGCTTTGGCTTCATCTTGTAAGGTTTCAGGACGATTTTTGAGCTGGATCCATTGGAACTCGAACCGCCACTGTTATTCCTTCCGTCGTTGCGAGGATCCGGACTGCCTCCGCCACTGAAGCCAGATCGCATGGAATTTCGCATGTCATCGACACTCATCCCCGCCTTCAAATCGACGCCCCTCGACTTCATCATATCCCGCACAAATGACGGCATTCGGTCGAGTTCATCCTGATCAATCATTCCATTACCGTTTGTATCCATCATCGAGCGACCGCCGCCTGGTGGACCGCCGCCAAATCCGCCGCCCCCAAAGCCGCCGGGAGATTCGCCACCGAAACCTCCTCCTCCGAATCCCCCCGGTGGACCACCGCCACGTCCGCCTGAATCACCACCAAAACCACGACTTCCGCGGCTTCCACGATCACCACGGTCCTGCGAATGAGCCGCAGATCCGATTGCACTCCAGACGAGTCCAGCGACGGACGCAGTAACAAGGAAACGGAAAAGGTTCATTCTGCAGACTCCAACTCTATATTTCGACTGTGGCCGTGAAACCTCGGCTACAGATCATAAACACCATCAAGGATACCAGCGATTCGTCTTCTTTTGGAATTTTTCCAGACTCTTTCGACCATCTGCCGGGTTTGTGTCTAAAGATCTCTGTTTAGGCGAGCGGCAGGAAAGGATTTACCATCGGCGAGTCATCGGGTCGATCGGCCCCGTGCGACTGAACCACGCCAAAGGAAGCAGATCTGAGGACAGATCTGCCTACGTAGTCCGACCTGTCTCAGGTCGGATTCCCTCGGCGACGCGATATCTCTGGTAATCGTGTTTCTTCCGCTCGCCTTCGCAAGACCAAGCCAATTGGAAAATTCGGACGATCCTGGCAAAAGAATCGGGATCGTCCAACCGTTAATGTCTTCCCAATCTTCCGATAGTTGCCGCATTTCAGCGAATCAACTCGCTGAACCACTGAAAACGGTAAAGTTTTACCGACAATTACGAAAACAGGAACATCCGCTCCAGACGCCCCATTCTACACAAATAAACATAATTACACGTACTCATTGGAGTCTGTTACTGCAGACAGGATTCCAAGACTTGCAGGAACGCCACATGAGCATCCGTCCTCGATATCTTCGAATACTCTCGATTGCATTGGCCTGCGGTTTCCTGACCATTCTGCCTGATTCCGTATTTGGTCAGGCGGCTGTCGGGACGGAAGTGGATCTGTTGCGCCAGGACGAAGTTCTTCAGCAATTGGGACTGACGGAAACGCAGACTCAAAAAATGGAAGAGGCGTCAAAGTCCGGGAGTGTGCCGAGAGAATTCTTCGCGCCGTACCTTGAAAGGATGAAGGGCAAAACGGAAGAGGAGAAGAAGCTGATTCGCGATGAGATGAATCAAGCTGTACTGAAGGGGAAAAACGACTCCGCCATGCAGGCTTTGGTCGTCCTGGACAGCCGCCAGCTGAAACTGTTGAGATCGCTGTACATTGCCAAAGCGGGAATAAGAGCGTTGACAGATCCCCGCGTGGCTGCGGATTTAGATTTGAACGACGAACAGAAGACTCAACTGGCGGAGTTAAATACTCAACGAGCTGAGGCAGCGACACAGTTGGGATTCAGTGCGACTCCAGAACAGACTGCCGCGTTTCAGCAGGAATGGGAAGAAAAATTTCTGGCGGTCCTGAATCCTGAACAAAAAGGGACGTGGACCGTTCAAAGTGCCGACAGCGCTGCGCTTAAAGTGACGGCGATTGGTGGCGAATCTGCGGATTCAGGCTCAGCATCAATGGTCGGCAACAGTGCCGAATCAGACACTCCTCCGCCAGGAGCTCAGGTCGTGTCAAGCTTCGGTGGATCGGCAGACGCCGCAGAGACGAATCAGCTGGTTGAAATATGGTCGTTCAACTTTCGTTATGCGCCGTGGGAGCAGGTTCTGCAGGACTTTGCGGTCGGTGCAGGATACACCCTTGACATGGCGCAGGTTCCACACGGGACATTCAGTCATATTGACGGCAAAGAGTACACTGTCGATCAGGCGCTCGACATCATGAATGGCTACTTGCAGCGCAAGGGATTTACGCTCGTTCGAAAAGACGGTTTTTTGGTGTGCGTCAATGTGAGTGCCGAGGGCGGCGTCCCCAACATTCTGGTGCCTGATATTTCGCTGGAACAGTTGATCGCGAAGGACGAAAGTGGCCACTACAAGGTTGGCGAGAACGAACTGGTACGTGTGCAGTTCCTGCTGAAGCAAGTCGATACCGGCGTGATGGCGACGGAAGTGGAAGCGCTCACGGGTCCACTGGCCAGAATGACGGCGTTGACACAGTCGGGCATTCTCATCATTTCTGACACGGGATCGAACCTGCGAAAGATCAACGCATTCATTGAAACGGCGATGGAAAACACGACGCCGGACCTGATGTTTAAGTCGTATCCTCTGACGAAAATCGCCGCTGAAGAAGCCGAATACATGTTGCTGGCGCAGTTCGGAATGCGTCAGGGTGCCGGCGCGGTCCCCAATGTCAGCGCTGCGGCTGGTGGTGATCGCCGCGGCAGCCCGCCGCCGCCTGCTGCTGCTGCCTCCCAGACATCGTCTCTGAAAGTCATGGCGGACATACGAACCAACAGCCTGTTCGTGACTGGGTCAAAAGATGATCACGTTTTGGTGGAAGAGATCATCAAGGCCATTGATACAGATGAAATTCCGAATCCGCAGTTTGGTTCGTCCGGTCCTTTTCTACGCGTCTACAAGGTCAGTGGCCGCGCCGATCAGGCTGCTCTTAGCATCAATGCGATGATGCCGGGCGTTGTGGTAAATGAAGACAACGCGGCCAGCACGGTGCATATTTTCGGAACCGCCAAGCAGCATCAGCAGGTTTCGGAATGGGTGGAGGCCTTTGCCACAGGGTCTGGAGCCGCTGGATCCGTCGCTGTGATTCCGCTGGTAAAGATGGATCCACTGACTGCTGCGGCAACGTTGAAGAGTCTGTTCCTCTCCGAAGGCACATCGGCTCCGACGGTCGAGACGGACCTTTATGGCAATCGAATTATTGTCAAAGGGACCGCGACGCAGGTCGATCAGATAAAGCAGGTTCTCAAGGAACTCGGCGAAGATGGCACGGGCATCCGTGCTCAGGGTGAAGGCGGAACGATGCGTCGCTATTCCCTGCGTGGCCGTGATCCTGCGGAATTCATGCCTTATCTTGCGCGTGAGTGGGCTAACAACGAACAAACACCGATTCGCATTGTCGTACCGCCGAAGAGTGGTCCGATTCGCGATCTGAAAACGCCTTCCAAATCCGCTCCGCCTGCTACGCGGCAGAGGAACGATGCGGCGGAAGAAGTGCCATCCACAACGCAAACAAAGCCCGGTTCGGGACTCCGCAAGAAGTCCGGATACATTGTGGTGCAGCGACAGGATGAAGCAAACTCTGATGCTCCAACGGCGGACGCTCAGACTCCTGATAAAAGCGTTCCTCAAGGCCCGTTCGACGGAATTCAAATCGTTGTTGACGGTGATGATTTGCTGCTGCTCTACAAAGATGAAGACGCCCTGGATCGACTGGAGGAAACGATGGATTTCCTGCAGCAGTCAATCCCGTACCGCACTCGCTGGACTGTCTTCTATCTGCAGGCGTCGGATGCGACCGAGGCGTCGGCACTGCTGGAACAGTTGATCCCCAGCAGCAGCGTCACGAGTACTGCGGCAAGCACGGGATTTAGTCTAGGCTCCATGTTTCGACCGATTACAGATTCCGTTTCGAGCATGACGGGGCTGAGTGGGATCGGTCCAAATCCGCAGACGCTGAGAATCATTCCCGACCTTCGTTCGAACTCCCTGTTCGTGACCGGGCCGCAGTCGCTGGTGGATGAAGCGGAGAAACTTCTGACCGTGCTGGACTCCAACGATATCCCTGAATCTTTGCGGGAGATGCAGCCCCGACAGTTGCCAGTCGAGTACGCTGATATCGATGAAGTTGCGAATATGGTGAAGGAGGTCTTCAAGCCCTACACTGAACCACCAGCGAATCGACAGCAAAACAATCCTCTGGCCGCTCTGATGGGTGGCGGTGGAGGCAGCAGCGGCAAGAATGAAACGAACGGAGTTCAGATGACGATCGGCGTGGATCGCCAGACCAGCAGTCTGGTAATTTCGTCCAGCGAAGCGCTCTTCCTGAAAGTGCAAACGCTGGTGGAAGAGACGGACGAGCGTGCAAAAGTCGCAAAGCCCACGGTTCGCTATGTGCAGTTGCAGCATACGGACGCGACAATGGTTCAGAATTCATTGTCATCCATGTTTTCCCGCGTGAGTGCGAGTGCCACCAGAACGTCGCGTTCAGATTCGTCCGGCGACAATTCTTCCGGGGCGAACAGCAGCAATAACCAGACACCTCCAAATCCATTCAGTCAGCGTGGCGGAACAGGTGCCAATCCATTCGGCGGCAGCAATCCGTTTGGTGGCACCAGTCCGTTTGGTGGAATCAATCCATTTGGCGGTGGCGGCGGTGGCAGTCCACTTGGCGGGGGAGGATTCGGCGGTCGCGGAGGCGGCGGAACGACAGGTGGCGGAGGCGGCGGTCGCACCAGAGGAGGCCGATAAAATACTAACCCGAAGCGCCAGCGAGGCAAACACTTCACGCGGAAGGGCAGACGTAACTTGTTTGCCTCGCTGGCGCTTCGGGTTAATATCAGGACAGTTTGCGCGGCGCAGACTGAGGTAATTTCAAAGTCAACGTTTTCCATGTCCCTTCTCCCCGTGGCAAGGGGGCCGACAGGCCGGATGAGGGGGCTGACCTGGAGTGAATATGATGAACCAGAAAACAGTGGATTCTTTCCCCCTCACCCTAGCCCTCTCCCACGCGGAAAACGTGTACAGTTGGAAAATCAATTGCGGGGGAGAGGGGACAGTCGCAGGAAAATCCACAGCCTCGTTCCAGGGCTCCAGCCCTGGAACGCAACGGACTGGAGGCTCCTGCCTCCAGCGGGAATCCCGGGAGGCAGGAGCCTCCGGAGCAGTGTGTTCCGAGGCTGGAGCCTCGGAACAAGGACATCGATCCGCACCGCGCGATGTATAATCACGGACTTCAGGAATTTTCATAAAGCTCAGCAATGGAACTTGGTCAACTACTTGTCAACGACGGCCTGATCACGAGCGAGCAACTCAAAGCCGCGCGTGAAACTCAGCAGGGACTGCGCATCGATCAGGCGCTGGTTAAGCTGGGCGTGATCACCGAAGACGCCATTCTTCGCAAGCTCTCCGACGAGTTTGACATGAAGTATATCGATCTGAAAGAGATTCAAATCGACACAGATCTACAGACGAAGTTCCCGACGTCTTCGATCTATCGCCATTCACTGCTGCCGTTGTATCGCGAAAACGGCCATGTCGTCGTTGCCACCTCTGACCCGCTTAATCTGGAAGGCCTGGACGAACTCAGCACCGTCAGTGGTTTCAAGCTTTCGCCGGTGCTGACACGCAGCGGTGAACTTGGATCGCGGATTCATGAGCTGCTCGGCGTCGGTGGTGACACGATCAACGAACTGGTTCGACGTCGCAGCGAAGAAGGCATCGAACTTCTTGAAGAGATCAACGAAGACTTTGGCGAACTGGCCGAAGGTGCCCAGGCACCGTCGGTTATTAAGCTGGTCAACGAATTGTTGATGGAAGCCGTCAAGCTGCAGACCAGCGACGTCCATATCGAGCCGCAGGAAAACGGCATGCGGGTGCGATACCGCCTGGACGGTATGCTCCGCGTGCAACCAACGCCGCCGGAGATCGCTCAATTCTATTCGGCGATCGTGACTCGCCTGAAAATCATGTCGCATCTTAACATTGCCGAAAAACGACTGCCTCAGGACGGTCGCATCAAGCTGCGTGTTTCGGGCCGAGAGGTGGATGTCCGCGTGTCGATCATCCCGATGATGCACGGCGAAGGCGTGGTCATGCGTCTGCTCGACAAGGCACGGATGAAATTTGACCTCAAAGCGGTGGGGATGCCACCGACGGTGATGAAGATCTTCCGGCAGTTGTTGGAGTTGCCGCACGGAATTATTCTCGTGACAGGTCCGACCGGTAGCGGCAAATCGACCACACTCTACAGTGCGCTGAATGAGATCAAGGATCCCACGATCAAGATCATCACAGTGGAAGACCCGGTCGAATATCAAATGGATGGAATCAGCCAGATTCAGGTGCATAGTCGGATTGGCCTGACCTTTGCCGGAGCGCTGAGAAGTATTTTGCGTCATGACCCGGACGTGGTGCTCATCGGGGAAATTCGAGACGGCGAAACGGCCCAGTCGGCCATTCAGGCATCGCTCACCGGGCACCTTGTATTCAGCACACTGCACACGAACGACGCTCCGGGTACATTTACTCGACTGATCGACATGGGCGTTGAGCCCTATCTTGTGGCGAGCACCGTCGAAGGTATCCTGGCTCAGCGTCTGGTGCGCCGGCTTTGTCCGCATTGCAAGGTTGCCACGCCAGTCGAAAAACTGGAAATCCCGACCGACTTTCCCATGCCGTTGCCAGAGACAATTTTTGCGCCGGCTGGTTGCCGTGAATGTCGCGACACTGGCTACTCAGGACGAATCGGTGTGTTTGAATTGCTGCGAACGGATGCCACAATTCAGCGACTGTGTGCCGAACGCCGCAGCAGTGTGGAAATCCGCGACTATGCCTTGTCGGCGGGAATGACGACGCTGCGTTCGAGTGGCTGGGAGCAGGTTCTGGCGGGAATGACAAGTATCGAAGAAGTCGTGCGAATCACGCGCGGCGACATTGTGATGTAAGCTATGCCTGACTTTAAGTATCTCGCGAAGGAACTCACCGGCAAACAGGTCTCGGGCACGCTGACCGCTGTCAGCGAAAAAGATGCGCTATCGAATCTGGCTGCGAAGAGTCTGTTCCCGATCTCCGTCGTGCTGACGGATGAGTCGAAACAGCAGGCCAGCGTAGGCTCGCGGCGCGTCTCCGCAAAATACCTCACCGTGTTTTATAATCAGCTGGCGGATTTGCTGAAATCCGGTGTGCCGCTGCTGCGATCACTGCAATTGCTGGAAGACCAGACATCTCACGCCGGTTTGAAGTCAGTGATCCAGGATGTCCGCGAACAGGTCGCAGACGGGACACGTCTAAACGATGCCATGCGTCGGCATCCGAAGGCGTTCAACTACCTCACCGTGAGTATGGTGAAGGCCGGTGAAGAGGGTGGATTTCTGGAAGAAGTTCTTGGTCGGATCGCTTCGTTCAATGAGCATCAGGAAGAACTCAGATCCCGCGTGACGGGAGCCCTGGTATACCCGGTGTTTCTAATGGTGGTCGGGCTGGTGATCGTGACCGTCATGATGGTCTATTTCGTGCCGGAATTTGCCACGATCTTTGAGACCATGAAAAATAAAGGCACGTTGCCGTGGGCAACAACGACGCTGCTTGGGATGAGCGACGCGATCCAGAATTACGGAGTTCTCATGTTGATTGGGATCATCGCTGGGATCGTCGGAGTGGTCTACTATTTTCAGTCCCCCGATGGCAGTCGAAATCTGGATAAGTGGAAGCTGCACATCCCGATTCTGGGCGGCATCCTGCAGAACCTGGCTGTGGCCAGATTTTGCAGAATGCTGGGCACACTGCTGAAGAACGGGGTGCCCATTCTGCAGTCTTTGCGAATCGCGAAGGATGCCAGCGGCAATATGATTCTTGCCGAAGCGATTGGGAACGCCGCTGACAATGTCAGCAGTGGTCAGTCGCTGGCCGTTCCATTGCGAGCGAGCGGACAATTCTCACGCGACCTGATCGAGATGATCGCAGTCGGCGAGGAAGCCAATAATCTTGAGAATGTATTGATTGGCGTTGCCGACAATCTGGAAAAACGGACGAGTCGCCGGATCGATACTGGAGTGCGTTTGCTGGAACCGTTATTGTTGCTGGTGATGGCGGCGATCGTGACCTTCGTCATCGTGGCTTTGCTCGTACCGGTTATGACAATGTCGTCAAACGCCTGATAATTGAATTTGTGGAGCGAACTGCGGAAGAATTGAGTGCAGGGATGCTCAAACGTGTTTTGCGGCGGGTTGCCGCTCTGATTAAGTTCTGAAAACGGAAACGGAAAAATGCGAAAGATAGAAATCAAACAAACGGCCTCGCTGGTTCGAGCGGGCTTTACGCTGTTGGAACTGCTGATTGTTCTGGCAATCATTCTGCTGATTGCGGCGATGGTTGTCCCTAACCTCATTGGCAACCAGCAAACGGCCAATGAGAAAATTACGAAAGCAACGATCGATCGACTCGCCGGCACGGTCGGTGCCTATGCGGTAGATCATGACGGAACCTACTTCAAAGGCGGGACATCTGACGCCTGGGCCGCATTGGTGAATCCCGGGACATACAAAGGCAGGAAGTTGCGTCCTTATATGGAAGAACAACCCCTGGACGCCTGGGGCAACGTATTGCAATACGAATGGAACGGCGACGGTCACAGCAAGAAACAGGGGGCGCTGAAGCCTGCTATCTGGTCAACGGGTCCCGACGGTCAGGGCGATGGGACAAACGCCAATGGAATTCCGCTCAACAACTGGACTTCGATGGCGACAACTCCTGGCCAGTAGTAAGGATCGCTCGATTAATAACTGTCCGATATGAAGTGAGCGGCAAGGCGCTAGCCGCCGGTATACGGCAGTCTCTATCACCGGCGGCTAGCGCCTTGCCGCTCACTTATTGTCGAGCGATCTTAAGCTCGGTATCGTAAGCACCCGTGCATAAGTTAAATGGCATAATCGCAGGATTCACAATCAGGGGAGTGGCGTCCCCGGATGCCGCAAACCCGGCGAGCGGAGCGGCGTAAGCCCTCCGAGTCAAATGCGGGTAACTCGGTGGGCTGACACCCACTGCTCGCCAGGTTATTCCTCAAGACTTACGCATGGATGCTTAATGATGCCGGGCTTTTCTTTGGTTGTGGTGAGGGGCGGTGAATTGATGAAACTGAATCAAACTCGCTGTCACAGTCGCAGGCTCCGGAACTGTGGCTTCTCCTTGTTCGAGATGATCATCGTCCTGGCGATCATCATCGCAGTGACTGCGGTTGCCGCTCCCAGCATGATGGAGAGTGTCCGCAGCGGGCGGGTGCAGGACGCGGCGGAGCAAGTGCGAGACGTGCTTGCTGCGGCCCGGTATTATGCGATTGATACCGGCGTTGATTATCATTTTCGATACGAGGTCGGAGGAAACAACGTCGTCGCAATTCCGGCTGACCAGAATGAGTCGATGGGCAACTCATTTGATTCCGACAGTGAAACGTCTGACTTCATTTATCGTTCCGGCCACTTGCCCGAAACGATGTTCCTCCGCAGCGCCAACAAAGATTTGTCTGGCAGCGAGACGCTCAAAGGCAAGGCGTTTGGTAATTTGCCAAACGTCGGGGAATTGGCGTCAAAATCCTGGTCGACTCCGATCTTGTTTCGCTTCGACGGCCGCGCTGAAGACAAAACATTTCGAGTTATGGATGAACAGCAACGCAGTTGCGACGTCACGGTTCGCGGTTTGACGGGAGCAATTTCGATTTCCGGCGTCTTCGTCATGGAGGAAGACAAATGATGAGTTCGATCGTTCGCTTCCCTGACCGGATCCCTCGCTTCCGCCGTGTCGATCGATCTGATCGCAATGGTCTGAGCTTGCTGGAAGTTCTGCTCTCGGTGGCAATTTTTCTTGCCTCAATGACAGCCATCATGCAACTCCTGAATACGGGGCAACGATCAGAAATTTCCGCTCGGCTGAAGACTGAAGCGACTCTTCGCTGTGAAGCGAAGATGGCGGAGATTGTGTGTGGGATCGAGGAAGCCGTCTCATCCGACGAAAACAATTTCACAGATGACGAAATTGGCAACTGGCGATGGTCTGTCAGCGTAACCAACGGCAGTGTCACTGATTTGCTGATGATTACCGTCACCGTTGAGCACATGGCGAATGGCGATACACCGAATGCGGCTTTCACGCTGACGCGTTACATGCGCGATCCGCAGCTGTTCATCGACGCGGCTCTTTCGGAGGCACCGGAATGATTGCTGCCATGTTTCGCTCCCCCCTCATCCGCCCTGGCGGGCACCTTCTCCCCCAAGTCCGGAGGAGAAGGACGACTGCGCTGACAGTTGGAGAGATACCCCATAATCCGCGAATATGTCGTGGGTTTACGTTGCTGGAACTGCTGATCGCGATTGGATTGACTTCGATCCTGATGGTTGCGCTCTTCGCGGCGATGGATATTTACTTCAAGCTGCAAGTGGATAGTCACGAAGAAATCACACGCCAACAAATTTCCCGGACACTCCTGCGTCAGATGACTCGCGACATTCAGTCAGTGGTGTTTGCGAAAAAGAAAACCGTTGACGAAGATTCCACAAAGTCCAGTTCTTCCGCAACGTCGTCGAGTGGCCCGACATCGGGATCATCAGGCAGTTCCGGCTCCGGCAGCGCAGGAACAACTGCGGGAACAACTGGCGGAACGTCCGGTGGTTCGTCATCAGGGACCGGGTCGTCCAGCGGAAGCAGCACCACATCTTCCTCAGGAGCCAGCAGCACCACGGGCGCGATGCTCACTTACACCAGCGGCCTTGTCGGCACGACCAGCGATCTGCTGCTCTACGTCAATCGTCCGGACAGAACGCTGTCTTACGTTGACGCGCAAACTCTGACGTCCACCAGCGAACGCACCGGCGACCTGATGATCATCCGATATCTGATTGCGGATACAGGAGCGGGAGGTTTGTCGGCGGACATCGCAAAACGCTTTGCGGAAGGCACGGACGGACCGGTTGGACTCGTGCGAATCACAGGCGATCTGTACGGCATGAGCAATGCCGTGCAGGAGGGCGATGACGAAGACTTTACGATGGTCGATAAGATTGACGCGAAAGAGGTGTCACGTCTCGAATTTCGCTACTACGATGGACTCACGTGGCAGGAAGAATGGGACAGCAACTCACAAAACGCTTTGCCAGTTGCGATCGAGATTCTGCTCACGCTTCGAAATCTGGAATCTGGCAGCGTGGCACTTTCAGGAAATGACCCGAATCCGTACGCACTCGGTGAAACCACAAATCGCATGGTGGTCGCTTTGCCATTGGCTGAGCCATTCATTGGAGAGACGGGCTTATGAGACATGCCACCCGGATTTGTTCGAGACTGCATGCGAGACGCGGTTTTGTACTGCTGGTGGTCACGATCGTGATCATTCTGCTGTCCCTGGCGGCGTATTCTTTCCTCAACCGGATGCAGGTCGAGCAGGAGGCCACGATGATGTACGGCCGGGACGTGGAAGCTCGGATGGCGGCGGAATCAGGCATTGAATATGCCGCGATCCAGGTTGGACTGCTCGCGACCGACGCGACTCAGGACGTATTTCACAACCCGGGAGTGTTTCGTGGTCAGGTGATGAATGAAGCTGATAACCCACGCGGTCAGTGTCGATTCACGATTCTGGTGCCCAATGAGCTGTCATCGGCCAAAGGTGAATCCGTCCGGTTTGGAATGGCTCGCGAGACTGCAAAATTCAATATCAATCGTCTCACGGAATTTGAAAAAGACGACGACGAAACGACGACAGCGTACGATGCAATTTCCAATATTCCAGGCATGACGGAAGAGATTGCCAATGCGATTCTGGACTGGATCGACAGCGACGAAGAACGACGTGTGGGCGGTGCAGAGACGCCAGATTATCAGGGACTCGCAATTCCCTATTCAGCCCGGAATGCTCTCCTGGAATCTATCGAGGAGTTGCTCCAGATTCAGGGCGTCACCCCGGAGTTGTTTTACGGAGAAGATGCCAATCGCAACGGGATGCTCGACCCCAACGAAGACGACGGAAACGAATCGCTGCCGAATGACAATCAGGACGGTGTTTTGGATGTTGGCTGGCGGGAATACTTCACCGTCTCCAGCCGTGAACGAAACAAGAAACCCGACGGGGAAAAGAAGATCAACATCAATGGCTCCATCATGACGGAGTTGTTTGACGAGATCGAAGACGCATTCGATACTGAGACGGCCACGTTTATCGTCGCGTATCGCCTGTGGGGAAATGAAAATGCGGATCCGGCCACAGTCAAGAGTCTGACCGTTGACCAGAAGGAACTGGCAAAGGCGATCGCAGGTGGCCTTTCAAACCCGGACGGAATCTCGATCACGCGTGCCGGCATGAATCTGAATCAGGTGGCGGCGTATTCATTTCGTTCCATCTACGACGTGATCGATGCGGAAGTCGATGCCACGATCGAAGGAGGACCGCAGACGCTAATGAGCCCCTGGACATCCGCAAACCTGCTGGACACAATGCCGGACTTTGAGGCCAACTTTACATATCTGGACGATGATTTCGCGGACGGACGAATCAACGTCAACATCGCCCGACGCGAGGTGCTGCTGGCGATTCCAGACATGACGGAAATGATCGCCGACAGTATTGTCTCCATGCGTCCTCCGATCGAAAGCAGTGGCATGGCGTCCAGCGCGATGTCCGCCAGAACGTCGCCAACGTGGCTGCTGGGTGAAGGCGTTGTGGATCTCAATACATTTCGCCGTCTTGGCCCATGGCTCACCACAGGCGGCGACATCTTCAGTTTTCAGGCTCTGGGACACTTCGACCAGGGAGGTCCGACGACTCGACTGGAAGCGATGATCGACGGCACACAAAATCCTCCCCGCATTATCTTTCAGCGTGACTTGACGTCACTCGGACGTGGATTTCATCCGAGCCAGCTCAGCAGTCACTAGTCGTCTGATTTTCAATAGCGGAATACGGCTCCGAGGCTGAATCCGTTCGCGGAAAAGGTGGAGAGGTTTACATTCTGCCGAATGTCCGGTGCGAATCCCGTCGCGGTGCTGGTGCTATTGTAGTAAATGTTCTCATTTGGACGACTGACACGTGGGATCCACATGAAGTCGTAGCCGCCATAAACCGAGAATTTGCTGTTCAGATGAACTTCGGCAGCGAGATTTAACTGGGTGATTGAGCCAAAGTCGGTCGTCTGACGCCGGTAGGTCGTCGATCCGGTCCCCAGAGGATTCGACGATACGGTGGACGTATAGTCATTCAAACCAAGCATCACGCGTGGTGTGGCGCTGAGTGTGAACCAGCGTGTTACGTAGGACAATCGAGCCCCGCCTTCAGGCCCGTAGAAGTTGTTGATGACGGCCGAATTGATGTCAGTCGTTCTGTCCGCAACTGCGAGACCGCCGTCGTAGGTTCCGTGAATAGAATAGGTTTCATCCAGGTTCGTGTAGCGAATGCCACCCAGCCATTGAAAACCGAAGCCTTCGCCCGGTACGTAGCGATCGGTCAGAAATGTCAATTCAGTTCCCCACAACTGTGAAGAGAATCTTGCCTGGAAAGTGTTGTCAAATATCAGCGAGTTAAGTCCGGCGACATCCGTCACTACACCATCGGTTAAAAGCGGAATCGCGTAATTGGGATTGATCGTTGTTCCGATCGCTGGATCAATGGCAACCCCGGTCGCAGCTCCTCCCGCTGCGGCGACGACTGCCGCATTGATTGTGCGAGCGCCGGCAATGTTGTTATACGCCATGACGTCCGTTTTTTGCTCGAAGCCGAAGAAGCTCAGCTCCAAATCGCCGCCGTTCATCGCGACACCCAGTGTGCCACGTATCCCCGGTGTATCAATGAGGTCGAGCGAATTTGATTGCGGGAACAAAGTCTGTCCCACGCTGGTCCCGCCGTTCAGATTGTCGTTGATGTCGATTGGTACATCGACTCCTTCGAGGCTTTGGTTCGGCGGCACATATTGCAGGCCGGATACCGCCGATCCGATGACTCCGCCGCTGGGATCCTGAAAGGACCACTGCATGAATTCCAGACGCATCCAACTGCGGGATGTGACTTCGTGCAGGAAGTGTTCGATCGGGCGATTCTGGTCCCAGATAGGGGGAGCCTTCTCGACATAGTGATCGATAATCGGCGGCTGATAATGCGACTGATGATGCGACTGCGGCATTTGAAACAGCGGCGGACCGCCGTACTGCTGCGGCGGACCGCCGTATTGCTGCGGTGGACAGTACTCGGGCGGGCCGTACTGCGGCGCATATTGAGCCAGTGCTTCCGAAGAAGCTATGCTGAGAAGCACCGCGGCGGCGGCAAGACTTAGCAGGTTCGGACGGTTCATACGAGCCGGACCTTATTCAGAGATTCAGAGCAGCAAAGCACATTCGTCGAAAAGCCCTCCTGACTTTTCGCCGCCGTTGCCGCCTCTCTCGAAGCAGCGCACGGAACGGTTCCATGTTGAAAACACAGTCCGCTGTCGTCGATATCGTCGCGGGCTGACTTTGAACTTTGCTCCAATTGTGCCTGACGCATCGATTTTGACGGTTATGCCGTAGATCGTACTCGTAACGCCTGCAACGAAGAATGTTCGGCAGGATTCGCCGCTACCCGGAAGAACAGAAGTTTGGCGTTATACCTCACGCGGTCCAGACTGAGGTCGTTTCAAAGGGAACGTTTTCCATGTCCCTTCTCCCCCTTGCCAGGGGGAGAAGGGACATGGAAAACGTTGCACCGCGTGAAGTATAACGATCAATGGAACTTGCTGGCTGTTGATTTATTCGCGGGATAAGCTTCCAGCTTGTCGTTTAGGGCAACCGAAGAAGTTGGAGTGTTGAGTTTGAGGAGTCTTGACAAGCTGGAAGCGTATCCCACATTTGGCTGTCACCAAATCAACAGCCAGCCGTCATCATGTCCTGCAGGCGGTGCAGGTGAAAATGATGCGGGCCAAGTTTTCCGCCGTAATTGCCAGCGGTGATTCGCTGCAGCCCCGGCACTGCCGCTGCAGCGTCGAGACCTGCCTGCATCGCTTTGGCGACAGCGGTTGCTGTCAGTCCGTCGATCACGATTTCATAAACAGCGTTCTCAGTCTTGTTCAGCGACGTCTCAGTCTGGCCCACCAGAGTCGGACAGAACTTGTCGTTTGTGCTGGCTTTCAGTTGAGGATATTTCGATCCTACTTTGGAGCCGCTGCGAACGATGCCCGCTGGAAACGGCATAATGACATCCGGAACCTGCCGGATAGCGTTCGCCGCCGCGCGAGCCGCCTTCAGTGTGGAGAGTTGCGAATCGCCGCAGAGGATCAGGTTCCCACCGCCGATTCCTTTGACCGTCCCAAAGAAATCTTCGCACAGGAATTCGCCGTCCATGACCGGCAGTCGCCAGAAGCGGCGGCTTCCCAGCTTCTTGCTGATCTGAAAACCGTCACCGAAGTAACGCAGTTGCCCGCCAATCCGGATCTGCTGGTCTTTGGACTCGCAAAAGAGACCGCAGTAGCAGGCTGTGGTGGGACACGTGAGCACGTTCTGTCCGATGCGACTCACCATCGCGGCCTGCAGTGATTTTGTTTTGAATCCAAAGGCGAGGATCGACACGCCGGGCCGTCCGTCCGGCGTCTCATCCGCTGGCAAAATCCGCTCGACCCCGGCTTCCGTGTCGCAACCGATGACGCTCGACGCATTTCCGCAAAACTCCTGCGCGGCGGCCGAGACCAGTTCGGCGTCCAAAGCAGTAATGATGACGCGCGTCGCTGACATTGGGAACGCTTCAGCAAAGGTATCGTCAATCGTGGGCGCATTTGACATGCAAGGTCTCTCCGGCCTCAAGAAAACGTCATTGTGCATGTATTACAGGCAACATTCTTCGAACGAGGATTCGCCGTCGATTGTAGCCGGACCAGATCGTTTGCCAACCGGGTCCGCGATCGTGCCCGTCAATGTCGCCATGTCGCTTCCCTGCGATGCGCCTGCCTGAACTGACTTATCCACACCAAGGGATGAGGAACACAGGCGGCGGATTCGGACAGCGACGGAATGATTTCGCGAACGGAACTGACAGTCTATATTGGTCAGCATCTTGACGAGTCATTCAACCATGGGAGACAGAATCCCGGCGAGCAACAACAGCCGCTACTCGACAGCGGTCGTCCGGGGAAACCAATATTTAGTCGCAGGGAATCGCAAATCAGGGGATTGACATCCCCCGCTCGTCGAACAAGCGCGCCCTCCTCGCTGCGCTCGTCGGGAATTCCCAGTCGCAGCAGTCGCTACGCACAACCGCCTCCGGCTACCTGACAGACGGACTCAGGGCCAGGCGGAAGCCCAAGAAGTCGTACCGGTCCAACGGGTCGTACCAGTAGCGGTACGCCGAACGGCAGCTCCTGGCGGTGCCGCCGCAGCTCCCGCCCCGGAACACCCGGAGCGAGCCTGTTGTTGCGCCGGAAGGATTGCTCCCCGAGGACTTTGCGTAATAATCACTACCATAATAATCTGAACACCACTCCCACACATTGCCATGCATGTCGAATAAGCCAAACGCATTCGCTTTTTTGCCGCCAACCGAGTGGGGATACTCGTCGCCAATGTCATACGCATTCTGATCGAACCATCCGTAGTCCTTCAACGAACCAGACGACGACCCAAAACTGTACGAAGTGCTCGTCCCGCCGCGACACGCATATTCCCATTCCGCCTCAGTTGGCAATCGGTAAGACTTCCCTTCCTTCGTACTCAGTTTTTTGCTGTACTCAACAGCGTCGTCCCAGCTCACATACACCGCTGGATAGTCGTCACCTTCCTGCACGTACGTTTTTCCCGACCACGGTTTCGTGCCCATCACCGAATACCACTGACCCTGCGTGACCTCCGTCACGCCTATGTAAAACGGCTGCGTGATTTGGACACGATGCTGAGGACCTTCGTCGTCAGATCGATCGGCCTCATCTGCAGGCGAGCCCATCAGAAATTCGCCCGCAGGAATCAGCGTCAACTTCATCCCAATGCTGTTCGTGATCTCCTGACCAGTACTGCCCGGCGAAAGCGGCGGCTTCGGACTGTCCACGGGATTCATCCGTGCCATGCGTTCAGGAACCTTTGCCGCAGACAATGACACTATTTCAAAGTCCTGGGCGTCCAGCGTGTAATTCCCGCTCACCTTTGGGCGCTGGATCTCGCCGAATTTGTCCCAGACATGAAGTTTCGTTTCGCGATTGCTGAACGACATCAACTCACCAAGCGTCACGCGGCCGTTCTTGTCAGCGTCCGCTTTGCCTTTCAGACCTTCCAAATGAAAATTTGTGAATACGCCGTGACCGAGGACGGGATCTTCGTTGGCCTTTTCTCCTTCAGAACAACTGTGCAAGACGATCAGACCGTCAGGAAGTCGTTCTGTCGATGACAGGAACGAACGCATTTCTTCCGTGCGGTCCGGTTCCGATCCGCCACGGCGACCGCTCAAAAACGGATCGACGTCACGACAGGCATCCACGATCACCATCTTCAAATCAGCCTTTGATGCCTTGAGCTGATCATAGATCCATTCCAGGGCCACCATCGTGGTCGGATCATCCAGACGTCCGTCGGGCAGATGTAGCTCTTCTTCGCGATATGCCGACCGTGGCCGCTGAACACGACCAACACCATGTCGCCACGTTCCGCCAGCTCACACGCCGCCTTGATCTGCTGTTCGATGTTGCTCTTGAAAGGCAGGTACTTGGTGTCTTCCGACTTATCACGCAGCAGGATCACCTGACGCTCGTTAATGTCGTCTCTGACGAGTTCGTCACGCAATGCCTGCTGATCCGCAACGGCAAATTTCAGACCCTTGGCATTCGCATACTGATCCACGCCAACCAGAACCACCCATTTCTCGGAAGGTCGGGCATTGTCGGTGTTGGCGTCCTAAGCGGACGCCGCTGCAGCCAGAATTTGTGAAACACACAGGACGATCGTAAATGTTGCAGTTCGCGAGGATGTTTTCATGGCGGGGTCCACGGTTCTGCGTGAAATGAAGTGCGCGTGTCAGAAATCGCGGATGTGATGGGCTCGCGGATGTCATCGGGAAGTGTGGCAAATCACACAGCCCCACGGACTCTTGAAAGCCCACTGAAACACTGCGATTCGGCCCAACGGGCCACAACAGGTCAGCCTGGGGCAACGCCCCAAGTCTTTCGGCAGCAATACGTTTTGCCCTGAAAGGGCTACACAAAACCGTATTGTGGAACCCTTTCAGGGTTCGTGTTCGGATGGTACGTGAACCTGGGGAGGCGTTCATCCGTATCCGCGGATTCTCTTGCCCCAGGCTGATTTGTACGAGCCTTTCAGGCTCAATCACAGCATCCATCAAATACTACTCGGTTGTGGTACGAGCCCGACTGCGGCACTTCATTTCGCGTAGAACAGTTTCCACAAAGAACGGTGGATTGGTTCAAAACCTGGTCGTCAGTTTAATCACCGTTTTAGCAGTTGTCGCTAGTGATGTTTGGAAAATGAATCGCAATCAGGGGATTCACATCCCTCCGCTCGCCGAGTTTGCGGCGACCGGGGACGTCACTCCCCGGATTTTTAAACACTCATACGTAATTCATGGAGCATATACTTCACACGGTCAGAAATGGTGCTGTGGACTTTCTTGCGATTGTCCCCTCTCCCCCGCAATTGATTTTCCAACTTGACACGTTTTCCACGGGGGGAGAGGGCTAGGGTGAGGGGGAAACAATGCATTGTTTTCTGGTTCATATTCACTCCAGGTCAGCCCCCTCATCCGGCCTGTCGGCCACCTTCTCCCCCTTGCCAGGGGGCGGAGGGGCATGGAAAACGTTCCCCCGTGAAAGGACCTCAGTCTGCACCGCGTGAAGTATAACTTGGCGAGCGGTAGGTGTCAGCCCACCGAGTTGCCCGCATTTGACTCGGAGGGCTTACGCCGCTCCGCTCGCCGAGTTTGTGGCGACCGGGGACGTTACTCCCCTGATTGTGAATCCTGCGATTATGCCGTTTAACTTGTGGTCGGGCACTTAGGCGAGCGGAAGAAACAGAATTACCAGGGATATTGCGTCGCCCAGGGAATCCGACCTGAGAGATGTCGGACTACGTAGGTAGATCTGCTTCCTTTCGGGTGGTTCAGTCGCACGGGTCCGCTCACCCTACTGGCCAGTCGCCCGCAGCGTGTCAGCATCCACGTAACGCAGATGGACGACACCCAGCATCGGACCGACGTGAAGTCCGGCACGCTCAATCAGATCCATGCTCACTTCGTTTCCCGCCTGAGTTCCCAGGACTCCACCTCCGCGCGAACTGCCGTTGACGGCTTTATAGAATGCCACAGTGATCAGTCCAATCTGCTCCGTGTATTTCTGACGCGCGGCAAGCGAGTTTTCTGCATCGGCGACGACGAACTGCCGCAGCTTCCCATTGACACCCGTCGTCGTTGCGAATCCGGGGATATTCCAGACGGGCTTCTCGCCCTTTAGCTCCGTTCCGTTTGGGTCCAGAACCCAGGCGCGGGCCTCACTCAAATCCACGTGAGCACCCCATTCCTCAGTCACGACGCCCTTCACCTTTTCCTTTTCCGGCAACGTATTCAATCCATCGACCAGAAGTCGCATCATGACCGGCTCGGAAGCATTGTTGGTCACGCGAACGGAATAGATCTCACCGTTCTTCACAGGAACAAAGTAATCGTTGCCTCGGAACTCACCTTTTCGAACGTTGCCGTCAACGATGAGTTCCACTTTGAATGGGAATGTTGGATCCTGAAAAGGATGAGACCGACTTGCCTGAGAGCGATTGTCGATCCGTTCAATGACCTGCGCGTCCGCTGAGCCGTCCGGCTCGCCGTTGCTGAGGTTTACCTGTCGATCCTCGATTCGAACGACGGTACTCCGCCCGAGCATGGCCCACTGACTTTCATTCAGCACTGCTGCTCCACCGACTTCCACCCCCAGATCAGTGTCACTTTGGGTCTGCTGCAGCTTGCAGCGAATCTGAATGACCGCGCCGACTCGGTTCTCCAGCGTGCCAACAACCAGCACGGGCGTCTTGTCAAGATCTTTCGAAAGAGCTTCAAGGCTGCTAGCGGAGCCCAGACTGGCGATCCGGAAGTCGTTCCTTTTCAGCGACTCCTCAAGGCGGCGGCGATCGATCACACTGAACTTGCCAGTCCCGGTTTCCTGCAACAGCGACTGCAATTCTTCGCTGCAGGTTTGTCCGAGAAGACCGTGGATTGATCCGATCGCTTCCTGAGGTTTTTCGTCGTTGCCGCTGAATACCGTCGATCGATCGTGGAACGGCAGCACACCCACTTTGGATAGTTTTCGGTCTTCAATCGCCATCGTCAATTGCTCGGCAATATCAGCAAGCACGACCTTGAGTGACTGTGGCCGCAGCGTGACAACGGCGGGAGTTCCTTCAACTCCTGACCTGATGATTCGTACGGGCGACTGTGGACGCGGGAATCGAAGTTCCGCCGTGCGTTTGACGTTGCTGAAGACGAATCGGTACAGCTCTTCAATATCCACGCTGCCATTGCGATCATGGTCCGCGTGTCCCCGCAATCCCTGATTCAGCCAGTAACTGAAAAGAGATTGCTCTTTGGCTGCCCAGATTTGACTCTTCTCAGTGGCCTTTGAACTGGCAATCGTGACAACCCGGTCCAGTTCTTCAAACTGGCTCCCCAGTTCATTCGCATTGACACTCTGCTTCTGCTCTTCGCCTTTTTCTGAACCGGCATGACATGCGTCCAGAACCAACAGCTTGAATGACGCCTTGCAGGCGGCCAGTTGCCCGCGAAACCATTCCACCGGGATGCCCGTCAGAGTCGGATCATCGGGATCGCATTCCAGCGGAGCGAGGTACAGTTTTCCGTCTTTGTCCCGAAACCCATGGCCGCTGAAATAGATAATGATCGAGTCTTTTTCACCTGGTTTTGAAAGCCATTCCGGCAGCGTTGCCATCACGCGGTCTTTTCTCGGCTGGAAAGCGGCTTCGGAACGCTGGTCTGTAATTTCCAGAATCTGTTCGCGGGGAATCCCGCCATATTTCACCAGGGTTGTCGTCAGAAGTTTCACATCATTGACGGTGTATTGAAGTGGGTTTGCCTTTTCGTACTTTTCCACGCCGATCAGAATCGCCCACTGCTTCGGAGCGTCCTCTACTGCAGCCGACAGCTTCGGTGCCGACAGGGGAATCGCACAGATCAAAGATACTGACCATACAAAGCATAAAACAGTTGACCGTTTCATCGGATTGCTCTCGCACATTCAGGAGGTTTTTACGGAATCGGGAACACCGGAAGAACAACAGTGTCCGTTACGAAACCTCCACTGTGGCAGGTGTCGAGAATTAGGACGACCTGCCGCCCGGAAAGTTCCTGAAGCCAGCGAGCCAGCGTGTCGTCCAGAATACTGGTTGCTTTGGAGGCTGAGCAGAAAATTGAACAGGCAGCGACGAGCGAACACGAACTGGCTCCTGAAAAGTCCTATGGCTTCAAATACACAGGACGACCTGCGTAGTTGTAAAGCTGCGGATGATGTCCCTTGACCGGTTCCAGCCCTTCCGCGACACGGCGGCTGTTAATTTGTCGCACTGTGTCGGATTCGAAGTAACTTTGAACGTCCTGCGAACATTGTTCATATACATCCGAAATCTCCAGCGGGCCAGTGGCCTGTTTCAGCGCTTCAAGCAGATAATAAGTCATCACGCTCAGATCCCCTTCGAATCGCACCATCGACACCTCCTGAGTCGAACTGGCCGTCAACAGCACAGTCCCGGTCTGGCCAAGATCTTTTAATCGGCCTGCCTCGCGATCCAGAAAATCGAACGAGTTGGACTTCACAATCGGCTTTCGCTTCAAGTCCTTTTCCTGCGTCGCAAAACCTCCTGAATGGCAAATGTCGAGGATGACAACGACCTGACGCCCATCCAGCTTCTGCAGCCAGTGACCGAACAGATCATCCGAAACGCCTGTTTTACGAATCAGCCATTCTTCGGCTTTTTCCAGCGATCCAGCCTGGTCCAGAGCCTGTTTTCCCAGCAACAAATAAGGCGTGAATTCTGCAGGCAGCGATCCGGCTTCTGCCTGTTTCACCATACCGGCGAGCGCGGCAAGACCCATGAAATCATGAGGAACAAGAAACTCATCGAGTTGATCGGCTTCATCGCCGCTGTCATCAGGCACCTGTCCACCGTGTCCGGAATAATAGATCACCACTGTATCTCCCGGACGGGAAACGCCAGGCAGCCATTGCGTAATCGCCTGCTCCAGATTCTGCCGAGTTGCCTGTTCGTTGGTAAAGACCCGCGAATCGCTGAACTGCCCGATGTCCTTCAAGACCGTATTCAATTCCAGCGCATCCCGATGAGGTGATGCCAGGTCCGGGTTTCTGCCCGTCAATGCTTCTTCATACGCACTGAACTTGTGATGCGAAACACCGAAATACAACCCGTAACGCTTTCCGCCAGATGCCACCAACTCGCGATTTGCGGGATACGTTGTCAATTCAAAATCGGCTTCCGCCCACACGACAGGAGTTGCAGACTGAGGTTCGTTGTCGTTCTCCGGATCGGCTTGCTCTGTCCCAAGTTCCAGGGCCACTTCCTTGACCTGATCCAGCGTCACCTTATTAAAACGCTTGCTCTGCATTGACGGCTGCTGCAGCATTTTCAGCGGACGCTCCGTGGCGATCACTTTGAGAATCTCGCGACCAAAGGGTGGTCCGATTTTCCACCGGAACAAGTCGTCCTTGCCGGGGATCTGAACAACCTGTCGCGCCTTAAGTTGATTGTCAGGCTGTTTGTTGTTGGGGAAGATCTGAAAAATCTGGCCGTCCGCCTGTTGATACATCACATAAACATAGGCGTCGCGTTCCGCCACGACCTGAACCGTCAGGTCATCGCCTTCTCGGTAATCACGTGACACTCGATCTGCCGTCACTCGCACCAGAAACCCGGGCGTCGGCTGCTGCAGTTGCGACATCACCTCCACCGCCGAACTCTGCGAGTCCGAAGTCGGCGAATCCGAAATCGGCTCCTGTCCAAGGCAGACTCGTCCTGCAAACAGTCCGAACAGGAAGCAGACCTCAAGCGTGGTCCGCAGTCGACTCCAAAAGGTATTCATCGAGATCTCCCCTGCCAGCCGCACGACAAAACGTCCACCCAATCTACCAGAGAGGCAAGGTATTGCTAATCGTTGCTTAAAGATTTTACGAACTCGTGACATTCCGGCGCGCGGTGAGTGTCAGCCCACCGAGTTGCCCGCATTTGACTCGGAGGGCTTACGCCGCTCCGCTCGCCGGGTTTGCAGGATGTCGATTTATACTTCACACGATGAGAAACGATGTTGTGGATTTTCTTGCGATTGTCCCCTCTCCCCCGCAATTGATTTTCCAACTTGACACGTTTTCCACGGGGGAGAGGGCTAGGGTGAGGGGGAAACAATGCATTGTTTTCTGGTTCATATTCACTCCAGGTCAGCCCCCTCATCCGGCCTGTCGGCCCCCTTCTCCCCCTTGCCAGGGGGAGAAGGGGCATGGAAAACGTTCCCCCGTGAAAGTACCTCAGTCTGCACCGCGTGAAGTCTAAACACTCATACGTAATTCATGGAGCATATACTTCACGCGGTCAGAAATGGAGCTGTGGATTTTCTTGCGATTGTCCCCTCTCCCCC
>Ga0154020_10001918_pt1 | contig 25414 bp, 23 predicted proteins | sample Klosneuvirus_201_FD_109709 | JGI IMG/M metagenome (GOLD analysis project Ga0154020, IMG submission 109709) | Active sludge microbial communities from wastewater, Klosterneuburg, Austria - Klosneuvirus_20160825_MG | ecosystem: Engineered > WWTP > Aerobic digester > Activated sludge | place...
AGCGACGCGTTGTACGTGCGCGCGCGAGCGCTGACGGATCGCGCGTGGGAGGCGTACACGGCGGTGAATCACCTCGGCAAGCTCGCCGATGCGCGCGTGTCCGTGGTGGGCGTGCAGAACGACACGATCAACGCGTGGGTGACCGGCTCGACGGATTGGACGAAGGCCGTCGTCAGCGTGCACTTTCACTCCGCGATCCTCGCGCCGGAGCTGGGCGACGAAGAGATTCTGTCCGTGGTGTTTCACGAGCTCGCGCACGTCACGAAGCTGCACGTGCTGCCCGAGGTGAAAGACAAGACGCAGCGGTTCTATCTGGCCGACGGGGCCGAGCCGATCGGCGCGTTCCAGGCCGACGACACGCGCGTGCGATCGCACGTGCAGCCGTGGATCGATGTCGCGTCGCTGTCGGGCGGTTATGCGAAGCCCGAGCTCGGCGATCTGCCGTTCGGCGGGAACCTCGGCTCGCTGTTCACGATGCTGCTGCAGCCCCTCGAGGCGCTGTGCACGGCGCAGGTCGCCGATGTCCGCGCGGTGCAGAGCGAGATCGCGGCGGGGATGTCGTGGCTCGATGACGACGTGGTCGCGACGCCGCAGCTCGCGACGCGGATCCGCACGAACCTCGATCGACTGTCGGCGTGCGCGCGTGCGAACAACCCGTTCTCGCTCGCGCAGATGCTCGAGGGTGATACCGAGTGGCTCGATTACCTTCACTCTGCCCTGCCCGCCGACGAGCAGTGGCTGCTCGACGAGAACGATCCGGTGACCGCGCTGCAGATCCTCGTCGGGGATCGCCGCGAGAAGATGCGCGCGACGGCGCAGACGTTCGAGCGCGAGGTCGGTGCGCCGTGGACGGCCGCACGCTACTTCTCGACGGAAGAAGAAGCGGACGACGTGTCGGTGCGCGTGACGAAGGCGCAGAAGTTCGCGGCGCCGGGCGTGTCGACGCTCATGCATCGCATGATGACCGAGAGCGCAGCCTGTGATGGTGCGCTCGCGAAGGCCGAGGTCCCGTACGGTGTGCGTCTCGACGATTCCCATCACGGCACGTGCTGGCGCATCGCGCACGCGCGGCAGTTGGACGCCGGCGCGGACACGACGGCGCGGCGCGCGGGCGAGGTCGAGGTCGAGCGACGCCCGTGGACACCGACGCGGCCGTCCGACGGTCGCCCGATGTACTGAGACTACGGCTCGGGCTTCGTCGCGGGCTTGGCAGCGTCGGGATCCGGCGTCGCGCCTTCCGGGGCTTCGTCGAGGACGATGTCCTCGATATCGGCCTGCGGGCGCAGGAGCGGCTTGACCGGATCCTTTTTCGGGAACAACGGCGGCGGGTACATCGCGCGCGCCTTCGCCGAGGCCTGACCCCAGATCAAGAAGATGATGCACCAGCCGGTCGGCATCCAGAAACAGATCTCCGGGAAGTGCATCGCGAAGCCGCAGATGTATCCGGACACCACGAGGATCAAGAGACCGACGCTGACGAGCTTGTTCTTCGTCATGCCGACCTTCGGCATCGGCAGGCGCGAGGCCATCAGGTAGCCGAACACGACGACGGCGATCGGGAAATACTTCCACACGACGAGCGGTGTCTCGAGCGATTCACCGAACAGCTTCTGGCCGCCGAAGTGACCGCCGAACATCTCGATCTTCGGATCGTACTTGAGCAGGAGCAGCATCCAGATCGCGAGCATTCCGCCGGCGAGCGTGGTGGGGACGCCGAAGAAGATCTTCGTCGGGACTTGGTCGTCGGTGAGGATGTTGTAGCGAGCGAGGCGGAACACCGCGCACAACATGTAGCCACCGCATGCGATCCACAGCAGCGTCTTGCCCGTGCCGTCCTGGAATGGCAGGTCGGGCCGGCCCGACAGGTACGACAGTACGAGGTACGCGGGCGCGACGCCGAAGTTCAAGAAGTCGGCGAACGAGTCGAGCTGCATGCCGAGCTCGGACGTGCCCTTGACCGCGCGCGCGACGAGACCGTCGAGGCGATCGGTGAGCACCGCGTAGATGATCATCCACGCGGCGAGCGCCGGGTCGTTCGTCGCGGCGGAGCGCAGCGACACGAGGCCGAAGATCATCGACGACAGCGTGATGAGGTTCGGTGCGAGGTATCGCAGGAAGCGAGCGGAGGCCATATCTACGTCTTTCGCTTCTGCGCGTGTTCCATCAGCTTGGCCGACAGACGCGGGCCAAAGCTCTCGGTCATCAGACCTTCGACGATGCGAGCGATCTCCACCTGCGGATCGCCCTCGCGATACACGAAGCGGATCGCCATGCCGGCTTCCTCGTCACCCGCGGCATCGATGATGCGCTGCACCTCGCCATGGATGGTGAGGGGTTCGGTACGGCCGGGCACGAATAGCTTGAACAAGAACTCCGTCCCCACAGGGAGCGGCCGGCTTGTCTTGATGAATGTTCCGCCGCGCGAGATGTTCTTCGTGTAGTCGGCGAAGAACGTGTTCAAGCGCTTGTACTCGACCTTCAGCTCGATCGGACGGCGCGCTTCTCCGCGGCGCTCGTTCGTAGGGGCTTCGTCGGCCACGACTGACCATACCAGGATCGTGCGATGAGCGTTGGTCAGCCCGGTCCCTCGGTTCGCGCGATGCTCCGCATACCTCGCGCTCGTCGGCGCTGGTCGGCCGTCCAGTGGGCGGCTGCGCTCGCTCTCACCGGCGGTGTTGCCGTCGTCGCGCGGTATGTCGGTCGGTTGTGGACATGGATCCTCGCGGTCACGGTGATCGGGCTCGGGATCGGCGCGGTCCCGCTGTTCGGTGTCCTCGGGTTCGAGCTCGCGTTTTCGATGACCGTCGTCGCCGCGATCCTGGGCCTCGACGTCGGCAGCGCGATCGCATGGGAGTACCAGCGCGTGCCGACCGAAGGCCTCGCGGGTGCGCGCTATGCGGGGCGAACGCTCGCGCGGGGTGCGCTCGTCGGCGCCGCGGTGCCGGTCGGGATCCTGCTGATCCCGGCGCTGATCGCGGCGGTCCGCGGACTGTGGCTGCCGACGTGCGATTGGTGGTTCGGGATCGAGGCGTACGCCCTGTTGCCGCTGACCACGGCTGCGCTCGCCGGTGCCGCGGGTCACGCGATCGGCGTGGTGTTCGCGCGCCCGGATCGCCGGAGAGCGGCGGGGCAACGTGGCCTCGCCGTGCGAGCGCTGTTCGCCGTCATGCCGTTCGTGCCGGCGATCGCGGTCGCGGTGTTCGCGCTGTGGCGATTCTACGGCGCGCCGCCGGTGTTCACGTACAACGCGATCCTCGGCTACTTCCCGGGCAACCTGTACGACGAGAACGTCGAGCTGACGATGGCACTCGTGTGGTCGCGGATCGAGCAACTCGCGTGGGTCGTCGCAGCGCTGTCGATCATCGCCTACTCGTTCGACGTGCCGACGTACCGCACGTCGATGGCACCGCGTCCCGTGCAGCGCCCGCGTCTCGCGATCGTCCTCGCGATCGTCGCGATCGCCGGCGGGCTGCGCTTGCGCACGTGGAGCGGCGACCTCGGCTACGCCGTGGATGCCGAGGACATCCAGGAAGCGCTCGGCGGCCACATCGAGACCGAGCACTTCGTGATCCACTACGCGAAGGTCCCCGAGCTCGAGGAGATCATCGGTCTCGTCGCCGAGGATCACGAGTTCCGCTACTCGCAGGTCGTCGCGCAGCTCGGTGTCGCGGCCTCGCGCAAGATCCACTCGTACTACTTCTCCGATCGCGAACAGAAAGCGCGATGGATGGGTGCGCGCGATGTCGAGATGGCCAAGCCGTGGCGCCACGAGATCTATCTCGAGCATCGCGGGTGGCCGCACGGATCGTTGCGCCACGAGATCGCACACGCCGTCGCGAGCGAGTTCGGCGATCCGATGTTCGGCGTCGCCGCGCGTCGCGTCGCCGGCATTCCGGTGATGTTCCAGCCCGGGTTGATCGAAGGCCTCGCCGTCGCCGTGGATTGGCCGGGTGGCAGCTACGAGCGAATGACACCGCACGAGCTCGTGCGCGTGCTGCAGCAACTCGGCAAAGCGCCGACGATCGGCTCGCTGCTGACGATGCAGTTCTTCAGCTTGTCGTCGCAAACGAGCTACACGACCGCAGGCTCGTTCCTCAAGTACTTGCTCGACACGTACGGCGCGAAGCCGCTGCGCGCGCTGTATCACTCGGGCGGCGACTTCGAGGGTGCGTACGGCAAGTCGCTCGCGACGCTCGAAGCCGAGTGGCGCACGATGATCAGCGCGATCAACTTGCCTCCCGGCGCCGTCGAGGCATCGCGCGAACGCTTCCGCATGCCGAGCGTGTTCGCGCGTCCCTGCCCTCACGCGATCGCCGCGCGCCGGCAGCTCGCACAGGAAGCGATGGGCGAAGGCAATCGTGCGCGCGCACTCGCGCTGATGTCCGAGGTGTGCGGCGACGCGCCCGACGAGCCGCGCTATCGCTTGGAGCTCGCGGATCTGCTCGGCGGCGGCGATGACGGTGAACGCGTGCGTGCGCTCGCGCTATGGACGCACCTCGCGCTCGATCGCGATCGCGTGACGTCGTCGCTGCGCGCGGAAGCGTACGAGCGCCTCGCTCGCGTCGCGGTGGCGAAGTCGGATCGCACGACGCTGCGACGGTGGCTCGTCGAGGGGACGAAGCTCCAGCTCACCGATAGCGAGCGCCGTCAGCTCGACGCGATGCTGTTCGCCCTCGATTACACCGGGCCCGCGGGTCCGGCGCTGCGCGGCTACTTCTTCGTCGGCGGTCCCGGGCTGCCCGATACGCTGACGTGGGCGCAGCTCGCGCGAGCCGCGGAGCCATCGCTCGGCCTCGCGTACTACCTCGTCGGCTTGCAGCACTACAACAAGGGCGAGCTCGTGCTCGCGTCGCGAAACCTCGCGAAGGGCCTGCTGCTCGGGTTGCCCGGCACGCCGTTCGTGAAGAACGGAGCGCGCCGCCTCGCGCTCGCGGCCTATCGCGCGAACGATCCGACGCTCGTGCGCGTGGCGATCGCGATGCTCTCGAGCGACGGCATGACCACCGGCGACAAGCTGCTCGGGCTCGATTGGGCGCAGCGCCTCGACTTCGACAGTCGAGCTACATCCCGGAAATGAACAGCCAGCGCGAACCATCCCACTCGAGGAGGAACTGGTTCTGATCGCGCTTGTCCGGGCGGACCTGCTTGCCCTGCACGTTCTGGATCGTGAAGCTCGCATCGACGATCACGTCGACCGATGCCTGGCAGCCCGCGTTGAGCTCGCTCGGGCACTGCTGCGAGACCTTCATGTAGCGCACCGAGTAGCGAATCTCGGACGCCTTCTGGAGGCGCGTCGCGAGGACGTTCGCGAGGCCCTCGTAGCCGTAGTCGTCGCTACCGGAGGGCGTACCGCTGTCCTCCCAGTACTTCGACTTGTGCGCCATCAGCAGGAGCTTCTGGGCGTCGCGCTCCTCGACCGCGAGTCGATACGCTTCGACCGCGTCGAGCACGCTTTGGTTCGCGGGGCTGTACGGCACGCGAGTGCCGGGGACGTATTGCGCCTTGCCACCGCATGCAGAGACCGAGGCGAGCGTGGCGATGAGCGCGAGAAGAGACAGCCGATTCATGCGTGCGACCAACGTGGAATCCAAGAACCACGCCAGCGCGCAGACGCTACAACACCGAGGAAAGTTGGCCAAGTGCAGGACCCCGCCAAGCCTCACAACGCGCCAGAAAGGCACGGAAGTCCTTATCGGGGTTGTCGACCCTTGCCAAATAGACATCGGTGATGCGGGTGATCGTGAAGCGCGCGGCGGCGGCTCGCACTTCAATAGGTAGCGCCTCGCGATCCGAGGGCGTCAGATCGCGGACCCGGCGGTAGCCAGCGACGAGCGCGCGGACCAGCTCCATGCGCGGCGCGCCGTTCCAGCACCAGTCGTTGATGCAGACCGCGAGGTCGTACGCGAGGCTCCCACCGGACGCTTGCTCGAAGTCGAGGATCGCGGCGATCTCGCCATGCTCCCACAGCACGTTGTCGCGGAAGAGATCACCATGGATGATCCCGTGCGTGGCCCGTGCGCGGGTCGATTGCGCGCGCGAGGCGATCGAGAGCTCCTCACCCAGGAGCTCGATCGCGTGGTGCAGCGCGGGATCGACGCTCGCTTCGATGCGCGCGAACCGCGTGACCAGGTGCTCGTGTCCGTAGATGCTGCCGCGACGCCACGCGGCCGGTAGCTCGAGCCCGACGAGATGCAGCTTCGCGAGCTGCGCGCCGAGCTCGCTCGCGAGATCCGGCGTGACGCCGTTCGGTTCGAGGTGCTTTCCGGATCGCCACGGGAACACGCTCACCCATTTGCGCGTGTGCGCGAGCGGTGCGTACGGCCGGCCATCGCGCGCGACCACGGGAGGCGGCGCGGACACGCCACCGTTCGCGAGCGCGGTCACGAGTCGCGCTTCCCACGCGACGTCCGCTTCCGCTTTGCCTTCGTTCACGCGAACGAAGTAGCGCCCGCGCGCCGTATCGACGCGCACGTTCGTGTTGATCGTGCCCGCAACGATCGCCTGGAAGCCGATGACCTCCCCGAGGTCGAACGCCTCCGCCACCTCGCAGAGCTCGGACCGCCCGAGCTGCGTGAACACGCCCACGCACCGAACGTATCAGCAAATGCAGTACATTCGCAGCGTGGATCAGGCAGAGCGCGAGAAGCTTGTCGAGGAGCACCTCGACCTCGCGAACAAGGCTGCGCGGATGGTCTATGCGCGCGTGAAACAGCACGTCCAGTTCGACGAGCTCGTGAGCTTTGGAACGATCGGCCTCGCCGAGGCCGCGCAACGCTTCGATCCCACGCGCGGAGTGCCGTTCGGTGCGTTCGCCTGGTACCGCACGCAGGGCGCGATCATCGACGGATTACGCCGCGCCTCGAATTTGCCGCGCAGGGTGTGGCTCCAGCTCGTCGCGCTGCGCGCAGCGGCCGAATACTTGGAGCACCAGAACGAGCGCGACGCGGGAGCGGCCAAGCAAGGCATCGCGCCGGCCGCGGGAGCTGATGCACTCGCCGCGATCAAGTCGGCGATGAGCGCCATCCGTACGATGTACCTCACCTCGCTCGAGGGGCTCGCCGAGGAGAAGGGCTTCGAGCCGAAGGCCGAGACCGTCGATCCGCACGACACGATCGACGCCGAGCGGATGGGCTCGAAGATCCGTGCGGCGATCGCGGAGTTGCCCGACCGCGAGCGCGAGCTCGTCACGAAGCATTACTTCGAGGGCAAGAACCTCCTCGAAGCAGGCGAAGAGCTCGGCATCTCGAAGTCGTGGGCGAGTCGACTCCACGCACAAGCCGTCGACCGGTTGCGGCGCGCGATCGACGAGACTGCACATCGTCGAAAACGTCCAGCGGCGCAGCCTCCGTAGCGAGGAGTGTGGTGCGGGTGCCTACATCGCACGCACGCGCGAGCCACGTATAGAATGATGGTGTTGGGGGAGCCGAAGCGTCCGGAGGACTCACCGCCGCGCAAGCCGACGGCTGCGACGGTGGCAGCTCTACCTCCGAACCCCGTCGTCACCAATCGTCACACCGTTTCACGCACACCACCTGCGGGCATTCGATCGCCCACGCAACCCGGGTTCGGTGCGGTCGCGTCACCCTCGCATCCGCGCGCCGAGAGTGCGGGCGATACGTCGGTGGGTGCGTCCGAGCTCGCGGGTGGTGCCACCGAGATCCTGCCGCCGGGCGCGCAGAAGTTCGGGCGGCCTCCGGAGCCGCGCTCCGAAGGTGGACGCAAGAAGGGTGACTCGCGCCAGCCGCTCGAGTTCGCCGAAGCGCAGCAGATCGGACGCTTCGGATTGATCCGCGAGATCGCGCGCGGAGGCATGGGCCAGGTGTTCCTCGCGCGCGACACCAAGCTCGGCCGCAAGGTCGCGATCAAGTTCCTGCTGCATCCCGATCCGAACTTCGTCTCGCGGTTCGTGATCGAAGCGCGTGCGACCGCGCGCTGCACGCACGAGAACATCGTGACGATCTTCGAGGTCGGCGAGCACGCGGGCCTGCCGTTCATGGTGCTCGAGTACCTCGAGGGCAAGACGCTCTCGCAGCTGCTCGAAGGACGCATGCCGGTGCGCGCGTTCGTCGAGATCATGATCCCCGTCGCACGAGCGCTCGAGCGCGCGCACGAGCACGGCATCGTTCATCGCGATCTCAAGCCGAGCAACATCTTCGTCACCGATCGCGGTCACGTGAAGGTGCTCGACTTCGGTGTCGCGAAGGCGATCGGCTCGTCGAGCAGCGAGCTCGACAAGATCGCGGCGCCAGTTAGAGAGACGCGGTTGATGGATGCCGTCGAGCCCGAGGTCACGTACGTGACGTTCAGCGGCGGCGGATCGCTCGTCGGAACGCTGCCGTACATGTCGCCCGAGCAATGGGGAGCGGACACCGTCGATCACGCATCGGACATCTGGGCCGTCGGCATCATGTTCTGGCGCGCCCTCGCCGGCGTGCATCCCGCCGGCACGATGACGCCGGACAAGCTGAAGGCACGGCTCACGGATCTCGAGACCGCGTTGCCGAGCATCCTCACGCGCGATCCGACCGTGCCGCGCGAGGTCGCCGCCGTCATCGATCGCTGTCTCGCGAAGCGCAAAGCGGATCGCTATCAGTCCGCGTCGGAGCTCGTCGCGGATCTGCAGACGTTCATCCAGCCGCGCGCGGCGGTCGGCGAGGAGTGTCCGTATCGCGGACTCGCGGCGTTCGGCGAAGGCGATGCGAAGTACTTCTTCGGTCGTACGAACGAGATCCGCACCGCGCTCGGTCAGCTCGAGACGTGGCCGCTGCTCGCGGTGATCGGGCCGTCGGGTGCGGGCAAGTCGTCGTTCGTTCACGCCGGCCTCGTGCCCGCGGTGCGCGCCACCGGCGGCGATTGGCAGATCCGCGTGCTGCGCCCGGGCCGCTCGCCGCTCGCGTCGCTCGGCTCGGTGCTCGACGACGATCCGAGCCGCGTGACGGAGATCTTGTCGCAGCTCGCCGATTCCCCCGGTGTGTTCGGCGAAGCGTTACGCCGCGAGGCTGCGCGAACGCGCCAGCGAATCCTGATCGTCGTCGACCAGCTCGAGGAGCTGTTCACGCTGTCCGAGGACGATGCCATGCGGCGCGCGTTCCTCGCATCGCTGCTCGCGGCGGCCGACGATCCGAGCGCGCCCGTGCGCGTGGTGCTGTCGATGCGCGCGGACTTCCTCGATCGCCTCGCGGGTCACAAGCAGTTCCTCACCGAGCTCTCGCGCGGGCTGTTCTTCCTCAGCGCGCCCGACCTCGAGTCCCTGCGCGAGACGCTCGTGCGCCCCGCCGAGCTCGCGGGGTACACGTTCGAGAGTCCCGACATCGTCGATGACATGCTGCAGATGGCCACGTCGCGCGGTGCGCTGCCCCTCTTGCAGTTCGCGGCCACGCGCCTGTGGGACAGCCGCGATCGTACTCGTCGCATGCTCACGGTCGCCGCCTACAACGCGATGGGTGGCGTCGGAGGTGCGTTCGCGCGCCACGCCGACGAAGTTGCGGCGGCGGTACCGCTGCACCAGCAGGCATTGCTGCGCGCGGTGATGTCGCGCTTGGTGACGCCCGAGGGCACGCGCGCCGTGATCGATCACAACGAGCTGCTCTCGCTGTCGAACGACTCGGCCGACGTGCAGGCGATCATCGACAAGCTCGTCGCCGCGCGCTTGATCCAGCTGCACACGGATCCCGTGCAGGGCGCCACCGTCGAGATCGTGCACGAGGTGCTGATCACCGAGTGGCCGACGCTGCGTCGCTGGCTCGAGGATTCGCACGCGTTGCGTGGCTTCTTGCACGAGCTGCAGGTCGCCGCGCGCCAATGGTCCGCGCGCGGCCGTCCCGCGGATCTCGTGTGGCGCGGTGTCACCGCGCAAGAAGCGCTCTCGCTCAGCGCGCGTCACGTGCTCGATCTGTCCGCCACCGAGCGCGACTTCCTCGGCGCGGTGAAGAAGCAGATGTCGCGCGGCCGGCGGCGCAAGGTGTTCGCCGTCACGACGATCTTCATCGTCCTCGCCGCCGTGATCGCGGGCGGTGCGGTCGCGGTCATTCGCATCTCGCAAGCCGAGAAGGTCGCGACGGAGAAGGCGCGCATCGCCGACGATCGCGCCAACGAAGCGAAGGACGCACAGGCGAAGGTGCAAGCGCAACTCGACATGGTGAACGAGGCCAAGCAAGGGCAACAGAAGGCCGAGACCACGGCCGCCGAGCGCCAGCGCGATGCGGAGGAAGCGGAGAAGAAGCTCGGTGACTCGAAGGAAGAACTGCAGAGAAAGAATGCAGAGCTCCTCAAGCGCGAGTCGGAAGCGCGCCTCGCCCAAGCGAAGGCCGAGAAGGCAGCGAAGGAGGCCGCCGCGAACGCGGAGGCCGCACGCAAAGCCACCGAAGACGCGAAAGTCGCGAACCAGAAGCTCAAGGTCCAGCTCGACAACGAGAAGGCACGCGCCGACAAAGCCGAGCGAGAGAAGAAGGCCATCTCGACCGGCTCGCTGAAAGAGAAACTATGAAGACCATCCTCCTCACCGCCGCGCTCCTCCTCGCTGCGTCCCCTGCCCTCGCCGCGCCGCCACGATGGGCGGACGGCGTCCCGGAAGCCACGCAGGACAAGGCGAACGCGATCTACGAGGAAGGCAACACGCTGTTCGCGCAGCAAGCGCATGCGCCCGCGCTCGAGAAATATCGCGCCGCGATCGCGCTGTGGGATCACCCGCGCATTCGCTTCAACCTCGCGGTCACGCTGATCCGTCTCGACCGTCCACTCGAAGCGGCCGACGAGCTCGAGAAGGCGCTGCGCTTCGGCGCCGAGCCGTTCGACAAGAACCTCTATCAACAAGCGCTCGACTACCAAGCGCTGCTCAAAGGCCGCGTCGGTTACGTCGAGGCCACGTGCGCCAAAGCCGGCGCGAAGGCCACGCTCGACGGCAAGCCGTGGTTCGACTGCCCCGGCACCCAGAAGATGCGCGTGATGGCAGGCGAGCACCTCGTCGAGGGCAAGCTCGAGGGCTGGGTCCCCGCCGCATCGGGTCGCGTGGTGGTCAACGGCGGCTCGAGCGCGAAGATCGACATCCAGATGAAGTCGATCGAGAGCGCGGTCGTGATCAAGTATCGCTATCCGCGGTGGATCCCGTTCACGATCACCGGCACCGGCCTCGCGATCGGCATCGGCGGCCTGTTCGTCTACCTCTCGGGCCGAAGTCAGATGAACACGTTCGAGGACGAGTTCGCGTCCGCGTGTCCGATGGGCTGCCAAGCGGACCTCTCCGACAACAAGCTGCTCCGCGACCTGCGCGATGGCGCCGAGCTCAAGGGCAAGGTCGGCATCGGGCTCATGATCGGCGGCGGTGCGGTCACGATCGCGGGCGCGGTGCTCGTGATCATGAACCGCGGCTCGAAGGAGCTACCCAGGCTCGAGGTCGCGCCGACCGACGGCGGCATGACCGCGTCGACGACGATCCGCTTCTAACGCTAGTTCGGTGCGAAGGCGTCGCACTCGCACACGTAGCTCTCGGTGTCTCCGCACGGTTTGTCCTCGAGGACGAACGAGTTCTTGAATCGCATGCAGTCCTCGCCACCGCCGGCGTTGTCCGGATCGTCGGTATCCCACGGCGGCTGCTGGCCCACGACGGGATAGCCTCCGGTCGGCTCGTTCGTGACCCAGACATAGCTACCTTCGGTCGCGCGATCGCTCAGGCCAACCCACGTGTTCCCCGACACGGACGACGCGGTCGAGAACATGGTGCGCTCGCTCTCGGAGCTCAGCACCACGAGGTGCGTGTGCAGGAGGAAGGTGCCGTTGTCGTCGTCGTCGTTGCAGTCGTCGGCGGCGTCGATCCACGCCTTGTCCGCACTCTCGACAGGGCGATAGCTGCCGACGCCGTTGACCGGCCCGTACCCGGCGGGGCAGCTCGGGATCATTCCATCGAGGGAATCGACCGAACCGTCGATCACCGGGCCGTCGAGATTCGAGTCGGTGCCGCTGTCCGTCGTGACGCCGCCGCCCTCGATTCGAAACCCGCATCCACTCACGAGCAGCAGGATGGCGACGCCTCGCATGTGTCGAAGATACACCGCGAGCGCGAGAGCCAGCGTGCGATTTACTACGCCGTGCGGGCCGCTTCGCCGGGGGTCGCGAGCGTGCCGTGCGACTGATAGTGATCGAACAGTTGGCCCCAGTGCGTCGACTCGCGCCACTGCTCGAAGATCTTTCGGTCGCGCAGCGGCCACCGGTAGTAGTCGTGATAGGCCTCCGAGCCCATCACGAACAGGTTCACGAGCGGCGTGTGGAAGAACAGCTTCTGGAACCGCTTGAGCGGACCGAACCACATCACGTCGCCGACCATCGATGCGCCGTTGTCACCGACGGAGAATCCCCAGCGCTGATCGGCGAGCGCTTGGTCACCCGTGATCTCGATGTTTTCGCGGCGGCCGTTGCCGAGGCCCGCTTCGTCGGCGAGCTTGATGTACGGCAGCGTCATCGGATCGAAGCCCATCATCGACGCCGCCACCGCGTCGATCGCGACCTGATCCGCCGACGCGAGCATCACGTCTTTGATCACCGGTCGCATCGTGCGCGGGCCCGGACCATCACCCGCGGTCGTGCCATCCATCACCGCGAACAAGCCGGAGTGGATCTCTTTCTGGATCGCGAGGAGGTCGACGAGCGTCTCGTGGATCCACGAGTGCGTGTAGTGGCGCTTCGTGTTGAGGAGGCCGCCGAACGCGTTCTTCATCGCGCCGGTGGTGGTGGTGTAGATGTGGCACTTCACCGTCGGCAGGTGGACGATGTTCGTGTCGTGGAACGCGTCGGGGATCTGGATCCCCTCGGGGAAGATCGTGTCGAGCACGCGCATCTTCGCCTTCGGCCGATACATCGACCACGTCATGTCCTCGGGCTTGAAGTTGTAGCGAACCGGGATGTCGTACTTCTTGAAGATCGGGACGTAGCCGTTCAAGTCTTCACCCTTGAACGCGTCGGTGACGACCGTCTTGTTCTGCACGCAGACCAGCTCGTCGTAGCCGCGCTTGCGCAGGCTGCGCACGGTGCCTTCGAGCTGCCACGGCGTGGTGTTCGCGCCGGGGAACGGGAAGTGCCACGAGATGTTGTCCTTGAGGATCGTCGGCGCGTCGAGCGAGAGCGCGTTCTCGACCTCTCCGAGCGTGAACAGGCGATCGATGTCGTCGAGGACGGAGTCGGGGCGGACGCGGATCACCGCGACCTTCGAGCGGGTCATGCGGGCATCTTAGTAGATGACGGGCGCTAGAACGACCGCGCAAACAAGATCGAACGTCCGTCGGTGGCGAGCGCGGTGGTCGGGCTCGACGAACGCGATTTCGTCCAGTAGTGGTACGCGACACCACCACCCGCGAGCAGCGCGCCCGTGACGAGAAAGGTCACACCGATCCGGCGTTGGCCCGTCGCGTCGTCGAGGAGGCGGTCGAAGTCGTCGCTGTACTGCGCGCTGTCGGCTTGATCACGCGTGCTGCTCGAGCGGAACAGAAAGCCCACACCGACCGCCACGCCGACGGTGCCGACGATCACCGCGCCGCTTGCGGGATTCTTGTACCAAGGCAAGCCGACTTCCGTCGGCGTCGGTCCCGAGGGGCACGGCTTGTTCGCTTCCGGCGGTGGCAACTGGCGCCAGCAATCGGCGATCGGACCTTGGACCTCGAGCGGAAAGTCCGTCCGCGACGCGAGGTACTCGCGGAAGTGCGGCAGCGCGAGGTGGCACTGGCCGAGGTTGCGCTCGGTCTGTGCGATCGCGAACAGGATGTCGGGATCGGGATCGATCTTGTACGCGGCCTTGTACTCGGTCAGCGCGTCGGAGAAGCGACCGGCGGCGAAGTGCTGGTTGCCGGCGAGGTAACCCTTGCGCGCGGCCACGTCCATGTCGGCGTAGGCAGCGCTCGCTGCGCACGCGACGACGACGAGAGAGGCAGCAAGGCGAGTCATTTCTTGCGCGACGGACGTGGAGGCGCGATCGGCGAGTTGTACGGCTGCGTCGGGTTCGTGCGCGGCGGCTTCTTGCGCTTGTCCTTCGGCTTCGTCGCGCTGCCCGACCCGGAGCCTGCGTCGGTCGACGCGGCGCTGCCCGTGCTCGTGGGCTCGGTGCTGGTGTCGGTGACCACCGTGACGCCCGCATCGGGAATCGCGGGTGCCGGCTCGACGACGCGGGCGTCGGGTTGCGGTGGCGGCGTGACGCTGGGCTCGGGTGCCTTCGCCGGCGGCGGATCGGCCGGCGGCATCCTGTCGTCACCGGCTCCACCCGCACACGCTTTGATGATCGCGATCAGGAACAGGATGCCGAGCGCCGCGCCGCCGATGCGGAAGAACTGCCTGCGCATCTGCCGCGCTTGCTCTTCGGAGAACGGCAAGCCCTCGTGCGACGGCACGCTGACGTTCAAGATCCCGGGCGGCCATGACGGTCGCTGGAGGTGAACGCCGTCGGTCGGCGTCGGCATCGGCGAGCCCGGAAGCGGAACGATCGGCACACCTACCGGCGTCATCGCACGCGCGAGGACGGGAACCGGCGCGCTCGGTGTCGCCGACACCTGCCCCGGCGTCGGCGGTGGACGCGTCGGATCCGTGCGCACCGGCAGCGTCGGCGCGATCACGGGCCCGAGCGCTGGCGTCGAGGGGCGCACGACGGGCGTGCTGCCCGCTTTGCCGATCGGAATCGGTCCGGTCGACGCGCTCGAGGTCGCGAGCGCGGGCGCCGCGGGCGCCGGGCGGCGCGGCCAGGCTTCTTTCGTCTCGATCGTTCCGGAGATCGCGGCTTGGTCGAGATCGTCTTCGAGCTCGTCCTCGTACTCGTCCTCGTCGGGCGACGCTTCGATGAACTCGCTCTCGCTGACCGGCGTGGTCAGCTCCTGCACGTTGGTCAGGTGCTCGGACAGCTGTGTGCCCGCGGCCTTCGCCTCCTTCCACGACGCGATCTCCGGGGAGAACAGCGTGTTCATGTACATGCCGAGCGCGCCCGACGACTGCACGAGCTGTTGCGTGCGCACGAGCTCCTCGAGCTCCTGCTGGAGCTCCAGCGCGGTCTGATAGCGCTGGTTGGGATCCTGCGCGAGCGCACGCAGCACGATGCGCTCGAGGTCCTTCGGCACCTCGGGGTTGACCTCGGACGGCTTCTTCGGCGCTTCGTTGATGATCAGCTGCAGCGTCGCGAGATCGTTCTCGCCGCGAAACAGCCGCGAGGTCGTCAGCATCTCCCACAGGCAGATGCCGAGGCTGAACACGTCGCTGCGCTTGTCGACGGAGCCGCCTTTGGCCTGCTCGGGCGACATGTACGCGATCTTTCCCTTGAGCGTTCCGGTGCGCGTCTTGACCGAGCTACTCGCTGCCTTCGCGACGCCGAAGTCGAGCAGCTTCACCGCACCGTCGTAGCTCACGATGATGTTCGACGGCGAGACATCGCGATGCACGACGTCGAGCAGGGTGCCGTCGGGGCGGCGCATCGCGTGCGCGTAGTTGAGCGCGGATGCGACCTGCGTCGCGATCTGCACCGCGTGCTTGATCGGCATCTTCTCTTCGCGCTTCCACGCGCGATGCAGGATCGAGCGAACGTCCTGGCCGTGCAGATACTCCATCGCGAAGAACGACTCGCCGCCGGAGCCGCCGACGTCGAAGACCTCGACGATGTTCTTGTGCTTGAGGCTCTTCGCGAGCCGCGCTTCGTCGTTGAAGAGCTGGACGAAGCGCGGATTATCCGCGTAGCGAGACAGGATCTTCTTGATGACGACCAGCCGCTCGAACGTGTCCGTGACCGTCCGTGCGAGAAACAGATCGGCCATGCCGCCACGCGCGAGGCGGCGTACGATCTCGTAGGGCCCCACGCGCCCCACGCTCCCCTGCCGCTCGGCAGCATCCACGGCTCTTCGACGATAGCAGCTCGGCGCTCGACGAAGACCAATTGTGTCGTCGATTCAAGTGGCTGGATCGGATGCACATTCCGTGCACCGCCTTGCACCGGCGATCCTGCTGAAAATTTGCGGCGGCGATCGCGAGGTGTGAGGGTGGCCCATGGGCGAGACACTGTTCACCAGCACCTACACCCCGGATCCGAAGCGGGCGCTGGACGTCCTCGCGTTCGTGCTCACGCCGATCGAAGCGTTTGCGAGCGATCCCGACGAGCTCGAGGCAGTCGCCGAGCTTCTCGGAGCGGCGAAGTCCGAAGCGATCGAGCGGTGGCAGTCGTTGCAGTCCGAGACGCGGCGCCAGTAGCGCTGCTACTCGGCTTCCATCGCCGGGTACGTGAACTTCATCTTCTCGGTGTAGAGCTCGACCTTCACGAGCTTGATCTCTTCCGAGCTCGCGTCTGACTTGTCGGGCGTCACCGAAACGATCTCTGCATCGAAGAACTCGAGCGTGACGAGCGGCTTGCCCTCTTGGCTGTACGTCTGGATGTAGCCGGCCTTCTTGTCGGCGTGATCCTTCAGCTCGCCATCGGCGATCCGCTTCTTCACCTGATCGAACAGCGGCTGCGCATCAGCTTCCGGGATGTAGAAGCTGATGTTCGGGAAGTCCATCGCCGACGCGCACTTGATCGGCGCGCGGAAACCACCCGAGTGGTAGTCGATCACGGTCTGCTTGATCGTGAACGAATCGACCTTCGTGCAGCGGCGGCACGCGGAATCGAACCCATCGAGCGAGAAGGCGAACCGATTGCCGGTCCACTCCTTCTGCGAGTGCATGCCCTTGCCCTGGTTGATCTTCGCGCCGGTGCCCTTCGCGAACTTGATGTCCTCGACGGCGAGCGTGAGGTTCATGAAGACCGGGTTGCTGTCCTTCGCGGCGAGGGCCGGGAACGTCAGCTCCTTGATCATCGCGCCCGTGAACTCGCGGCGCGCGCGCTCGGCGTAATAGAAATCCGCCGCGACGATCGCGCCGTTCTTCTGCTCCGCTTCGCCCGCGAAGAACTTTTCGATCCAGTCGTAGAACGGCTTCGACATCGCCATTCCGACTTGGAGCTGCATGTCCTCGAACTTGGGCTTACCGAGCTGACGCCACTTCTCGAGGGAGTGGCCGTACTGGTAATTCATGACGTCCGCGCGGACGCCACCACCCTGGATCGAACGGAACAGACCCACGTCTTTCTTGCCGTCGAGCTCGAGCGCGAAGTGCGCAGCTGCGTAGGGTCGGTTCTGTCTGGTCGCTGGTGGCATGGTGCCTTCCCGATTGTACCCCAGGCCTGGTGGGCCCTCCGAGGTTCAGGTCGGGACATGCTACGCTCGACCCGCGAGCTGCCTTCCTAGCCGGCAGTCATTCCGGTGGTTTCGCAGCCATGGCCGATCCCACGCCAACGCCTCCGCAGACTCCCGCACGTGGGACTGAAATCCCAGCGATCCCAGCGCGTTGGGGTTTCTCCAAAGGCGTGATGACGGGAGCGGCGATCGAGATTCCCGCGATCGCGGGCACGGTGTGGGTGCTGTCGTGGTTCGGAATCGGCGATCCCGATGTCTCGTTCATGCACGTTCTGCGACTGACCACCGTGTTCGCTGGAATCGCTGCCATCTTGACGGCGGGTGGGATCGGGCGCCTCGCAGCACACGCAGCCGTCGACGGTGGACGACGGCGCGCGATGTTCGTGGCCAGTCGCGCGCACGCGGTCGCGAGCGCGGGGCTCGTGTTGATCGCGACGATTCCCCACGGTGATCTGCCCGCGACGCCGATGGGCTTTCTGCCGATTCCGCTCGCGGGCCTCGCGTGCGGTGCGATCTGCGGCGCGATGATCGGCGCCGTGTGCGGTGGCGTCGCGCCCGTCGGCTTCGCCGATGTGTGGTCGCTCGCGAAGCGACCGAGCGTCGCCCTCAAGCAGCTGCTCGGCCCCGAAGACATCGTGCGCCTCGGCAGCGCACTGCGCGAACGCACGACGCATCTGTTCGAGGGCATCTTCGAGCCTGCACCGAAACCGCCCGAGGCTCCGCCCGCCGATCCGAAAGCAAAGCCGTCGGGGCCCGAGCAGAAGTGAAGCGCCAGACCGAGCTGCGCACGCTCGCGTTGGCGCTCGTCGCCACGCTGCTCGTGTGGAATCTGCCGTTCGGCAACTTCGTGCTCTATCCGTTCAAGCTGCTCGCGACATGGCTGCACGAGCTCTCGCACGGCATCGCGATGACCATCACCGGCGCGGGCTTCGACTACGTGCTGATCTATCGCGACACGAGCGGCCTCGCGTACGCGCACGAACGGGTCGGTCCGTTCGGCACCGGGATCATCGCCGCCGCGGGTTACATGGGCACGCCGCTGTGGGGCGCGTTGCTGCTCGTCCTGACGCCGACCGCGCGATCCGCGCAGCGCGCGCTCGTCGTCTTGGGCGCGCTGTGCCTCGTCAGTGCGTTCACGCTGATCGCGGCGCGGCCCGACGATCCGTTCGGACCGTGGGCCGTCGGCGCGATGGGCGGCGCGTTCGTCCTGCTCGCGTTTCTTCCGGGTCCATGGCGCTCGTGGTTCGCGCACTTGATCGCGGCGCAATCGTGCATCAACGCGCTGCTCGACATTCGCGTGCTGTTGCGTCCGATGCAGGTCGTCGACGGTCAGTTCGCGGGACAGTCCGACGCGCACAACATGGCAGCGGTGACGTTCGGCACCACGGACACGTGGGCGGTGCACGTATGGGCCGGCATCTGGATCGTGTGGTCGCTGGTCGTGCTGTTCTTCGCGCTGCGGTTCACAGGTACTGGGGGCCGATTCAATGAATGGCTTGCGTCGAAGCGCGCAGCGAGGCGCGCTCGGGCCACGGCTTCGCCTCGAGATGAAAGTGATCGTGGTGAGCGTCGTCGTAGTCCGGAGACAGCACCAAGTAGAACAGCCCCGAGCGGACCAGCTGACACTGAAGCACCTTGAGCACCGCCCCGCCCTGCGTGAGCGGCGCGCCGACGCAATCGACCTCGTCGCCGAGGCCCTGCTCGTAGTCGCGATCGACCCGGATCGTGCCGAGGTCTGGACCGCTGAACGTGTGCACGTCGATCGCGAGACCGAAGCTGTGCTTGCTCGGACGATTCGTACCGCGCACGTTGCGCCGCGAGTACGCCGACGAGAACGTCGCCGTGTCGATGCCGAGCGCCTTGATGTAGTGGCCCGCTTCGTCGAGAGAGACGGCGAGCGAGCAATCGATCACGAGCGGCTGATCGACCGCGGTGAGCGCGATGCCGCCGAGCGATCCGGTGATCTCGACGGGCTTCGCGATGCCCGGGCGCGATGCCTTCTTCCATTGCACGCCGCGCGCATCGAGCTCCGCGGTGCATTCCCCCAACGGATCGGCGTACGCCGTCGTCGATACGAGAGCTAACGCTAGGAGGGCCCGCACACCCCGAGCGTATCTAGCCCGCCGCCGTGGGCAAGTTAGTAGAGACGGACCGAGCGGAGGAGCTTCGAGAGATAGCTCGGAGCCGCGCGCGCGATCGAGTCCGGCGACATGATCACGACGAGGACGAGCTCGCCTTTGAACTCGAGGCCGCACGCGATCAGGCGGTAGTGCTGGGTGGTGCCCATCGCATCGGTGAGCGTGCCGATCAGCTCGGATCCGGACCAGCCATCGGGCAGCGGGACGACGCGGTTCGTCGCCGGTGTGACCTTCTCGAACGTGTGCTGCTTCGCGATCGTGAGCGCGCTGTCGGAGACCCACATCGCGATCTGCGCCGCGGCATCGTGCGCGACCGTGCGCTGCACCGAGACGATGACGAGACCATCGGGCTCGACGAGCTCGACGTTGTTGCTCCACGTCGCCGGCGCGGCGATCTGGACGCCATTGACCCAATGACGGATGCGCGGCAGTCGCGTGAGGCTGTCCTCGACGGAGGTGCGAGCGACACGTGCGCCCGCGACGACGATAAACGCGAGCGCGATGACGGCGATGACGCGGCCGATCTGGCGACCGGGACGAACCCACGGGGCGTGCGGCGAGAACAAGCCACCGAGCACCGTGCCGGCGACGAGGCCCGCACCGTGCGCCCACTGATCGATCACCGGATAGAAGAAGCCGTAGCCGAGCTGCGCGACGATCACGACGGCGAGGCCGCCCCACATGCCGCGCTTCCACGCGGCGCGATAGCGCGGGCGATGCCAGGTGAGCTCGATGAACACCGCGCCGAGCAACCCGAACAGCGCGCCCGACGCGCCCGCCGAAATGCCGGCCGGCGACGAGAGGTAGCTCGCGACGGCGCCCACGAATCCCGAGACGGCGAAGATGGCGAACGTGCGCGCGGTGCCGAACAGCTCCTCGGCGATGCGGCCGACGAACCACGTGCCGACGACGTTGACGAGCAGGTGCAAGAAGCCGACGTGAACGAACACGCACGAGAACACGCGCCACCACTCGCCACCGTCGACGAGCCCGCGCACGAGCGCACCCGCGCGCATCAGCACGCCGACATCGCGCGTCGAGCCGACGGCGATCGCGATCACGCCGGCGACGACGAGCAGCGACGCGGTCAGGCTGTAGGTCGCCCACGGACGCGGCGGCACCGGTGCTGCGATCGTCTCGGGGACGGGCGCGGCCTCGACGCGCGCGACGACTTCGTTCGCTTCGTCGGACAGCTTGACGGTGGGGATCCCGTCGGCCTTCGCGAGGTTCTCGAGCGCGCGATCGATCAGCTCGCGAGGACGGCCGCGCGATCGCGAGCGCGCCTTCTCGTAGGCGGCCGTCGCGGCGGCGCGATTGCCCTCGTGCTCGTGCGCGACAGCGAGCCAGTAGGTGCGCGCCGCGGCGGACATGTGGCGTGCGCTGCGCGGCTCGAGTAGCGCCTTGACCGCGGTCGGACGGCCCGCGAGCGCGAGGAACATCAGCCGCGCACGATGGATCCACACGCCCGCGTCCTCGCGGCCTTCGCAGACATCCTCGAGGCGCGCGAGCATCTGCGCGGCGCGATCGAGATCGCCGGTGCGACCGTACGCACCGAGCAGCTCGACCCACACCGGCGGTGCGATCCCGAGCGCGCGACGCAGCGGCGGCGGAGTCGGAGCGGACGGAAGCGGCTCTTGGCGAATCGCACCGAACAGGTGCTCCTCGGCATACTTGATCGCTTCAGACCAACGATACGCGGCGAGATATAGCATCGCGATCCGCTCGTCGATCGCGAGGCGCGCATCGGCGGGCGCGCGATCCTTCGCGGCGGTGAGCGCGTCGACGGTCTGTTCGATGTGACCGTCGCGGATCTCTTTCATCGCGCCGATCAGCGCCTTCTCGTCGGCGACACCGGAGCCCGGCGCTAACAGATCGGCGACATCGAGGAGGCGACCCGCGATGCCGAGGCGCTCGGCCGCGGCGAAGCGTCGCGCGAGCGCACGCACGAGCGGCCCGACGACGAGCAGGCACGTACCCGCGCCGACACCGATCGCGCCGGCCACTCCCATCCAGCGCGCGCCGTCGTAGCGATGTGCGTAGAGGCCGAGCCCGCACATGCACGCGGACGCGAGCTGCATGATCCCGAACGTCGCGGTTCCATGCGGCTGCTTCGTGACGAAGTACCAGCCCCAGTAGGCGCCCGCGACGACAACGGAGATCAGCGCGAGCTCGTAGTACATGGGCTACCCGGTGGACTCCACGAACGCGCCCATCGTGCGGAACTTCTGATAGCGGCGCTCGAGCATCTCCGTCGTCGACATCGCGGTCAGCTCGCGCAGGTGCTTCTTGATCGCCGTGCGCAGCCGCGCCGCGGTGACCGGAGCATTGCGATGCGCGCCACCCGCCGACTCGGGGATGATCTCGTCGCACACGCCGAGGTGAAGCAGATCGGGCGCGGTCAGCTTCAGCTGCGTCGCCGCTTCGGCGATCTTCGCCGGGTCGCGCCACAGGATCGACGCGCAGCCCTCGGGCGAGATCACCGAGTAGATCGAGTACTCGAGCATCAGGATGCGATCGGTGACGCCGAGTGCGAGCGCACCACCGCTGCCGCCCTCGCCGATGACCACGCTGATCATCGGGCAGTCGAGCGATGCCATTACTTGGAGAGCCTTCGCGATCGCTTCGGCCTGACCGCGCTCCTCGGCGCCGAGGCCCGGATACGCGCCGGGCGTATCGATGAAGCACAGGATCGGGCGGCGGAACCGCGACGCGAGACGCATGAGCCGCGTCGCCTTGCGATAGCCCTCGGGACGCGCCATCCCGAAGTTTCGGTGCATGTTGTCCTTCGTGTTGCGGCCCTTCTGATGGCCGAGCACGAGGACTTCCCATTCGTCGAACTGTGCGAAGCCGCCGACGATCGCGGGATCGTCGCGGAAGCTGCGATCACCGTGCAGCTCGACGAAGTCGTCCATCAGCAGATGCACGTAGTCGAGCATGTACGGACGCGCGGGATGACGCGCGAGCTGGACCTTCTGCTGCGCCGTCAGGTCCGCGAAGACTTCCTTCTGGAGCTTGCGGGCCTTCTGTTCGAGCTTGCGGATCTCGGTGGAGAAGTCGACGGCCTCGGTCGACAAGCCGCGGAGCTCGCTGATCTTTCGCTCGAGGTCGATGATCGGACGCTCGAACTCCAGGATCATGCGATCCGTGAGTGTCGGCGTGGCCGGGGGGATGGTGTCGGTGGCCATCGCTAGAGCCCAGCTAGGTACCGCTCCAGGTCCGCGAGGTCAACGCTACCGACGCTGGCCGACCACTCCACGTCGTTCGCCCCCGAGGACGGCGCGCGATACCACGACAGCTGCCGCCTGGCATAATGCCTGGAATTCCGCTTGATTAACTCGATCGCGCGGGATCGGTCGACCTTGCCATCGACCACATCGTGAAGCTCGGCGTACCCGATCGCCTGCTGCGACCGGAGGGGCGGCGCGTACCCTCGCTCCCGCAACACCGCGACCTCGGCTTCGAGGCCCTCGGCGATCATCTGATCCACGCGCGCATCGATCGCGCGATAGAGGTCCTCGCGGTCCGGGGCCAGGCCGACGATGCGGACCGGGTAGCGCAGCGGCAGCGTCTTGTGATCGTGCCTCGCTTGGTGGGCCGACATCGGTTCGCCCGTGAGGCGGAACACTTCGAGCGCGCGGATGATCCGCTTGCGATCGTTCGGGTCGATCTTCTGCGACGCCGCGGGATCCACGCGCGCGAGCTCGGCGTGCAATGCGGCGGTGCCGTCGCGATCGGCTTGCTCGGTCAGCTCGGCGCGCAGCTCCATCGAAGCGGGTGGACCTTCGAACAACCCGAGGAGCAGCGCGCGCACGTAGAGACCCGTGCCGCCGCAGACGATCACCGCTTTGCCGCGCGCGGCGACCTCGGCGATCGCGGCATCGGCCATCTCGATGAAGCGCGCCGCGGTCATCTCTTGATCCGGCGTGACGACGTCGAGCAAGTGATGCGGCACGCGCGCACGCTCGCCGACGCTGACCTTGCCGGTGCCGATGTCCATCCCGACGTAGACCTGCTGGCTGTCGGCGCTGATCACCTCGCCGCCCGCGCGCTCCGCGAGTGCGAGCGAGAGCCGTGTCTTGCCCGCGCCGGTAGGACCGACGATGACGACGAGACGGGGCGGCACCCGCCGAGCATAGCGCCTAGATCGTGACGTGGATGCCGGTGGACAGGTATCCCGTAGCGTCGATGCCCGGACCGGACGTGAGGGCGCCGATCCGCGCAGCGACCAGCGCTTCGAGCGCGACGTTGGCCCCGAGGCGCAGGCGGAGGAAGAACGCGGCCTCGGTGTAGATCGCGTCGTGGTCGACGACGTCCGGCTCGTCGAACAGGGCTTCGTCGATCGTGTACTGGTACTTCAAGTAGCCAACGCTCGCGCGCGCTCCGACGGCTCCGTTGCGATGCCAGCGGATGGAGCTCGCACCTGCCTGCGCGCTCCACAGCTCCTCGTCGGTGACGGGCTCGCCTGCGATTCGCACGTGGGCACCGACGCTCGCTTGTGCATCGAGGTAGTACTGGTCCTTCAGCTGCGCGGCGACCGCGACGTGAAATCCGGTCGTCGGAAACTGCATCATGTAGAGAGAGACGCCGATCGTCGCGCGTGGAATCACGACCGGCTCGGGATCCGCGACCGCAGTGGTCGACGCGGCGGTGATCGCGACGAAGCTGGCAAGAAGTGGAAGGCGAGGCATCTGCCCCCAACCACTTCACGTCGCGCGCCGTCGCAAACCGACGAGAATCATGCCGGCTCGACCAATGCCACGTGGTCATGCCTGTCGTGGTGTCGACGGAAATTCGTCGTCGCGATCGGGACGCTCGTCGAGCGTGCGCGAGGATGCACGCACGCTGCCCGTGGCGTGGCACGTGCACACTCGCGCACGCCTATGCGTAGCTTGTTCGTCGTCGTGCTTCTCGGTGGTGTCGTCCACGCGCAGCCATCGGCCGCGGTCGCCTCGACGCAGCCGGCGTTCACGGTGGCCGCGAACGCGACGATGCTCGTCGAGGAGTACCTCGGTACCGGGATCGACGTCGACGTGGGGATTCGGCTGCGCGACAAGATCTACATCGACGTGGCCGCGATCGTCGGCGGTTCGTCGCTGATCGATCCGGCCGGCAGCGGACAGAACAGCGGATCGCTGTGGGGCGCGCGCGGTGGCATGTCGTACGTGTCGTGCAGCGAGCTGTTCTGTCGAGGACTGCGCGGTGCGGTGGGGGTTCAACACAATGCCGTGTCGGGCTACGAGGCGCTGCTCGAACCGCCCACGTGGAGCGACACGCGCGACACGCTCGTCGAAGAAGCGCTCGCCCTCGCGCGCGTGCGGATCGGCGCGTTCGCGGCGATCGAAGTCTCGGCCGGCGTGCGCGTGAACCAACGGATCAGCGGCGAGGGTGATCGCCTCGGGTTCGGTGTGGTGCTCGCGGCGGGGCTCGTCGCGACGATCTAGTTGCCCGGCTGTGCGATCGACGCGCGCAGCTCGGCTTCCTCGGCAGCGAGTTGTGCGGCCGCCGCGCGTGCACGGGGAAGTCCGACGTACAAGAGGCGCGCTCCGACGGCGCCGAGCAGCCACAGCGTGATGCCGAAGACGAGGGCGATGAACGGTCCCGGACCACCGAGCCCGTGCACCACGCCGTTCGCGTCGACGACCTTGGTCGGCGTGATCGCGGCGACGGTGATCGACAGCGCACCGAACCCCATCGTGCCCGCGCTGACGATCGACGTGACCCACCACATCGCCGTGGGCCGCAGCGTCACCCCGCGGACGACCACCGCGACGAGCGCAGCGCCCGCGAGAACGAACGCGATGATCGCGAGGGCCAACATGGCGACGAGCGTAGCGCTGATCAGCGTCCGAAGCGGCGTGCGATCTCGGCGAGCGGCAAGCGCAACAGGATCGGGCGGCCATGCGGACCGACGGCCGCTTGCTCGACGCCATCGAGCTCGCGCAGCAGCGATTCGCCTTCGCTGGGCGACAGGCGATCGCCGGCGCGCACGACCGAGTGACATGCGAGCTCGGCGAGCATGCGATCGACGCGCTCCTCCTCGGAGGGCGCACCCTCGGCGCCCCACTCCGCGAGCAACTTGCGGAGGAGCTGAGC
>Ga0154020_10001919_pt1 | contig 25412 bp, 19 predicted proteins | sample Klosneuvirus_201_FD_109709 | JGI IMG/M metagenome (GOLD analysis project Ga0154020, IMG submission 109709) | Active sludge microbial communities from wastewater, Klosterneuburg, Austria - Klosneuvirus_20160825_MG | ecosystem: Engineered > WWTP > Aerobic digester > Activated sludge | place...
CATGAAGGGCTGGAATGTGCTCATGCCCATGGGCTGGGACGCCTTCGGTCTGCCCGCCGAGAACGCGGCGATGAAGAACAAGGTGCCGCCCGCGCGCTGGACCTACGACAACATCGCCCACATGAAGGGCCAGATGCAGGCCATGGGTCTGGCCATCGACTGGAGCCGCGAGGTCGCCACCTGCACGCCCGAGTACTACAGGTGGAACCAGTGGCTGTTCCTGAAGATGCTGGAGAAGGGCATCGCCGAGCGGCGCACCCAGGTGGTGAACTGGGACCCGGTGGACCAGACCGTGCTCGCCAACGAGCAGGTGATCGACGGGCGCGGCTGGCGCTCGGGGGCCACCGTCGAAAAGCGCGAGATCCCCGGCTACTACCTGAAGATCACCGATTACGCCGAAGAGTTGCTCTCGGCCGTGGCCAACCCCGACGACCCGAACTACCTCGCTGGCTGGCCCGAGCGCGTGCGGCTGATGCAGGAGAACTGGATCGGCAAGAGCGAAGGCGTGCGCTTTGCCTTCGCGCACGACATCCGGGATGCGAGCGGCGCCTTGATCGGCGATGGCCGGATGTGGGTTTTCACCACCCGCGCCGACACCATCATGGGCGTGACCTTCTGCGCCGTGGCGCCCGAGCATCCGCTGGCCGCGCACGCGGCGGGGGCGAGCCCCGCGCTCGCTGCCTTCATCGACGCCTGCAAGGCCGGCGGCACGACCGAGGCCGAGCTCGCCACCAAAGACAAGGAAGGCCTGCCCACGGGTCTGTTCGTGACCCATCCGCTGACCGGCGATCCGGTGGAAGTGTGGGTCGGCAACTACGTGCTGATGAGCTACGGTGACGGCGCGGTGATGGGCGTGCCGGCGCACGACGAACGCGACTTCGCCTTTGCTCGCAAGTACGGCCTGCCCATCCGGCAGGTCGTGGCGGTGCCGGGCAAGGGTTTCAGCACCGACGCGTGGGATGAAAGTTATGCCGACAAGTCCAACGGCCGCTGCGTCAACAGCGGCGTGCTCGACGGTCTGGGCTACAAGGCGGCGGTCGACAAGGTGGCCGAGCTGCTGATTGCCCAGGGCCTGGGCGAAAAGAAGACCACCTGGCGCCTGCGCGACTGGGGAGTGAGCCGCCAGCGCTACTGGGGCACGCCCATTCCCATCATCCACTGCGACGTGCACGGCGCGGTGCCGGTGCCCGAGGCCGACCTGCCCGTGGTGCTGCCCGAAGACTGCATCCCCGACGGCAGCGGCAACCCGCTGAACAAGCGTGAGGACTTCCTGAAGTGTTCGTGTCCGGTGTGTGGCGCCAGTGCGCGCCGCGAGACCGACACCATGGACACCTTCGTCGACAGTTCCTGGTACTACATGCGCTATTGCGACCCGCGCGATGCCCAGCGCATGGTGGCTCAGGGCACGCAGTACTGGATGCCCGGGGCCAACGACCGCGGCGCCGCGCCCGGTATGGACCAGTACATCGGTGGCATCGAGCATGCCATCTTGCACCTGCTGTATGCGCGCTTCTGGACCAAGGTGATGCGCGACCTGGGTCTGGTGCAGGTCAGCGAACCCTTCACCCGCCTGCTCACGCAGGGCATGGTGCTCAACCACATCTACAGCCGCCGCGGCGACAAAGGCGGCATCGAGTACTTCTGGCCGCACGAGGTCGAAAACGTGTTCGATGCCGGCGGCAAGATCACCGGCGCGCGGCTCAAGAGCGATGGCAGCGCGGTCGACTACGAGGGCGTGGGCACGATGTCCAAGTCCAAGAACAACGGCGTCGATCCGCAGGAACTGATCGACCGCTACGGCGCCGATACCGCGCGCCTATTCGTGATGTTCGCCAGCCCGCCCGAGCAGACGCTGGAGTGGAACGACGCCGGCGTCGAAGGCGCACACCGCTTCCTCAAGCGTGTGTGGGGCTACGCCGTCAGGAACGCCGACGCTCTGAAGAGGGCAACCGCCGGCGACTTCGCCAGTGCGCTGTTGCGCGCCGAGGCCAAGGCCCTGCGCCGCGAGGTGCACCTCGTGCTCAGGCAGGTGAGCCACGACTACGAGCGCATGCAATACAACACGGTGGTGTCGGGCTGCATGAAGCTGCTCAATGCGCTCGAGGCACACGCACCCGACGGCAGCGACGGCGATACGGCCGCGCTCTGCGAGGGCATGTCGGTGCTGCTGCGCGCGCTGTATCCGGCCTGCCCGCACATTGCCCATGCGCTGTGGAGCGAGTTGGGCTATGCCCGCGCCGTGGGCGAGTTGCTCGACGCGCCGTGGCCGCAGGTCGACGAGGCCGCGCTGGTGCAAGACGAGACCGAATTGGTGTTGCAGATCGCCGGCAAAACCCGCGGCGCGATCCGTGTGCCCGCTGGCGCCGACCGCGCGGCAATCGAGGCCGCCGCGCTGGCTGCACCCGAGTTCGCGCGCTTCGGCGAAGGCAAGCCTGCGCGCAAGGTGGTGGTGGTGCCCGGGCGCCTGGTCAACGTGGTGGTCTGAATCCATGAAGAACGGCGCGTGCAGTTCGCCGCACCGCCGGCCGTGGCTGGTGACCATCGGCGTCGGATTGCTGGGGCTGGGCGGCTGTGGCTTCGAGTTGCGCCGGGCACCGCGCCTACCCTATGCGCGGCTGGCGCTGGCGGGTTTCGCACCTGGCTCACCGCTGGCCGACGAGTTGCAGCGCAGCCTGCCCGAAGGCACCACCGTGGTGGCCGACGCGGCGCGCGCCGATGCGGTGTTGCAGGCGCTGCTCGACCGCCGCGAGCGCAGCGTGGTGGCCGCTACCGCGGCCGGGCAGGTGCGCGCGTTGCAATTGCGCGTGCGCCTTCAGTACCGACTGCTCAGCCCGGGTGGGCGCGAGCTCATCGGCGACACCACGCTGCTGCAGTCGCGCGACATGACCTACAGCGAGACCGTGGCGCTGGCCAAGCAGCAGGAGGAGGGCGAGCTTTACGCGGCCATGCAGTCCGACATCGTGCTGCAGCTTGTGCGCCGGCTGGCCCAGCAGCCGGGAACCGGCGGCAGCGGGAGGTAGCCCGATGCAATTGCGTGCGGACCAGCTCAGTGCCCATTTGCAGCGCGGGCTGAAGCCCGCCTACACGTTACACGGCGACGAGCCGCTGCTGGCGCAGGAGGCCGCCGACGCGCTGCGCGCCGCGGCACGGGCGGCCGGCTACACCGAGCGCAAAGTGTTCGTCGTCAGCGGTGCGCACTTCGACTGGTCGGCACTGCTGGGTGCGGCGCAGGCGATGAGCCTGTTTGCCGAGCGCCAGCTGATCGAGATCCGCATACCCGGTGGCAAGCCCGGCAAGGAGGGCTCCGAGTTCCTGCAGCGCTATTGCGACGCGTTGTCCCAGGATGTGCTCACGCTGGTCCACCTGCCACGCCTGGATCGCCAGCAGCAGCAAAGCGCCTGGTTCACCGCACTGGACTCGGCCGGTGTCACGCTGCGGCTCGATCCGATCGATCGTCGGGCCCTGCCGCAGTGGATCGCCCAGCGCCTGCAGGCCCAGGGCCAGCAGGTCGCGCCTGGCGAAATGGGTCAGCACACGCTGGCCTTCTTCGCCGATCGGGTGGAGGGCAACCTGCTGGCCGCCCACCAGGAACTGCAGAAGCTGGCGCTGCTGTATCCCGCCGGTGAGCTCAGCTTCGAGCAGGTGGAGGCCGCGGTGCTCAACGTCGCCCGCTACGACGTGTTCAAGCTGGGCGAGGCCGTGCTGGCCGGGCAGGTGGCGCGCCTGCTGCGCATGCTCGACGGCCTGCGCGCCGAAGGCGAGGCCGCAGTGCTGGTGCATTGGACGCTCGCGTCCGACATCCTGGCCCTGCATCAGGCTGCGCAGGCCATGGCCGACGGCAAGCCCCTGCCGGTGGCGCTGCGCGAGGCGCGCGTGTGGGGGCCGCGCGAGCGACTGTTCGAGCGGGCGCTGCCGCTGCTGGCCGCCGATCGAATTGCGCACCTGGTGGAGTCGGCCAGCATCTGCGACGGCATCGTCAAGGGCCTGCGACATCCCGGTTGGCCGCACGACCCCTGGGACGCCCTGCGCCGCCTGGCGCTGCTTCTGGCCGAGGCCGTGGTCAGCCCCGCACCGGCTCGCGGGCGGGCGTCGCTGATCCGGCGTCTGGCGCTCGAGGCCTGAAGGCCCGCTGCAACGGATGGCGCAGCCCAGGTCGCCTGGCGCTGGCGGTTTAGTAGCCCCGGGCGCGGTCGACCAGGTGCGACGGCATGCGGCCGTCCTGAACCGCGGCCACGTTGAGCGCCACTACTGCGGCGGCGCTGCGCGGGTCGGTCTGCGCGGCGGCATGCGGCAGCACGGTCACTCCGGGGTGGTGCCAGTAGGGGTGATCGGACGGCAGCGGTTCGGTGTAGAACACATCGAGTACGGCATGGCCGATGGCGCCGGCGTCGAGCGCACGCAAAAGATCGTCATCGACCACATGGGCCCCGCGGGCGAGGTTCACGACGGCGGCACCCCGTGGCAACCAGCCCAGCCGGCGCGCGTTGAGCAGGCCGCGCGTCTCGAGTGTGAGCGGCAGCAGGTTGATCAGTACGTCGGCGTCGGCGCAGGCCTGCGGCAGTGCAGCGTCGCCGTGGAACAGGGTCACGCCCACTTCGGCCAGGGCCGGCTGGCGGCTCCAGCCGCGTACGCGATAGCCCTGGCGCACCAGCGCGCGAGCGGCCGTGCGGCCCATCTGGCCCAGGCCCAGCACCAGCACGGTCCATTCATCGGCTCGCCGCTGCGGCAACAGGCGCCAGCATGCTGCGCGCTGCTGGTGTGCATAGCGGAAGGTGCCGCGCTGCAACGACAGCGCAGCCCACAGGGCGGTCTCGGCCATCGCCGCGTTCATGGCCGGGTCGACCATCCGTGCAACCGGTACCTGCGGTGGAAGCGTCGGATCGGCGAGTAGTCGGTCGACGCCGGCCCACAGCGACTGGATCAGGCGCAGACGCGGCAACCCGTTCAGTGCGCCCGCAGGTGGATTGGCAACGATGGCGACGTCGATCGGCGTGCCCGTGGGCCGCTCCAGGTGCAAGCGGTGCCTGGGCATGGCCGCGCGCAGCGCGGCGGCCCAGGTGTCGCGCTCGGTTGTGCTCCAGGTGCCACACAGCAGCAGCTCGAGCGCAGGGCCGGGGGAGTTCGGGTCGTCCGCCATGCTCAATCGCCCTGTGCGGCGTGCAGACGCTCGAGCACGCCGCGCAAGGCGCAGGCAACCGTGGCGTGCCGCACGCCGGCGCGATCGCCGGCCAGCTGCTCCCGGCGCGCCTGCACGCCCTGCGGGCCGGCCCAAGCCAGCCACACTGTGCCCACCGGCTTGTCGGCCGAACCGCCACCGGGGCCGGCGATGCCGGTGACGGCCACTGCCAGGTCCACGTCCAGCCGAGCGCGCGCGCCTTCGGCCATGGCGCGCGCCACCGGTTCGCTCACCGCGCCATGGCGTTCGATCAACGCTGCCGGCACCCCCAGCAGGCGGGTCTTGGCGGTATTGCTGTAGCTGACGATGCCGCCCTCGAACCAGTCGCTCGATCCGGCCAGGTCGGTGCAGGCGCCGGCGATCAGCCCGCCGGTGCAGCTCTCGGCCGTGGCCAGCGTCCAGCCGTGCGCGCGCATGGCTGCAGCGATGCGGGCCACGAGGGCCGCCACCTCGGCAGCGATCTGCTCCGGGCGGTTCGATTGCGAGGTCGTCATGCCCAGGCCTTCCAGGCAGCGACGACCAACAGCGTGCAACCGGCAGCCACCAGGTCGTCGAGCACGATGCCCAGTCCCTCGCGCCAGCCTGGGGGGGTGTTCGGCCGCGGCTTGAACAACCGGTCGGCCCAGCCCACTGGCCCGGGCTTGACGGCGTCGAAGAACCGGAACAGCGCGAAGGCGACGGCCTGCATCCACAGACCGGCGGGGGTGACCAGCCACAGCACGATCCAGAAGGCGATGACCTCGTCCCAAACGATGGCGCCCGGGTCGGGCTGGTCCAGGTGCCGCGCCGTGACGGTGCAAGCCCACCAGCCCACGACCAGACCACAGGCGATCACGACGGCCCAGCCGCGGTCACTCAACCACGGTGCGAGTGCGGCATGGGCCACCCAGGCCCAGAGCGTGCCCACGGTGCCTGGCGCCCAGGGCGACAGGCCGCTGCCCAGCCCGAGCGCCATGGCGTGCGCAGGGTGGCGGAGCATGAAGTGGACCGACGGCCGGTGATGTGCCATGGAGTGCACCCATCCCTAACTGGCGAAATGATCGAAGCCGCGCCAGTGCAGCGCCAGTGCCTGTCCCCGGACATCGATCACCCGCAGCCCCGGCTTGGACTCGATCTGGCCGATCGGGGTCACCGCCACGCCGGCCGAGTCCGCCGCCGCGTGCACGCGGGCTACGGCCGGGGCTGGGGCTGTGAACAGCAACTCGTAGTCGTCGCCTCCTGCCAGCAGGCATTCGAGTTGCAGATCGAGTGGCTGTGCGGCCAGCACCGCGCTGCGTGGCAGGGCGTCGGCCTGCACGCAGGCGCCGACGGCCGAGCGCGACAGGATGTGGCCCAGGTCCCCGCTCAGGCCGTCGCTGAGGTCGATGGCGCTCGTGGCCACCCCGACCAGTGCGCGGCCCAGGGCCACCCGCGGTTGCGGGCACTCCATGGCCAGGCGCACCGACTCGAAGGCTTCGGCCGGCAGGGCAAGCCGACCGCGAAACACCTCGAGTGCCAGCCGGGCATCGCCGATGCCACCGCCGCTTGGGTGGCTCACCCACAGGGTATCGCCTGCGCGGGCGCCATCGCGCCGCAGCGCGCAGCCCGCCGGCACTTCGCCAAACGCGGTGATGCACAGGTTCAGTGGCCCGGCGGTGGTGTCGCCGCCCACCAGTTCGATGCCGTGGGCATCGGCCAGCGCATGCAGACCCTCGGCCAAACCGGCAAGGAACGCCTCGTCGACCCGGGGCAAGGCCAGCGCCAGCGTGTAGGCCACAGGGCGCGCACCGCAGGCGGCGAGGTCGCTGAGGTTGACGGCCAGAGCCTTGTGGCCCAGTCGGCGCGGTGACACAGTCGGCAGGAAGTGCCGACCCTCGACCAGCATGTCGCTGGTAACGGCCCAGTGGCAGCCCGGCGTGGGCGCCAGCAGCGCGCAATCGTCGCCCACCCCCAGAACGGCGTGCCGCGCGGGCCGCGTGAAGTACCGGCCGATGAGGTCGAACTCGCCCAGTGCCATGCCGCGCTGTTCAGCCGATGTCGGCGCCGTGCTGGCGCAGCAGGTTGGTCAACTCGACGGCCGAGCGCACAGCCATCTTGTCAAACATGCGGGCGCGGTGGACCTCGACGGTGCGCACGCTGATGCCCAGTTCGTCGGCGATGAGCTTGTTGGGCAGCCCGGCCACTACCCGTTGCAGCACCTCGCGCTCGCGCTCGGTGAGCTCGGCCAGCAGGTGCCGCACCTGCGCCTGGCGGCGTCGATCGCGGATGGCCTGGGCGCTGCGCTCGAGCGCACGCTCGACGCGGTCGACCAGCGAGTTGTCGGAGAACGGTTTTTCGACGAAGTCGAAGGCGCCGCGCTTGACCGCCGACACTGCAGTGGGCACGTCGCCATGGCCGGTGAGGAAGATCACCGGCAGTCGCTCGGCAAGACCTCGTTCGATCAGGCGGTCGAACAGCACCAGCCCGCTGGTGCCGGGCATGCGGACATCGAGCAGCAGGCACGCCGGTGACGTGGGCCAGCCGCCGGCCAGATCCTGGGTGGCCAGCCAAGCCTCGAAGGCATCGGCGCTGGGATGGCCCTCGGAGAGCAGGCGGCGCGAGCGCAGCAGCCAGGCCAGGGCATCGCGCACCACGGGCTCGTCGTCCACCAGGTACACCACCGGCAGGCCCAGCGGGGCATCAGGGGGTGTCAGCGCGGCGGCGTTCATGAGGGTGCGATGGTAGCCGGCGCCGTCGACGTTGCTGTTGCAAGGGGCAGTGTGAACCGGAACACCGTGCCGCCGCCGCTGCCGTCAGCCTGCCGCGGCGAGCTGTCGAAGTCGATGGCGCCGCCGTGTTGCTCGATCACCGTGCGGCACAGCGACAACCCCAGCCCCATGCCTTCCTCGCGGGTGGTGAAGAAGGGCGTGAACAGGCGTTGTCCCACCTCGGGGGCGATACCGGGTCCGGCATCGGCCACGATGAACGCGGCCCACCGCCCTTGCACCGGCTGCACGCCCAGACGCAAAACGCGCTGCTCCAGCGCGGTGTCGTGTTCCATCGCCTGCAGGCCGTTGCGTGCGAGGTTGAGCAATACCTGCTCGACCATCGTGCGGTCCACCCGCACCCGGGGCGGTGGCTGGGCGATATCGAGTTCGATGCGCGCGCCGCTCTTGCGGGCTTGCAAGCGCACCAGCGGCAAGACCGACTCGATGATCACATCGGCAGTTACGGATTCGTGTGCCTGGTGGCGCCGGCGCACGAAGTCGTGCACGCTCTTGATCACGCGGCCGGCGCGCTCAGCCTGCTCGGCGATGCGCGCAAGTGCCTGCTGCACCAGCCCTGGTGTCTGCGCGTCGGGCGCGGCCAGCAGGTTCAGAGATCCGGTGGCATAGCTGGCAATGGCCGCCAGTGGCTGGTTCAGCTCGTGGCTGAGCAAGGAGGCCATCTCACCCACGCTGGCCAGGCGCGCCGTGGCTTGCAGGCGCTCCTGCTGCTGGCGCGACAGCTCTTCTACCTTGCGCTGGGCGGACAGGTCGACTACGGCGCCCATCCAGCCGCTGTGCCGGCCCTCGCGGTCCACCAGCGGGGCCTCGTAGACCATGACCGGGAAGCGTTCGCCGCTCTTGCGCATGAAAACGGTCTCATAGCCCTCGCGCGGCGGTGCGCCGGCGCCGGGCGCGAGCCGTTGCGCCTGGCGTTGCTGGTAGTTGGCGACCTGGTCTGGTGGCCAGTACGGTGGCACCTCGGCGGTCAGCAACTCGGTTGCGCTGGTGCCGACCATGGCACAGAAGGCCGGGTTGACATAGACCGTCCGACCGTCCAGTCCGCGCGCGCGCAATCCGGTGATCAGCGAGTCCTCCATCGCCCGCCGGAACGCCAGCGCCTCGGCCAGTGCATCCTCGGCGCGGGCCCGGCGACGCCCGTCGCGCACCAGCAGCAGCACGACGCCGAACAGCGCGACGCTCAAGCCCAGCACCAGGGCGATCGCCAGGTTGGGGATCAGGTGCGGCCTGCGCTCGACTGCGTCGACCCGCAGTTGCAGACTCACGCCCGGCAGATCAACCACGCGCTCGGCGACATAGGCGCCTGCGCCGCGCATCGCTCCGGAACGTGCCAGCCGGGTGCCGTCGGCTTCCACGAACGACAGTTCGTGGCGCCTCAGTACGTCGGCCGGCTGCAGCGCATCGAGCAGGTTGGACAGCACCAGCGTGGCGACGCCGTAGCCCACCAATGCCCCGGCGTCCTGCAGCGGCATGCACATGTCGACGATCTCCAGCCCCAGGCCCTCGGATTGCGGCACGAACTGGCTGCGCGAGAACGCCGGTGCCATGGTGCGGCGTGCCACCGCGCAGGCGGCTTCGGTCTCGGGATCAGCGTCGCGGCGCGGCCAGCGCTCGAACACCGGTATGCGCCAGGGCGAATCCGCGGCTTCGCGGATGTCCAGCAGCGGCCCGCGCCGCTCGACACGGGCCAGTTCGCGGTGCGTGCGCAACGCCGCCTGCGCCTCGAATTGCCAGGTGGCACCCGTCACACGGCCCGGCTGCAGGGCTTGCAAGGTCTGCAGGATGGTCTGTGTTCGCTGGCGGATGTCGGCGGCGGCCAGTGTGGCGGCCTCGTCGGTGCGGTCTTGTGCACGGCCGGCTTCATAGCTGACGGTCAGTGCCACCAGCAACGACTGCGCCACCACCAGCAGCGCCACCAGTGCCACCCACAGCAAGGCGCGCGGTCGCCGCCGTGGAAACCGGCCCGAGGACAGCTCGAGGTGGCGGGGCGGGGCGGGCCGCATGGTGGCTGCAGTATTTCGCGCCTGCGGCTGGTGTTGCCTACGCAGTTTCGCGCATGGCTGGCCAGCGCCAACGGCTCACACTCGGGGGCGGTCGCATGCGATGCGTGGGTGGCACGGCATGCGGCCGCGGCATGAAGCGATGCACAAGCCGATGGTAAGTGTCAGCTTGGCGAACGACGCCTCTACCTAGAATCGCCACCCCGCCCGAGGACTGTGGAGACCTGCCGATGCCGACCTATGAAGAAAAGCGCGCCGAACTGCGCCGCGCAGCGCTCGAGTACCACGAGTTCCCGACGCCAGGCAAGGTGGCCATCCATGCCACCAAGCAAATGGTCAATCAGCGCGACCTCGCCCTGGCCTACTCGCCGGGAGTGGCGGCCGCCTGCGAGGAGATCGTGGCCGACCCGGCGCACGCGTTCCGCTACACGTCGCGCGGCAACCTGGTTGCGGTGGTCACCAATGGCACCGCCGTGCTGGGCCTGGGCGACATCGGACCCCTGGCCGCCAAGCCGGTGATGGAAGGCAAGGCGGTGCTGTTCAAGAAGTTTGCCGGCATCGACGTCTACGACCTCGAGATCCAGGAGAAGAACCTCGACCGGCTGGTGGACATCATCGCCGCGCTCGAGCCCACCTTTGGCGGCGTCAACCTCGAGGACATCAAGGCGCCCGACTGCTTCTATGTCGAACGCAAGCTGCGCGAGCGCATGCGCATCCCGGTTTTCCACGACGACCAGCATGGCACGGCGATCGTCGTCGGCGCTGCGTTGCTCAACGGCCTGAAGGTGGTGGGCAAGAAGATCGACGAGATCAAGCTCGTGACTTCCGGTGCCGGCGCGGCCGCTCTGGCGTGCATCAACCTGCTGGTCAAGCTGGGACTGCCGAGGCGCAACATCTGGGTCACCGACCTCGCGGGGGTGGTCTACCAAGGCCGCACCGAGCTGATGGACCCAGACAAGATCGAGTTCGCGCAGGACACGACGGCGCGCACGCTGGCCGAGGTGATCGCCGGTGCCGATGTGTTCCTGGGACTGTCGGCCGGCGGTGTGCTCAAGCCCGCCATGGTGCAGTCGATGGCGCCGCGGCCGCTGATCTTCGCCCTGGCCAATCCCACACCGGAGATCATGCCCGAGGAGGTCAAGGGGGTGCGCGACGACGCGATCATGGCCACCGGCCGCACCGACTACCCGAACCAGGTCAACAACGTCCTGTGTTTCCCCTACATCTTCCGCGGGGCGCTGGATTGCGGTGCAACGACGATCACCGACGCAATGGAGATTGCCGCCGTGCAGGCCATCGCCGAGCTTGCGCAGGCCGAGCAAAGCGATGTGGTCGCGGCGGCGTACTCGGGGGCCACGCTGAGCTTCGGACCGGAGTACCTGATCCCCAAACCCTTCGATCCGCGGCTGATGGTGATGATCGCACCGGCGGTCGCGCGCGCGGCGGTCGAGTCAGGGGTGGCGTCGCGGCCCATCGGCGATGTCGAGGCCTACCTCGAGAGGCTGCAGAGCTTCGTCTACGCCTCGGGTCAGACCATGAAGCCGATCTTCGCGGTGGCCAAACGCGCACAACGCAAGAACGTAGCGTTTGCCGAGGGCGAGGACCGGCGCGTACTGCGCGCGGCCCAGGTCATCGTCGACGAGGGGCTGGCGCGGCCGTGGCTGGTGGGCCGCGCCTCGATCATCGCTGCTCGCATCGAGAAGTACGGCCTGCGCCTGCAGCCTGGTCGTGACTTCGATGTCATCAACATCGACAACGACCCGCGCTACCGCGACTTCTGGCAGACCTATCACCGGCTGACCGAGCGCAAGGGCGTCACCGAACAGTTCGCCAAGATCGAAATGCGCCGGCGCCTCACGCTGATTGCGTCGATGCTGCTGTACAAGGGCGAAGTCGACGGCATGATCTGTGGCACCTGGGGCTCGACGCAGCAGCACCTTGCGCACATCGACCAGATCATTGGCCGACGTGCCGGTGTCGACACCTACGCCTGCATGAACGGCCTGATCATGCCCGGGCGTCAGGTTTTCCTGGTCGATACGCACGTCAACTACGACCCCAGCGCCGAGCAGCTGGCCGAAATCACCATATTGGCCGCCGAGGAGATGCGGCGCTTCGGCGTGGCGCCCAAGGCCGCGCTGCTGTCGCATTCGAACTTCGGATCGAGCAACCAGCCGTCGGCGGTGAAGATGCGTGACGCGCTGGCGCTGGTGCGCCAGGCCGCGCCCTGGCTCGAGATCGACGGCGAGATGCACGGTGACGCCGCGCTGGATGCAGCCTACCGCCAGGAGTTGATGCCCCGCTCGACTCTCTCAGGCGAGGCCAATCTGCTGGTATTGCCCAACATCGACGCTGCCAACATCGCCTACAACCTGCTCAAGACCGCTGCGGGCGGCGGCATTGCCATCGGCCCCGTGCTGCTGGGGGCGGCCAAGCCGGTCAACATTCTCACGCCGTCGGCAACGGTGCGGCGCATCGTGAACATCACGGCCCTGACCGTGGCCGACGCCAACGCCGCCCGCTGAACGCACAAGAGAGGTGCGCCGGCAGTGTGTGGGCATCCGACGACCAGTCGGTAGCCCCTCGGCCGTCCCTGAATCCGCAGGCGGACCACTGCCGCGAAGTGGAGCGCCGAGCGTGGCCACATCAGAACGCCCCGGCCCGCTTTCGGCCTGGGCTGCCCGCGCCGGGGTTGGGGACATGCGGCACTGCAGCAATCCCCGTGAAACCCCTGTATGCACATCTTTACAGGCACTTGACGAGCAATCAAATCTTTATAAATAGAGCTTAAAATGGAATGTGAGCGCACACTCATTCCACTCTGTTGGTGCTGCAAATTGAGGCATGCGACTTGAGTTCTAGCGGCGGTTCCGGTACCATCTCGAATTCGAAATTCAGGGTAATCCCGTGGTCTGGACCGTACGGTCATCGTTGCTGAGGTCGCTAGGTAGGTTAGGACTCGCTTCGATCATCGCGCTGTCGGCTTTGGCCGGCACATCGGTACAGGCTCGGACATCGGTGGACGACCCGACCCCCGTGGTTGAGTCGGCCTTGCCTGCCGAGGCGCAGCAGACCCTGCGGCTGATCCGATCCGGTGGCCCGTTTCCCTACTCCAAGGACGGCACCGTGTTCGGCAACCGTGAGCGCCTGCTGCCTCGGCGTGAGCGTGGCTACTACCGCGAATACACGGTGCGCACGCCGGGGACCCGGAACCGGGGCGCCCGGCGCATCGTGTGTGGCGGCAGTCCACCGACAAAGCCTGAGACTTGTTATTACACCCAGGACCACTACGTGAGCTTCCAGCGCATCACTTCGTGATCCGGCCCCAGAGATACCTCGTGATTGACCTTCGGAGGAACGAGACCATGCAATTGCAGACCGTCCGTCCCAATATCGTGCAGGCGATTCGCGCCTACCGCGTCGACGACCTGATGCAGGCCGCCGAAGCCGCTGGCCAGCATTTCCTGTATGCCAATCTGTCGGAGTCTCAATCCAAGCAGGAGGTGCTCGACAAGATCGCTGAGTCGTTCCTGTTTCCGGCCCACTTCGGCAAGAATCTCGATGCATTGTTCGACTGCATGACCGATCTGGTGCATCGCTCAGGCGCCCAGCCTGGGTTCGTGGTCGTCCTCGAGCAGATTCCGGACAACCCGCGCTTTGACCGCGAAGCCCGCGAACAGCTGCTCGACGTTTTCCGCGACACCGCCGATTACTGGGCCGAGCGGCGCACTCCGTTCCGCTGCTTCTACTCGTTTGCGGTCGCTCGCAGTGCTGACGCCAATGCCCTGGACCGCATCAACGAGGTGGCTCCAGTGGCCGAAAAGCCTGCTCCGAAGCCGGTGCCCAAGAACGGCCCCAACCCGAACTTCGGCATGAACATGCCGATGATGAGCAGCGCGTTCGATACCGCCATGTGGCTCAACGCGGCCTGACCGGGCGCGCGTTCAGCGGCACCTCTGTGCCGGTGGCGGCTCAATGCGCAGGCGTTGGCAAAGCGGCGCCGAGTTGCTGCGCCAGAGCCACGTATTCGTACACTGGCACTTCCTCGGCGCGGCGTTGCATGTCGAATGCACCGTCGTAGCCCCGCTCCTCGAGCCAGCGCCCCAGTGCGTGACGCAGCAACTTGCGGCGCTGCGAGAATGCCGCGGCCACCAGTGACTGCAGCAGCGCCGGATCGACCACTGCTGGTGCGGGCAGCGGCGTCATTCGCACGACCGCTGAGTCCACCCGCGGCGGCGGATCGAACGCCTGCGGCGGCACATCCAGCAGGTTCTCGAGGTCGTAGCGCCATTGCAGCATCACGCTCAGGCGCCCGTAGTCCTTGCCGCCCGGTGCGGCCACCATACGGTCGACCACTTCTTTCTGCAGCATGAAGTGCTGGTCCACCACCTGTCTGGCCGCTGGCAGCAGGTGGAACAGGATCGGCGTCGAGATGTTGTAGGGCAGGTTGCCCACCACGCGCAACGATTTTCCGGCAGTGCTGGCCAGCGCTGCAAAGTCCACCTGCAGGACGTCGGACTCGATGACCGTGATGCCCTGCCGGGCGCGCCAGCGGGCGGCCAGATCACGGTCGAGCTCCACCACGGTCAGCCCGCCGGCACGCTCGAGCAGGGGCTGGGTCAGCGCGCCCAGGCCCGGTCCGATCTCGATCAGGGCCTCCCCAGGTCGCGGTGCGATGGCGCGCACGATGGCATGGATCAGGCCGTCATCGACAAGGAAGTGCTGGCCAAACCGCTTGCGCGGCACATGGCCGGAACCGCCGGATCTGCCGTAAGCGCTGGTTGGGCGCCGCTTCGAGTTGTCGATCACTGCGGTGGCTCGCGCATCTCGATATAGGCGCGCAGCCGCAGCTCCTTGGTCCAGTCCAGGTAGGCCTGCTCGAATTTCTGCGCACGCAGCATGTTGCGCGCCTGCTCCCGCACCAGCTTCGGGTCCTGGACCACGTCGCGCCGCTCGACCACCTGGATCAGGTGTACGCCGAATCGCGAGGCCACGGGCGCGGACATGCCACCGACCGGCAGGCGGTTCATGGCATCCTCGAACTCGGGGACGAAGTTGCCCGGCGCGGCCCAGCCCAGGTCGCCCCCCTGGCTGGCCGTGCTGTCTTCCGACAGCTCGCGCGCCAGATCTTCGAACGACCGGTCGCCGCGCTCGATCTGGCGGCGTATCTGCTCCAGCCGTGCGGCCACCGCATTGACCGAAGACCGGTCATTCACGCGCATCAGGATATGGCGCGCCCGGGTCTGGGTGATCTTGAACGCGGCGCCCTCCTGCCGCTCCAGCAGCTTGAGCACATGGAAGCCGGCGCCACTGCGCACGGGCTCGCTGACCTGGCCCACGGCCAGCCGACCCACGGCCTCGACGAAGAGGTCGGGCAACCGCTTGAGCGGCCGCCGGCCAATCACCCCGCCCGCGGCCCGGTTGCCGTCCTCCGAGATCTCGCGGGCCACATTGGCGAAATCCTCGCCCTTGCGCACCCGCGCCAGGGCCGCGCCGATGCGCGCCCGCCGCTCGGCCACAACGGTTTCGCTTGCGCCTTCGGGGACGGTGACCAGGATCTGGGCGATGTTCGCCTCCACGTCGCCGGCGGCCTCCTTGCGCTGTTCATCGACCACGCGGTCGATGTCGGCATCGGAGATGCGGATACGGGCGTTGACCTCACGCTCACGCAGACGCTCGACCAGCATCTGGTCGCGAAGATTGTTGCGAAAGCGCGCAAAGTCCAGCCCCTCGGCCACTACCCGTTCGCGCAGCTGCGCCGGCGTGAGCTGGTTCTGGGCCGCAATGTTGGCCACAGCGCGGTCGAGCTCGGCGTCGTCGATGCGTGCGCCGGCCTCGCGGGCATAGGTGCTCTGCACGCGCTCGTCGATCAGGCTGTCGGTGACCTGCTGGCGCAAGGTGGCGTCATCGGGCAAGCGCGCGCCCGAGCGCTGCGCGTCGGCTCGCAGCCGCGTCAAGCGCTGCTCGACCTCGACGGCAGTGACCAACTCGGTGTTGACCACCGCAACGATGTGGTCGCCCGGACGCAGGCTGCGCGTACCCTGGGCGCTGGCCGGTGACCCGCTGCCGGCCGCCAGCAGCGTCAGGGCCGCCAAGGCCAGGGCACGCGGGAAACGCAGGGTATCGGTCATGGTGTGCCAGGTAGGGAGGCGTCGGGGGAGGCCTGAAGCGCAGACTCGCGCAGCAGGCGATAACCAGGGATATTGTCCTTCAACACCTGCAGCGGGTTCGACCCCAGCCGCGACAGCCCCGACAGCTCGAGCTGCAGCATCAGCCGGGTGGTCGACTGCGTACGGCTGGTCGACTGACGCTCGGCGACGATGCGCCCGATCCAGCAGCCTGCGTCGTACTCGGCGCCCACGATGGACCCAGTCACGCGGCTGTCGGCCATGCTGTAGTTGACCCGACCGACCGCATACCAGGTGCCGCCGCAACCGCCGGAGGCGCCCACGGGACGCGCCGTGCCGCGATACACCGGCCACTGCCAGCCGACCGACAACTGCTCGGACAGGCCGCGCGCAAACAGGTAGCTGGCGCTGAGCGTGCGAAATGGCCCCGGCGTGTAAACCACGGTGGCATTGGAGCGCACCGCCCGTCGACTGTCGGGGTTGTATTGCACGCCGGCGTCGAATTGCCAGTGCGGTACCAGCGACGTCGAACCCTCGAACAGCAGGTCGGACACCCTCTCCGTCAATGCGGCATCCGTCTCGCCGAGCGTGACCCGCTGGTCGCGCAGTCGCAGGCGCTGCGCCGCGCCCAGCCGCAGCGTCTCGGCGCCGGTGAGCGCGTCGCGCCAGCGGGTCACCGCGCCGACGGTGACCTGGTGCGCGTCGGCAACGCGGTCGATACCGGCATATGCGGTCTCGCTGTACAGGGAAACAGTGTTGAAGTCGCGCTCGCCGGTGTCGTACAGCGGCAGGTGCCTCTGATCGCGGTAGGCGGTGTTCAGGTAGAGCAGGCGCGGTTCGAGGGTCTGGCGCTGCTCGCGGCCGAACCAGCGGCTGGTGCGCTCGAACACCAGCCCGGTGTCCACGCTGACGCTCGGCACCACCCGTCCAGCGCGCGTGCGGCCATCTGTCATCGGTTGGTCGGTGGCATAGCGGGCCGCATTCAGGCTGAGTTTGGGCATGAACCACCAGCCGGCCTCGCGCGCAGGGCGGCTCACCTCTGCCACCGTATGCCAGCGCCATCCGGTGGCTGGTGCGCTGGCATCACCGGCATTCGGTGGCCGTGTGAAGCGATTGAACTCGGTTTCCAGCGTGGCCTGCAGGCCACCAGGCATGCGCGGCTGCAGTCGCACGCCCAATTGTGGACTGCGTTGATACGGTGCAACGATGGTGGCGGAGGTGTCCCGCGCCGACAGAACCTGCCAGTGCTGCACCCGTGCGTACCCCAGCGCGGGTCCCACCGGGGTCTGCCACGGCCATTCAGCGCGCAACTGCTGGTTCAGCAGCCTGGGCGTGTCGCTGGCAATCCAGCGCGGGAAATCCTCCCAGAACGCGTCGTCGGAGACGCGCAGCACAGCGGCGTGGTAGCGCAGGCCGGCGCGCAGCTGCCCTTCATGCTCGAACTGCCAGGCGTGGCGCGCGCGATCGGCGACGCGGTCGCGCGGCAGCAGGTCGGCCGCCAGGCGCCCGCGATCGGCAGGCTCGAGATAGCGCAACTCCACGTTGGCGGCCAGGCCCCGGCGGGTCAGCAGCGTCGGCGTGATCGTGGCATCGCGGTTGGGTGCGATGTTCCAGTAATAGGGCACGCCGAACTCGAAGCCGCTGCGGTTGTCCAGTGCGATGTTCGGCGGCAACCAACCCGACTTGCGTTCGTCGCTCAACGGAAAACTCAGCACCGGCAGCCCGAGGATGGGCACGCCCAGGAACTGCAGCACCGCACCTTCGGCCAGGCCCTCGTTGCGATTCTGGTCGATGTGGATGCGAGCGGTGCGCAGCAGCCAGTCAGGCTCGCCCGGGCCTTCGCGCGGGCAACTCGAATACCGGGCGTCGGTCAGGCGCGCGCGCGAACTGTCGAGGAAGTCGACGCGCGCTGCCCGACCACCCGAACCCAGCAGCGGGAACTCGAATTCCGGTTGCAGGAAGAAGCCCTCGAAGCGCTGTACCTGCAACTGCAGCTGGGGTCCCCAGAAGCGCGCGTTGTCGCGCTCGACGCGCACGTTGCCGCGGGCATCTGCGAGGTCGCCAATCACATCGTAGTACAACCGGTCGGCACGGATCACCGTGCCGGCACGCCGGTACTCGACATGGCCCTCGGCCAGGGCGTCGAAGTCCGGGCGTGCGCTCAGGCGATCGGCCCTCAGCACCATCGGCCGCTGCCGACCTTGCTCGCCCTGGGGCTGCGACAGTGACCCATCGGGCTTGAGCCACAGTGGCTGGGCCTGTACCGCCAGGCTGGTCAGCCACATCGCAGCCAAGGGGCGCAGGGGGAAGTGGGGCAGCAATCGCACAGTCGATGGCGTCAACAGAGAGCCGCACCCGAGCTGACTCACCCCATGCGGGGGGCCTGGCACTTGCGGCAGGTCCGGGGGGTGCTCGTGGGTGCAGGGATGCCGGGGCATCATCGGCCGGGCAGCCCTCCGTAGAATCGGCGGATTATCCACGACGGCCTGCGTGCGACGCTGCCACGGCGCCGGGCCCCTCGCACGCTCCATGTCCGCCCCGCGCACACCGATCCACTGGACCAACCCTGCCCGCGAGGTCGAGTTCCTGGCTTGGCTGCGACCGCTGTGCATCGCCCACGGCCTGGATGTGGCCACCCTGGCACCAGCCTCTGCGGACGCAAGCTTCCGGCGCTACTTCCGGCTGACCGGTGCCACGCGCTCGCTGATCATCATGGACGCGCCTGCGCCACAGGAAGATGTGCGCCCGTTCATCGAGGTGGCGCAGCGGCTGCATGGTGCCGGTCTGCATGCACCGCGGGTGCTTGCGGCCGACGAGGTTCAAGGCTTCCTGCTGCTGGATGACCTCGGCTGCGAACCGTACCTGCACGCTCTGCAGACCGGCACGCCGGCGCGCGCCGATGCATTGATGCGCGATGCCATCGGCGCGCTGGTGCAATGGCAGGTGCGTGGCCGCAGCGACGGCTTGCCACTCTACGACGACGCACTGCTGCGGCGCGAGATGGATCTGTTCCCGCAGTGGTGCGTCGGGCGTGAGTACGGGCTGGCCTGGACCGAGCGCCAACAGGCGGCGTGGGAACAGGTCAGCGCGGCCCTGGTGGCCAGTGCGCTGGCGCAGCCCACGGTGGCCGTGCATCGCGACTGGATGCCGCGCAACCTCATGGTGACCGAGCCCAACCCAGGGGTGCTCGACTTCCAGGACGCCGTCCGCGGTCCGATCGCCTACGACATCGCCTCGTTGCTACGAGATGCGTTCATCTCGTGGGACGAAGAGCGCGAAATCGATTGGGCCGCACGCTGGTGGCAGCAAGCCCGCTCGGCCGGGTTGTTCGGCGATCATCCGATGGGTGCCGACTTCGGCGAGTGCTGGCGCGCAATTGAGTGGATGGGCATGCAGCGCCACCTCAAGGTGCTGGGCATCTTCTGCCGCCTCAAGCATCGCGACGGCAAGCCGAGCTACAGCGCCGACCTGCCGCGGTTCTTCGGCTACGTGGCCCGGGTGGCCGTGCGCTATCGCGAGCTCAAGCCTCTGATCGGCCTGATCGAGCCGATGGCCGGGCCGCTCACCGCTAACGGCTACACCCTGCGCTGACAACGGCGCGCGGCGCCATCGCCCTCACGGGTGTGCGGCGATCACCTGGGCCACGGCGGCGGTCAGGCGTTGGGCATAGGGCACGTGCAGGAACTCGTTGGGGCCGTGGGCGTTGCTCTTCGGGCCGAGCACGCCGCACACCATCATCTGTGCCTGCGGGAAGCCCTCCTGCAGAAGGTTCATCAACGGGATGGTGCCGCCCTGCCCGATGTAGCCCACCGGGGCGCCGAAGTGCGAGCGCGAAGCCGCGTCGAGCGACCGCTCGAGCCAGGGCGCGAGTGCGGGGGCGTTCCAGCCGGTGGCGCCGAGCGCACCTGCGCGGCCATCGGGATGGAAGGTCACCCGCGCGTGGTACGGCGCGTTGTCCTCCAGCAGCGTCTTGAGCTGCACCGAGGCCTGGTGGCCGTCGACCAGCGGCGGCAGGCGCAGTGACAGCTTGAATGCGGTGTAAGGCCGCAGCACGTTGCCGGCGCTCCCCAGTTCGGGCAGCCCCTCGGCCCCAGTGACCGACAGCGTGGGTCGCCACGTGCGGTTGATCAGCGCCTCGACCGGGTCGGTGGTGGTGGGCAGGGCGCTCTGGCCATCCGCGGCGCAGGCCCACGGAAAGCGCTTCCAGACTTCGTCGCCGAGGATGGCCGCCGTGGCGCGGGCCTGGTCGAGGCGATCGGCAGGGATGGCGCAATGGAAACTCTCGGGCAGCAGGTGCCCGGTTCGTGCATCTTCCAGACGGTCGAGAACCTGACGCAGGATGCGAAAACTCGACGGCACCACGCCGCTGGCGTCGCCCGAGTGGATCCCTTCCGTGAGGATCTCCACCTTCAGCACGCCAGACACCATGCCGCGCAGCGATGTGGTGAGCCAGAGCTGGTCGTAGTTGCCTGCGCCCGAATCCAGGCACACGACCAGGCTCACATCGCCCAGCCGCGGGGCGAGCGCCTGCAGGTACAGCGGCAGGTCGGGCGAGCCGCTCTCCTCGCCGGTCTCGATCAGGCCCACCACGCGCGGATGCGGCAGGCCGCGGGACTTCAGCGCCTCCACGGCCGTGACTGCGGCATACACGGCGTAGCCGTCGTCGGCGCCGCCGCGGCCGTACAGCAAGCCGTCTTCGACCTTCGGCGTCCAGGGGCCCAGGTCCTTGCGCCAGCCGGAGAACTCGGGTTGTTTGTCGAGGTGGCCGTACATCAGCACGGTGCCGGTGCTCGTGCTGCCACTGGCGGGGATCTCGAAGAACAGCACGGGTGTGCGCCCGTCCAGCCTCACGATCTCGAGCGCCAGCCCCGGCACCCGACGGGCCTCGATCCACTGCGCAGCGTCGCGCACCACGCGATCGAGCAGTCCGTGCTCCTGCCACTGCGGATCGAACATCGGGCTCTTGGCGGGCACCGCGATGTAGCGGGTGAGCTCCGGCACGATGGCCTCTTCCCAGCGGCTGTTGCAATAGGCGGCCAGGGAGGAACTGTCGTCATCGGACAGCGGCGGCATCGGATCGCGGGCATTCATCGGGGATCTCCTTGCGGCGGGACGAGCGGGCGTGGCGAACGGCCAGCGCGCATGCCCGTCGACAGTTTAGGACGCCTCCAACCGGTGTGCCGCATCCAGGGTGATGCACCTCCGCACGCCGCTGCCGGCCGCGGCGCTGCACTCAGCCAGCGGTGGCACCGCGCGCCAGCCACTGCGTCAGTTCGGCGAGCACCTGTTCGCGCTCGGGCTCGTTGAATATCTCGTGCGCCAGCGCCGGGTAGGTGCGATGCTGGACCACCGACGCCGGCGCCGTCGCCGCGAAGGCGGCGCTGCCGGCCGGGCGTACGCAGCGATCGGCGCCGGCCCACTGCAGCAGAGTGGGCACGCGCCAGTGCGCGGCGCGGGCGCGCACGAACGCACCGGCATCGTCCATGAAGCGCACGAGCCGTGGCGTTATGCGGTCGTGCACCAACGGGTCATCCCGGTACGCCTGAACGACCGCGACGTCGCGGGACACCCAGGCCGGGTCCAGTCCGTTGGCCAGCGCGAGGTTCGGGGCCAGCCGGCCCAGTACCGTGAGCAGCAATCGTTGCCCAGGGTTCAGGCCGATGTCCAGCGCGGGCGACGACAGTGCCAACGCATCGACGGGTCGCCACCACGACGCGGGTTGCGGCTGCAGGCCCTCGGCCACGAACCGGGCGGCGATCGCACCGCCCATGCTGTGGCCCAGCAGCACCACCGCACCGGGCTCGCGGACACGCAGCGCGTCGACCACGCGGGACAGATCGCGCAGCAGACTGTCGTCGGTGGCCAGTGCGCCCCGTGCGCCGCCCGAGGCGCCATGGCCACGGTGGTCGTATCCCCAGACCGTCCAGCCCGCGCGATTGAGTGTGTCGGCCACGGCGGCATAGCGGCCCACATGCTCGCCCAGGCCGTGCACCAGGAGCACGCTGCCACGTGCGGCGGGGCCGGCCTCCCACTGGCGCAGGTGCAGGGGCAGTTGATCGTCGGTCTGCAGCGATTGCATGGGAAGGGTGCGGTCAGTGTCAGGCAGGACGGATGCGGTTGGTGCTCAGCCGCCGGCGCGCGCCAGTTCCTGCGCGGTGCCTATGTTGAACCAGGGGCCATCGAGCAGTTGGCCGCCCAGGCGGTCGGCCTCGGCGGCGGCGTGCAGCAGCGGGCCCAGGCGAGCGGCAATACCGGCGGGCACGTTGCTGACCAGCCGATCGCGCACCAGCGCGATGTTGGCGTAGGTGTAGCGCGGCTGCAGGCTGCCGCGCACCCGGCCTTCGTGCAGGTCGAAGTCACCCGCGGGGTGGAAGTCCGGGTTGGGCACCAACCAGAGGTGGGCGTCGTCGGCGCCTTGGGCGAACCGTTGCGCCAATGCGCCATCGAAGCTCAACTGTGGCACGACGATGTCCCCGGACACCACCCAGAAGCAGGGCCCCAGCCAGGGCAGCGCCCGGGCGATGCCGCCGGCCGTCTCGAGCGCACCGCCATGGTCGCGGCCTTCGTGCGAGTAATGGATGCGCAAGCCCCAGCGGCTGCCGTCGCCCAGCACTGGCTCGAACTGTTCCTCGAGCCAGGCGGTGTTGATCACCACCTCGGTGACGCCGTCGCGCGCCAGTGCCTGCAGGTGCCATTCGATCATCGGCCGCCCGCGCACGGGCAGCAGCGGCTTGGGGCAGCGGTCGGTGAGCGGGCGCAGCCGCTCGCCACGCCCGGCAGCGAGGATCATCGCTGGCAGGTTGCGCGCCGTGCCGGTCATGTGCGCTGCTGGATCGCCGGCTCGACGTCACCGCGCCACAGCAGCTGGCGGCTGGCCCGCGTCGGTGCGAAGGCCCGCTCCAGCGTGGCGGCCAGCCGGTGCGCTCGATCGCTGTTGTCGCAGCCATAGTTGCAGACGTAGACGTCCAGGGTCACCGCATCGAGCTCCGGCCAGGTGTGCACCGCCAGGTGCGACTCGGCCAACAGGACGACGCCGGTCACGCCGCCTGCGTCGTCGTAGCGGTGAAAGAGCTCTCCCACGGCGGTAAGGCCGGCCTCGGCCACGGCCTGCACGCACAGCGCGCGCAGGGCCGCGGGGTCGGTCATGAGCGGCGAGCCACGGGGGCAGCCGTGGAGGTCGGCGGTGAGATGCAGGCCCTGCATGGCCCCGATTATCGAGCGGTTAAAATCGCGGGTTCTCCCAGGGCGCTGCTGCTGCATTCGCGACAGCAGGCCCGCCCCCGGCCGCATCCCCCCTCCCACGTCACCTGTCCCCAGCGGACCCGCGCGCATGGCTTCCACTCCCGCCTCCACCGACACCTCCCTGATGGCCAACGCCATCCGCGCCCTGGCCATGGATGCCGTGCAGCAGGCCAATTCCGGCCATCCTGGCGCGCCCATGGGCATGGCCGAGATGGCCGTGGCGCTGTGGGGCCGGCACCTGCAGCACAACCCGGTCGATCCGAGCTGGGCCAACCGAGACCGTTTCGTGCTGTCCAACGGCCATGGCTCGATGCTGATCTACGCGTTGCTGCACCTCACCGGCTACGATCTGCCGCTGTCGGAACTGCGCAACTTCCGCAAGTTGCACAGCCGCACGCCGGGCCACCCCGAGGTCGGTGTCACCCCGGGTGTGGAGACGACCACCGGCCCGCTGGGCCAGGGCATCACCAACGCTGTCGGCATGGCGCTGGCGGAGAAGCTGCTGGCGGCCGAGTTCAACCGGCCCGGGCACACCGTGGTCGACCACCACACCTACGTCTTCATGGGCGACGGCTGCCTGATGGAAGGCATCAGCCACGAGGCATGCGCGCTGGCCGGCGCCTGGAAGCTGGGCAAGCTGATTGCGCTGTACGACGACAACGGCATCTCCATCGACGGCCCGGTGGCACCCTGGTTCATCGACGACGTGCCGCAGCGTTTTGCCGCCTATGGCTGGTCGGTGATCGGCCCGGTCGATGGCCATGATGTGGCGGCGGTCGAGGCGGCGATCGCCCAGGCCCGAGCCGCGGGCGATCGGCCCACGATCATCGTGTGCAAGTCCACCATCGGCAAGGGCTCGCCCAATCGCGCCGGCAGTGCCAAGGCCCACGGCGAGGCCCTCGGGCCCGATGAGGTCAAGCTCACGCGCGAGGCGCTGGGCTGGTCGCATGAACCCTTCGTGATTCCCGAGGCGGCCTACGAGGCCTGGGATGCCCGCGAAGCCGGTGTGGCCGCCCAGGCACGCTGGCAGCACGCGTTCACTGCGTATCGCGCGGCCTATCCGGATCTGGCCGTCGACTTTGCGCGCCGCATGGCTGGCGAACTGCCGGCGAATTTCGCGCAGGTGGCGCTGGACGCGGTGGTGTCGGCCCATGCCAAGGCCGAGACCGTGGCCAGCCGCAAGGCCAGCCAGATCGCACTCGAGGCCTTTACCCGGGCGCTGCCGGAGCTGCTCGGCGGCTCGGCCGACCTGACCGGCTCCAACCTCACGAACACCAGCTCCACGCCGGCGCTGCGCTTTGCGGCCGACGGCGCACCGCAACTCGACGCCAACGGCCGGCCCGGGCGCCATGTGAACTACGGTGTGCGCGAGTTCGGCATGGCCGCCATCATGAACGGCGTGGCGCTGCACGGCGGGTTCATCCCCTACGGCGGCACCTTCCTGACCTTCAGCGACTACAGCCGCAACGCCATCCGCATGGCGGCGCTGATGAAGACGCGAGTCGTCCACGTCTTCACCCACGATTCCATCGGACTGGGCGAAGACGGCCCCACCCACCAGAGCGTGGAGCATGCGGCATCGCTGCGGCTCATTCCCAATCTCGATGTCTGGCGACCGGCCGACACCGCCGAGACGGTGGTGGCCTGGGCCGAGTCGCTGCAACGGCGCGACCGGCCCAGCGCGCTGCTGCTGTCGCGGCAGAACCTGCCCTACGCGCCCAAGGCCGACCTGGAAGGCATCACCCGCGGCGCCTATGTGCTGGCCGAGCCGTCCGAGGTGGGCCTGAAGAAAAGGGCACAGGCGGTGATCATCGCCACCGGCAGCGAGGTGCAACTGGCCTTGCACGCTCAGCAGCTGCTCGCGGCCGGTGGCATCGCGGTGCGGGTGGTGTCCATGCCCAGCACCACGGTGTTCGACCGCCAGAGCGTGGCCTACAAGCGCGGCGTCCTGCCCGACGGCCTGCCGCGCGTGGCGGTCGAGGCCGGCGTCACCGACGGTTGGTGGAAGTACGGCTGCGCCGCGGTGATCGGCATCGATCGCTACGGCGAGAGCGCACCAGCGGGCGAACTGTTCAAGCACTTCCACTTCACGCCCGCCAACCTGGCCGCGACGGTGCGAAAA
>Ga0154020_10001920_pt1 | contig 25407 bp, 23 predicted proteins | sample Klosneuvirus_201_FD_109709 | JGI IMG/M metagenome (GOLD analysis project Ga0154020, IMG submission 109709) | Active sludge microbial communities from wastewater, Klosterneuburg, Austria - Klosneuvirus_20160825_MG | ecosystem: Engineered > WWTP > Aerobic digester > Activated sludge | place...
CGGCTGGAAAGAGTTCGAGATGGAAGTGGTGCGGGACCGCAAGGACAACTGCATCATTGTCTGCTCGATCGAGAACCTCGACCCGATGGGCGTGCACACGGGAGACTCGATCACGGTGGCGCCGGCGCAGACGCTCACCGACAAGGAATACCAGCGCATGCGCAATGCGTCGATCGCCGTGCTGCGCAAGATCGGCGTCGACACCGGGGGCTCGAACGTGCAGTTCTCGGTGAATCCGGCTGACGGCCGGATGCTGATCATCGAGATGAACCCGCGCGTGTCGCGCTCCTCCGCGCTCGCGTCGAAGGCGACCGGCTTCCCGATCGCGAAGATCGCCGCGAAGCTCGCCGTCGGCTACACGCTCGATGAACTCAAGAATGACATCACGGGCGGGGCGACGCCGGCATCGTTCGAGCCGTCGATCGACTACGTGGTGACCAAGATCCCGCGTTTCACCTTCGAGAAGTTCCCCGACGCCAACACCCGCCTCACGACCCAGATGAAGTCGGTCGGCGAGGTCATGGCGATCGGCCGCACGCTGCAGGAATCACTGCAGAAGGCGCTGCGCGGCCTCGAGACGGGGCTTGACGGCCTCGTGCCGCAACTCGCGCTGCCGCTCAGCGAGGAAGCGGCGGCCCAGCTCGCCTATGAGCTGCGCTCACCGGGTCCCTCGCGCCTGCTGTACGTTGCAGATGCATTCCGCGCCGGCTGGCCGCTCGAGCGCATCCAGGAGCTGTCGTACATCGACCGCTGGTTCCTCGCGCAGATCGAGGACCTCGTCCGTGAAGAGGCGATCATCCATGAAGGGGGCTTCTATGCGCTGTCCGCGGAACGCCTGCGCGACGTGAAGCGCAAGGGCTTCTCCGACAGCCGCCTCGCAGTCCTCACGGGTGCGAGCGAAAAGGCCGTGCGCGGCCGCCGCCGCGATTTCGGCGTGGTGCCCGTCTACAAGCGCGTTGACACTTGCGCCGCGGAGTTCGCCACCACCACTGCCTACCTGTACTCGACCTACGAGGAGGAATGCGAGGCGGAGCCGACCACGCGCAGGAAGATCATGATTCTCGGTGGCGGCCCCAACCGCATCGGCCAGGGCATCGAATTCGACTACTGCTGCGTGCATGCCGCGCTCGCGCTGCGCGAGGACGGCTTCGAGACCATTATGGTCAACTGCAATCCCGAGACCGTCTCGACTGACTACGACACTTCCGACCGCCTCTATTTCGAGCCGCTCACACTCGAGGACGTACTCGAAGTGATCGCGAAGGAGAAGCCGGAGGGCGTGATCGTGCAGTACGGCGGCCAGACTCCGCTCAAGCTGTCGCGCGCGCTCGAGGAGGCCGGGGCGCCGATCATCGGCACTTCGCCCGACGCGATCGACGTCGCAGAAGACCGCGAGCGCTTCCAGCAGCTCGTGAAGCAGCTCGGCCTGAAGCAGCCGGCGAACGCGACGGCGCGCACCGAAGAGCAGGCCGTGCAGCTCGCGCGCGAAGTCGGTTTCCCGCTCGTCGTGCGGCCTTCCTATGTGCTCGGTGGCCGCGCGATGGAGATCGTCTTCAACGAGGCCGACCTGCGCGCCTACATGACCGACGCCGTGAAAGTGTCGAACGACAGCCCCGTACTGCTTGACCGTTTCCTCGACGTCGCGACCGAGATCGACGTCGATGCGGTCTGCGATGGCGAGCGCGTGATGATCGGCGGCATCATGGAGCACGTGGAGCAGGCCGGCGTGCACTCGGGGGACTCGGGCTGCTGCCTGCCGCCGAACAGCCTGTCGGCGCAAGTGCAGCAGGAGCTGCGCGAGCAGACGCAGAAGCTCGCCCTCGCGCTCAACGTCGTCGGCCTGATGAACATCCAGTTCGCGATCCAGAACGGTATCGTTTACGTGCTCGAAGTGAACCCGCGCGCATCCCGCACCGCGCCGTTCGTATCAAAGGCGACCGGCGTGCCGCTCGCGAAAGTCGGCGCGCGCGTGATGACCGGCCGCAAACTGGCCGATCTCGGTGTCGGCGAGGTCCAGCCAGCGACCTATTTCTCGGTCAAGGAAGCGGTGTTTCCGTTTGCGAAGTTCCCCGAGTCCGATCCGATCCTCGGCCCCGAGATGAAGTCGACGGGCGAGGTGATGGGCACGGGGCGCACCTTTGGCGAGGCTTACGCGAAGGCCCAGGCGGGCTCCGGCGTCACGCTGCCGCGCAGCGGCCTGTGCCTGATCTCGGTGCGCGAGCGGGACAAGCCGCGTGCGGTCGATCTGGCGCGCAGGCTAGTGGCACGCGGCTTCGAAATAGTCGCGACCACGGGCACGGCGAAGGTGCTGGAAGAAGCGGGGGTCAGCTGCCGGCGCGCCAACAAGGTGCGTGAAGGCCGGCCCCATATTGTCGACATGATCAAGAACGACGAGATCGTGCTGATCGTCAATACGACCGAAGGCAAGCAGGCGATCCGGGAGTCGAACGAGATCCGCCGCGAGGCGGTACATCGTCGCGTCACCTATTACACGACCCTGAACGGCGCGATGGCGACTTGCGAGGCGCTCGATCATGTCGACGAAGTCGAGGTCCACAGTCTGCAGGAACTTCACCAGGAGGCGCACGCATGAAGCGCACACCGATGACGCTTCGCGGCGCCAGTCAACTGCGTGAGGAGCTGAAGCGGCTCAAGTCCGTGGATCGCCCGCGCGTGATCAAGGCGATCGCCGAGGCGCGCAGCCATGGCGATCTGTCCGAAAACGCGGAGTATCACGCCGCGCGCGAGCAGCAGGGCTTTATCGAGGGCCGCATCAGCGAAATCGAAGCGAAGCTCTCGGCCTGCGAGATCATCGATCCGGCGTCGATCGCCGACCCGGGCCGTGTGGTGTTCGGCGCCACCGTCGAGCTCGAGGCGGAAGAGGACGGCAAGCGGGTGACCTATGCGATCGTCGGCGAGGACGAAGCCGATATCCGCGCAGGGCGCATTTCCATCACTTCGCCGATTGCGCGGGCGCTTGTCGGCAAGTCCGAGGGGGACGTGGCGGTGGTCACGGCGCCCGGCGGCAACCGCTCTTTCGAGATCGTTGCGATCCGTTACGTCTGATCAGCGGTCCGGGATCACGATCTTCGGATTGGCGGCGCGGGGCCGGTAGAGTACCGCCACGTGACCGATGCGGGTGACGAGTGCGCTCTGGGTCGCCGCGGCAAGCCGCTCGACCATCGCGGTGCGGTCGGCGCGTTCGGCGCCCCGGACTTTCACCTTGATCAGTTCGTGGTCGTGCAGCGCACGGGCCGTTTCTGCGACCACGCTCTCCGTGACGCCGCTGCCACCGACCAGAATGACGGGTTCGAGCGGGTGCGCAAGGCCCCGCAGGTGCTTGCGCTGTTTTTCGGTCAGTTCCATCGGGCGATTGTAGGGCAGGAGGCGCATGGCGCGTGGGTCACAACGGCCGGCTCTTGAAACCTGGCGGGGTCGCCCTCATCAAGACGCTCCAGGGTGCAGGTTTCAGGGGCCTCCCCCGCGCGCGCAGCGCGGAACTTCCGCCTTCTGGCGAGGGACTACCGGATGGTGTAGCGTGGAAGCCTTGAAGTGAGGTCAACTCCTTGAACGATCTGACGAAAAATATTCTTCTCTGGTCCGTGATCGTGGTGGTGCTGCTGGCTGTCTTCAGCCGCTACATGCCGCAGGTCGGCGAGCCGCAGACGATTCGCTATTCGACCTTCCTTGACGAGATGAAGAGCGGTCAGCTCGATTCCGTCGTGATCCAGGGCGACACCATCCTCGGTGTGCGCAAGGACAAGTCGCAGTTCAAGGCAGTGAACCCCGAGACCGACTACTCGGCCCTCATCGGCGCGCTCGACAAGGCGGGCGTTGGCATCGAAGGCCGCGCGCCGCGCCAGCCCAATTTCTTCGCGCAGCTGCTGCTGCAGCTTGCGCCTGCGCTTCTTCTGATTCTCGTGTTCGTCTACATGCTGCGCCAGATGCAGGGTTCCGCCGGCGGGCGGGGCGCCATGTCATTCGGCAAGAGCCGTGCGCGCCTGCTCGGCGAAGACCAGGTGAACGTCACTTTCGCAGACGTCGCAGGCGTCGAGGAAGCCAAACAGGAAGTCAGCGAGATCGTCGATTTCCTCAAGGATCCGGGCAAGTTCCAGAAGCTCGGCGGCAAGATCCCGAAGGGTGTGCTGATGGTCGGTAGCCCCGGCACCGGCAAAACGCTGCTCGCGCGCGCGATCGCGGGTGAGGCGAAGGTGCCATTCTTCACGATCTCGGGCTCCGATTTCGTCGAGATGTTCGTCGGCGTTGGCGCTTCACGCGTGCGCGACATGTTCGAGCAGGCGAAGAAACACGCGCCCTGCATCATCTTCATCGACGAGATCGATGCCGTTGGCCGCCATCGCGGCGCGGGGCTCGGCGGCGGTCACGACGAGCGCGAGCAGACGCTCAACCAGCTGCTGGTCGAGATGGATGGTTTCGAGGGCAACGAGGGGATCATCGTCATCGCGGCGACCAACCGCCCGGATGTGCTCGACCCCGCACTGCTGCGCCCCGGCCGCTTCGACCGCCAGGTTGTCGTGCCGCTGCCCGACGTGCGCGGACGCGAGCAGATCCTGCGCGTGCACATGCGCAAAGTGCCGCTCGGCGAAGACGTGAAGCCCGCGCTGATCGCGCGGGGTACGCCAGGCTTTTCGGGCGCCGATCTCGCCAACCTCGTGAACGAAGCGGCGCTCTTCGCTGCGCGCTCGAACAAGCGTACCGTCACGATGGACGAACTCGAGCGCGCCAAGGACAAGATCATGATGGGAGCGGAGCGGCGCTCGATGGTCATGAGCGAGAAAGAGAAGCGCAACACCGCCTATCACGAGGCTGGGCACGCGGTCGTCGGCGTGAACCTGCCCGAACACGACCCGGTGTACAAGGTCACGATCATCCCGCGCGGCCGCGCGCTCGGCGTCACTTTCTTCCTGCCGGAGGAAGACCGCTACAGCTACAGCAAGCAACGGCTCGAATCGCAGATCGCGAGCCTCTTCGGCGGGCGCATCGCCGAGGAACTTGCGTTCGGCGCCGAGGCCGTCACGACCGGCGCCTCGAACGACATCGAGCGCGCGACGGCGCTGGCGCGCAACATGGTCACGAAGTGGGGCCTCTCCGATCGGCTCGGGCCGCTCACCTACGCGGAAGACCAGGGCGAGGTGTTCCTCGGCCGCTCGGTGACGCAACACAAGCAGGTGTCCGACGAGACCGCGCACGTGATCGACATCGAAGTGCGTCGCGTGATCGACGCGGCGTACCAGAAGGCGAAGGGCATCCTGGTTGCCAATCGCGACAAGCTCGATGCGCTCGCCGCGGCGCTCATGAAGTACGAGACGATCGACGAAGAGCAGCTGAAGGACATCATGGCCGGTCGCGAACCCAAGCCGCCCGCGGACTGGGACGACACGCCGCCAGTCGGCAAGCCGCCGGCCGGTCCGGTCGCGGCAGGCCCGGCGGGTGGGACGCTCGCCCCCACGCCCTGACGCCCCGCTCACCCCGTGCAGGTGGGTGGCGTGAGGCTTGTCTGCGGGTCAAGGACGCTCGATTTTTCGACTCCTGTCGTCATGGGGGTCGTCAACGTCACGCCTGATTCATTCTCCGATGGCGGCGCGTTCCTCGATGCCCGCGCGGCGGCGATTCGCGTCGAACGCATCGTCGAGGAGGGGGCCGCGATCGTCGACATCGGCGGCGAGTCGACGCGACCGGGTGCTGCGCCGGTGCCGGTCGCTGCAGAGCTTGATAGGGTGATGCCCGCGATCGAACGTGCGGTGCAACTACCCGTCGTCGTGTCGATCGACACGAGTCGCCCGGAGGTGATCCAGGCGGCCCTTGCGGCCGGTGCGCAGATGGTGAACGACGTGCGTGCGCTGACCCTTCCAGGCGCGCTCGAGGCTGTGGCCGGCTCGACAGCCGCCGTTTGTGTGATGCACATGCAGGGCGGCCCTGCCGACATGCAGGATAATCCGCGCTACAGGGACGTTGTGCGCGAGGTCGGCGCGTTTCTCGCTGCGAGGGCCCTTGCCTGCGAGCGTGCCGGCATCGCGCGCGAGCGGATCGCGATCGACCCCGGGATCGGCTTCGGCAAGTCGCTGGCGCACAATCTTGAACTGCTGCGCCACCTGGACTTGCTGGCGGCGACCGGGCGGCCGGTGCTCATCGGGCTCTCACGCAAACGGATGATCGGCGAGCTGACGGGCCGGCCAGTCGACAGGCGCCTTGCGGCCAGCATCGCGCTCGCGACCATTGCGGCGCTCCGCGGAGCGTGTATTGTCCGCGCGCACGACGTCGCGGAAACGGTCGATGCGCTGCGTGTCGTCGCGGCGCTGCGTGCAGGGGAGGATCTGTGAGCAGGCAGTATTTCGGTACGGATGGCGTGCGCGGACGCGTCGGCGAGGCGCCGATGACCGTGGATTTCGCGCTCACGCTGGCGAGCGCGGCGGCGCGCGTGCTCGCGCCGCGCGGCGGCAGTGTGCTCATCGGCAAGGACACACGCCTCTCGGGCTACATGTTCGAGGCGGCGCTCGAGGCGGGCTTCGTCGCCGCCGGCGTTGACGTAAAGCTGATCGGGCCGCTGCCGACGCCCGGCATCGCCTACATGACGCGTTACTTCAACTGCGACTTCGGTGTCGTGATCAGCGCCTCGCACAACCTGTATGAGGACAACGGCATCAAGTTCTTCGACGGCAACGGCGGCAAGCTGTCCGATGAACTCGAGCACGAGATCGAGCGTGAAATCGGCAACGGCACGGTGACGCGCAGCTCGCGTGAACTCGGCCGCGCGGTGCGCGTCGACAAACAGCGCACCGAGTACCAGCGCTTTTGCGCTGCAACGCTCGCGGCCGGCGCGAGCCTCGAGGGGCTCAAGATCGTGCTCGACTGCGCGAACGGCGCCGCCTACAAGGTGGGACCGCGCCTGTTCGCGGATCTCGGCGCCGAGCTGATACCGGTTGGCTGTTCGCCGAACGGCCGCAACATCAACGACAGCTGCGGCTCGACCGCGCCGCAGCTGCTGCAGCTCACTGTGCCCGGCGTGCGTGCCGACCTGGGGATTGCGCTCGACGGTGATGGGGATCGACTCGTGATGATCGACCACCTCGGTCGTATCATCGACGGTGACCAACTCATCTACATCATTGCGCGCGACCGCAAGGAGGCCGGCGAACTCACCGGTCCCGTGGTCGGTACGCTGATGAGCAATCTCGGCCTCGAAGTCGCACTCCGCGAGTGCGGAATCGGCTTCCAGCGGGCCAAGGTCGGTGACCGCTATGTGCTCGCCCTGCTGAAGGAGTCCGGCGGCAATATCGGTGGCGAGACCTCGGGCCACATCCTGTGCCTCGATCGCACGACGACCGGCGATGCGCTCGTCGCGGCACTGCAGGTCATCGGCGTGATGCGGCGGACCGGGCGCAGTCTCGCGGAGCTCGCGGCCGGCATGGCGCGCTTCCCGCAGGTGCTGCTCAATGTGCGCGTCGCACAGCGCTTCGACCCCGTTACTGTGCCCGCGGTGAACGCCGCGGTGGCAAAAGTAGAGCGGAGTCTCGGCCAGGAAGGGCGCGTCGTGTTGCGGCCATCGGGTACTGAGCCCGTGATTCGTGTGATGGTCGAGGGCCGGGACGAGGCGCTCACCCGCAGTTGCGCAGAGGAGATTGCGGCGGCCGTGAGTGCCGCTGCCGCGCTATCCTCGACCCTCCACGCCGGTGCTGTTGCCCGGGAAAGGTGCTGAAATGCGTTCCATTGCCGTCGGCCTCATGCTGGCTTGCGCCTCGCTGATTGCGCAGGCTGATGCACCACGTACCCCGGCGCCCGCCGGCGCTGAGGTCTATTTCGAGTCTCCCTCTGACGGCGCCACGATCAAGGGCCCCGTCACCGTACGCTTCGGCCTGAAGGGCATGGGTGTTGCGCCGGCCGGCATCAGGTTCGACAACACCGGCCATCATCATCTGCTCATCGACACCGATGTGCCGACCGACCTTGGCCAGCCGCTGCCCGCAACCGGACATATCGTGCATTTCGGCAAGGGCCAGACGGAAACGACGATCACGCTGCCACCTGGCAGACACACGCTGCAACTCGTGCTCGGTGATGCATTGCACATCCCGCACGATCCGCCGGTCATCTCGAAGAAGATCACGATCACAGTCAAATCCCGGGGACCCGCGAGCGCGGGCGGGTGAGACCGTCATTGCGCCCCGGCGGGTGCGCCGCTATGATCGCGCGCCTTTTATGAGCCGCAGACCTCTCGTAGCCGGAAACTGGAAGATGCACGGGTCTCGCCCCGAGAACGCGAGCCTCATCGAGGCGATCGTCTCGAGCCACGGACTCGACGGCGTCGACTGCGCGGTTTGTCCGCCGTTTGTGTATCTCGCCGATGTCGCGCGCCTGCTGCGCGAATCGACAGTAGTGCTCGGCGCGCAGGATGTCTGCGCGGAGGCGCAAGGCGCCTACACGGGCGAGGTCTCGGCAGCGATGCTGCGCGACGTTGGCTGCACGATGGCGATCGTCGGGCATTCCGAGCGGCGCGCCGTTTACGGTGAGAGTGACCAGCTCGTCGCGCGCAAATTTGCCGCTGCGCAGGCGCACGGTCTGGCGCCGATCCTGTGCGTCGGCGAGTCGCTCGCGGAGCGCGAGGCCGGCGAGACGCCTGCCGTCGTGGCGCGACAGCTCGATGCAGTGCTCGAGCTGGTGGGTGCCGCAGCCCTCAGCGCGGCGGTACTGGCCTACGAACCGGTCTGGGCAATCGGCACCGGGCGCAACGCGACACCCGGGCAGGCACAGGAAGTACATGCGTTCATCCGTGGGCGGATTGCCGCCCGCGATGCTAAAATCGCGGCTCAGGTCCGGATCCTCTATGGCGGCAGCGTCAAGGCCGGCAACGCCGCGGAACTGTTCGCGCAGCCCGATGTCGACGGTGGATTGATCGGCGGCGCGTCGCTCAAGGCCGACGAGTTCCTCGCGATCGTTGCAGCCGCGGGTCAGGTCGCATAACCAAAGGTTTACGAGCGTGCTTCGTACAGTATTGATGTTTGTCCAGGTGTTCAGTTCGGTCGCGATCATCGCGCTCGTGCTGATTCAGCGTGGCAAGGGCGCCGATGCAGGCGCAGGTTTCGGCGCGGGTGCGTCCGGCACGGTCTTCGGTGCGCGCGGCGCACGCACGGGCCTGTCGCGCGCCACCGCGGTGTTCGCGGCTGTATTCATGCTGAACAGTCTCGCGCTCGTGTATCTCGGCACGCAGAACGCGCCGCCGCCGCGCACGATTCTCGATGAGGTCGAATCGCACGCGGCGCCAGCCGTGCCGTCGCCCGATACTGCGCCGGTTCCGCAGGCACCTGCACCGGCGCAGCAATAGGTACTTTTGCCGACGTGGTGGAATTGGTAGACACACTAGCTTGAGGGGCTAGCGCCGCAAGGTGTGGGAGTTCGAATCTCCCCGTCGGCACCACCTTTGATACAATGCGCGCCGTTTTTCCGCTCCGGCGCACCATGCTCAGCAATTACCTCCCGATTCTTCTCTATCTTGGCATTGCAGCCGGTATCGGGATCCTGCTGCTCGTTGTCGGCGCCCTGATCGGCCGCTATTTCACGCAGGCTCCCGACGACCCCGAGAAGCGTTCTGCCTACGAGTGCGGCTTCGAGGCGTTCGAGGACAGCCGTCGCAAGTTCGACGTCCGCTACTACCTCGTCGCCATCCTCTTCATCGTGTTCGATCTCGAGATCGCCTTTCTCTTTCCATGGGCCGTGGCGCTTGATGCCATCGGCGCAGCCGGTCTTGTCGCGATGGGCATCTTCCTCGCGATCCTCGTGGTCGGCTTCATCTATGAATGGAAGAAGGGGGCACTCGAGTGGGACTAGACCGTGACGCCACCCTCGCTGTCGAGGAGTATTCGCAGCGCGGCTTCCTGACGACCACGGTCGACAACGTGGTCAGCTGGGCACGCACCGGTTCGCTCTGGCCGATGACCTTCGGCCTTGCCTGCTGCGCTGTCGAGATGATGCACACCGCCGCATCGCGCTATGACCTCGACCGCTTCGGCATCGTGTTCCGGCCGAGCCCCCGCCAGTCCGATGTCATGATCGTTGCGGGTACCCTCGTCAACAAGATGGCACCGGCGCTGCGCAAGGTGTACGACCAGATGGCCGAGCCACGCTGGGTGATCTCGATGGGGTCCTGTGCAAATGGTGGCGGCTACTATCACTACTCGTATTCGGTGGTGCGCGGCTGCGACCGCATCGTGCCTGTCGACGTGTACGTACCGGGTTGCCCGCCGACGGCCGAAGCCCTGCTGTACGGGATCCTGCAGCTGCAGAAGAAGATCGCGCGCAGCAGTATCGCGCGCCCCACCGAGATCGCGCGCTGAAAGGTCCTGCGTTGTCCGAGCGTATCGAAGCACTGGCCCGGAATGTCGACGCGCAGCTCGCAGGGCGCGCGCGCAGGGCGCCGTCGCTGGCAGGCGAGCTGGCACTCGATGTCTCGCCGGCCGACCTTCTGGCAGTGTGCCGGGAGCTGCGCGACACGCCGGGGCTCGAGTTCGATACGCTGATCGACGTCTGCGGCGTCGACTATCTCGACTACGGGCGCGATCAGTGGGGTACCTGGACCACCACGCGCACCGGCTTCAGTCGCGGCGTCGATTGCAGCGTGCCGCATGGCGCGGCGGAGCCCCGACGTTTTGCGGTCATCTACCACCTGCTGTCGGTCCTGCGCAATCAGCGCGTGCGCCTGAAGGTGCATTGCGATGCCGCTGACGATCCGATGGTCGACTCGGTCGTCGGCATCTGGGCGGCGGCCGACTGGTTCGAGCGCGAGGTGTTCGACCTCTTCGGGATCTATTTCAACGGGCACCCGGATCTGCGCCGCATCCTGACCGACTACGGTTTCATCGGCCATCCGTTCCGCAAGGATTTCCCGCTCATCGGCAATGTCGAGGTGCGTTATGACGCGCAGAAGCAGCGCGTCGTCTATGAGCCCGTTTCGATCGAGGCGCGCACGCTCGTGCCGCGCGTGATTCGCACGGATCGTTACGATGGCTGAAATCCGCAACTTCACGCTGAACTTCGGGCCGCAGCACCCGGCGGCCCACGGCGTGCTGCGTCTCGTGCTCGAAATGGATGGCGAGGTGATCACCAAGGCCGACCCGCACGTCGGCTTGCTGCACCGGGGCACCGAGAAGCTCGCGGAGTCGAAGCCGTTCAACCAGTCGATCGGCTACATGGATCGCCTCGACTACGTTTCGATGATGTGCAATGAGCACGCCTACGTGATGGCGATCGAGCGGCTGCTCGGCGTCACGATTCCCGAGCGTGCGCAGTACATCCGCGTGATGCTCGATGAGGTCACGCGCATCCTGAATCACCTGATGTGGCTCGGCACCCACGGCATGGACATCGGTGCGATGACCGTGTTCCTGCTGTGCTTCAAGGAACGCGAGGACCTGATGGACTGCTACGAGGCGGTCTCCGGCACGCGCATGCACGCCACCTACTACCGTCCAGGCGGCGTCTATCGCGACCTGCCGACCGAGATGCCGAAGTACCAGGCGTCGAAGTGGCGTTCGCAGAAGGATGCCGATCGCCTGAATGAGGCGCGCTCGGGCTCGCTGCTGGATTTCCTTGCCGACTTCACGCGGCGCTTCCCGAAGGCGATCGACGAATTCGAGACCCTCCTGACCGACAACCGCATCTGGAAGCAGCGCACCGTCAACATCGGTGTCGTCTCGCCGGAGCGGGCGAAGCAGCTGGGTTTCACGGGGCCGATGCTGCGCGGTTCCGGCATTGCGTGGGACCTGCGCAAGAAGCAACCCTATGTCGCTTACGACCGCGTCGATTTCGACATCCCGGTCGGCGTCAATGGCGACTGCTACGACCGTTACCTCGTGCGCGTCGAGGAAATGCGCCAGTCGAACCGCATCGTTGCGCAGTGCATCGAGTGGCTGCGTGCGAACCCAGGCCCGGTGATGATCGACGAACGCAAGATCCGGCCACCGCGCCGCGAGGAGATGAAGGGCGACATGGAATCGCTCATTCACCACTTCAAGCACTTCAGCGAGGGTTACTGCGTGCCGGAGGGCGAGACTTACGCTGCGGTCGAAGCGCCGAAGGGCGAGTTTGGCGTGTACCTCGTTTCGGATGGCGCCAACAAGCCCTATCGCCTCAAGTGCCGCGCACCGGGTTTTGCCCACCTCGCGGCGCTGCCTGAGATGGTCGAAGGGCACATGCTACCGGACGTGGTGGCAATGATCGGTACACTGGACATCGTATTCGGAGAGGTCGATCGCTGATGGCTGTGACGACGAGCGACGGCAAGACCTTCGAGCCGGTGCTGGGGCCGAAAGCGCAGGTTCTGACTGCCCACACGCGTGCCGAAATCGATCACTGGATCGCGAGGTTTCCGGCCGGGCGGCAGCGCTCGGCTGTGTTGTCGGCGCTGCGCTTCGCGCAGGAGCAGGGCAACGGCTTCCTGACCGTCGAGTTGATGGACGGCGTGGCCGAATACCTCGCGCTGCTGCCGATCCAGGTCTATGAGGTCGCGAGCTTCTATTCGATGTTCGAGACGCGCCCCTGCGGGCGCCATCACGTGAGCATCTGTACCAACATCAGCTGCATGCTGAACGGCGCCGACGACCTCGTCGCGCACACCGAGCGCAGGCTCGGCATCAAGCTCGGCGAAAGCACACCTGACGGACGCATCTTCCTGAAGAAGGAAGAGGAGTGTCTCGCGGCCTGCACGGGCGCGCCGATGATGATGGTCGATCACGTGTATCACGAGAACCTCACCCCTGCGAGGATCGACGCCATCCTCGATGAGCTGAAGTGATGGCTGGCTGGAGCGACAGGCAGAATCTCGTCGTGTTTGAGCCGCTCGCGCTTGAGCGTTCCTGGACGCTCGACAGCTATCGCAAGATCGGCGGCTACGACGTCTGGCGGAAGATCCTCGCCGGCGAGATGACGCGCGAAGCGGTGATCGACGGTGTGAAGGCCTCGGGGCTGCGCGGCCGTGGCGGCGCAGGGTTCCCGACCGGCGTGAAGTGGGGCTTCATGCCGCGCAGCGCGCCGATGCAGAAATATGTGGTCTGCAATTCGGACGAGAGCGAGCCAGGCACCTGTCACGACCGCGACATCCTGCGCTACAACCCGCATTCGCTGATCGAGGGCATGGCGATCGGCGGCTACGCGATGGGTGCGACCGTCGGCTACAACTACATTCGTGGCGAGTTCCTCGCCGAGCCGGTGCCCCGTTTCGAGGCGGCACTCGAGGAAGCCTATGCTGCGGGGCTGCTCGGCAAGAACATCCAGGGATCCGGCGTCGATTTCGACCTTTACGCCTTCGTCGGCGCGGGCGCCTATATCTGCGGCGAGGAGACCGCGCTGCTCGAATCGCTCGAAGGCAAGATAGGCTGGCCGCGTTTCAAGCCGCCGTTTCCGGCAACTTTCGGGCTCTACGGCCAGCCCACCACGATCAACAACACGCAGAGCTTCGCGTCCGTGCCGACCCTCCTGCGCAAGGGGCCCCAGTGGTTTGCGGGGCTCGGGCCGGCAAACTCCGGTGGCACGGTGATCTTCTCGGTCTCGGGCCATGTTGAGAAGCCGGGCAACTACGAACTGCCCCTCGGTGTGCCATTTGTCGATCTGCTCGCGATCGCGGGCGGCGTCAAGGGTGGCCGCAAGCTGAAGGCCGTGATTCCCGGTGGCTCCTCGGTGCCGGTGGTGCCTGCGGAGACGATGCTCAAGCTCAACATGGACTACGACTCGCTGAAGGCGGCCGGCTCGGCGATCGGCTCGGCAGCCGTCATCGTGATGGACGAGACAACCTGCATGGTCAGGGCGCTCGAGCGGCTGTCGCGCTTTTACATGTCCGAGTCCTGCGGGCAGTGCACGCCGTGTCGCGAAGGCACGGGCTGGCTGGATCGCATGCTCAAGCGGATCCTCGCGGGTCAGGGTCAGCGCGCAGACATCGACTTGCTGGTCCAGGTGGCGAACGGGATCGAGGGTCACACGATCTGCGCGCTCGGCGATGCCGCGGCATGGCCCGTGCAGAGCTTCATCAAACATTTCCGGCACGAGTTCGAATACATGGTCGATCACGGCGGGCGCAGCATCGTATGAGCGAAGACCTCGTCAACGTCGAAGTCGACGGTGTCGCGCTCAAGGCGAAGAAGGGCGCGATGATCATCCAGGTCACCGACGCGAGTGATGCGTACGTGCCGCGCTTCTGCTACCACGAAAAGCTGCCGATCGCGGCGAGTTGCCGCATGTGTCTCGTCGAAGTGGAGAAGGCGCCGAAGCCGATGCCTGCATGCGCGACGCCGGTCGCCGAGGGCATGAAGATCTTCACCAAGTCGCCCAGGGCGCTCGCGGCGCAGAAGGCGACGATGGAGTTCCTGCTGATCAATCACCCGCTCGACTGCCCGATCTGCGACCAGGGTGGCGAGTGCGAACTGCAGGACCTTTCGATGGGGTATGGGCGCGACATCGCCCGCTTCGCCGAAAGAAAGCGTGTGGTGAAGGACAAGAACATCGGGCCGTTGATCTCGACCGACATGACCCGGTGCATCCATTGCACGCGCTGCGTGCGCTTCGGCCAGGACATTGCCGGAATCCGGGAACTCGGCACCACGGGGCGCGGCGAGTGGATGCGGATCGACACCTTCATTGAGCGCAGTGTCGACCATGAACTCTCGGGCAACATCATCGATCTGTGCCCCGTCGGCGCGCTCAACAGCAAGCCGTTCCGGTTTCGCGCCCGCGGCTGGGAGATGACCCAGACGCCGCTCGTGTCGCCGCACGATGGTGCCGGCTCGAATCTTTTTGGCCACGTGCTGCGCGGGCGATTGATGCGCGTCGTGCCGCGGGTGAATGAGGCGGTCAACGAGACCTGGATTTCCGATCGGGATCGCTTCAGTTATGAGGGCGTTTACAGCGCCGACCGCCTGACGACGCCGATGCTGCGTGAAGGCGCGGAATGGCGTGCCGTCAGCTGGGAAGCAGCGCTCGAGGCCACGGCGAACGGACTGCGGCGTGCGCAGGGGTCGCTTGGCGTACTCGCAAGCCCGTCGGGCACTGTTGAGGAGCTGTATCTGCTCAATCGGCTGGTGCGCGGGCTTGGCTCGCACAATATCGACCATCGCCTGAGGCAGAGCGACTTCCGTGACCAGCAAGCCGATCCGGCTTATCCATCGCTCGGCGCACCGATCGCGACGGTCGAGCAGCTCGACTCGCTCTTCATCATCGGCAGCAACCTGCGCCGCGAGATCCCGATCCTCGCGCATCGCGTGAGGAAGGCGGCGCTGCGTGGCGCGCGTGTTTCGTTGCTGAATCCTGCGCGCTTCGAGTACCTGTTCCCCGTGTCGACCTGCCTCGAGGCAGCGCCCGCACGGCAGGTGCCCGAACTCGCCGGCGTGCTCGGCGCAGCGCTCGCTGCGGCCGGTACGGCACCAACGGCGGAACTGGCCGCGCTCGTGCGGTCAACGCCTGTCACCGCGGATCACAAAGCTGTCGCCGCACAGCTTGCGAGTGGTGAACGCCGCGCAATCTGGCTTGGCGCGCTCGCGCTGCGCCATCCGGCCTATGCCGATCTGCGTGCGCTCGCCGCTGCGCTGGCAGCCGCGACCGGCGCCACGCTCGGCATTCTCGCGGAAGGCGCGAACGCCGCCGGCGCGTATCTCGCGGGCGCGGTGCCTCATCGTGATGCCGGCGGCGCAGTGCCCTCGATTTCCGGGCTTACGGCCCGGGAGATGCTCGAGCAGCCGCTATCGGCTTATCTCCTCGCCGGGGGTGTCGAGCCCCGGCAAGACAGCGTCTGTGGCGAGGCCGGCAAGTCGCTCGCGGCTGCCGCCTTCGTCGTCGCCGCCACACCCTACATGTCGGCCGAGATCAGGGACGTCGCGCACGTGCTGTTGCCGATCGGCACATTTGCCGAAACCTCCGGCACCTACGTGAATCTCGAGGGTCGCTGGCAGAGCGTGCCGGGCGCAGCGCGTCCGGTGGGCGAATCAAGGCCGGGGTGGAAGGTGTACCGGGTGTTGTGCAACCTGCTCGGAATCGCCGGTTCCGAGTACCAGTCGTCGGAGGAAGTGCTCGACGAAATGCGCCGTGTCTGCGGCGAGGGCCTGGTCGCAGGTCCCTACCGCGGTACGCACCGGATCGTGACTCCCGATGGACCCGCGACCGTCCTCGACGTGCCGATGTACCAGATCGACGCACTGGTGCGCCGCGCGCCGTCCCTGCAACGCACGCGCGATGGACGCGCCGCAGCCGTGACCTACTGAGCGCCGCACGATGCTGCAGTTACTGCTCGACTTCCTCACGCTGCCAATCGTCCAGACGACGCTCTGGATTCTCGTCGTCACGGTCAGTGTGATCCTGGCGGTCGCATTCTCGGTACTGTTCGAGCGCAAGATCATCGGCTGGATGCAGCTGCGCAAGGGGCCGAATCGCGTCGGCAGCCTCTTCGGCTTCTGGCCGGGGGTGTTCCAGGCCTTCGCCGACGTGCTGAAGCTGCTGATCAAGGAAGTCGTCGTGCCGGCGCGGGCCAACAAGGTCCTGTTCGCGATCGCGCCGATCATCGCGCTCGTGCCCGCCCTTGCCACCTGGGCAGTCGTGCCGCTGTCGCCGGAGCTCGTGATCGCGGATATCGACGCGGGGCTCCTGTATGTGCTCGCGCTCACCTCGATGGGCGTTTACGGCGTGATCATTGCGGGCTGGGCGACAAATTCGAAGTACGCATTCCTCGGCGCGATGCGTTCCGCCGCGCAGATCGTGGCGTACGAGATTGCGATGGGCTTCGCACTGGTCGGTGTGTTGATGGCGTCCGGAAGCCTCAATCTCGGCGAAATCGTCCAGGGCCAGGCGGGCCGGCCACTCAGCTGGAACGTGGTCTGGCTGTTCCCGCTCACGATCGTCTACATCATCTCGGGTGTCGCCGAAACCAACCGCGCGCCGTTTGATGTCGCGGAAGGCGAGTCGGAGATCGTCGCGGGCTTCCATGTCGAGTATTCGGGCATCGCCTTTGCGCTCTTCTTCCTTGCCGAATACGCGAACATGCTGCTGATCTCGGCGCTCACCGCCGTGTTCTTCTTCGGCGGCTGGCTGTCGCCGTTCGACGGCTATCTGCCGGCCGATAGCTGGCTTGCGCAGCCGAGCTTCCTGTGGCTCGGCATCAAGATTTCCGCGAACATGTTCCTGTACTTCTGGCTGCGCGCCACTTTCCCGCGCTACCGCTACGACCAGATCATGCGCCTCGGGTGGAAAGTACTCATCCCCGTGACGCTCGTCTGGATCGCGGTGGAGGGCGTGATGGCTCACTTCGGAGTCGGTCCGTGGAGGGCGTTTTCGCCATGAACGTGCGCAGCGTTTTCAAGACTTTCCTGTTGACCGACCTGCTGCTCGGGCTGTGGTTGACCGTGCGGACGCTCTTTCGCAAGAAGTTCACCGTGAACTACCCGGAAGAGAAGACCCCGCAGTCGCCGCGCTTCCGCGGCCTGCACGCGCAGCGCCGTTACCCGAACGGTGAAGAGCGCTGTATCGCCTGCAAACTGTGCGAGGCGGTGTGCCCGGCGCTCGCGATCACGATCGATTCCGATGTCGCGGCCGACGGCACGCGGCGGACGACGCGCTATGACATCGATCTCTTCAAGTGCATCTATTGCGGCTTCTGCGAGGAGGCCTGCCCGGTCGATGCGATCGTCGAGACGCGCATCCACGAATACCACATGGAGCATCGCGGCGAGAACATCATGACCAAGGACAAACTGCTCGCCGTGGGTGACCGGTACGAAGCCATGATTGCGGCCGACAAGGCCGCCGACGCGCAGTGGCGTTGACGGGAGGTAGCGCGCCATGTTCGTGACGATCCTCTTCTACGCGTTCTCCGCGGTGCTGATCGCCGCGGCGCTGGCCGTCATCACGACGCGCAACCCGGTCTACTCGGCGCTGTGCCTGGTGCTCACCTTCTTCACGAGCGCGGCGATCTGGTTGCTGATCGACGCGGAGTTTCTCGCCCTCGTGCTGGTGCTCGTCTATGTCGGTGCGGTGATGGTGTTGTTCCTGTTCGTCGTGATGATGCTGGACATCGAGGTCGAGGCACTGCGCAGCGGCTTTACCCGCTACGCCTGGCTCGGCTGGCTGACCGCCCTCGTCGTGATCCTCGAGCTTGCGGGCGTGATTGCGGCGCGGCGCTTCGGCGCCGACACCGGCGCGGTGCCAGTGCCGATGCCGGCCGATTACAGCAATACCCATGAGCTTGGTACCGTGCTCTACACGGACTATGTCTATGCGTTCGAACTCGCTGCCGTGCTGCTGCTGGTCGCGATCGTCGCGGCGATTGCGCTGACCATGCGCAAGCGGCCGGGGCTCAAGGTGCAGGATGTCGCCCGGCAGGTGGCGGTGCGGCGCGAGGACCGGGTGCGGCTCGTCAAGATGGATGCGGAGAAGCACCCGTGATCACACTCGGCCACATGCTGACACTGTCCGCGGTGTTGTTCGCAATCTCGGTCGCGGGCATCTTCCTCAACCGCAAGAACGTGATCCTGCTGTTGATGTGCATCGAGCTGCTGCTGCTCGCGGCGAACTTCAACTTCGTCGCCTTCTCGCGCTACCTCGGCGATATCTCGGGCCAGGTGTTCGTGTTCTTCGTGCTGACTGTGGCTGCGGCCGAATCGGCGATCGGACTTGCGATCCTGGTGGTGCTGTTCCGTCACCGGCACAGCATCAATGTCGACGATCTGGATACCCTGAAGGGCTGACCGGCGATGACACGCAACCTGCTCATCGCAATACCGCTGCTGCCGCTCCTTGCGGCGGTGATCGCGGGCCTCACCGGCCGGCGCATCGGCCGTGCTGCCTCGGCGGGCGTCACGATACTGGCGGTCGGCATCTCGTGTGCGCTGTCGCTCGAGGTCGTGCGGCAGCTCTACTTCGCAGGTGCGCCAGCCCAGGATCTGACCCTGTACACCTGGCTCGTGACCGACGGCATCCGCTTCCAGGTCGGCTTTCTCGTCGACCGGTTGAGTGCCCTGATGATGGCGGTGGTGACCTTCGTGTCGTTCTGCGTGCACGTGTACACGATCGGTTACATGCGCGAAGACGCCGGCTTCCAGCGCTTCTTCAGCTATATCTCGCTGTTCACGTTCGCGATGCTGATGCTGGTGATGTCGAACAACTTCATGCAGCTGTTCTTCGGCTGGGAGGCGGTCGGCGTCGTTTCCTACCTGCTGATCGGCTTCTGGTACACGCGCCCGTCCGCGATCCACGCAAACCTGAAGGCGTTTGTCGTCAACCGTGTCGGCGATTTCGGCTTCGTGCTCGGCATCGCGGGCGTCGTGTATTTCACGAATTCGCTCGACTACCGGGACGCCTTCGCACTCGCGCCCTCGATCGCGGTGCCGGCGCTCACGCTGATCTGCATCTGTCTGTTCGTTGGCGCAATGGGCAAGTCGGCGCAGGTGCCGCTGCACGTTTGGCTGCCTGATTCGATGGAAGGCCCGACGCCGATCTCGGCGCTCATCCACGCGGCGACGATGGTGACCGCCGGCATCTTCATGGTGGCGCGCCTGTCGCCGCTGTTCGAGTTCTCCGAGGCCGCGTTGTCGTTCGTGCTCGTGATCGGCGCGACTACCGCGCTCTTCATGGGCTTTCTCGGTGTCGTCAACAACGACATCAAGCGCGTGATCGCCTATTCGACCCTTTCCCAGCTGGGCTACATGACCGTGGCGCTCGGCATTTCGGCCTACAGCGCTGCGATCTTCCACCTGATGACCCATGCGTTCTTCAAGGCGCTGCTGTTCCTCGCGGCGGGCTCGGTGATCATCGGCATGCACCACGAGCAGGACATGCGCAAGATGGGCGGACTTGCGAAGTACATGCCGATCACGGCCGCGACCTGCTGGATCGGCGCGCTCGCGCTGATCGGCACGCCGTTTTTCTCGGGGTTCTATTCAAAGGACGCCCTGATCGAGGCAGTCGGCGAGTCACATCGCTGGGGCGCGGTCTATGCGTACTGGTGTGTGCAGGCCGGCGCGTTCGTCACGGCGCTGTATACGTTCCGGCTGGTCTTCATGACTTTCCACGGCAAAGAGCGATTTCACGGTCATGATCAGGGCGGTGTCCCGCACGAAAGCCCGTGGGTGGTCACGGTGCCGCTCATTGCGCTCGCGATCCCGTCGGTGATCATCGGCTACCTCACGGTCGGCCCGCTGCTCTTCGGCGGTGCCTTTGGCGGGTCGATCTTCGTGAATGAAGCGAATGACGTTGTCGGGGAGTTGGGTCGCGGGTACCACGGCCCGCTCAGATTTGCGCTGCACGGGCTCAAGGGACTGACGTTCTGGCTGGCGCTCGCCGGCGTGTGGACGGCGTGGTACCTGTACCTGAAGAACACTGCGATTCCGGAGCGGATCGCGCAGCGTTTCGGGGTGCTCTACAAGGTGCTCGTCAACAAGTACTACTTCGACTGGTTCAACGAGCGGGTGATCGCGCCCTTTGCGCGACTGATCGGCCGGCTCTTCTGGAAAGGTGGTGACGGGCTGCTGATCGACGGCGTGCTGGTCGATGGTACGGCCCGTCTGGTCGACTGGACGGCGGGGAAGGGTCGCAGGATGCAGACCGGCTATCTGTACACGTACGCGTTCTGGATGGTCATCGGACTCGCAGCCCTGCTGGGCTGGTTCCTGGTTCGGGCCTGACGGGGTCACTGGCGCATGCATTTCGGCATTCTTTCGGCTCTTGTATGGCTGCCCATCGCTGGCGGCATTGTCCTGCTTGCGCTCGGCGACCGGCGCATCGTGGCTGGTCGCTGGGTTGCGCTGCTCGTCACGCTCGCCGCCGTTGCGCTCTCGGTGCCGCTGCTGACCGGCTTCGATCGTGGCACCGCCGAGTTCCAGTTCGTCGAACGCCTGCCGTGGCTGCCGGCGTTCAGTTCCTGGTACCACCTCGGCATCGATGGCATCTCGCTGCCGCTGATTGTGTTGACCACGGTGATGACCGTGCCGGTGGTGATCGCGGGCTGGAGCGTGATCAAGGAGCGTCCCGCGCAGTATTACGCGGCCTTCCTGATCATGGAGGGGCTGATGATCGGCGTGTTTGCCGCCGTCGACGGCCTGCTCTTCTATTTCTTCTGGGAAGCGATGCTGATCCCGATGTTCCTGATCATCGGGGCCTGGGGCGGCCCGCGGCGTGTTTACGCGACGATCAAGTTCTTCCTGTACACCTTCCTCGGCTCGGTACTGATGCTGGTCGCGCTGATCTACCTGTATGTGCAGGGTGGCGACTTCACGTTGCGCGCGCTGCAGGATCTGCCCCTCACGCTCGTCGAGCAGCGCTGGATCTTTCTCGCGTTCCTTGCCGCGTTTGCGGTCAAGGTGCCGATGGTGCCTGTGCACACATGGTTGCCCGATGCCCACGTCGAGGCACCGACCGGCGGTTCGGTCATCCTCGCGGCGATCCTGCTGAAGATGGGCGGCTATGGTTTCCTGCGCTTCAGCCTGCCGATCGCGCCGGACGCGAGCCGCGAGCTCGCCTGGCTGATGATCGCCCTGTCGCTCGTGGCGATCGTCTACATCAGCCTTGTTGCGCTCGTCCAGACCGACATGAAGAAGCTGGTCGCGTACTCCTCGGTCGCGCACATGGGATTCGTCACGCTCGGAACCTTCATCGCCTGGGACATTGCGAAGTCGACCGGCGATTACACGGGCGCGGCGATGGGCCTCGACGGAGCGATGGTGCAGATGGTGTCGCACGGCCTGGTTTCGGGCGCGCTGTTTCTCTGCGTCGGCGTGATGTACGACAGGGTGCACAGCCGCGAGATCTCCGCCTATGGTGGCGTGATCAACACGATGCCGAAATTCGCGGGGTTCATGGTGCTGTTCGCGTTCGCCAATTCCGGCGTGCCCGGTACGTCCGGCTTCGTCGGTGAGTTTCTCGTGATCATCGCGAGCTACAAGGCGAATTTCTGGTACGCGTTCCTCACCGCCACGATCCTGATCACAGGCTCAGCGTACACGCTGTGGCTCGTCAAACGAGTGCTCTACGGGCCGGTGGCGAACGCTCATGTGGCGCAGATGCCGGATCTGAACGGCCGCGAGCTCATCGTGCTCGGTGGCCTCGCCGTCGGCGTGCTGTTGCTCGGCGTCTGGCCGGCGCCGCTGCTCGATATCATGCACAGCTCCATTCACCATCTCGTCGAACAGATGACGACGAGCAAGTTGCCCCTCTGAGGTCGACGCCCGATGCCTGACACGCCGACCTTCTGGTCCACGATCGCCGCCGCCGCGCCCGAGGCCTACCTTGTGACGGCGATCTGCATCGTGTTGCTGATCGATGTTTTTGCCGGCGGCACAAAGCGCCCGCGACTCACCGGCACGGTCACGCTGCTCGCCCTGGCGCTCGGCGCGTGGCTGACGCTGCGATACGGTGCTGTCAGCGTGCGCACCACGGCCTTTCACGGTCTCTATGTCGCCGATCCACTCGCGCTCTTGCTGAAACTCGGTGGTTTGCTGTTCACGGCTGTATCGCTGCTCTATTCACGGCCCTATCTTGAGCGCCGTGGCATGCGCGGCGGCGAGTACTACGTCCTGGCGCTCACCTCGCTGCTCGGCATCTACGTGCTCGCCTCGGCCGGGAATCTGCTGAGTCTTTATGTCGGCGTGGAGCTGCTCGCGCTGTCGCTGTATGCGATGGTGGCATTCGATCGCGAATCGGGCGTCGCGACCGAGGCGGCGATGAAGTATTTCGTGCTCGGCTCGATCGCCTCGGGAATGCTGCTCTACGGCATCTCGCTGATCTATGGCCTCACCGGCTCCCTGGCGCTCGATGCGATTGCGCAGAATATTGGCGCCGAGCCCGGGCTCGGTCTCATCGTCGGCGTGGTTTTTGTGGTGGCGGCGATCGCCTTCAAGTTCGGCGCCGTGCCGTTCCATATGTGGGTGCCGGACGTCTATCACGGTGCGCCGACCGCCGTGACCCTGTTCGTGTCTACTGCGCCCAAGTTCGCCTATTTCGCACTCTTTTACCGCCTGCTCGCACAGGGCCTCGAAGGCCTGTCGCCCACCTGGACGCAGATCATCGCCGTGATCGCCGTGTTGTCGCTGTTCGTCGGCAACGTCTACGCGATCGCACAAACGAACCTGAAGCGCATGCTGGCGTACTCGGCGATTGCCAACGTGGGCTTCATCCTGCTTGGCTTCACGACCGGCACGACGACGGGTTACCAGGCGGCGCTGTACTACATGGTCGTTTACGTGCTGATGGCGCTCGGCTCGTTTGGCGTGATCCTGCTCGCGGGTCGCCGCGGCTTCGAGGCCGACGAACTCGACGACTACAAAGGGCTCGCCACGCGCGATCCGCTGCTCGCGGTGTCGATGCTGATGCTGATGTTCTCGACGGCCGGTGTGCCGCCGTTCGTCGGCTTCTGGGCAAAGCTCGCGATTTTCGAGGCGCTGTGGCAGGCCGGATCGCTGTGGCTGGTCGTCATTGCGGCGCTGGCTGCAGTCGTCGGCGCCTTCTACTACATTCGCGTCGTCAAGCTGATGTACTTCGACGAAGGGCCCGCGCAGCCACGCGGTGACGCGGGCGCTGCGCTGCGCCTCGTGCTCGGCCTGAATGCGTTTGCGGCGCTTGCGCTCGGGGTCGTGCCGTCCGTACTGGTCGATTTCTGCATGCGAGCGCTGGGCTGATGCGCAGCCGTCGCGACTTCGTGCGAGGTACGCTCGGCACAGGCGTCCTGCTGGCAGCAGCGCCCGCGGCTTTCGCGAGGCAGCCACTCGAGGACGTGTACGCGCAGGTCGCTGCGGGTCACGAGGCCGCCATCGTGCGACTGCAGGACTGGATCCGCCAGATCACGATCGCGGCAGAGAACAGGGGCATGGAGGACGGCTGCCGCTACATGATGCAGCTCGCGCGCGACGCGGGCTTCCAGCACGTCGAGCGCATCCCGACCCGCGGCTTTCCGTCGGTGTTCGCGACGCTCGACGCCGGCGCGAAGCGCACGATCGGCGTGTATTTCATGTACGACGTGAAGCAGGTCGATCCCGCCGAATGGTCGTCGCCGCCCTGGGATGCGCGCCTCGTCGAGTTGCCGGGTCTCGGCAAGGCGGTCATGGGCCGCGGCGCCGTGAACCAGAAAGGACCGCAGGCGTCGTTTCTCTCCGCGCTGCACGCGATCCACGCGGCCGGGCGCAAGCCCCCTGTCAACCTCGTCCTGATCGCCGAGAGCGAGGAGGAAATCGGCTCGCCGCATTTCGCCGATGCGGTGCTTGCGCCGCAGGTGCGGGCCGCGCTCGGGAAGTGCGCCGGCATCTTCATGCCCGAGGCGGCGCAGTCACTCGACGGCACGGTGACGGTGTCGCTCGGTGCGAAGGGCGTCGTCGAGCTCGAACTCGTTTCGAGCGGTGAGCGTTGGGGTCGTGGGCCCTCTGTGGACGTGCATTCCAGCAATCGCGCGCGTCTCGACAGCCCGGCGTTTCACCTCGTTCAGGCTCTGGACACGCTGATCGACGCAAAGGGCGACCCGGCGATCGATGGCTGGTGGGACGACGTGCGTCCGCTGCCCGCCGCCGAGGAAGCCATGCTCGATGTGGCCGCGAGGCGCATGAGTGAAGCCAGTGCGAAGCAGTCCATGGGCGTGACGCATTGGGCGCGCGATGCCGACTGGCGTCAGGCGCTCGAGGACCTGTGCGCGCGCCCCACTGTGAATATCGAGGGACTTGTGGGCGGCTATACCGGCCCGGGCGGCAAGACCGTACTGCCGCATCGGGCAACGGCGAAACTTGATTTCCGGCTCGTGCCCGACATGACCCGCGAAGGCGCGGTCGCGAAGCTGAGGGCGCATCTCGCCAAGCGTGGTTTCGGCGATCTCGAAATCAGATTGGGTGGCGGCTACGACCCGACGACAACACCTGCAGACTCTGCGCTTATCCGTACGATGAAGGGCGTGTACGAATCCGCGGGCATCGACCCGATCTTCTGGCCGCGCCGCGGCGGCTCCTGGCCGGGCGTGGTGTTCACCGGGGCACCGCTGAATCTGCCGGCGGCGCACTTCGGCATGGGCCACGGACTGCACGCGCACGCCCCCGACGAGTACTACCTGATCGAGTCGACGAACCCGGAGATCGCAGGGCTCGACGGCGCGATACGCTCGTTCGTGCAGTGCCTCTACGCGCTCGCCTGAGCGCGAACGGAAGGCGCTTCGCACGCAGGTTGTCATGGCGGGGCCGTCCCGCTAAGATGCGCGGCCCTACTGGTGCGGGGTGGAGCAGTCTGGCAGCTCGTCGGGCTCATAACCCGAAGGTCGCAGGTTCAAATCCTGCCCCCGCTACCAATCCATTGGTGATGATCCGACGGCCGCGCTCTTTTTGACCGGCCGCGAGCGCATCACCATAATGGCCCCCGCTCACGGCTGGAATCCGTCACGCCACGATGCTCACACGC
>Ga0154020_10001921_pt1 | contig 25378 bp, 21 predicted proteins | sample Klosneuvirus_201_FD_109709 | JGI IMG/M metagenome (GOLD analysis project Ga0154020, IMG submission 109709) | Active sludge microbial communities from wastewater, Klosterneuburg, Austria - Klosneuvirus_20160825_MG | ecosystem: Engineered > WWTP > Aerobic digester > Activated sludge | place...
GGAAATAGAAGTACTGAGGGTTTACCATGGGGACTTGCCCATACTGGGCTTTAAAATGGGCGATTTAACTTATCTAACAGATGTAAAGCGAGTACCTCAGGAGACAATTGATAAAATCAATCTATCAGAAACACTCATTACATCTGCGCTGCATAAGCGTACCCATCACTCTCATATGAACCTACAAGAAAGTTTAGCTTTCGTCGAAGGATTAACTCCCAAGCAAGTTTACTTAATTCATTGTAGTCACCAGATGGGCACATATGAAGAAGTTTCTACCGAGTTGCCACCAAGAGTGGAGCTAGCTTATGACGGTCTAGAACTGATCTTTCAGTATTAAGCCTAAGCTATTTTGTTTCTTAGGCTACTCCAAGCTCCGCCATTATAAACAGTATTGAAACCATTGGAGATCAAGATGCTCTTTGCACTGGCACTCCTCATTCCTGAGGCACAGCAAGTTATCACTACTTTATTTTTATCCAGCTTTTTCAATTGCTTTTGTAGATCCTGAAGTGGAATATTGACCGATCTATTGATGTGGCCTCCCTTATATTCCGCGGGGGTGCGTACATCTACTATTTGAGCGCCCTCTGCTACCAGATCTTTGTATGAGACCTGGGGCTTAGAACCGAATAATTTTTTAAAAAAATCAAACATAGGTTATTTATTTTTTTCCGATAAAGAGATTAAAGAATAAGCCGCCTAGCAAAGCACCATACAGACTGGAACGCACCGGATGAGACGTGATAGCGCAGGTACCTGAGGCACATCCCACGTAATAATAATAGGCAAAACCGGCTAAAGCACCAATCATTAAACCGATGAGCACCAATTTATATCTCAAGATAAATTCCATAAGGTATTTTGAGAGTATAACTCTAAATCAAGCGTATTGTTTTGAAAAAAGGACTGAACAAAATTGTGATATGGGGAAAGCATTTTTTATCCCATTTCCATTAACTATTCAGCAAGTCAGGTAGCTGATCTACACGTGATAAATAAATGATTTTGGTATTGCCCGAAGACTGGATACTCTTAGCATAGGCAGATACAAAAACTGTATTTATGCCGAACTTTTGAGCTTCGAGTATTTTCTGATTTAGTTTCCTTCCTGGTCTGATTTCACCTGAGAGTCCGATCTCGCCCACGAAAGCAAAGTCAGGAGATACGGGTCTATTTTCGAGAGATGAGATCACTGCCATGGCTAGTGGTAGGTCAATCGAAGGGTCATCGACTCTGAGCCCACCAGCAATGTTTAAGAAAACGTCATTGTATCCTAGTGGTAACTGGCATTTCTTCTCAAGTACAGCGAGTAGCATATTCATTCGGCGCGGATCATAGCCGGTAGCTGAGCGCTGAGGTGTTCCATATACCGCGCGAGAGACTAAGGCCTGAACCTCTATAAGATAGTTTCGGCTACCTTCACCTATTATTCCGAGTGCATTGCCCGAATAAGCTTCTTCGTGACGATTAGCTAGAACCTGTGAGGCATTTTTGACCTGTTTTAGTCCATCTTCAAACATTTCGTAGATGCCTATTTCATCTGCAGAACCAAATCTATTCTTGCGTGCTCGCAATATCCGGTAGGCATAGTTCCGATCCCCTTCGAAATACAATACTACATCGACCATGTGCTCGAGCAGCTTTGGTCCGGCGATGTCACCATCTTTAGTGATGTGTCCGATGATAAACAGCGCGATATTCTGTTCCTTGGCAAATCGCTGAAGTTCAGCGGTGGATTCGCGGATTTGGGATACCGTACCGGCGGATGATTCTAGATAATCCAGGTACATCGTCTGTATTGAATCCACCACTATAACATTTGGTTGTAGCGCTCTCGCTTGCTGTATAATGGCAGATATCTCGGTATCAGCATAGATGTAGCATTCACCCACTGGCTGCTGGATGCGATCTGCTCTCATCTTGATTTGTTCGTCGCTTTCTTCACCTGTGATATACAGGATTTTACCCTGAGTAGAAAGTGCGATCTGTAGCATCAGTGTAGACTTGCCGATACCGGGTTGGCCACTTATGAGTATTACAGAGCCGGGTACAATTCCTCCTCCCAGTACTCTGTTGAGTTCTTCATCTTCCGATGAAATCCTAAGGAATTTTCCTGTCTGTATATCATTGAGTAGGGTGGGCTTAGTGCCGGCAAATGGAGAATTTAGTTGCCCCGGTTTATTTTTTTTCTGAGTGTGAATTTCCTCCGTATAGGTGTTCCATTCATTGCAGGAAGAACATTTTCCAATCCATTTAGGAGACTGTGCGCCACAGTTAGAACAAACATATACACTTTTTACTTTGGCCACGATTGAGATTTCTTTGTGACGAAGGTAAATGGAATTGATGAATAATTAGTTGGACCTCTAATCAAAAAGAGAGGTTCCGTATGGGAACCTCTCTTCTATCAGAATATGAGTGGATACTCGTATTCAATTACGCTGTAATAATAGAGCAATGTTTATCAGTGAGTAGGCGCCTTCACTATTTTTACATATTTACGAGAGTGCCCATCCTTGATTTCGATCACGTAAAGTCCCGGAGCAATGTCACTCATACCCATCGGAATTGAATTGAGTCCTTCCTGGATATCATATTGGGCAGACTGGACTGTCTTACCATCGATATTCATCACATTTAGATCCACTCGACCATCGCCGGTAGACTGAAAAGTTACTGTGACCAGATCTGTTATCGGATTCGGATAAATAGAAACATCTTCGATGCTCAATTCATTATTGGAGGGAAGTCTGAAAGAAGAAACAATATTCAAGGTATAATCTTCCACTTCACCATATGGAAAGGCTTGACAATTAGTTGCGTAGCCTCCATACTTCATAGATACTCTCATTCTGGTAGTTCCGACACTTGCTGTGGTAGGAATAGTAATAGAATTTACGATATTGCCACTGCTATTGGAAGAGAAATGAATGGGATTTTCACCTGTGTCATTAAAGTCGCCATCCCGGTTGTAGTCGATCCAAACATTCCAATATTCTATATAGTTACTGGTAAGACCTGCACTAATTGTTAGACTATATGTCGTACCCTTGGTGACATTGGTTGATAAATTTGTAAAATTACCATAGCCGGCGTTACTCCCAGACGGATTATTGATGGTATTAATTCTCACGAGGTCAATCCATTCATAATCAGCGGTATATCCTCTTGAATTACAATAGGATTGATCTCCACTGGATTGTGTTGTAAAGTTTACAATCGCACTATATGCTCCAGAACCACTTGCGCAGTTAGCGCGGACGCGAAGATTGTATGTTGTACCGGGAGCTAACCCTGTAAAATTTACCCCAGTTCCGGTAGTATTAAATAAATACCAAGTGTTACTGGTGCTGACTTTATACTCCAGGTCATAAGAAATAGCACCGGATAGCGCATTCCAAGAAGCTGTAGCAGTAGTGGAAGTGATATTGGAAGCAGTTAATCCATTTACAGTGCCACAACTCGAACCCGTGGTAAAGGAAACAGAAGGACTCCAGGGAGAAGTGCCGGAAGCGCATTTTGTTCTTACCTGAACTTCATAAGTTTTGCCGACAGTAAGTCCTGTTAAATTCAGAGTGGTATAGGTTGTGGCAGGCAAGAGTGTCCAGCTTCCGCCGGATTGCCTATACTGAACTTCGTAACCAGTGGAACCGGATACCGCATTCCAGGATACCGTAGCAGTAGTGTTCTGAATATTAGTCACTGCAAGGCCGGAAGGAGAATTACATGACCCGTTGTCACATGTACCTAGACAAGTAGCGGCAGATACTTTTGCCCGAACTAAATTTCCGGGTTGAGAACCAAAGCCATTATTGAAATTTATACCGTAACTGGTTAAATGGCAATAACTCATGATTGTGCCTCCATTGGTAGGTGGAGGGCCCGGATTGCAATTTCCCTCTGGAGTATAACAATTGTCCAGTGCGCCGCCTTGCCAGGTGCAGCTCTGTGTGTGAGGAGAACCCAGATTATGGCCCATCTCATGCGTCATTACTTCTACAGTCCAGGAATAAACCGGGACATTATTGTAGGTAGAGGTGATATTACTATAAGCATATCCATAATTGGAACAAAGTGCATTTACCCACGCGACACCACCTAGATTATTGCCACCTAGCGCAGCGAGGTGAGCAATATTTCCATTGTATGAAGGTCGGGCAGATTTAAATTGTGTAAGCGCCGTGGAGCTACTGGTTTTACTATAGCTATCTTGAGTGGTCCAAATATAGATTTGTGAAATTTGAGTGGTAATCTGCTCATTTGCATACAAAGTGGCTAAATTGTTAAAAACGGCTGTAATGTAATTGGTCACATTGGTGGTTGAATACCCCTTATTTACATAGAGAGCATAATCTGTTTCCAAATATACTTTTACACACTTTGATGCTCTAGATTCCAATTGATCACGGAGCGTATTTCTTACCTCTTCAGCATAGCCTTCAGGCTCCTGTGCAGCACATGAAAATGGATTGATAACAGTCAGATCTTTATCTGAATAAATAAGATAATTATTTCCTTTCTCTACTTGGTTGATTGTTACATTTCCAAGTGTGCTAGAAGAGATCATACCATATAGTACACCATCAAAGAAACTAAGACCTACTACGGAATTTTCATCTCCCTGAATAATCCCACGGTAGAATACACCCTGTTTGTAGGATATCGGCTTATTTGGTGATTCACTGGTATACACCTCGAAGTCTTCAGTTAAAATGTTTTGTTTGATTAATTCAATTTGGATACTCGAATTTAAAAATGGTACAGAGATGCTGATTCCATTTGGTTTCAAAGCAAGTAGGGTCTCCATTTTTCGTGAATCCAATTCGGCCACAGTAGATTGTTTCACCACATCAGCAGTGCGAATAGAAAGTTGTCCAGATACTGGCGTGAAGAGCTCGAAGTCTTTAAATTCGATTCTGTTCTCTCTTGCCTCTTGGACACTCTTTGCTATCTGATTCGTTTTAGATGGCTCAATATTCTGGCCAAATACATTGTAAGAAAAGTTTAAAAGGAAAAGCATAAAAGATACCCTCCCTGCATAGCGGAATCTGTTTAAATAATACATTGCGGTTATTTAAATAATTAAAAAATAAGAATACGTCAGTGAAAGTGCAGGGTCCTAATAAGTAATGCGGGTGAAAGGGAAGGCAATTTTAGAAATAAATTCTAACACTAAATAGCATTTTATCTGAGCGCTCAGTTTTTGGCCAATAAATACAAATAAACCACTAAAAAAATACAACTAACTGAGAATCAAGAGATTTGAAATAGTTGATAAAATCAAATATGGATTAAATTTTCATTTTCGTGTATTAGACAAAATATAAATAATGTATTATTGCGAAAACACACCTTTAATTTGTAAAATACTGTAATTAAAATAATAAAAATATTTAATTTTCGATCACATCGAGAACCATATTGTGGCCAAATGATCGAAAATCCACTTTTGAAAGTCCACTTATTCCTTGCATTTCCATATAGACGCCATAAAGAACATCCATGGCCGCCATAGTTGCTTTGTTGTGAGTAATGATAATAAACTGTGATGTTTTACTAAATTTTTGGATCAGGCGGTTCATCTTTTCGACATTGGCATCATCGAGGGGTGCATCGATCTCGTCAAAAATACAGAATGGAGCAGGTTTAATAAGATACAGGGCAAACAGGAATGCAATTGCAGTTAATGTTTTTTCACCACCTGACAATTGACTGAGGCTTTGTGGTCTCTTCCCTTTGGGCTTTGCAATTATGGTGATATCTGAATCAAGTGGATTATTGACGTCATCTATGAGCAAATCACAATCATCATCTTCGGTAAATAACTCTCGGAAGACCTCTTTGAAGCTAAGGCGTACCTGTTCGAAAGTACTCATATATTTCTCGGTTGAGGTCAGTTGGATCTCTTCTATTGTGGCTAGAAGTGCTGCTTTGGATTCAAGTATGTCTTCTCTCTGTGTGGTGATCTCATCATACCTAATTTTGATCTCATCATAAGCCTGGAGTGCCAAAGGATTTACTTCTCCAAACTGAAGTATGGAATTTTTCAGTTTACTCTGATCTGCTTTAAGTACTTCAGCATCCAAAGGCTCCTTTTCTCCGGACTCCTCAGACAGGCCAACCTCTTCAGGTAAATTTCCAAACTCTAGAGTAAAGTTTTCGTCAATACGTTGTATCTCGAACACCATTCCTTGATGCTTTGCTTTAATCTCATTTGCCAGAATATTTTGTTCATTCCTGTTTCGATTGAGTTGTCTAAGTTCTTCCTCTTTCTTAGTAATCGAATTACGTTGCTCGAAGTATAAATGTTCCGCTGAACTGAATTGATCTTGCATTGCTTTCAGACCTTGATTCGTGCCGATAATCGATTCTTCTGCTTCTTGTATCTGAGTGGTCAATGCACTAATTTCGTGAATTGCATTTTGCATCACCTGCTCATTAGTATTGCTAGTCTGCTTGGCTTGATGAACTTGACTCTCAATATATTGTATGTCTTTTCTAATTACTGCGATCTCATGTTCCAGTCTAAGTATCTCTAAATTTTGATCGTGAAGTTTAGTATCAGTTTCTTTCAAGCCTTGATTGGCTTCAAACTGTAACCCACGGTGGGCGCTTAATACCTTTTCTACCTCTGCAACCTGGGCTGTAGCTTCGGATAGCCTTGTCTGGTTGGTGCCTACATTAGACTGAAGTGCTGATAATTGCTGAAGGATATCAGCAGCATCAGATTGTGTTATATCAAGCTGTGACTGATAATTATCTTTCTTCAATTGGGTTTCATAATAGTTTCTTTCTGCTTGCTTCAGTTCTGCTTCCAGTTGGGTCGTAGAGCTAGTAACAATAACCTGCTTTATCTCTTCTATCTGCTGTTGCAATTTGACGATATCAAGATCCAGTTTGCGTTCATTCTCCTTGTGACCTTTGATTTCCTGCTCTAATTTTTCGAGCTTTTTCTGCCTACCGATTAGTTGGCCTTCGATCAATCCTTTGGCGCCGCCTGAGACATACCCTTTATAGCTGTAAGCTGTGCCATCTTTAGCAAGGCAAACCATATCCGGATGCTCTCTGATGAGATTGATTACCCTTTTATCTATTGATGCTACCAGATATACATTGTGAAACAAATGCGAAATCAGAGGAACATAAATGTCATCACATTCTATGACTTCCATGAGCGGTGTGGCGCCCTCGACTGTTCTTGTTCTCAAAACTTCTCCATATCCTTCCAAAACAAAAAATCCGGAACGACCTTTCATAGCACCTTCTAGCAGCTGAATATAGTGTATTGCTTCCTGATAGGTGTTTACGATATATGCTGACAGATTGCTACCCAGGAATTTTTCGATGATGTGTCGGCTGTCATCCGGAGTATTAATGACTTCAGCTAGCACACTATACCTGGCACCCTCCTGAAATTGTGTATTCAGAAACTTTGCTGCTTCCGGGTATCCTTCCAGATTGGTAATCAACGACTTAAGTGTCTTTATCTCATGTATGATTGTATTGAGAGAAAGTGATAATTCGGCTTTTTCTTTTGTTAAGTTACTGAGCGCTTGGGTCTTTTGCTGGAGTAAATCATTTTGATCAAAAAGTGTTTTCTGACGACTTTCCAGTTTTCCAGCTAGATCATCTCTGAGCTTACTTCTTTCAAGAATCTGATCCCTCAGTAAAGCTATATCCCTATTTAAATCATTTATTTTTGACTGACCACGGTCACTGTTAGTCATTAATGCTGCTATGCGACCTTGGTCTTGGGCTGTCGATTTTTCTAAGTTTAGTATATCAGTGCGCCCCTGATCGTAAGCTGCTATGTGTGGTGCTAGTTCGGCATCTATGGCAGAGATGCGCGCCATATGTTCTTTCCTCAGTCGTTCTAGTGAATCCTTCTCCACAGTGAGTACCTGAAGGTGCTGCTCTAAGGGTGGTATATTATCTTGCAGCTGAGCTATGGCAATAGTAAAACGATCAATATCTTCTTTTGCTTTGGTGATTTCAGCAGTGGCAGATTCTGATTGCGTATTGACAAAGGACATGCGTTGAGAAGCCATATCACGCTTAGTCTCTAATGATTTTTGCTTCTCAACTATTTTATTCAACTCTTTCTGTAAGTCTGAGACTTTGGTCTCTTCAAATAGTTGGTGGTTTTTAGCTATTTCTAGTTGCGCCTCGTGCTCACTGATAGTATGTTCCATTTGGTCATACTGACGAATTGCTTGCTGGAGCTGCATGTTCAGGCTATCAGATCTTTCTGTTGTGGATGCTCTCTGTAGCCAATATAGTTGTGTAGATATACCTTTATATTCGCTCTTTAGTTTATTAAAACGTTCTGCACGTCGTGCTTGCTTTTGAAAGATTTTCATATTGGATTCTACCTCAGTGAGCAGGTTTTGCACCTGTTCCAGGTCATCCAGGGTAGAATTTAGCTTATTGAGGGTTTCTCTCTTGCGATGTTTGAATTTGGTGATACCCGCTGCCTGCTCTATCATAGTACGACGGTGGTTATCTTTATTATTCAGCAAGTCTTCTACCATGCCAAAGCCAATGATAGCGTATGTGTTTGACCCGATACCTGTATCTGTAAGAAGTGACGTGATGTCCTTAAGTCGGCATACTGTGTTATTCAGTTTATAGACACTGTCACCATCCCTGTAGAGTTCACGAGTGATGGCTACTTCAGAGTATTCAACCGGTAAAATATTAGCCGAATTTTCAAATACCAGTGTGACTTGTGCGTATGGTGATCCTTTCTTTGACTTTGAACCATTAAAGATGACGTTTGAATTTTTCTCAAGTCGCAGTTCACTGCTTTTTTGCTCACCTAGAACCCAGCGGATGGCATCCACTATGTTTGATTTGCCGGAACCATTGGGCCCTACAATGCCCGTCACCTGTTCGTTGAACTGGATGACTGTTTCATTGGCGAAACTTTTAAAGCCTTTTATTTCAAGTTTGGAAAACCGCATTAGGGTGCGAAATTATTGAAATTCTGCTATCGGCAAAACTATTTAAATTTCTAAATATCATATATAAGTAATAGAAATGTATTATTACTTCGCACTGATCTTTTTCGAAGTTGATTTGCCCGTAGGAATTAATATATCAAACCACATTTTTACTCTTGCCAGAAGTTCTCTGAAAATATTCTTTAACAGGTAGCCGCTAAAGGGCTCTTCGGCCGCGTAGCCATATACCTCCATGCCCAGGCTACGGCCAATGGTCAATGCTCGCTGCAAGTGAAATTCTTGTGAAATCACGATGAGTCGATTTTGATTGAACTCATATTTTGCATTTCTCATAGAATTCCAGGTTCGATATGCGGAATTATCTCTCAATATGGCAGAATCCGGTATGCCCATTTCGAGAAGGTCATGTTCCATCCAATCTACTTCTTGATGACTGAGTTTACGGTTATCACCAGAGGCAATAATCTTTTGAATCTTACCCTCATGAAAGAGTTCTGCAGTAGCGCGAATTCTGTTGTCAAAATAAATATTGACCCTGCCACCACTCCTTACTTTAGATGTTCCCAGTAGGAGGGCTGTGTCACAGGCTGGCAGTTTGTCTATTCGGGTATAAATGAGTGAGGCGGTGTAAAAAGCGATGAACACATAATTGGTCATCAGCGCTATGAGAAATAACAACAACACAATTAAAATTCTATAGCTGGATATACCCATGGACTATTTAAGTATTGATATAAGCATTACTGCTTAACTTCCTGATTAAAATTGGATTGTAATTTTAGAGTGCTAATGATATCTGCCTGAGCTTGTATTGTTTGGAGATAAGCTTTAAGGTCCTCATTATGTTGATTCTGAAAATGGGGTGAAGCAGAATGACGGAACTTTGAAATTTTGGATTTAACAAACCAGATTTCTCTTATTTCATTTCCATTCACCCTATACATATTGAAAGCCTCATTGTCGCTATGCAATTCGAGATGTTTATGACGTCGCAGTTTATTGATGACTCGCTTTACTACCACATCATTATGTGTTACTATTACGTATACATGGTGGTCTCTGATAGCAGATTCCCAAAGAGTAGGTTCTAAGTAGCTACAGATGAGGATTTCCTGTTCTTCGATAGTGGGATGCATGCTGTCTCCCTTTACATCGAAGCTGCGATAGGTGCCTGTCTGGTAAGTGATATCGGGCAGCGTATAAGAGGGTAAATCGCGGATCATCTCGAGATTGTTAAAGCCATCAGCATATCCTGCCTGGGCAGGCATGGGAACATGAACAATACGTTCATTCTGATCCCGATCAGTGACGATAGTGATGGTTTTAAAATTATACAATTCCTCGGCCTCGATGAACACACTGCCTTCCCCCATGAAGATAAACAGTGGATTAATATTGTATTTCTCAATGGCGTTGCGCAAAACATCGATGGTGACATCACGCTGACCATGTATCACTTGCGAAATACTCTGAGGTAAATAATTTATTGATTGACAGAATTGGCGAATACTCTTTACTTTATTCTCTTTAATGAGTTGGTTTACCGCCAGAATAAAGCGCTCCGAAATAATACTTGACATTTTTTTGTAATGTATTAGTTATTAAGGGCAAACATAAAAAGATATTACTAATATTTTACATATTTTAATCAAATTGTTGAAAGATTGTGGATTATATGATTACAATTGTTAGTAAGTCAATCGGTATTGTTCCGATTAACTCATCATTCTGGTAAAATAGAAAAGTAATTATTGCTGGTTCAGACAACGCTTATATATCTGTATGTAATTTTGTGCTGATTTCTCCCAAGAGAAATCGATTTGCATGTCGTGTTTTTGCAGACGTGAGAATTCAGGCCTGTTATAATACACTGTAAGTGCCCTAGATATCGCATTTAGACAGTCCTCTACCGAAAATTGAGAAAAACGAAAGCCTCTTCCCTCCCAATCTCCATGATCCCATACAGTGTCTGTGAGACCGCCTACGGACCTGACTATAGGTATAGTTCCATATCTCATGGCATACATTTGATTTAGTCCACAAGGCTCTACACGGCTGGGCATTATGATAAAGTCACTGCCGGCGTAGACTTCATGAGCCAGATCTTCGTTGTACTCCAATGAACAATCAAAGCGATTTTGAAACTGCCATTTTAATTGTCGAAAACTGTTTTCCAGCTCTTTTTCGCCAGTACCCAAGACTATAAAGTTCACATTATATCCATGATAGACAGTTCGCCTGATCACTTCCGGCAATAGATCGGCACCCTTTTCATTCACCAGGCGGCCTATAAAAGAAATGATGGGCAGCTTAGGATCTATCGCAAACCGCTCGGTCAATCGTGCTTTATTTTGCTTTTTAAAGGTGACTATATCGCCATCCTTCAGTCGGAAGGAAATCCGTGGGTCTGTGGCAGGATCCCAGGTATCGGTATCTATTCCATTCAGAATGCCGGTACATTTAGACCACTCAGCGAGTATGAGTCTCTCCAGGCCATTAGATCGCTGCGTTAATTCTTCAAGATAAGAATGGGATACGGTAGTTACTTGCCAGGCACATTTGATGCCGGTAGCCAGGCAATTTATATTATTATTCCAGTCCAGTACTTTTGCTCCCTCGGCATAGAAGTATGGCAAATACTCCTTATAGCTCCAGGGATACGCACCTTGGTATACGCCATTGTGAATGGTTAGCACGGTTGCTTTGTTGCTCAGTTCTTTATATTCGGGGCAATAATTGATAAAAAATGGAATTAGTGCTGTATGATGGTCATGACAGTGTAAGATATCCGGCGCGTCTCCCCAGGATTTTAACCAAATCAAGACGGCTTGCTGAAAAGCTACCGCCCGCTGAAATTCATCCCGATATCCATAACCGGTATTTTCGTCAATATATATTCCACCACGATCATATAGTGCCGGAATACGCACTACAAAAAGCGTGAATCCTAGTTTATCGGTGGTCTCCTGCTCTACGATGAATGGAATCTTTTGGAGTCCTATTCTGACTGAACCCTGAAATAATAGCTTATATTCTTGTTCCCAAATCCATTTTCGGCCATACTTTGGGATTACCACTGCTGTATTGATACCTATCTTATTGAGGTATTTGGGCAGTGCACCCACCACATCTCCAAGTCCACCCGCCTTTGCAGCCGGGAAGCATTCTGCTGCTATATGTAATACTTTCATCGACGTAATTTGCCTCAAAATAAGAAAATCAAAAATTCTTAGTTCCTTTTTCTGCAGACTCGATGGTAAATAAAGTATTACTCATTTTTTATATATCTTTGAATGGTCTACGATCCGGTTCATTGTGAAGAATAATAAAAAAGAAGAACAGTTTGCACATTCTCAGGAAGAGAAGGTGATCGAACGTACGCTCAGGCCTGGGTATTTTGATGATTTTAAAGGTCAGAAGAAGATCGTTGAAAATCTTTCCATATTCATTCAGGCTGCAAAACTCAGAGGCGAAGCTTTGGATCATGTACTGCTTCACGGACCTCCCGGACTGGGAAAAACCACACTGAGTAATATTATAGCAAATGAACTCGGCGCTCAGCTCAAAATGACCTCCGGACCTGTGCTGGATAAGCCGGGTGATCTCGCAGGCTTATTGACTAATCTGGAATCCGGTGATGTGTTGTTTATTGACGAGATACATCGTCTCAATACTGTGGTAGAGGAGTACCTATACTCCGCTATGGAAGATTATAGAATAGACATACTCATTGACTCCGGTCCCAATGCACGTAGTGTACAGTTGGCTTTAAATCCATTTACTCTGGTAGGTGCAACTACACGTCAAGGATTGCTAAGTGCTCCTATGCGCGCGAGATTTGGAATTACTTTTTTGCTTGATTATTATGATGTACCTACTCTGGAGGGAATAATTCTTAGAGCGACTAAAATATTACAAGTGCCGGCTGAACCTGCAGGCATTCATGAGATAGCACGCCGCAGCAGAGGAACACCGAGAATAGCTCACGCATTATTGCGGCGTATGCGTGATTTTGCGCAGATAAAAGGGAAAGGCACCATCACTCTTGAAATTGCAAAGATGGGACTAGATGCTCTAAACGTGGATGAACTGGGTCTTGATGAGATGGACAATCGAATCCTTCGCAGCATAATAGAGAAATTTAATGGTGGACCTGTAGGTATCAATACCATTAGTACCTCAGTAGGAGAGGAGAGTGGGACAATAGAAGAAGTGTACGAGCCCTTCCTGATCATGGAAGGATTTCTTCAGCGAACACCTAGAGGCCGGATTGTCACAGACAAAGCATATCGACATCTTGGTATTAATAAGCCGGCAATACAGCAGCAGTCGCTCGACTTTTAATGGATTAGAACCTTAGGCAAAGCCCTAAACCATTTCTGCCGGACTGTAAATCGAGAGTACCAATATCCCTCATGGCTGAGCGGGTTCGATTCATCTTAATAGAGCTTACTATTGTCAGTACTGTCCCTGAAGTTAGCGCTGCACTGCCCAATAGGGCAGTACCACTGCCCGCAATAGCCAGGATAGGATCAGGACTGTCGGTGAATTTATATTCACCTTCTTTATCCTTCTTTACAAAGCTATATGCCAGGATACCTATTCCTGCTCCAGTAACTACAGCACCACCTATCATCAGTCCTATCCCTGTATTACGCAGTTTACGATATCTATTGATATTCATTGCACCTTCTTCGGGCGTCATCATCGGTCCTTGATGTGCCTGCATATTCATCTTATGCTGGCACTCTCGACAGGTACACTGGTCTCCACCTCTTCTGTCACCTCGATGCTCGTAGCGGGGTGGGGCAGCTCTATTATTAATAGATGGATTAGTATAGGATTCTTTTTCTTTCGGAGTCTGCTCTACCTGAGCCTGACCCATAAATGGAAGCCAAAAAATAAAACTCAAAAATACCATTGACTTTACCTGGAGCAAAGAATTCATCCTGTATTTCATATTAATCCCTTTATTTTTAAAAATATAATTTAGCGAATTAGGCTTTTGCCTTCGGAGCATTAAAGTTAATCGGCGGAATTGGTGGCATTTCCAAATCTTGGATTGCCCCAAAGTTATTTTCAAATTTCGTGATATTATCACGAAGTGCATTTAGCAATCTCTTAGCGTGTTGAGGTGTCATGATGATGCGAGATTGTACTTTTGCCTTGGGAACATTGGGCATGACACGAATAAAGTCTACCACAAACTCGCTGTGTGAATGGGTGATAATAGCCAGATTGGCATATGTACCTTCAGCGACTTCTTCGCTTAATTCGATATTCAGTTGATTTTCCGGTTGTTGTTGTTCTGACATTTTTAAATTTTATTATTATTAATCTATTTAAACAAAGATGTAGTTAAATGTTGAAGTAAAATGCACATTCAATAATTTTATAACTCAATAATGGGTTATAAAATTTTATGGACCGACATATGATCAAAGTTATGAGATTATTTTTTGTACTTTTTCTGAGTTTTTCAATAGCCGGCGTCGACCTATATAGTAGCTCTATAAGCAGTAGCAATGAGAAACCACTTTACACTATTTACATTTTTGTATCCGAATCTTGTCCCATTTGTCAGCAGATCACGCTCAATTGGAAAGAATTAATGGCCCGATATAGTTCTGACAGTGTGCAATTTGTTATGATATTTCCCAATAATCGAGAGTCCACAAAAGAATCAATTGAGAATTTTAAAGAAAAATATAACTTGCATTGTGAGTCGGTAGTTGATAAAGGCCAGAAATGGACTCGAAAATTCAAAGCATCTATTACTCCCGAGGTGATACTGTGGGATAATCAGAGAAATTCTATTTTGTATAGAGGAAAATTGGACAATCAATATGAAACTCTTGGAAAGAAAAGGTCAGTAGTTACAGAAAAATATGTAGCTGATGCCCTGGAGAATGTATTATATGGCACAAAGAGTATACCCGCCAATACGGAACCTATTGGCTGTTTTATAATAAAATAAAAGAAAAATCATGCGAATTCTATTATTATCTATTCTTTGCTTTGGCATCTTTTATAAAGCCGAGGCACAACAAGTTACTTTTGCAGAGCATATTGCTCCGATCATATATAATAAATGTGGTTCTTGTCATAGACCGGGCGAAATCGCGCCTTTTTCGTTGACCAACTACGCAGAAGTCAAGGATCGGGGAAATTTTATTAAGTATGTCACCGGAATCAAATATATGCCTCCTTTCAAGCCTGAAAGAGGAATCCGTGACTATCAAAAGCAAAATTTCTTGTCAGATGAAGAAATTAATCTGATATCCACCTGGGTAGATCAGGGAATGGAAAGAGGTGATCCCAATATTGAACCGCAATTCCCCGTATTTCCTACGGGTTCGCAGATCGGTACTCCGGATATGGTAGTCTCATTTGCCCAATCCTATTTACACAAAGGTACAGGTACCGATGAGTATCGTTACTTTGTTATTCCAACTCACCTGACTGAAACCAAATATCTGACTGCACTGGAGGTTAGACCGGGGAACAAGAAGGTCGTACATCACACTCTGATATGGGCAGATTCTACTTCAGCCTCGCGAGATGCGGATGCGGCTACACCGGAATATGGATTTTCAGGTTCTAGCAGCTCAATATCGGGTCAACTGAACAATCAACTACCGGGATATGTACCCGGTCAGAAACCCATAGTTTATACTGATGGATTAGCAATGAGAATCCCTAAAAATTCTGATTTACTATTGCAAATGCACTATGCGCCCTCCGCTACAGATGAATGGGATAGTACTTCTATCAATTTATTCTTTAGTAAAGACATTCCTACGCGCTTCGTACAGTCGTATGTCATGTTGCCTATCCCCGGTGTTTTACAAGGCGATGTATTTGTGATACCACCAAATACGGTCAAAGAATTTCATGGACTCATCACACTCCCATATGATGTCACTTTCCTGGGCGTCTCACCCCATATGCACTTATTGGGCAGAAAGTGGGAGATCTATGCGGTACTACCGAACCAAACCCGCATTGATGTGATGAAAATAAATGATTGGGACTTCAACTGGCAGGGTGCGTACAACTTTGTAAAGCCCGTAGTACTTCCGAAAGGGTCACAGATACACGCTTTTGCTACGTATGATAACACCACAAATAATCCTTATAATCCAAATAACCCGCCTAAAACTGTATCTTGGGGTGAGAAAACTTCGGATGAGATGTATTATCTGCCTCTGATTTTTATGACGTATCAACCGGGTGATGAGAATTTGGTATTCGGTGATATACTGGATAATAAAAAGGTGGTTCTTGATTTTATGAAGGACAAGATCTTCCCAATATATCCCGATCCTTCTAAAAACAAAATTACAGTTCCTTTTACACTTAGCAGAGCTCAGCCCATTACTGTGGATATCATTGATCTTAATGGCAAAGTGTTTATTTCTAAATACAGCAATCAGTATGCAGACAATGGAATGTATCAAATGGAGATTGATATACATACATTGCCGGCGGGAAGTTATTTCGCAAGGGTAAAGACCTCTGATAACCAGTTGACTCAAAAATTCATTAAATTATAATCTTATATATGAAAGTTAGTTTATTAGTAGTACTCTTTATGGGTTTAGGAGTCTGCATTGGTTATAGTCAGATATCTATATCGGACACCTCTTTCCCTATAATCGGAGATTCTATCTATGTATCCTCCACTTCATCTTTTGATTCTACTAGTGGGATTCAGACCGGATTGAATCAGACCTGGGATTTCCAACAGATTAGTCAGAATAGCAGCATAGGATATTATTATAGAGATCCTGCTACCGGAAACAATCACGCAGCATTTTCCTCTGCTAATCTGATGATGACTACTTCCCAAAATCCAATGAGTGAAAATTATCTATTTAGCAATCCGACTTCGCTACAATTCCTAGGTATGGCAGGAAATTTTGGTCCTTTCCCCGTCAACTTGAAGTATAATCCATCGGTTCCTGAAGTCTTTGTCCCTACTGGGCTTGGTGATAAGCATATTACTGCTTCACAAGCTAGGAATAGCTTCCCTTCCTCTATATTGCCGGATTCAATTCTAAATCAATTACCTATAAAACCGGATTCATTCAGGATCACTATTGCATGGGCTGATACGCTTTCTATGTCAGGTAGTGGCATCTTGAAATTACCGGAGGAAAGCTATCCGGTAGTTCAGTTTAATCATGGTTTTCGTACGACTACAACCTTAGAAATGTATATCCCATTTCTTGGCTGGCAAGACATAACTAGTCTATTTCCGGGGTCGGAGAATCTAAATACCGCTGGCCATGAATTTATCTATTGGTCTCCCGAGGTAAGAGGATTTGTAGCGAAAGTGGGTAAACAAAGACCTAATGCAAGATACAGACTAGAATATAGGACCAACTGGAAACTAAATAATAAGTTAAAGACTGCATCTATTGAGACTGTTGCACAGATCTCACCTGTTCCGGCTGACAAGATTCTAAATATATCCTTTTCCGACCAAATGATTACTTATAATGTACAAATCTTGGATATTCAGGGAAAGGTTATGTGGAAGGGTAATATTTCTGGAGATCAAATCATTGAAGTGGGCAGTTGGGTTAAAGGATTTTATCTGATCCAAGCAGAAAATCTCGACGGAGTAAGGTTCACCGGACGAGTCCTGAAACTGTAATAATCCCTTGACCAGAAAGATAATTACCCGCACCATATGGGTACTTTCATTGGTCAGTTTATGTACTGACATGGCGAGCGAAATGCTCTATCCGGTCATGCCTGCCTATCTGCGATCTATTGGTTTTTCAATTGTTGCAATAGGTCTCTTAGAGGGATTGGCAGAGGCGGTTGCCGGCTTGAGCAAGGGATATTTCGGTAAATTATCAGATCATAAAGGCAGGCGGGTGCCATTTGTACAATTGGGATATAGTCTTAGTGCACTTTCAAAGCCTCTTATGGCTCTCTTAATCCAGCCGTTATGGATATTCTTTGCCCGCACTATAGATAGATTAGGTAAAGGCATTCGCACAGGTGCCAGAGATGCTCTGTTGTCATCTGAGACTACTCCTGAGCACAAAGGGCGAGTGTTTGGATTTCACCGCAGTTGGGATACCATAGGAGCTGTATTAGGACCGGCTGCAGCTTTAATCTATTTATACTTCAGACCAGGGGAATATAGAACACTATTTTTGGTAGCTTTTTTGCCCGGTGTGTTGGCTATTTTGCTAACTTTTAAATTAAAGGAATCAAAAGTTTCTCAGGAGGTGAGGACTGGAGGTGTCTCATTCTTTTCTTTTATGAGCTATTGGAAGATCAGTCCACTGAAGTATAGACAGATTACTATTGGGTTCTTACTATTTGCCCTGATCAATAGCTCAGATATTTTCCTGCTTTTACGCATGAAGGATGTTGGACTCAATGATACTCAGACGATCGGAGTTTATATTTTTTATAATCTGGTCTATGCATTACTGTCTTATCCAGTGGGAATACTCGCTGATAAAATCGGTTTCAGGAAGATGTTTGTGTTTGGGTTGAGCTTATTTGTACTGGTGTATATAGGGTTTGGTGTTTTCCCCGGGTTTTATTCTTTTGCACTGTTCTTTTTTCTATATGGATTATATGCTGCCGCGACAGAAGGTGTCTCCAAGGCTTGGATCAGCAATGTTGTGAAGAGAGAAGATACTGCTACCGCCATTGGCGCTTATACTGCTTTTCAGAGTATTTGTCTTCTATTGGCCAGCACCTTAGCTGGGCTTATTTGGACCTATTTTGGGGCAGCTACACTATTTATATGGTCTGGAGCATTGGCGGCAGTGATTGTGGTCTATTTTCTGAGGTTAATGCCAAGTCCTAGACCAAATTTGGGCTAGACTTTTTCATGTTAGATATTTAAGGGCATTAAATTGTATTGTTTTACTTTTGTATCATGGGTGATTTTTTTGATTGGGATTGGCACGAGTTCTTTGCTGTTTTTGTAACTTTATTTGCAGTAATTGACATACTTGGCTCGATACCTGTGTTGATTTCACTGAAAGAAAAAATGGGTCATATTCGCTCAGTTTCGGTGACTTTGATCTCCGGATCACTGATGACTTTATTTTTCTTTTTGGGTAGGCCTTTGCTCAATTTATTTGGCATAAGTGACTATTCTTTTGCAGTAGGAGGGAGTATAGTTATGTTTCTCATCGGTATTGAAATGATTCTAGGATGGGAAATATTCAAGCCGGATACCAATCCAAAGACGGGGACACTGGTACCTATTGCCTTTCCTCTCATAGCAGGTACAGGCACCCTCACTACCATAATGTCACTGAAAGCTACTTTTGAATTAAAGAGTAAGAATGAACTAGTCATACTCGTAGGCATTTTGTGCAACTTGATAGTAATTTTCATTGTCTTGAAATCGTTAAAAGTGATTCATCGCGCACTGGGCCCTTCAGGGCTAGTTGCAGTGAGAAAATTTTTCGGTGTTATTTTATTGGCCATATCTGTGCAAATTTTTGCGAGGAACATTATGAAAGTTGGCTTTTAATTAAACCCATTGGATTTTGTTACTTTTGCCTTTCATGCTCATATTTCCACATAAGAATGTCTATAGTAGTTAATGGTCTAACCAAAGTATATGATGACCAGAAAGCGATTGATCAGCTCTCTTTCAATGTTCAGAAAGGTGATATACTTGGTTTTCTAGGTCCAAATGGAGCAGGGAAAACCACCACCATGAAGATATTGACCTGTTTTATACCTCAGACTTCCGGTCACGCCGAGATTTGTGGCATAGATACCTTATATGATTCTATTGAGGTAAGGAAGAAAATCGGGTATTTGCCGGAGAATAATCCGCTTTACAAGGATATGTATATACGGGAGTACCTTGACTATGTGGCTCACTTATATAACCTAAAGGATGCCTCAAAGCGCATTGATAAGATGATAGAAATCACGGGGCTGGGAGATGAGCGCAAGAAGAAGATCAGCCAGATTTCGAAAGGGTATAAGCAGCGTGTAGGTTTAGCTCAGGCAATGATTCATGATCCGGAAGTATTGATCATGGATGAACCCACTTCAGGACTCGATCCCAACCAGCTCGTTGAGATCCGTCAGGTAATCCGTGAGATTGGCAAGGAGAAATCAGTCATACTGTCTTCTCACATCATGCAAGAAGTGGAGGCACTCTGCAACCGCGTCATTATCATAAATAAAGGACTAAAAATATTTGATGACGATATAACTTCATTGAATCAAATAAATCAGGGCAAACAAATAGTGAGTGTCCAGTTTTCAATCCCACCCTCAAACCCGGCAAAGATCTTTGGCACTATTCCCGACCTCATCGAGGTGCAGCAGAATGACAGAAATGATACTCGAACGGTTCAATTTCACTCTGCTTTAAATCACGATTTGCGCGAACAAATCTTTGATACATCAGTCAGAAATGGACTGAAAATCATTGGTATGTCAGTGAACTTGGCTTCTATGGAGGAGGTCTTCCACCAACTTACTCAGACAAACAAATAAGCAGTATGTGGACAATTACTAAAAAAGAGATTATCTCATTCTTTACTAATTTAGGAGGGTTCATTGTATTGGGATTGTTTTTGCTCGTATTGGGACTAGTCTTGTTTTTCTTTCCGGATTTTAGTATTCTATCTTCAAATTATGCTTCGCTGGAGAGTATGTTTTTTATTGCTCCAGCCATATTTACGTTCTTGATTCCCGCGATCACTATGCGATCATTTGCTGAAGAGAATCAAACCGGCACAATTGAGTTGCTTACAACGAAACCCATTACGGACCTGAATATAATATTGGGTAAATTCCTGGCAGGTTTCTTTATAGTGTGCATTGCCCTATTACCTACGCTGATTTATTTCTTCACGGTGTATCAATTAGGTTCACCGAAAGGGAATCTGGATATAGGTGGAACTATGGGTTCTTACATAGGTTTGCTTTTCCTCTCAGCTGCTTATGTTTCTATAGGACTCTTTGCCAGTACGCTTACCAACAATCAGGTGGTGGCATTTATGATCGGCGCCTTTATTTGTTTTGGGATACATTGGTTTTTTTATTTTGTGAGCAAATTGCCGGTATTTACCGGCACGGTAGACTATACCATTCAAAAGTTTGGTGCAGACTTCCATTATGAGCGTATGAGTAAAGGATTGATAGATTCCAGAGACGTCATATATTTTTTGACAGTGATTATCTTTTTCTTAATCCTGTCACAATTTTCACTGCAAAGACATAAAAAATAAAGGCATATATGGTAGCTAACCCGAATAAGCCAGAGCAAAATAAGCAACTCTGGGGCAAGCAGAGTTTAACCCAGGTATTTCTAATGGCGGCGGTCTTATTTGTAGTCAATGTAATTGCCCAGTTTGCGCATACCAAGGTAGATCTAACTGAAGAGAGAAGATATACACTTACTCCAGAGACTGTCAATATGCTGCATGAGATGAAAGACAATGTGTACATAGAAGTCTTTCTGGAAGGTAAATTTCCGGCAGGTTTTAAAAGGCTGCAGGAAGCTATCAAGGACAAACTGGATCAGTTCAGAAATGAAACACCTTATATACAATACAATTTCCGTGACCCACTGGATGTCAGCTCTGTCGAGGAGAAAAATGAGCGTATAAAGACGCTAGCTTCACAAGGTATCAAGCCGGTCAATCTGAAAGTATTTGAAAATGATCAACAGTCAGAGAAATTAATTTATCCTGTAGCCGTCGTAAAGTTTGGCTCACATACTATCCCGGTAAATTTATTAGAAAATAGCATTGCCGGATTTAGTGATGAGGAATTGCTCAATCAGTCTATCAATTTATTAGAATATAAGCTGGCGGATGCAATCAATAAAATATTTAGGGTCATTAAACCAGGTATCTTACTGACTGCGGGACACGGAGAATCTAAGCCTATCGAAACTCAGGATTTTATTAACACTATGGCTCCATTTTATGATATTAAAAGGATTCATCTGGATAGTATCTACAAAATCCCAGACCAAGTAGGACTGGTCATTATGCCAAATCCTCAGACTCCTTATAGTGAAAAAGCAAAATTTGTATTGGATCAATTCGTCATGCGTGGAGGACGGATTATTTTCCTTGTAAATAAGGTGAAGATAGACCTGGATAGCCTGCGTCGTCAGTCAGCAGATTATGTACCGCTTGAGAATAATGTGAATTTGGATGACCTGTTTTTTAAATATGGTTTCCGTATCCAGCCCAACCTTATTCTGGATATGGAATGTAGTACCATACCGCTCGCAGTGGGCAAGATGGGTACAGGTGCTCAGCTAGAAAATTTTCCTTGGTATTATGCACCGTTGATGTCCTCCCAGAGTGAACATCCCATCGTAAAAAATATAGACCGTGTCAATCTGAGTTTCCCCAATTCAATTGATACCATCAAAACCAAAGTACCTCTTAAAAAGACGATTTTACTTGCCTCGTCAAAATATAGTCGTGTGCAGTTCATCCCTGCCAGGATAAACTTTGAAATCCTGCGCTATCCGCCTGATCCTGCGAAATTTAATAAACCCTTCCAGCCGGCTGCTGTCCTGGTTGAAGGCTCCTTCCCCTCACTGTATGAAAATAGAGTAGGAGCGGAGATGCAGCAGACGCTAAAAGATATAAAGACTGAGTTTATCTCCAATGGCAAACCGACAAAAATAATGGTCGTGACCTTTGGTAAACTACTGGAGAATAAATTCAATCCAAATGGTGAAGATTATCTACCCATTGGCTATAATTCTTTTGATAAGCAGATGTATGGAAATAAAGACTTTCTACTAAATTCGATTGAATATATGTTTGATGAAAAGGGTATTTTAAAAGCTCGGTCAAAAGAAGTCAAATTGAGGCTACTGGATAAAGTGGCAATAGATAAGAATAAAACTAGCTGGCAGTTGCTTAATGTGGTATTCCCTTTATTAGCAATTGGTTTATTTGCGGGCGCTTTTGCCTGGTGGAAACGTTGGAAATACGCTCGTTAAGCAGCTTAGGACATAATAAAATAGAATGAATAAAAAAACTGTAATACTTCTTGCGTTACTACTCATACTAGGTATAGTCGGTTTCAAAATGTATCAGCAAAATGCTCAAATGAGTACCGGTGCTTCCAATAGCCGACAATTCAAGGTAGAGGATATCAGCAGTGTGGACAGAATCTTCGTAGCTGATAAAAATGCTTCAATAATTGACTTAAATAAGAAAAATGGCAAATGGTATCTTAAAGATGGCATTGAAGCTGATCAATTTTTTGTAGATTATTTACTCAAAACCATAAATAAAATTGAAGTGATTAATCTGGTGCCAAAAGCGGCAATCCCGCGCGTGATGAATGAAATAGGGACACTAGGGTTGAAGGTTGAAATATATGATGGCAAGAAACTGGTTAAGTCATACTATGTGGGCATGGGTAATCCAACCGGTGAGACTACTTATATGGTGTTAAACGGGTTTAATATCCCATACGAAGTGAGTATTCCGGGATTTGATGGTGATCTGAGAAGCAGATATTGGCCTTTGAGCCAGACCGATTTGATCTCCAGAGTGCTTGCAGAATACCCGATCAATTCAATTAGAAAAGTTTCGGTAGATTATCCTCGGAACAAAAGTGAATCGTTTATCCTTACGGTAAAAGGAAGTAAAAGCTATGACTTGGAGCCCTTCTACAGCACTACTACAAAAATAGAAAGCCCTGTGAAGCCTGGTGAAGTAGAAGCTTTTTTGGCCGGTTTTGAAAAGATGTACGGTGCGAAAGCATTTACCAAAAATGAAATGAGTTCAGATACTATGATTTCTGAAATCCCATTTCTCAATCTCCAAATTACTGGTAGTGACGACGTCGTCAGGAAATTAATAATGTACCCGGTTATTAATACTGAGCAAGAAGGTCAGCGTGTCGATCTGGAGCACAGACCCTTCAATTTCTTCGTTACTCTTGATGACCGCTTATTTTTTTATGCACAAGAAGACCAATTAAAGAAAATATTTTTCGGATATTCATTCTTTTTCAAATGATATGGGAGTATATAGAAAGGTCGCAGTGGGTATATTCATTTTCTTATCGGTAGGGATCTTTATCTATGCCGGTAGCCCGCAATGGGGATTCTTTGCTCACCGTCGTATCAACAGGCTAGCTGTCTTTACACTTCCGGAGCAGATGTTTCCTTTGTTTAAGACCAACATTGATTTTCTCACCGAGCACGCAGTAGATCCTGATAAGCGGAGGTATGCTTTTCGATTGGAGGCGCCTCGTCACTTTTTAGACTTAGATCGTTATGAAGGATCTTGTTTGCCACGATCACTTACAGAGGGTTTTAGCAGTTACAGCTTTTTGAGATTCATCCGGGCTAGTGATACCCTGTCCATACATGTGGCGGATTCTTCCTGGTGCAATGAGGATGTACTAGCCACTGTTATTGCGGGAGATAAAGTATTTTATTTTCCTAAGTCGCAAATCAGGAAACTTTACGGATTTCAGGTATTGCCTGCTTATTACAATCAAAACTATGCTCTACTGCCTGACTCATTCAAGTTGTTCAGTATGGCAATGAATTTCACTCCCGAGAAAATAATATTTGAAGATCATTTTTCAGAGCATGGTCTTGTGCCCTATATTGTCAAGCAGCAATATGAAAAATTGGTCAAGGCATTTATTGTAAGGGATGCTGCCTCCATTATTAATATAGCTGCTGACATCGGACATTATATAGCGGATGCTCATGTACCCTTGCACGCCTGTTCCAATTATAATGGCCAGAAAAGTGATCAGTTGGGGATACATGCATTTTGGGAGAGTAGAATTCCCGAATTATTTGCAGACGAAACATATGACTTTTTGGTAGGTCGTAGTCATTATATTCGCGATGTGGATGCCTATATATGGAAAGTAGTTCATGAAAGTGGCCAGCTTTCAGATTCTGTATTGCTACTGGAGAGCAAACTAAAAGCTCAGTATCCGCGAAATAAGCAAATGTGTTTTGAAGAGCGATTGGGGAAACCTGTATGGACTCAATGCGCAGACTATGCCGCTGCCTACCAGCAGATCATGAATGGTATGGTGGAAGCCAGGATGCGACAGGCAATAGTAGGCGTAGGTTCACTGTGGTACTCAGCCTGGGTGGATGCTGGGAAACCCGACCTGGATATGAGCAAAGAAGTCCGGGTTCAATGGATGGTGGATTCTTCTGTAGTAAAAGGTGATGCACTCATGAAATCAGGTTCGAAGGGTTTTGGACGCTCACATGAATAATTAACTTTCCAGCTCAACAATAGTATCAACCAGAATGGCTGCCAGATGGTCATCTACCAAACCGGCATTTAGAACTACTTCCTCTACGGTAGTAACTTCCGGATTGTCTGGACTACAGGTATTCGTCACAATACTAAGTCCCGCGCAGATAAGCCCCAGTTGAA
>Ga0154020_10001922_pt1 | contig 25369 bp, 18 predicted proteins | sample Klosneuvirus_201_FD_109709 | JGI IMG/M metagenome (GOLD analysis project Ga0154020, IMG submission 109709) | Active sludge microbial communities from wastewater, Klosterneuburg, Austria - Klosneuvirus_20160825_MG | ecosystem: Engineered > WWTP > Aerobic digester > Activated sludge | place...
CAGGAACAGCAGATTGAGAGTATTCGCCAGGCGGCGCGTAAACAGGATTACTCATGAGTTGGACACCAGAGTGAAGGACGAGCATCAATGACCAACGTAATGTATGCTATGTCATGATCAATCAAAACCTCTTTGGCGTGCTCAACGTCTACAAGCCCGCAGGCGTCACGTCGCGCGATGTCGTAAATTCAGTGCAGAGACTGATTCGCCCTGTGAAATGCGGGCATGCCGGAACTTTGGACCCAATGGCGACCGGAGTTCTGCTCGTGGGAATCGGTCCAGCCACACGGCTGACAACGATGCTGCAGGAGGGCGAAAAAACGTACGTCGCTGAGTTTACTCTGGGCCAGACAAGCGACACGGACGACAGCACAGGACAAGTTCAACAGGTGCCGTCGCCGTCCGAGTTGCCAGCGGCGGAGATGATCGACGCGCGACTGCAGGCGATGACTGGTACGGTCTCTCAGGTGCCACCCATTTTCTCAGCCGTGCATGTGGACGGGCAGCGTGCCTATGATTTGGCTCGTCGGGGCGAAGACGTGCAGCTCAACGCAAAGCAGGTGGAGATCCATTCCATCCAAATTCTGAGCTACGAATGGCCTCGCCTGGAACTGCAGATCCGTTGCGGCTCCGGAACCTACATTCGTTCGATCGCCCGCGACCTCGGGAACGAACTGGGCTGCGGCGGGCTGATGAGTCGTCTGGAACGAACGCAAGTCGGCAGTTTTGATATGAGCACTGCGATCCCCGCAGCCGGGTTGACGCTGGAAACGATCCAGACGGCGCTGCGTCCGGCGGTGTCGATCGTCCAGCATCTGCCTCAATTTGATTGCTCACCAGACGACGTGGTGAATCTGCTTTGCGGTAGAGTCCTCTCGATCGATCAGTCCCGTCTAAAGGGAAATCAGGCTCTCATCGCAGGCGAGCAAATCGCTTTGACTCAACACAACTTCAGCGAACTGCTCGCGCTGGCCGTCGTCACTTCGGAACTGCGCCTGCAACCTCGAACGGTGTTTATTCGGCGATCGCCCTGATCAACACTGATGATTGAAACACGGAGGCAGGAGCCTCGGAACAAGGACATCAATCCGCACCGCGTGAAGTATAATTCAGCATCACTTACCGGACTCCGTTTCAATCTGGTTGATAACGGATTCTGCACCGAAGTTTTGCCATGCGACTTCTTCCGCCTGCAATCGAATCGCATCAGTCGCCACGACCCCCCAGAGAACAAGAACCCCATTGATCAGGTAGTAGTTGATACGCGGGAACAGCCGTTGCCAGGGCGTGATCTCCGACGACGGAGCGGACACGCGATGTTGCTGATTTGAATCACTGGACATGTTTCAAAACCTTTCAAAGAAATCGTTCCGTGCCGAGCCATGAAACCAGCTTATGCAGGACTTCACTTGGTTACTTCATCTCCAGTTCACATTCTGTGCCAAAACAAAGAATTCGGCTTCAGAAAACGAGAACACCGCGTTTCTACAGTGTTTGCCTCTCTGCGACAACGGCGAACACGGTCGCGGAGCCGCACGATCGGCAATCACTCTGAGAAGTGCCTGACCAGGCAAGTCAAAAAATCAGCACGATCGGCAGCATAGGATGAAAGAGTCCTCTATTCGCTTTGGCGAAGTTCCTCTCCCTGCGCTGCCTTTCCGCAAAGTGCGGAAAAATCCGATTGCAACGATACTGACATTAAAACAGATTTGAATGATGGTCATTCTGGTTCCAGTTGTTTGGGCTGGATGGATCGTCCGTTCTATGTCGTCGATATCCATCGTGGGTTGATTGGCACACTGACTGCGTAGCTGAAGATGGCCTACAGTCTGCTGCGGAAAGGAGTTTCGCAGGCGATCATTCAACGCTGAGGGGTTGATTCAGTCGTGTGAAAGGATGCACATGTTCCCCGTTACACTCCATACACTCAATGAGTGGTTCTCGACCCGCAGTTTCTGCCGGAAGTGGCGATCCACCACTGCGATGCTCATCACGAGCGCGTCCCTGGCATTTGGCGGCATTGTCACCAGCGGACAGGAAGCGATTTCACTTTTCAACAGTGGCTCCGAAACCCCCTTCCTCGCACCGGCCATTCCCAGTCCAACTGACGAACCGAACGCCGCGAGTGTCGATCCCATCGAGGCGCGTTTCCTCCAGATGCAGCAGGAACTGGATCAGCTGAAAGCGTCACTCGACATGAGCGACAGGAAAGCGGACGCGGCAAAAGCGACGGCGGACAAGGCTCTTAAGCCAGCTGCGGTCACCTATCCCACAGCCAAGCTGACCGGCTTCTTTCAGATGGACGCGGGCTGGTTCCGACAGGACGCCGCGAGTACAGCGCAAGTCGGCGACATCCAGGACGATCGAGGCTTCCGCCGCGCCCGACTGGCGGCGGTCGGAAAGGTTGCAGACAACGTCAGCTACATGCTGGAGATGGATTTTGCGTTTGTTGGACGTCCCTCCTTCATGGATGTCTGGATGGACGTGTCGAAAGTCCCTTTGTTCGGCAACGTTCGCGTTGGCCAGTATCGCATGCCGTTTGGGATGGATGAGCTTACGAGCGTCAAAGAGTTGACGTTTCTCGAACGTCCGTTGACACAACCAATGGGACCGTTTCGTCAGATTGGTATCGGCTTTCACGACAACACTGACGATGAGAATATCACGTGGGCCGCAGCCGCCTTCGGGAGCGCGACAGATGCCTTTGCAAACAGTATAGGTGATCGTGGCTACGGTCTGGCGTCTCGAATCACAGGCGTGGTGGCGGAAGACAAATCTGCGGATTTCCTGGTGCATACTGGCTTCGGCTATTCCTACATTGCCACTCCCGACAGCACTGTGCAATATCGGCATACGCCAGAATACGCCGGCCAGTTCACCGGCGTTGTAGGAGATGTGCCTTTCTTTACAGACACGGGCGTGCTACCAGCGGAAAACTCAAGTCTGTTCAATGGAGAACTGGCGTCAACATGGGGTTCATGGCACGCACAGTCCGAACTGCGGTACAACATCGTTAATCTCACCAGTGGCAGTGTAGCCGCGTTCCCGTCTTTCTATGCACAAGGCGGCTACATCCTGACCGGAGAACACCGACCGTACAACAAGGCCGGTGCGGTCCTTGGGCGCGTCAAACCCAGGTGTCCCGTTGGAGTTCACGGTGGTGGTATCGGAGCATGGGAACTGGCCTGCCGCTACTCTCTTGTTGATCTGAACGACGGAGCGATCAAGGGAGGTTCACTGCACGATATGACCTACGGTCTGAACTGGTACCTGAACGACTTTACAAAGTTCCAGTTCAACTACATTCAGGCCGACCTGAATCGGGCTCCGACAGGGGATAGCCGCACCGACATCTTTGCGGTCCGTGCGCAACTGGATTTCTAACGATACCCGAATCAACGCCAGGTTGCCCTGGATGATGGGCACATTTGGGAAGATTTGGTACCAGACCTTACATTGCAGCCTTGCCGCCCAAAATGCCGCGAAAGGTATTCACCGCAGATCGTCCTTTGCCTCAGGACCGCCCCGTCTGCACAAGAAGAAAGAATATGTTCTCCCGCATCATGTCAGAGTTGGCCGGGCAGGCTCAGCACCGTCGCCACTGCAAGAACCGGCTAGCGATTACCGTTATCCTGGCAGCCGTTGCATTGTTGGCGTTTGGCGGTGAGATCGCCACGGGACAGGATCTGTCGTCGTTATTCAACAGCGAAATCGAAGCGCCGTTCCTCTCGCACGGAGTGGACGCTGATGCTGCTGATGCTGCTGAAACAGACGAGATGGCAGTCGATCCGCTCGAAGCTCGCTTCCTGAAAATGCAGCGGGAACTTGATCAACTGAAGGCGGCCCTGGATGCCAGATCGGAGAAGGAAGACTTACAGAAGAAAGTGACTCCGGCTCCTGTCACGTACCCCACGGTCAAGCTGAATGGTTTTCTTCAGGTCGATGCGGGTTGGTTTCACCAGGACACTGCCAGCATCGCAACGCTGGGGGATATTCAGGACGATCGAGGCTTTCGCCGCACACGCCTGATCACATCCGGAAAGGTGGCGGAGAACGTCAGCTACCTCATGGACCTTGACTTCGCGCAGGCCGGTCGTCCGTCGTTTCTGGATGTTTACATGGACATCGCCAAAGTGCCGGTGCTGGGAAACGTACGTATCGGACAATATCGTGTGCCGTTCGGGATGGACGAATTCACCAGCGGTCGTGAATTAACATTTCTTGAGCGACCTCTGACGCGCAGCCTGGCACCGTTTCGCCAAATCGCCGTCGGATTCCACGACACAACGACGGACGAAAATGTCACGTGGGCCGCAGCGGGGTTCGGAACGAACACAGATCCCTGGGGCACCAGTATTGGTGACCGTGGATATGGCATCGCCGAGCGGTTAACGGCCGTACTGCAGGAAGATGCGTCGGCAGAATTCCTTGTCCACGGCGGTCTCGCTCACTCGTACATCGCAACGCCCAATGGAAAAATCCTGTATCGCAGCGTGCCTGAATACAATGGACCGATCAACGTGCCCGGCAGCGTGCCGGATTTTGTGAACACCGGGCTAATCCCGGCTGAAAACGCCAATCTGTTCAACGGCGAACTTGCAGCGACGTGGGGATCATGGCACGCTCAGTCTGAAATGCGGTACAGCGTTGTGAATCTGAACAGCGGTGGCGTCGCCGGATTTCCATCGTTTTATGTGCAGACCGCATACATCCTGACCGGAGAACACCGGCCCTATGACAAGACGAAAGCTGTCTTTGGCCGCGTCAAACCGGATCATCCGGCGAGATTCAATGGGGGAGGCACCGGTGCCTGGGAACTGGCCTGGCGATATTCTATGGTCGATCTCACCGATGGAGCGATTCAAGGGGGCGAACTGCACGACATCACCTGTGGCGTGAACTGGTACTTAAACAGTTTCACAAAACTGCAGTTCAACTACATCAGCGCCGATCTGAATCGCGCGCCTGTTGGTGACAGCCACACCGACCTCTTTGTTGTCCGCGCGCAGGTTGATTTCTGAAGACAACCTTAAGACGCCCGCCAACGGAAATCGAAATTTCCAAATTGAATTGCGGATCATCCGGAACCAATCCCGTATCAACATCTTAGCGATGTCTGATTCACAAGTGTGATTGACGATGTCCAGACCGCTGCGCGTTTGCTGCGTGGCGGAATTGTCAGCACTCTTCAACGGGAGACCATCATGTCCTTTACTTCAAGAAATCATCGTCGTCGCAATTCCACTACGAAGTCCAGTTCAGCAATGTGCATTGCCGCTGAAAGTGTAGAGGAACGCATTCTGCTGTCCGCCGCGCCCATTGATGGTGTCGGCAACAATCTGCAGAATCCGGAATGGGGCAGCACGGGAGAAGACCTTCTGCGGCTGGCCAAAGCCGAATACGCCGACGCGATCTCAGCGGTCGGCGGTGAAGACCGTCCCAGCGCCCGACTCATCAGCAATACCGTATCGGATGGCGAAGGAGAAGACGTGATCAGCGATCGGCTGCTGTCGGCGATGATTTATGCATGGGGACAATTCATCGATCACGATATCACGCTGACGGAGTCCGGAACGACCGAAGTTACATCCATCCCGGTGCCGATCGGCGACCCTTCGTTCGACCCTTCCGGAACGGGCACCGCCACGATTGATACGCATCGATCCGCATTCAATCCGGCGACCGGCACAAGCGCATCGAATCCTCGCGAGCAAGTCAATCAGATCACCGCGTTTCTTGACGGATCAATGGTTTACGGTTCGACCAACGAGGTGGCGGCAGCGCTTCGCACATTCTCCGGTGGTCGACTGAAGACCAGCGAAGGCAACCAGCTGCCGTTGAACAATGCCGCGACGTTTCCTGGCGGCACGCTCGACATGGCCAATGAAAACCCGTTTGTTTCCAGCGATCAGCTGTTCGCCGCCGGAGATGTCAGGGCTAACGAAAATGTCGAGTTGACGTCCCTGCAGACGCTGTTTGTTCGCGAACACAATCTTCAGGCCCAGAAAATCGCAAAAGCAAACCCGCGTCTGAATGACGAACAGATTTACCAGAAGGCGCGATCGATTGTCATCGCGGAAATTCAGGCCGTTACGTACAACGAATGGTTGCCGTGCCTGTTGGGCCAAGGTGCTGTCGATCGATACACCGGCTATGACGCAACCGTCAAGCCGGGCATCAGCAATGAGTTTGCCACAGCCGCGTTTCGATTCGGTCACAGTCTGCTGGGAGACGATGTCGAATTCCTCGACAACAAGGGGCTGGAGGCGCATGAAGAAGTGGCGCTGAGTGAAGCATTTTTCAATCCCGGTCTGCTCAAGGAAACCGGGATCGATTCCATCCTGAAATATCTGTCAGCCGATCCTTCGTCCGAAGTCGATACGGAAGTTGTGGACAGCGTTCGCAATTTCCTGTTCGGACCTCCCGGAGCCGGTGGTCTGGATCTGGCCAGTCTGAACATTCAGCGCGGCCGTGATCATGGTCTGGCGGACTACAATACCGTGCGTGAATCGGTCGGATTGCCGCGCGTCAAAAATTTCTCGGAGATTACGTCTGATCCCGCGTTGCAGGCAAAGCTGAAGTCACTCTACGGATCTGTGGATGAAATAGACCTTTGGGTCGGCGGTCTCGCCGAAGACCACGTGAAGGGAAGCAGTGTCGGCAAGACATTTCAGACGATCATCGTCGATCAGTTCGAACGTCTCCGCGACGGTGATCGCTACTGGTATCAAAATCAGTTCAAGGGCAAAGAGCTGGCCCAGCTTCAGCAAACATCACTGTCTGACATCATCGAAAGGAATACTTCGCTGACTTCGGTTCAGCAAAACGCATTCTTCTTCAAGGCGTCCATCTCTGGCACGATTACTCAGGCGGCCAACGTGAAGGGCAATGCGAAAGGAAGTCGGAGTGAAACGCCGCTGCGGAATGTTCGAGTAACTCTGATCAATACGGACGACGGCTCTGTCGTCGCGACGGCCAAGACTGATCGCCAGGGTCGCTATGAATTCGACGTGGCCGATGGATTGAGAACCGGCGTCTATCGTGTTGACGCGACGACAGCAGATGGCCAGGTCAAGGCCCCCAGCAGAAACATCGCCATCACTGGCGGCGACGATTTTGAACGAGTTAATTTGCGTCTTGCCAGTCCCGCACCGACCCGCACCCCGCCGCCGACAACTCGACAGACTCCTCCGCCGCCACAAAAAGCAACGACTGGAGTTGCGGTGGGATCGAAGAATAATGGTTCGAAGTCCGGAACTCTGAACAGAGCGACTGGAGTGAACACTCCGCCAGTTGCTACAAACAAACAGCAGCAAGCAGCGACGGTCGCGAAGAATCAGCAGAGTCCTCCCAAACGCAGCAGCACCCCGGCTAATTCACCGTCGTCCAACAACACGAGCACTGCGGGACAGAGAGGCGGCGCGGCGGCACAGGCACCGTCGCGACTCTCGGCGAGTCAACTGCACGCACTGATCGATTCGCTCTTTGCAACTCTGCCATCAGGGATGCTGTAGGTTTCGCAGCCGAAACCAATGATTAGGCGAGCGGTGGGTGTCAGCCCACCGAGTTGCCCGCATTTGACTCGGAGGGCTTACGCGGCTCCGCTCGCCTTAGGCGAGCGGAAGAAACAGAATTACCAGGGATATCGCGTCGCGTAGGGAATCCGACCTGAGACAGGTCGGACTACGTAGGCAGATCTGTCCTCAGATCTGCTCCCTTTGGCGTGGTTCAGTCGCACGAGTCAAGGAGATCGATTGTTGTTCCGCTTCTCCGCCAGCCATTCCATGACGAGCTCTTCCAGAACATCGAGTGGCACGGCTCCGTTTCTCAGGACCACGTCGTGGAACTCGCGGACATTAAACGCCGGACCGAGTTCCTGTTCACAGCGGCTGCGAAGCTCGCGGATACGAAGTTCGCCGATCTTGTAAGCGAGTGCCTGTCCGGGCCAGGCGATGTACCGGTCGATTTCGTTTTCGATATCCAGCATCGATTTTGCGGTGTTGTTTGCAAAGAAATCGATCGCTTCCTGGCGACTCCATTTCAGGCTGTGCATTCCAGTGTCAACAACCAGTCGAACGGCCCGCCACATTTCATAAGCCAGCTGTCCGAATCGCGCGTACGGATCGCGATACAGGCCCAGCTCACCGCCGAGTTTCTCGGTATACAGAGCCCAGCCTTCGATGTACGCCGTGTACCCGCCATAGCGACGAAACTCCGGTATGTCCGTCAGTTCCATCGACAGCGCAATCTGCAAGTGATGACCGGGCACCGATTCATGCAGCGACAGGGCGTCGATCTCAAACTTCGGCCGCGTGTCCGGGCGATACAGATTGACGAAATAACTTCCCAGACGGGTTCCGTCTGCAGCCGGAGGCCGGTAGTAGGCGGTTGTCGTATCGGGTGCCATCAGATCAGGAATGGGACGAATGTCGTAGCCGGTTGCGGGCAGCTTCAGAAAGAGTTTCGAAAGGTTGGGATTGATGCGGTCGCAGCATTCGCGGTACGCCTGCAGAAGTTCGTTGGGTGTCTCGAAGTAGAACTGTTTGTCTGTTCGAAGGTGGGTCAGAAACTCCTGAAACGATCCTTCAAATCCAACTTCCTGTTGAATGGATTCCATCTCCGTCCGAATCCGTTTCACCTCCGCCAGTCCGATGTCGTGGATCTCCTGAGGCGTCAGACTGGTCGTCGTAAAACGTCGAGCCAGCTGAGCATACATGGCTTGTCCATCCAGACGTTGCCAGCAGCCGACGTCTTCGAAACACGCAGGCAGATATTCCTTTTCGAAGAACTCCAGGAACACGCGGTAAGACGGCAGAACGCAGGACTCGATCGCCGTCGAGGCTTCGCGCCGCAGGCTCGCTTTTTCGGCCTCGGTCAATTCCACAGCAAACGTCCGAAACGGCTTGTAAAATGGACTGTCCTCAGGACGATTGACGAGCTGTTTTCGCAGCTGTGCGGGAACACGCTGCATGATGACTTTCGGATGCAGCATCCGCGTGCGGATTCCCTGCCGCATCAGGGCCATCGTTTGGCCGGCGAACATGGGAAAGGCTTTTAGCCGTGCGATCCAGTCCTCGTAGTCTCGCAGAGTGTCAAACTGCAGCAAGTCCGCCACGGTGTCCTTGTTCTGCAGTCCTCCGCGCTGGTTAACGGGCAGCAGGTGCAGCTGAAATCGCTGTTCGCGGATATCAGTTTCAGATTGCCGTTCGAACAGCCGGACGTTGAGCCGATCCTCGACGGACATCTCGGACATGTCCAGTGCTTTGACGGCGTCCAGAACCTGGCGCGTGTTTTCCTGAGATGCGCGAATCGCGGGAAGTGAAAGATCGGGCCACAGTTTGTTGTATCGGCGATCTCCCAGCTGAGAAGCCTGAGTCGGGTTTTCTCGCAGTGTCCGCTGCCATTCTTCGTCGAAAATCCGATGCAGCTTTATTGCGGCGACCGTTTTGGAATTGAACCGACCGACAGGAGCAGACATTTCCTTTTGAAATGCCATCGCCGTGCCGGTGGCAATCGTCGCGAACAGGCCAATGGAAAGGCAGATTAGAACTGCCTGAACGGTTTTCATCAGCGTGATCTTTCGAAAAGGCGGTTGTGCCACCGCGTCAGGTCTTGAACCAATCTTTCGAGATTTTCACCAGCATCGAAGATTCGCCGGAATGTTGAATGACTAACTTTCGCAAATTCCCGGCTTTCTGTGGTCGTCCCGACCGGAACGAGGGAGAACCATTCCCCACAGAACCGGAGCGTTCGTCACAACTGTTTTCTCCAGACCAATTGCTTTCGCCGATACGACAGGCGAGGGGTTCCCCAATCATTCGCGCTCGGCAGCGTGGATGACCTGCAACGAGGGGACCGAGTTCTGGAAGGCGCACCAATGTTTCCGCAGCATAAACTCTTCAGCGTTGGGCTATTTGTGCTCTTCACGTCCACACATCTTGGATGTGCCGGGCAAGACGTCAGGAACCTGTTTTCAAGAAATGACACCGCTGGCTACAAGACACTGGAAGAGCTTGAAGCACAGGAACACGCGCTCGCAAAAGCGGAAGGCCGCAGCGAAGAAGATAAAAAGCCCTCGGTGACCGCTCGACTGGCCTCATGGAGTCCATTTGGGAAATCTGAAAGCACGGACGAAAAAAGCGACGCGGTCAGCAAAGCCAGTGATTCTCGACAGGCTGAAGAATCATCACGGTCGCAGCGCTTTCTTGGTCTGCCGCTGCGTGGACGAGAAGCCATTGAGCCTGATCCGTTTCTTGGTTCAGACTCTCGGCTGGCCGACCGCGAGGAATCACCTGCAACTCGGCACAAAACCGAACAGAAACAGAGCGCAGTCGATCATAAACCTGGAACGGAGACGGATGCGTCTTCCATTGCGTCTGGCAAAAAGTCCGCCGCGAAAAGAAAAGCCGTGGCTGACGCGGCGCAGATGAAGCCAGAACAGGAAGAAGAAACAAAGGCCACCGTTGCCGCTGCACAAGATCCCAAAGCAAAATCAAAGTCGGTTTTGGCTGAAGATGAAGAGTTGGCGGCGCGATTCGAACAGCATTTTTTGTTGAATTCTGTCGGAACCGTTTCCCGGACGGAGTCTGACGTGGTGGCTCGTGGAAATGAGATGCAAGAGAAAGTCGAATCAAAAAAATCGAAGGCGACCGCAAAGCAGCTTGATATCGCAAACAATCCCGATCATCAGATTGACCAAATCGATCAGATCCTGGCTGCAGACAGAGCGCCTCGAAAATCCCGGGCATCCACTGTCCGCAATTCTCCGAAGGCGACACAGGGCAATTCACTTGCCGCATTTGATCACCTGCTGGGGACAGATGTCGAGACTAAGTCCGACGCAGCAAAAAAGGTCACGTCAAATGTCGATGCTTCAAAAAGTAAGCAGGCGAGGGCAGAAGTGCTCGAGGCAGACGTCAACGTGGCAAATGCGGAAACGCTTTTTGGAGCCGCTGCAGCCAGACAGCAGGCACGCGCTGAGCGACTTGCTCAACTCGCTGAGTCCGGAACTGGCAGCCCGTACGTTGAGCGTACTGGTGCGTGGTCCAAGACACCCGACAAGGCCGCGAATCTCAGCTGGGATGAAGAGGATCAGGCGAAGTCTCAGTCAAACGCTGGGAATCGCCGCGAAGACCCATTGGTCGCATCCGGGGACCGCAGTCAAATTCGCACGCGACCAGGCGAAATCCGCAGGGATGAGCGAAGTTTCGGCGCACCACCCGTGGCGGCGGGAGACGTTGACGATGCGGAGTCGGCGGTCGTCACTGCCCACGCGCAATTCCGTAATGAATTCGCATCATCTGCAGCCGCGAGACGAGTTGTCACGGCCAACTACGGCAATTCAGGTGCGGCCCCCGTGGTCCGACCAATCGCAGCCGAACTGTCGGCAGCGAATGATACTCTTCTGACTTCAGCACCGATGGCACCGGATTCCAGATCGATTTCAGAAAATGGAACGCCCGCGACAGGAACTCGCACCGGACTGATTCAGTCGCTGTCCGGGAGGAACTGGCTGCTTCTGATCGGCGGCATAATCATTATTGCTCTGCTATTCGCTCCAAGCCGCACAAAACCACTGACTATGAATGGTTGACCTTGAAACAGGTAGTAGTTCCCGCAGAAATTTGAAGGGACTGTCTGCTGAAGCCACAGTTGCGAACTAGTGTTGCGATACGAAGGCAGCGACGGAAATGGAGTCGCTCCGCAGCACCAAGACAAATAGCAGCTGACGAATCATTCCGTATCAACGGAGTCGCAGCAGGAGTTCTCTGATGACCCAAGATCCCTGGAGCCGTCCTACGATCGATGATCTTCGCCGCATCCTCGAAAGCATCGGCAAGGTCGATTTTTCCAACGCTCGCGCCAACGAGCGGCTTGAACTGTCAGTCCCCGCCGAAGTCCGCACGTCGCGCGGCAACACAATTTCCGCCATGACGCGAGAAATCAGCCGCACGGGCATTGGGATGCTGCATCGCGGCGCCATCACTCCGGGCGACGTGATCGTCCGCATGGCCAGCGAAAGCCGAGAATTCCAGTACAACGTCCGCCTCGAATGGTGCTCCCCCTGCGACAACGGCATGTTCATGAGCGGCGGCCGCTTCCTGCCCAATACCACCGAAGCGTAAAAAATCCACACCAGAGTCAGAAGGATCTTTGGCAGCGTTTTTCATACGCCGCATTTTACTGCGGAGCGGTCTCAGATATTAGCCGGAGGTAAGGATCGCTCGATCAATAAATGAGCGGCAAGGCGCTAGCCGCCGGTGAGATCGAGTGGCTGGGTCACCTATTCGGAGGATCGGATCTGCAAGTCCTGCGGAACAAGGTATTCACCACCGGTCCCAGGTTGGGCCTCAGTGGTATTTATCCTGAGTGGCACACTCATTGTGGCCGGGTGTGGCATTTCACTGGTATCGCGATTCCAGAGCGTTAATTACGTCAGTCGACTTGGCGTCCTTTCAGAAATCGGGCTGGGACTGCTTGGCATGTTGTCGATTTCCAAAGGGATCAGTCTCATGCGCGCTGGCAAGTCGAACTCGACTGAGAGTCCCTGACGAGCCGGGCATTGCCAGGAAAGTCGCCGGTGACTCAGTTCCCCCGTTCGCCTGAAGTTCCGCAGCCAATTCGCCGCGTCCGAAAGCAACGCCGCGCATAGCTTTTACAAATGCGTGGCACCATGAGTCAGAACTGTATTTCAACAGAGCTCATCTGCAGCCGTTTTGTTCGTCGCTTCAGGCCGAGATCGATACTCTTTCAGCCGATGCCGATCAGGTTCCGAGTGGTCTGATTGTTCTGGGGTCTGTCCAGACGGAAATGACGGCGTTGTTGGAAGATTGTTCGGCTCCGCTATTCAATCGCATTCCCGATGAGATTGACGTCGTGTTGTTTGCATCCCCTCATGCGAGGTCGGGCGCCTGCAGGCTTTTCGTTCCAGCCTTTCATGAAGACCCAAGTTACCTTGTCCGGCAGCTCGACAATCTCCTTCACCTGCACCGAAGAACATGCTATCGTAACGGGAAGTTTAGGAGCCACTGATGAACCCGATTGACTTATCCCGACCGCAAACCGAAGACCAGATTCCAATGCTGGCCGCGATGGCTATTGAGCAAGCATACAAACAGGCTCTGGCAGCGGGGCAAAGCGTCCTGATTGCCGACAACGGTGCGTTGGTTGAAATTTCGCCAGACGGCAGTCGTCGTGTGATTCGCCAGATTGCTCCCAACATTCCAGTGAAAGCTGGTCAAGTGATCTCACTGCAATGACGGCAACTGTCCCCCGAGTCCGCATGTTTGCCGGGCCAAACGGATCAGGGAAAAGCACCATCCGGACGCTGCTCCGTCCGGAACTGATTGGCGTGTACATCAATCCTGACGAAATCCAGTCTTCACTGCTCCAAACGGGCAAGCTTGATTTTTGTGCATTTGACGTGAGTGCATCGCCGGAAGAGCTTACACAGTTCTTTGCACAATCAACGCTGATTGAAAAGGCGGGATTGACCAGCATCCTGCCTCAGCTTCAATTTGAGCACAACGCGATGGCGGTTCCCGACAGCAGTATCAATGCATATCTGGCATCGGTTGCCGCTGATTTCATTCGCAGAAAACTCGTTGCCACAGAGACTTCGTTGACGTTCGAAACTGTCATGTCGTCACGAGACAAGATTGAGTTCCTGAAAACAGCTCGAACTCAAGGATACCGAACGTATGTCTACTTCATTGCAACTGAAGACCCTGCGATTAATGTGTCCCGTGTCCGCAATCGAGTCAGTCTGGGCGGACATGATGTGCCGGAAGACAAGATCGTCGCACGTTATCACCGGTCACTCAGTCTGCTGCTGCATGCAATTCGCCAGTCCGACCGTGCCTACGTGTTCGACAATTCCAGCTCGCAGCAACGCTGGATTGCTGAAATCACCGACGGGCATCAACTCGAACTAAAAGTTGATCAAGTGCCGCAGTGGTTCCAACGTGCTGTGCTGGACAAAGTGCCAACTCAGTAATCAACACACATCGATGCATGAAGACAGCAACAAAATATGGTCGTCCGGCTCGATCAGGAGGTGGAGAGTCTCGGCCCCCTTGCCTCTCCATCGCCCCGTCAGTTCCTGACCTTCGCCGAGATAGTCCGAGTGCGCGCAATAACTCTTCGCCGAACCGGCAGCCCGGTTTTGAATGATGCGTAACATGGCAATTTGATACACGAAAACCAGAGATTTCTCCTGGGGCTTCTACCTCGAATCTCGCAAGAGTTGTTTAACCGCCTCGCCAGGAATGAAGTCAAGCTGAAATCTGCCAAACTCATCGACTCGCCACGCAACGTCACCGTCGTACTGCTGGATGCGGTCTTGCAAATAATTGACAAATTCGTCATGAGATCCTTCTGCAATATTGACGAAGACGGAATACGGCGATTGTTCTTGATCACTCGTAAAGGCCAGTTCAGACGCTGTTTCGAACCTCCGATTGAGGTCTTCGAGAAACGGAATAACAAATGACTTGTCAGCGGATTCTGTCGTGCCTTCATGGTCCAGATAAGCTCCGCCATTCTCCAGAAAACTGACGGCGTCCACGTAGGAAAGTGGCTGAGGCACAGGCACGACTGAGTCTGGCATTCGATCGTGCAATTGAGTCCCCCGGTTCTGTATGAACAGCACAAGAAGGGCCGCAGCGACGGTCAGTAGGATGCATAGAGAGAATCGTGGCATACTGCTTTCTCCTCATTCTCAACAGATGTATATTTAGAATAGATCATTCAAGTTTGGAGAACCCATCGCCTCAAAAGCGGCACCATCAATTTCGTTAGCGACTAATCTCACTGATCCGTCGCACATCACAAATTGCGATCCACCGTGATGGTAACTGTCAAATCGACCATGAATGGTCACATGCGAGCCTGGCCGCGTCTCTTCAATAGCAGGCAATGTTGGCTGAGTATCTGGAGAGTAGGCTGTGTCGTCCGCAAGGACGCCGCACAAAGTAACAGGCCCAAATTTTTGAATTTTTCGCTCGCCGCCAAGGAATGTGTTCGAAGTGCCATCACTGATCTTGGCAATCCGTGTTTCAGAATGGTCGGCCACCACGGGTTCGGAAAAGACCATGTTGATACTGGCAACTGAGTTTGAAAGTGAAGGCAAATAAGCCGAATACTGCGGATATCGACCGTCCGAAGGGCAAGCGAACAAGTTGACCTGTTTTTGCAAGATGGATCGATTGACCCAATCGCCTGTTTGTCGATCGAAATCCAAGCTCATGTACAGATTCTGCTCTTCTATGTATGGAAGCAACTTCGCGTGAGGCCCCCACCCGGAGTCAATTGGAAAACTCGGGCCATTTCTGAACGTATCAGGCAGAAACCCATAGGAATCGTGGTATGAAATGCACGCGACGCCCACTTGACGCAGCCTGCTGGCACATGTCATTCTGCTGGCAGACTCACGTGCAGCACTGATTGCTGGAGCTATCAGCGACACTAGTATTGAAATTACAAATATGCACACAATTAGTTCGATCATCGTAAATCCATCGCGACGATATCTCATTTCATTCCCCATATGCGAATCACGAGAACCAACACGAACCGATCAAACCTGGATGAAATGCCGACCGCATTTGAATGTGCGGCCAGCACTCACCCAGTAGCAGGTGTTTATTGAACTTACCGAGGGTCACCAATGGCCCAGAAGTCTATTGCTCCCAGCATATGGACAGTGTAGATGCTGCGAGTAAATCGAACTTCCAAATTGAAGACCGTTGAGCCGACATTTGCTCGCTCGTAGGTCTGCTTCATGCGGCTGTCATTGAAGACCGTCCCAGCGGGTCCGCTCGCCCTTCCGATGATCTTCCCCGGCTCTTTGGCCGATTGCGACAAGTACATCGTCGCATGTCTCATTCGACCGTAATCCAGGCTTCCGTTCTTGAGAACAGAAGGCAGACGAATGTAAAACGGATTGACGGAGACTCCAGCTGTGGCGACTGAATGGCCGCCGAACAACAATAGCGAAGCAGCCAAAAGCATCATGATGCATGATCGCTTCACTCTTGAGGAACTCAAGACTCTCATTGTAATACCCCTTCAATAGCGTTTGGGAAAAATTGTGCGTCATAAACAATTGGCGACGCAAACGATTCGACTCAGGAAATACACCGTGTTGCCGTTTTCTGACCTGACATTTTACTGCTGCATTTGCCCTCCTTTCGAAAGTCACTTGTTGGTTAGAATCCCATGGACACCTCATTGGACTCAACTCACACATCATCAAATCGACTTCAGTTCCAGTTGACTGCACGTCGCTGTTTCACTACGACGCCGTGCTACTTGCTGCGGCCATTCTTGACCACACTGAATTGACCATTATTCATTGCGTTCGTATTCTGAGGCTGCACAGCCAGTTGTAAAGGCGGCGTTTTGAACAAGTCGATGCACACCGACACGCGCGTCGGCGGAGATCGACAAAGTTGTCGATGAGCATCGACACTGGCCAACGCGAATTCACTATTGATAGGCCGCTAGTTGTGAACTTGTAGCACTGCCCCAAGTTTTTCTTCAACAAAAGGGAAGTAAAAATGAATGAAACAAAACAGGCATCGAAGAAAACTCGTTCACCCCGAGTGCTTAACACATGGGAGCGATACGACGTCTCTGCGCAGTTGATGGAAGATGCAGAAAAAGCCTTCGAGAGGGGGTTCTGTAGCGTATTCTTGGCTCCGCGAAACCGGGAGCTGGCGATGAGGATAGACAAAACCAACAAGACAAGATTCTCGACCATCGTTGGTGTTGACCGTGGGTCACTTTCGAAACTTGAACTTCTCGATTCGGGCAGCCCAATCTGGAAGATGTTAAGACTATTCGCAAGTTTGGAATTGAATGTTCTAAAACCGACCTGCCCTCCAGTTCAAATGTATATTGAGGGGTACCGAAGCGCCTTGAACTTCCTGTCTGAGCAGCAATCGATTAGGATATTAAAGGAAGACAACGATCAGTTGCGCATACACATAGACTCGGATGCAGACATCTTTGTGGGCCTCTTTGTCGTGCGAGTCCTTCTCGAGTCTGCTGATACCAAACCGCTCCCCCACACAAAACTCGTAGAATCTCTAAGTGAGTCCGCGACTCAAATGAAAGTGGCTGCAAAAGAAATGTTTGCCACTGCGATACCGTTCGACATGAAAATCGAGCATGAGTTCGTCACTGTCACCAAACGAAATAACAATGACTGGCAGATTGACCGCGGCCAGAAGGGATCAGCGGCGGTGTCACATGACGCCGGGATTATCGTTGAGTTTAATCGCGATCTGGACGATGCTGTTGAATCGAACTGGGATTCAATAAAAAAAGAAATTTATCGAGCACTCCAAGTCATCAATCGCGATTCCGGAAAGGAGCGAGTGAAGGTGAAAAAATACGATTTGAATTACGTACAACAACTGATTCAACGCTTGGTTAAACTTATGACGCTTGCTGAAACCGTAGCTTTACATGAAGAGTATGCCTTTGAAAAATAACACGAACCCACTGTCCGTCTTCGAGAGCATCTTGAATGCTCGCGTTGGTCGTTCACTTGATGGCGATGAGCACGAAGTGATTGTTACTGACGTGGTTAGGCTCCAGGAGATTGCGATACTGGAGGGGCTGGCCGATTCGCTGAATGCTACTTGCGCCGCATTGTGTGGTGGCGAAGCCGAGGAACGAGTCACGCCTGCCACAGCCGCCATACCGCGTCAAAGTCGTGTAGGAAATGTCGTCAGGCTTTTCGGAAGTAGCTCGGTTCGATCGGTGTCCGTTGTGACTCTGCTTGTTTGTGGGGTTTTTCTGGCGAGTAAGGCTTGGGTTTCAAATATCGTTGCCGCTGATATTGTTGATTCAAAGTACCTAATTCGAGAAACGCCGGACAATGCGGATGCAATTCTCGATGCGCTCGACCGCCTCAGTTCTCATTCCGGCTTGCTTATCAACAGCGATGTCTACCGAAGACGGCAATTGTTGATAGCCGAGTGTTGTACGGCTATGGCAAAATTCACACTCTTCAAGGGATCGAACGCACTAACACATTTCAATCCAGTATCTTCACTGGAAATGGAATATGCAAACCGAGCGATTGCGGCGATCAAGACCATCGAAGACACAAGCCCGGAGGTTGGCTTCGCACTTGGCGACGCCTACCTAACAAGGGCCATGGTATGGCACCGATTTGGAGAAACGTCGGATAGAAACGCTGAACTCGATACGGATGTTGGAATGTCCAACCGTCCTCCCGGTGACCGTCGATCATTCTTCGGGAACTGCATCGAGGACGCTTTGGTATCACTGCGGCACTTGCCTAATTCTCAGATAAACCAACGGATCCATGCCTACACACTTGTAGGTCGATCGATTCACAAGAGTGGAAGCATTTCGAGACTTTCCGGAGACGACCTCAAGCAATTGGTCCCAGCCAACACAAAATCTCACTCCGCGAGCGCGGAAACAAAAAGCTCCAGCAGCAACCCAAAAGAAACCAACAATATTCGACTTGAACCTCATGCGGTTGCACTCGCTGCACTAGCATTGGGCCGGGAACTTGTACCCTCGGGGCCAGCAGACACCCAAACGCGGTTGTGCGTTGCAAGATTGCGTAATGCAATTGGACTCGTAACGATTACGGAGGCAACTGATCAGGCCAGGAACGCCGCAATTGAAAGTTATTTGGCTGGCATCGAAGTGATGAAAGCAGGCACCGAAACGGACACGGGAGATTTCGAATGCGGACTGATGTTTGGAACCTTGTTTGGGAATCTGGCGGAAGCATACAGATTGAAGGGTGACCTTGAAAATGAAGTCGCCGCTTCGCGTAACGCGGTGCGTATCTTTTGCAGCATTCAGGCGTCTGGCGGTGGCGATAAGCTTCGGACGGAATTTGGACTCGTTGTATCCAGAATGGCAATCGCGGAATACCGAGGTCTTGTTCGAGGGATTTCTTCGCACGATAATGTTGTTACTTGCCTGTCGATCCTTCGCCTTCTTTCTATCGACTTCAAAACTACAGCGGGATTCGAACTAACGCCGCATGAGGACTGGGTCGTGATGGCTATTGCCGAAAGATTTGGATTCGTCGGTTTCGCTATTCAGAATCGCAGCTCGCGACAGGAGGATGCGTTCAATACGATCCGCAGAGTGGTTTCTGCCACTGGCGCGGCGCGCGATCCAGCCTTCTTGATTTGGGCCAGTGATCTCAGAGACTTGTTTCCGGACGAACTGGAAAAAATGATTCCGCAGTAGTCTAAGTTCTCAGTCCATGTCCCGGCAGAAATCTGCGCCTGAATGAAAATAGAAGCTGCCTCATGGTCAGCATTTTCGAATGAATTCAATGACGCGCAATTCACCAGGGTCTTAAAACGACGCTTGCTAAGCCACATCAGCGCGACATCGGGATTCCACGCTCCGATTAACCGATTGTCTTTGAATGAGGACCAAGTTTGGCCATCCCTTCATTCAAGTTCGAGTGACGGCAGGCTTCGCCGACGCTTTGGTTCTGCTGATCGCAGGAACTGCCCTTGCGTTGCTCTGATGCGGAATTGCAGTGCCGAAATTAATTCCGGATTTTGACGCAAGGGACCACTTTGTCTTTGGGGGAACACCTCTGGAACTGTGAGGGGTCGGAGCCTCGCTGAAGGATTGGTTTCCTCCCAGCCTTCCTCGCGTCAAATACTGTTCCATGAACCATGTCAACAAGTCGGATGCATTGCCCTGCCGTCAGGTCCACGAAGCGTTCGACTATTCGTATGCCGGTAGATCCGGCGTTTTTCCAAGGGGCGGCGGCGAGACATTTTTGTTCAGCAGTGCTCTCAGTAACCTCGTAAATTCTGTGTCAACGATCGGCTCTTGTCTGAAATCGATTCCCATCTTCCCTTGCAACCATGTCGGTAAAGCGGACTCCCAACGACCGAGGCGCAAAACCGGTATAAACTTTCGATGGTTTCGATCACGAGTGAGTTCTGCAGTCATAATATCACCTTCGTAACCAACACCCCCAATTCTGGCGTCTGCTCTCTCTTTGTAGGCGGGTGTGCAGATGATTATCACTTTGTCGCAATCTCGAATCGATTTTTCCATGAAATGTGGCAGTTGATCGCCGGGGACGGCTTCCCATTGGTCGATCCTAGTCGCGACACCGTTTTCTCGAAGACGTTTGGCGAGATCTCGAACCCATGTCTTGTGAGTGTCACTGTCCCACGAATATGAAATAAACGTCGTCGGTTTGGAATCCGGGTCAACCGTGCCGCTTCCGCGCACGCTTCCTTCTTGATGGGTGCCACGTCGCTTGAGAGCGAGTCTAGCCATCACATATTCCTCTCGTATTCGCTCCAACAGTCGCTGCGGCTCAGGCAGTTTCGAAAACCAAGTCTCCATGAATAACGATGATGCCGTAGCCGCATAAAGATACGATGGATCATTGTGGCTCCGATCTGAAATGTCGCGGCAGCTCTCCCACGCTTCTGCCGCGCGGTTCACGACTTGAATCGCAATCCAATGAGCCGTCGTCCCCTCAAATTCTCCTACAGATAGCAACCCGGTTCCGTTACCCACCCGGAGTTCCTCGAGAAATTCCATTAGCGTCAACATGTTCTCTTTCCACATTTGCGACATCACGCGTATTCCGAGCAATAATCGATCCACGTTTTTCTCGCTCTCACCGAAGTCATCGCGCTGACGTGAATAATCGTGAATTTCCTGTTTCAGCTTGCTGTATTGCTCCAACAGATACGCAACCCATTTGTGATACTCTTCCAACATCTCGATGTCCGCGTCCCTCTTGGCGTCCGCTTCGAATCGAGTTCTCGTTTCGTCTTCTGACCAATTGCTCTGAAACGCATCACGATTAAATCGTTCAATCCTGCTATTCGGCGACCGAAGGTTGTAGTAAAGCTCGAACGTTTCTCGCCCCAAGCGTTCACATGAGCCTATCAGGAACGCAACCCGCACTTCGTATTGCGCATCCTCTCTTGTCACGTCGGGCCAGTTAATTTCCATGGCTTTTTCGGCAAGCATCTGCTCGTTTAACGGATTTGTCAATTCTCGATCCTTAGTCATACACACTGCCGCTTAAATGTAAGGGCTCCTTGTCCAGTTGATTGCTAATCATACTGTTGCAATTTGGAATGGTCCAATTCCCCTTACTGTACATTCACACCGCTGCTGGTTTTGAAGCTCGCATCAGTGGCTGGTTTTGAAGCGCCCAAAGACAGCTCGCAACGAAGATGGTGATGCGGGCAGGTCTCCGTCATGATTTCGGGACATGTTCGTTCTTTTCCAACAAAATGCACAAAGGAGAGCTTCAGTTGCCTGCTAAAAGGTCAGCTCTTCAGAAAGTGCCAATTCCATGTGAAACTTGGCAAAGGCGGACTGACAGAGGCGAACTGGCAACCTGCACGGAGCGGCCCAATTGGCATTGGACCGATGGAACGACGCAGTCGTATTCCGCAGAATTCCAGCTTCACGAATCAATGTAGGCAAGCGGTTTTGACGCGCTGAATGGCATCCCCTCAATCGGGGCCGGGCGACTGCAGGTTTGGCGTGTCCTGCGGTTCTGCTGATTGCAGGAACTGCCCTTGCGTTGCCTTGATGCGGAATTGCATTGTCGGAATGAATTCCGGATTTTGACGCAAGCGGCGTCTTTGTTTTTGACCAAATGCTCAACGCAGATCGTTCGCCGCATTCAACAATCTGTCAAAACGAAATTACATTCAACATCCCGGATTGGGTTGCGGGCCAAGCCCTCGCCAGGTTGTTCGAGTCATCAGGCTGAAGTTGTTACCTCGACGCCGCTGCGGTCGCCCCGGCGGACGGCTTTGTCGCGGCGGGTTTCCAGTCGATCAGTTCCAGTTCGACTTTGTTGTAGCCTCGGAATGTGTTGATCTTTGGCGCGAAGGTGATGGAGATCAATCCTCCGGCTGCCTGGAGTTCTGCGGCCCAGTCACTGCGCCCCCAGGCGACGCCGCGCATGGTGGTGCCCTGTTGACGGACTTTGATCGCCAGATGCCGATCACCTTCGCCCATTGTCTTTGGGGGCTCGGCAAGTTCAACGCGCGACGCGACAAATCGCGGTTGAGGATTCTCCTGGCCGAAGGGACCGAGTCGTTCCAATTCGTGGACGGCGGGAAGCGTCACTTCCGACAACAGAACTTCGGCGTCAATTCGCAGTTCTGTGTCCGAGTCCGTCGGATGAAAATTTTCCGCAGCCCATGCCGCCAGCGTCTCGCGGACATCAGCGACAGACGTTGCCTTGAGTCGCAATCCGGCAGCGGCTTTGTGTCCTCCGAAACTCAACACATGGTCGCGACAGGCAGCCAGGCCCGTGTACAGATCAAAGCCAGCCCACGATCGTCCGGATCCCTGTCCCGTGCCATCGTCACGCAGGGCGATCAAAACAGTGGGCTTGCCGAATTCTTCCGTGACGCGGCTGGCGACGATCCCGATGACGCCGGGATGCCAGTCGTGATGCGCCAGCACGAGCGTCTTGTGGCTTTCCCACTCCGAATTCTCTGCGACCATCTCTTTGGCCTGCTTCAGAATTCGGCGCTCGACGGTTTTGCGATTGTTGTTGAGCGTATCCAGATACTCGGCCAGCTTCGTCGCGCGTTCAGCGTTCTCCGTGGTGAGTAGTTCGACGGCCAGCCGTGCCTGCCCAAGTCGCCCTGCTGCATTAATTCGAGGTCCAATGCCAAAGCCGATGTTGTCCGCGCGCAGTTTCGGCTCGTCAAACAATCCGGCAACCCGCAGCAGTGCCTTCATCCCCAGTGACGACTGCTCACGCAGCGTCTGCAGCCCGTAACGCACGATGATTCGATTCTCGCCTTGAAGGGGCACGACATCCGCGACGGTTCCGAGGGCGGCCAGTCCGACGGCTTGTTTCAAAAATTCCTTCATCCGGGGACTGGCTTTTTTACCGTCGCCGAGTCGCTGGCAAATCGCCCAGGCCAGTTTGAACGCGACACCGGCCCCGCACAGTTCTCCGAAAGGATAGGTCGATCCGGGCAGTCGCGGGTGAACCAGTACCAGGGCATCCGGAAGTTCGGTGCCGATATGGTGATGATCGGTAATGATCAGATCAAGACCAATGGATTTTGCCAGAGCGGCCTCTGCGACGCTCGCAATCCCGCAATCGACGGAAACAACCAGCCGCCGAGGATCTTCCTCGTGCAGTTGCTGCAGCGCGGTGATATTCAGGCCGTAGCCTTCTTCCATGCGACAGGGAATGTAGTAGTCCACAGTCGCGTTGGTGAGTTCCAGGCAGTGCCAGAGAATACTGGTCCCCGTGACACCGTCGACGTCATAGTCTCCGTAAATCGTGACGCGCCGCTTGTCATGGATCGCCTGTACGATGAGATCAGCGGCGGCATTGATGCCCGGCAGTTCGGCCGGATCATGCAAGTCACTGAGCCTCGCGTCCAGAAACGTCCGAGCCGCGTCTGCCTGAGTAAATCCGCGTGCAATGAGTACCTGTGCCAGCAGCGGAGAAATCTTCAACTGTCCGCTCAGACGACGAATTCCAGCTTCATCGTGCGGGTGAAACGTCCACTTTCTTTCCACGTCGTTCGCTCCCTCTTGTCAGATCGACATTGCAAAGGGGTGCAGTGTAGTGGCATCCAGAGTGGGCGCGAATCGAGTGCAGGGCAGATGTCTCAACTGTTTCGAAGGGCTGACAATTCACCGATCAGGCGGGTGGCAGATTAGAACGTTCCAGCTGTTTGCAGTCAGAATCGACCACGCCGCCGCGATCCACGACCAGACCGGCCGACCTCATTGCCTGACGACGAGTGAACCGATCCGGCAGCCGTTCTAAAACAGCTCATTGAAAAACGATTGCATCGCCGTCCATGATCGTTTGTCGGCCCTTTCGTTGTACGCCGCACCGCGAGAGTTGTCGTTGCCAGCCATGGGCTGCGTGAATGAGTGAACCGCTCCGGAATAGATGATCATCTGCCAGTCGATGCCCGCCGCGTTCAGTTCTGACTTGAAGGCTTCGATGTCCTTCGCCGGAATGAACGGGTCGTCGGCTCCATGACAGATCAGCAATTTGGCTTTGATATTCTTGCCATCTTCGGGCTGAGGAGAATCGAGTCCTCCGTGGAAGCTGACAACGCCGGAAATCTCCGCGCCACTGCGAGCCAGTTCCAGAGCGCCCGTGCCGCCGAAGCAATAGCCGATCGCTGCGATCTTATCTTTTGCGACACCCTTTTGCGCACGAAGCTGGGCGAGTCCCAGATTCAGACGGCGACGGTAAAGTTCCCGATCGGCCTTGTAAGTACCTGACAACTGACGGGCCTCCTGCATTGACGCAGGACGGATGCCCTTGCCGTAAACATCGAGCGCGAAGGCGACGTAGCCGAGTTCCGCCAGCTGTTTGCAGCGACTCTTTTCATAGTCCGTCAGTCCCAACCATTGATGCACGACCAAAACGCCGGGCGCTTCTTTATCGACTTTTGCCGGATCCCATGCTACGAACCCTTCGAGCGCGACATCTCCGTCACTGTATTCGACGACTTGTGTCTTGATTTCCGCTCGCACTTGACCCGTCCAGACCACAAAGGCTAAAGCAACCAACATAATTCGCATGAGTTCCACCCTTAATTTTCTGAGCTTCAGACAGAGCCCCCGTGGCGCAGTCTGAGCAGACAACTCGTAATTTTGGCACGTGCGATGCGTGCTCGCAAGCGAGGCCACGGATTCGCCTTGTTGATGAATGAAAGGGTCGGGAGTCCGTCGATTTGCTAGGATGGCGTCTCTCACTTCAGAAACGTCTCAGAGAAAGAGGACTCATGCCCATCGAAGTTCGCTGCCAGTGTGGAAAAAAACTCAAAGCCCCTGACAAGTTCGCTGGACGCATGGTGGCCTGTCCCGGATGCAATGCGCAGGTCCAGGTTCCGGCGCTTGCGGCTCTGGATGACGATGACTACGAAGACGACGCGCCCGCTCAATCGCGGTCAGCGTTTGGATCGCCGCCGCAGTTTTCCTCGCCGCGAGGCAGTCGCGCGACGGAACCGGATGACCAGCGTTATTCACTGCGGGAATTCGTCGATGAAACCGCGCAGCAGGATCACGGCCAGGGCTTCTTCGAACTGGAAAGTCCCTACATGCTGGAGGTCAATCTTAACGGCATGGTCTGGACGAAGATGGGCTCCATGATCGCCTACGTTGGCAACATCAAGTTTGTGCGCGAAGGAATTTTCTGACCGTCACGGATTATGGGGAGTGTAAAACGGCAGGATTTGCGGATGCTGAGATGAGTAAATTTTGCAACCAACAGTCGTGGTAGCGATGTTGATTGAGTCGTTGTGCGGGACAATGGAAGCCGTTGTTTGTTTGGGTCACGGCGGGGTGCCACGGAGTGAAATTC
>Ga0154020_10001923_pt1 | contig 25366 bp, 21 predicted proteins | sample Klosneuvirus_201_FD_109709 | JGI IMG/M metagenome (GOLD analysis project Ga0154020, IMG submission 109709) | Active sludge microbial communities from wastewater, Klosterneuburg, Austria - Klosneuvirus_20160825_MG | ecosystem: Engineered > WWTP > Aerobic digester > Activated sludge | place...
CCGCTCAGTCGCCGCCGGCGGTCTCGATCTGGACCGCGTGCTGCGTCTTGACCTTGCTCGCCGCCATCTCGAGCGCGGTGCGGATCTGCGCCACCGTCTCGCGCATGACGCGCAACTTGAGCTTCTCTCCGCCGCCGCGCCCCGTGGCGAGGATCAGCGCCGTCACCTGGTCCGCGATCAGTCCGAACTGTCCCTTGAGGAACCCCTGCAGCGGCGTCGCCATCCGCTTCACCTGCGCGGGGAACATGACGGACGGGCGGTTGGCGGCCACCTCCACGCCCATCCGCTCGACGAGGCCGTGGATCTTCTGCAGCGTGATCAGGGCCTCCTCGATCGTCTTCATCTTCTGCGTGCCCGCGCCGTCCAGCTTCGTCCCGGCCATCGTTACTCCCGTGTCCCGGTCATGCGCGCGGGATCGAGGATCTCGTCGATCTGCTGGCGCGTCAGCAACTTCTTCTCGAGCAACAGTTCGACCACCCCGCGCCCGCTCTCGAGCGCTTCCTTCGCCACCTGCGTGCAGACCTCGTACCCCAGTTCGGGAAGCAGGGCGGTCACGAGGCCGATCGACCGCTCGACGGCGTCGCGCATGACCTTCGGGTTCGCCTCGATCCCCACCACGCACTTCTCGCGGAGGATCGCGCAGGCGTGGGTGAGCGCGCTGATGTTGCGCAGCAACCGGAAGGCGATGATCGGCTCGAACACGTTGAGCTGCAGCTGCCCCGCCTCGGCCGCCATCGTCACGGTGACGTCGCCGCCGATCACGTCGAAGCAGACCTGGTTCACGGCCTCGGGGATCACCGGATTCACCTTCCCCGGCATGATGCTCGAGCCGGGCTGCATCGCCGGGAGGCGGATCTCGCCGAGCCCGGTGCGCGGGCCGCTGGAGAGGAGGCGGAGGTCGTTGCAGATCTTGGAGAGCTTCACCGCGCAGCGCTTGAGCACGCCCGAGACCTGCACGAAGGCGCCGGTGTCACTCGTCGCCTCGACGAGGTCGGGGGCGGTGATCATCACGAGGCCGGTGACGGCGCTCAGCTCGGCCTGCACCCGCTGCGTGTAGCCGCGCGGCGCGGTGATGCCGGTGCCGATCGCGGTCGCGCCCATGTTCATCTCGCGCATGAGCGCCTTCGCTTCCTCGAGGCGATCGACGTCCTCGGCGATGGTGTGCCCGTACGCGTTGAACTCCTGGCCGAGGGTCATCGGCACGGCGTCCTGCAGCTGGGTGCGGCCCATCTTGACGTGCGGCGCGAACTCGGCGCCCTTGGCAAGGAAGGCATCGACGAGGAGCCGCATCTGCGCTTGCAGCCCGCCGATCGCGGTGTGCAGCGCGATCCGGATGGCGGTCGGATAGACGTCGTTGGTGGACTGCGCGAGGTTGACGTGCTCGTTGGGATGCACGCGGGAGTAGGTGCCGCGGGCCTCGCCGAGGAGCTCGAGGGCGCGGTTCGCGATGACCTCGTTGGCGTTCATGTTGCTCGAGGTGCCGGCACCGCCCTGGATCATGTCGACGCGGAAGTGCTCGTGATGGCGCCCGCCCTGGATCTCCTTGCAGGCGCGGACGATCGCGTCGAAGACGTCGTCGGGGAGGTCGGGGTTCCCCTGGTTGGCGCGCGCGGCGGCCTCCTTCACCTGCGCGAGCGCGACGATGAGTTCGGGGAAGTCCTTGAGCGTGACGCCGGTGATCGGGAAGTTCTCGATCGCGCGCATGGTCTGCACGCCGTACAGGGCGGCATCGGGGACGTCGCGTTCGCCGAGGAGGTCGTGCTCGCGGCGGGTGCGCCCGGTGGCGGCGTAGCCGAGGAGGCGGCCCTGGCCGGTGAGACTGGCGTCGGCCTGCCGGAGACGGTCGCGGATGGCGCGGGCGCTGCGGGAGACGAGGGCGGCGTAGAGTTGCGGCTTGTCCTTCAGCAGGGGCTCGAGCGCTTCCTTGGAGAAGCGCATGGCCTTGAGCGGGAGGGTGGCGCGGCCGGTGGTGGAGTGGGTGTGTTCGTCGAGGAGGATGGACTCGCCGATGACGTCGCCGGGGCCGAGGGTGGAGAGGCGATGGGGGAGGCCGTTCTGGACGGCCTCGATGGCGAGGTTGCCTTCGAGGATGACCCAGAAGGCTTTTCTTGGCTCGCCTGAGTTGAAGAGGGTGGAGTCTGCGGGGTAGTCGGTGAGTTGGCCGGCTCTGGTGAGGTGCCAGAGTTGCTGGTCGCCGATGCCTTGGAAGAACGGGATGTTGGAGAGATCGGGCGGGGTCATATGCCTTGAAGGTACTGCGGGATGCGGGGAGGTGAACACCGGTGCGGGGTGACCGGCGGAACGGGGTACGGGCTTTGGGCGGGATGCGGGAGGGGGCAACGGCGATGCGGGGTGCGTTCTGGTGATGGTGGTCGGGCCGGGTGCCTGCGGTATCCATTGGCGCATGACACCTTCCACCAACGATGGGACCGCCTCCGGCGGGTATCAGGATCCGCTGGAGCGGCTGCAGGTGTATCGGCTGGCGCTCGAGGCGGTGCGGATCGCGCGGGCCGATGCGGTGTCGATGGGGCGGGACCTCCTCCTCCGCGAGCTCGGCGGGCAGCTGCTGCGCGCGGCCGGTTCGATCGCGGCGAATGTGGCCGAGGGTTACTCGCGCGGGACGACTGCCGAGCGCCGCAAGTTCCTGGAGTACGCGCTGGGCTCCGCGCGGGAATGCGTCGTGTGGTACGAATCGGCCTCGCACCCCGAGTGCCGCGAGCGGCTGGAGCGCCTCACGTCGATCCGCCGCCTGCTGCTGACGATGATCCGCACGGCAAGGGAGAGCACCGCCCGCGACCGCGCGAACTTCCAGCGCTGACCCGCCCGTCGCCGCATCGCCGTTGCCCCCTCCCGCATCCCGCCCAAAGCCCGTACCCCGTTCCGCCGGGCACCCCGCACCGGTGTTCACCTCCCCGCATTCCGCATCCCGCCAAGGAGCAGTAGCTTCGCCGAGCACCCCAATCCATAAAGAGCATGCAATCCAGAAGAGGCTTCCTCGCATCCACGGCCGCCGCCGCGGCCGCCCTGACCGCCAAGCCCACCCCGGCCGCGGCCGCCCCCTCCGCATCGCCGTTCCCGGCGACCCGCCCGGTCGTGATCTCGTCCGCGAACGGCATCCGCGGCGTGAAGGTCGCGTATGACCGCATCGTGACCGGCGCCGACTGCCTCGACGCCATCATCGCGGGCGTCAACATCCAGGAACTCGACGCCGAGGACCAGAGCGTCGGAATCGGCGGCCTCCCCAACGCCGACGGCGTGGTCCAGCTCGATGCGAGCTGCATGCACGGCCCCACCAAGCGCGCCGGCTCCGTCGGTGCGATCGAGGGCATCGCGACCCCGAGTCTCGTGGCGAAGGCCGTGATGGATTACACCGACCACATCATGCTCGTCGGCGAGGGGGCCAAGCGCTTCGCGCTCGAGATGGGGTTCAAGGAGCAGGACCTCCTCACCGAGAAGACGCGGCAGGACTGGCTGCGGTGGAAGTCCCGGCTCAACAAGGACGACGCCTGGCTCGACCATGACGACGACGTCGCGATCAAGTTCACCACCGGCACGATCAACATGAACGCCGTCGACGCGCGCGGCGACATCAGCTCGGTGACCACCACGAGCGGCATGGCGTGGAAGATCCCCGGGCGCATCGGCGACTCGCCGGTGATCGGCGCGGGGCAGTACTGCGACAACACCGTCGGCGCGGCGGGCTCGACCGGGCGCGGCGAGGCGAACATCAAGGTCTGCGGAGGCTTCCTGACCGTCGAGTTCATGCGCCAAGGGCTCGCGCCCGAGGTCGCGGTGCTCAAGACGCTCGAACGTCTCGTCGCGATGACCGAAGCGCGTCTGCTGCGTCCCGACGGGCGCCCGAACTTCGACATCCAGTTCTATGCCCTCGCGAAGGACGGCAGATACGCGGCCGGCACCCTCTACGCAGGCGCACAGTTCGCGGTGTGCGACGAGCGCGGCGCGCGGCTGGAGAACTGCGTCTCGCTCTACCCGCGCCCGACGCGCTGAATACGGGATGCGGAGGGGGGAGAGGATTGCGGGGTGCGGGGGCTGGTAAGGGATGCCGGATGAGGGGGGCGGTGCGGGGAGAGGGGCCCCCTGCGGGTTCCTTCACGCCGCATTCCTCTCTCCACCCCGCACTCCGTACCCCTCTCCCCCCGCCGCATCCCGCAGCAGGAGGGATCACGCACCGAAGGACTTCGCCGCCCCGCTGACCTTCTCCGTGCTCATCACGAGCGCGTTCGCGGCGGCGGCGATCTCCTGCGTGCTCGCGCTCTGCTCCTGACTCGCGGCGGCGACGTCGTGCATCGCGTTGGCGAAGTTCTGGGTGCCCGCCGTGAGCGAGTCGAGCTTCACGGTGATCTCGGCGGCGAGCGTCTTGCCGGTCGCCACCGCGCTCGCCATGGTGCCCACCCACTGGTCGGCCGCGTCGACGGCGAGTTCGACCTGCGTGAAGGCCTGGCGGCCGTGCGTCGTCGCGGCGCGCACCGTCTCGACCGTGGTGAGCGAGCGCGCGCTCGTCTCGCGCGCGGTCTCCATCTGCGCGATCAGGTCCTGCATCAGCTTGTCCGTCTGCTCCGCGGCCTCGGCGCTGCTCTGCGCGAGACGGCGGACCTCGTTGGCGACGACGGTGAAGCCCTCGCCCTGCTCGCCGGCGCGCGCGGCCTCCATCGCCGCGTTGAGGGCGAGGAGCTTGGACTGCCGCGCGATCTTCTGCACGAGCACGACGAAGCCGCGGATCTGGTCGGAGGCGGTGGCGAGCGACTCGGTCGCGCGGGCGCTGGCCTGCACGTCCTGCACGAGCGCGTCGAGCCGGCGCGCGCTCTCGTCGAGCTGCTCGTGGCTCTCGGAGGCGAGCGCCTTGAGTCGCGTGTTGCGCTCGATGCCCTCGCCGGCGCCGGCGTCGATGCTCGAGGACAGCGTATTGAGCCGGCCGGCGTCGAGCGAGAGCAGCTTGATCGTGTCGGCCATCTCTGAGGCCTGCGCGCTCAGTCCGCTCGCCGTCTCGGCGATCCCCGAGGCGGCGGTCGCCATGTGCTCGGTGCCGGCGGTGATCTCGGTCGAGCGGCGCGAGGTCTCGGAGGCGTTCTCGCGGATGAGGAGGCCGAGCCGGCGGAGCTCGCTCGACATCACGACCATCGCGCGCGCGAGGCGTCCGAGCTGCCCGCCCTCCTCGGCCGCGGCGGGGCGGCGCGTCATGTCGCCGGCGGTGATCGCCTCGGCGACGTCGGCGAGGTCGCGGAGCTGCTCGCCGACCACGGGCGAGATGAACCAGCGGAAGAAGCCGGCGGCGATGCCGAGCGCGAGCGAGCCGGCGAGGGCGGTGAGGAGGAGGATGCCCCCGGCGTCGGCCATCGCGAGGACGCGCGACCAGAAGGCGATCACGAGTCCGGCGAAGGCCGCGAGTCCCCCGATGGCGCCCCAGCCGGAGAGTCGGTCGAGGAAGTGGACGCGCGCGGTCTCGCCCGCACCGGTCGCGCCCCGTTTGGTTCCCGTTGTCGCCGCGGCTAGATTGCTCAGATACCCACCCACATGAGATGACTGCACCTATCGAGCCGATCGGCTACGACCCGTCGGCGGTGGAAGCGCGCTGGCGCGAGCGCTGGGCCGACCGTGGCACCCATCGGACCGACCTCGCGCACGGCAAGGATCCGTTCTACGCGTTGATGATGTTCCCGTACCCGTCGGCCGAAGGGCTGCACGTCGGGAACCTCTTCGCGTTCACCGGATGTGATATCTACGCGCGATTCCAGCGCCTGCAAGGCCACACGGTGTTCGAGCCGCTGGGGTACGACGCGTTCGGCATCCACTCGGAGAACTTCGCGCTGAAGGTGGGGAAGCACCCGATGGAGCTCATCCCGAGCAACATCCGGAACTTCCGCCGCCAGCTCGACCGCGCGGGGCTGATGGTCGACTGGTCGCGTTCGGTCGACACCACCGCCCCCGACTACTACAAGTGGACGCAGTGGGTCTTCCTGCAGCTCTACAAGAAGGGGCTCGCGTACAAGAAGGCGGCCGGCGTCAACTGGTGCCCGTCGTGCAAGACGGTGCTCGCCAACGAGCAGGTCGAGGGCGGCACCTGCGAGCGCTGCGGCACGGTGGTGGAGCAGCGCTTCCTCGAGCAGTGGTTCTTCAAGATCTCCGAGTTCTCGGAGCGCCTGCTGAACAACCTCGAGAAGCTCGATTGGTCGGAGACCACGAAGCAGGCGCAGCGCAACTGGATCGGCCGCTCGGAGGGGGCGCGGCTCCGCTTCCGCGTGGTCGACGCGCTCGCCGACGCCGGGAGCGCGACCGTCTCGGACACGAGCGAGATGCGCGTCGACGAGCCCGAGATCGAGGTCTTCACGACGCGCCCCGACACGATCTTCGGCGCGACCTACCTCGTGCTCGCGCCCGAGCATCCGCTCGTAGACGCGATCACGACGCCGACACAGCAGGCGATCGTGAACGAGTACCGTGCGCGCGCCGCGAAGCAGGACCTGATCAGCCGCAAGACGACCAAGGAGAAGACGGGCGAGTTCACCGGCGCCTACGCGGCGAACCCGGCGACCGGCGCGCTGATCCCGGTCTGGGTCGCCGACTACGTGCTCATGGAGTACGGCACCGGCGCGATCATGGCCGTGCCGGGCCATGACGAGCGCGACTTCGAGTTCGCGACCAAGTTCGAGCTCCCGATCGTCCGCGTCGTGGCGGGCGAGGGGCAGGACGCGCACACGCCGTTCGCCGGCGAGGCGTACGAGGGCGACGGACGGCTCGTGAACTCGGGCCGGTTCGACGCCCTGCCGGTGGACCAGGCGAATCGCGTGCTGACCGAGTGGCTCGAAGGGATGCATGCCGGCAAGTCGGTCACCAACTACCGCCTGCACGACTGGTGCATCTCGCGTCAGCGTTACTGGGGCCCGCCGATCCCGATCATCTACTGCGACGCGTGCGGCACCGTGCCGGTGCCCGAGTCGCAGCTGCCGGTGGTGCTCCCGAACATCCCCGACTTCAAGCCCGACGACTCGGGCGTCTCGCCGCTCGCGCGCCACGAGGAGTGGTACCGCGTGCCCTGCCCGCAGTGCGGCAAACAGGCGCGCCGCGAGACCGACGTGAGCGACACCTTCCTCGACAGCGCCTGGTACTTCCTGCGCTACCCGAGCGTGGGGCGCGACGACGTCGCGTTCGACGCCGAGACCACGAAGCAGTGGCTGCCGGTGACGACGTACATCGGCGGCAACGAGCATGCGGTGCTGCACCTGCTCTACTCGCGTTTCATCACGATGGTGCTGCACGACATGGGGATGCTCCACTTCGAGGAGCCGTTCACGAAGTTCCGTGCGCACGGCCTGATCATCCGCGAAGGCGCGAAGATGTCGAAGTCGAAGGGCAACGTCGTGAACCCCGACGAGTACATCGACCAGTGGGGCGCGGACTCGTTCCGCACCTACCTGATGTTCCTCGGCCCGTTCGAGGAGGGGGGCGACTTCCGCGACGCCGGGATCAGCGGCGTGAAGCGCTTCCTCGACCGGCTCTGGGCCTCGGTGCGCGACTGCACCACCGCGGGCACGCCCGACGCCGAGGTGCTGCGCAAGCTCGCCGCGACGATCGAGAAGGTGGGCGAGGACACGCCGGCGCTGAGCTACAACACCGCGATCGCGGCGATGATGGAGTACATGAACACGCTGCGGAAGGGCGAGCGGGCCTGTCACCGCGCGGAAGTCGAGCCGGTGGTGCAGCTCGTCGCGCCGTTCGCGCCGCACGTCGCCGAGGAGCTGTGGGAGATGCTCGGCCATACCGGGAGCGTGTTCGACTCGCGCTGGCCGGCGTTCGACCCGTCGCTGCTCGTGAGCGACACGATCGAGCTGGTCGTGCAGGTCGGCGGCAAGACGCGCGGCAAGCTCGTCGTCGCGAAGACGATCACGCAGGACGAGGCGCTCGCCGCGGCCAAGGCCGACCCGGCGATCGGGAAGTTCATCACCGGCGAACCGAAGAAGGTCATCCTCGTGCCGGGCCGGCTGCTGAACGTGGTCGTGTGACCGCCGCGCCGGACGGGACCGGCACGCATGGCACCGTGACCGGCGGTCCTCCGCCCGGCCGCAGCGCGCGAATGGTGCGCGAGGTCTCGATCCAGCGCGCGCTGGTCCTCTCGTTCAGCTCGATCATCGTCGCGCTCGCGGCGGTGCTGCTGCTGCTCGCGGCGCTCGACCGTCGCCAGGCGCGCGAGGACCTGGCGCGCGCGCTGCTCGACCAGGCGCAGTCGCGCGCGCACAGCGAGCTGCGCGAGCTCTTCGCGCCGGTGCGGCGGCAGATCGCGATCGACTGGCACGAGGTGCGGATCGGGCAGGTGCCGCGCTACGACGCCGCGGCGCACGTGAGGCACTTCCTGCCGCCGATGCTCGAGTTGCCGACGGTGAGCTCGATGATGGTCGCCGACACCTCGGGGCATCAGCTGCTGCTGATGCGCTACGACTCGACGGTCGTGCGCTCGCCGCTCCTCGAGGGCCGGGACGATCTCCCGGCGCCGCGCGCGGACGGCACCGAGTTCTTCACGCGCGACTTCCGGCCGGCGCTGCGCGGCGACAACAGCCGGTGGGATCTCTGGCGTGTCGGCGAGTCCGCGGCGCACGCGACGTGGGAGGTGCGGATCCCCGGCTACGATCCGACGGCTCGCGAATGGTACGCGGAGGCGATGGCGCATCACGCGCGCCAGCCGCGCGGGCAGGAGCCGGCCGACGCCGCGTCCGCGACGACATGGACCGACGTCTACACGCTCTTCACGTCGCGTGAACCGGGGCTCTCGGTGTCGTTCGCGGCACGCGAACCCTCGGGCGACCTGGTCGTCGTCGCGTACGACATCCTGCTCGACGAGGTGAGCCGCTACACGCGGGCGCAGCGCCCCACGCCCGAGGGCCGCGTCTTCGTCGTCTCCGATTCGGGGTGGATGATCGGGTTGCCGCGCGAGGCGCGGTTCGACGATCGCGAGGCCCGCGCGGCCTACACGCTGCAGCCGGTGGGGCGCCTCGGCGATCCGGCGCTCGATGCCTGGACGACCGCCTGGCGCGACCGCGGGGACGAGGTCACGCTCGCGCGGGCGGTGACCGTCGGCGACGCGCGATGGTGGATCGGATTCCGCGCGTTCGACCTGATGCCGGGACGGCGCTTCTGGGTCGGCGTGGTGCTGCCCGACGCCGACGTGCTCGCGACGACGGGCTCGGAGGGAAGGGGGATCCTCGGCGCGACCGCGATCGCGCTCCTCGTGGCCTTCCTCGTGGGTGCGCGACTGGCGCGCCGCGTCGCCGGTCCGCTCGCGGTGCTCGCCGAGCAGAGTGCGCGGATCGCGCGGCTCGAACTCGCGGCCGAACCGCCGCCTCCCTCGCGCCTCTGGGAGGTGCGCCGGCTCGGCGCGGCGATCGGCGAGATGCGGCAGGCGCTGAAGGAGAACCTCGACGAGCGCGCACGCGCGGCCGACGCGCTCGCCGAGAGCAAGGCGCGCCTGCTGCAGTCACAGAAGCTCGACGCGGTGGGGCAACTCGCCGGCGGCGTCGCGCACGACTTCAACAACCTGCTCACCGCGATCCGCGGCTACACCGTGCTGTTGCGCGACCGGCTCGCCGGAGACGGCGAGGGGCTCGACGACCTGAACGAGATCGACGCGGCGGCACAGCGCGCGACCGACCTCACCAAGCAGTTGCTCGCGTTCTCGCGGCGGCAGCACGTGGAGCCGCGCGTGATCGACGTGAACCGCATGGTCGCGAGCGCGGCGAAGATGCTGGGGCGCCTCATGGGCGAGCGCATCCGGCTGGAGACGGTGCTCGACGAGGGCCTGCCGCCGGTGCGGATCGACCCGAGCCAGCTGCATCAGGTGCTGGTGAATCTCGCGGTGAATGCGCGCGATGCGATGCCGGACGGCGGACGGCTCACGATCACGACGAGCGTGGGCGGGCGCGTCCGTGCCGGCGTGGGTGCCGCGCCGGACCCGGCTGCACTCACACTCCCGCCGGTGATCATCAGCGTCGTCGACTCCGGGATGGGCATGTCGCCCGAGGTGCGTGCGCGCGCCTTCGAGCCGTTCTTCACCACCAAGGAGCAGGGGCGCGGCACCGGGCTCGGGCTCGCGACCTGCTGGGGGATCGTGCGGGACGCGGGGGGCACGATCGAGATCGAATCGGCGCCGGGCGACGGCACCGTGGTGCGCGTGATCCTTCCGTCGGTCGACGCGCGCGTGGAGCCGCAGCCGTCGGACGCGACCGATGAGCTGCGGAGCGGCGCGGGCGCGACGGTGCTCGTGGTGGAGGACGAGGCGCAGCTGCGAGCGCTCGCCGAACGGGCGCTCACGCGCGCCGGCTTCCGTGTGGTGACGGCGGCGGACGGCATCGCGGCGCTCGAACTGCTGGCGCGCGGCGAGATGACGGTCGATCTCGTGCTCTCGGACGTCGTGATGCCGCGGCTCGGTGGACCGGGGCTCGCGCGCCGGATCCGCGAGGAACGGCCGGATGCGCGGGTGCTGTTCATGACCGGGTACGCGGACACCGAGGCGTTCGGGGCGGATGCGGGGGCGGTGCAGGACATCGAAGTGCTGCGGAAACCGTTCACGCCGGCGGAGCTGGTGAGGGCGGTGAGGCGGGGGCTGCAGGGCTGAGTCCGTCGAGTATTCCTGCCACTGCGTTCACCACAGAGGGCACAGAGGACACAGAGAACGGCGGAGGAATGCTCGAGGGGGCTTGGCGGAGAGATCTCTCCGCCAAGCCCCCTTCAAGTGCCGTGCTCCGCCGTTCTCTGTGCTCTCTGTGCCCTCTGTGGTGAACGCCGTGGCAGGAGAAGCGGGCCTACCGCGAACCCCTGCTCGCCCGTCCGCCCTTCTCGGAGTCGACGGTCACGTTGAACGCCCCGGTCCCCTGCACGATCCACTTCACGCGCACCGACCCGTTGCCGGGGATGTTGCGCACGCGGATCGTCGCCGGGTCGCGCTGCTGTTCGGTGGCGTCGCCGGTGAGCGGGTTGTCGACGATGAAGCCCGCGACGACGCGCCCGCCGGTGAGCGTCACGAGGTCGGGCCGCGTGATGCGGTTCTCGACGTCCTGCTGCGTGTGCGTCGGGGCGAGCCGCGTGTTGAGCACCACCGCCGTCACCTCGGAGAGGCCGCCGCCGAGCGAACGCGTCGTCACCGAGTCCACGGCCACGAGCGGCATCTGCGACGTCTGGTAGAGCGTGAACATCATGTTGCGGTGCGCGTCCGACTGCAGCAGGAAGCCCGGCTCGACGCGGCCGAAGTTCTTCTTGGTGCCGCCGACCTCGATCCGTCCGTACTGCGGATGATCGACCTCGTGCCACTCGACCATCGCCTCGCCCATGAGCAGCAGCCGGTTGAAGCGCGACTCGGTCGTCTGGTACTGGCGGTTCTGCGGATTGCCGAAGCCGCCGCCCCCGCGCTCGTCCTGCTTGTTGAAGTACAGGAACGGCGTGAAGAGCTCGTTGCTGAACGTGAGGATGCCGCGCGCGCCGTAGAACCAGTCGAGCTCGCCGCCCCACACCGTGTACAGGTCCTTCCAGACGATCATGTAGCGGTAGCCCGGGAGGATCTCCTCGCCGACGCGGCCGATCTGGTCGAAGACCTGCACGTCCTGCGGACGGTACTCGTCCTGCGGGACGCCCGGGCCGCGGAGCAGCATGCCGCCGGAGTTATGGTAGCTCTGCGCGCCGGCGATGTTCGGGTGCGCGGTGACGAACCGGATGATGTTCTGCGTCTCGACGAGCGACGTCGGGTACGGATCGGAGCCGCCCTGCACGTACTGCGGCGCCCAGCGCCAGGGCCAGTTGCGGTTGGGATCGTAGCCACCGTCGGCGTCCTCGTTCACGAAGCCGTCGCCGTCGTTGTCGAACCCTTCCTGCCCGAGCAGGTCGTACTCGCCACGCTCGCCCGGCAGCACCGGGATCAGGAGGCGCGGATCCTCCGGCGACACGCGGAAGCGGCCGTTCACGTTGCGGCGGCGCATCTGCGTGATGTGTCCGTCGCCGTTGAGGTCGTCGAGGTTGTCCTCGTCGACCTTCCCGTCGCCGTCGGAGTCGCGCGGCGCGAGGCCGGTGCGCGGCGAGCTCGCCGTGTTGGGCTTGTGCATGAAGTGATCGCGCGCGTCGGGATTGATCGTCGGCACGATGTACAGCGTGTAGCGGTCGAGCAGCGAATCCACCGACGGCACGCGGTCGGCCATCTCGGCGAGGTACCAGGCCGTGTAGAGCGAGAACTCGGCGCCCTGGATCTCGTTCGAATGGATGTTGCCGTCGATCCACATCGCCGGCTTCCTGTCGGCGTCGCCCGTCTTGAAGTTGGTGACCGTCAGGAGCACCATGTCGCGCCCGAGGGTGCTCTTCCCGATCGAGCCCACCTTGATGCGGTCGGGATGGGCGGCGCCGAGCCGGCGCGCGATCTCGACGATGCCGGCGTGGTCGTAGAAGCGGTCCCACGCGACGGCGACCTTCGGGTCGGGCGGGGAGCCGAGCGCGGCGAGCGCGCCGGCGACCGGCGCCTGCGTCGCGCGGGTGGCGGGAGTCTGGGCCGTGAGCGCGAGGGGCGCGACGGCGAGCATGATCAGCAGCTTACGCATCGGTCGCTTACCTCGCGCGGAGTGTGATGGTCTCGGTGGCGCTGCCGCTGTTCGGCGCGCCGACGGTGAGCGTGACGGTCGAGCCGGCATCGCCGACCACCAGCCACTCGAACCGCTGCACGCTGCCACTGCCGCGCAGCGCGTCGATGTACTGCACCTTCCGCCCGCTCGTGAGCAACTGCGTGCCGCCGAGCGTGAGCTCGACCTTCACGCGACGCGGGAGTCGCGAGCGCACGCCGATCGCGGCGTTGGTGGGGAGGTACCCGTTGTTCGTCACCTCGGCCGAGATGCGCCAGACGCGCGGGCCGACCGACTCGACCGTCGCCGTGCGTGCGAGTGCGACGCTCGGCAGCGCCTTCACGAGTTCACCGACCCAATCGGCCTGCTTGCGCGCGAGCGTGTCGAGCGTGGCCGCGGCCGGGTTGAGCGTCGCGCCGGGCGCGAAGCCGCCGACCTCGACCGGCTTGCCGTCGATCGTGTAGCCGGCGACGGCGGTCCACTCGACGAAGCCGGCCGGATCGTTCGCCTTGAGCCAGCGGTAGTCGTTGCGCTGCGCCGCGATCGCGTCGGGCGCGGGCGCCTTGCGTGCGGCGGCGGTGTCGGCGGGCGCCTTGCCCGGCCACCAGACGCGCGAGCCGAACGCGAAACGGCCCATGTGGAAGTAGGCCCAGGAGAGCGGGTCGCCCGCCTCGGCGGCGCTCACCGGATCCTGCCCCGCGACCGGACGCGACGCGCGGCGTCCCATCTCGGTGAACCAGGCGTTGTCCTCGGGGAGCGTGGCCGTGAGCGGCCCGCCGGCGCTCGTGCCCTGCGGGTTGCCGCTGATGCCCGGGACGCGGCGACCTTCCCACGGCTTCACGAGATTGTCCTGCATGCCGAGCACGTAGACGGCGGCGATGTTCACGCGTTCGAAGACGAGTTCGGCGATCGCGCGCGACTCCGGTGCGCTGAACTGGTGCTGCCCCGCGCCCGGCACGAACCAGGTGTAGTTGTTCGCGAAGTTGATCGAGATGTCGGTGCCGCCGGCGCCGTCCTCGTTGAACGCGTCGTCCCCGTCGGCGTCCTTGCCCTCGACCATGAGGCGGTGCGTGCCGCGCTCGCCCTTGGTGACGTCGGCGCGGCGCATGAGCGACGGATCGACCGGGTCGATCATCCACTCGCCGCCGGCGTCGACGCGCACGCGCATCATCGTGATGAGCCCGTCGCCGTTGAGGTCGTCGGGACCGTCCTCGTCGATCGCGCCGTCGCGGTCGTCGTCGTCCTTGACGTCGTTGCCCTTCCGCTCGTCGCGCACCGGGGCGAAGAAGGCCTCGCTCGCGTCGGGGTTGAGGCGCGGGACGACGTAGATCGTGTTGTTCGCGGTCGCGCCGGTGCGGCCGGCGAGCTCGCGGACGAGGCGCAGCGCGACCTCGCTCGAGGCGAGCTGCGGGCCGTACGCGCCGGCGAGGATCAGGAGTGCGGGCTTCTCGTCGGACGTGCCGATGCGGACGAGCTGCACGGGGCGGCCGCCGGGCGAGGTGGCGAGCGTGGTGACGCGCACCGTCTGCGGGTTGGCGCGAGCGATGGAGTCGAGTGCGGCGGCGAGTCGCGCGGCGGTGTGGTAGCCGGCGGTGCGCGACTGCGCGAGCGCGGGGCTGGCCAGCATCACCAGCGGCAGGGCGGCTCGCGCGATTGAGCGGAGGTTTGACATCGCGATGGGTTGAGGGTCCAGAGCAAGCTACGCGCGGCGCGCAGGGTCTGTTCAGGGGGGAGCGGCTCGAGCCGGGCCCCGTGTCGGCGTTCGGCCGATGGACGGCACCCTCGCGACCCTGTAACCTGAGTGGAGACGCGCACCCGAGGATCCGATGCCCCCCACGCTCGCCACCGCCATCACGTCGCTCGCGCCCGACACCGTCGGGCAGGTCGTCGCCTGGCGCCGGCACATGCACGCGAATCCGGAGCTCTCCTTCAATGAAGAGGAGACCTCCCGATTCGTCGAGCAGACGCTGCGCGCGATCGGCGGTCTCGAGATCTCGAAGCCGACCGCGACGAGCGTGGTCGCCCGCCTCGTCACCGGGCGTCCGGGGCCGGTGCTCGCGATGCGCGCCGACATGGACGCGCTGCCGATCACGGAGGCGACCGGACTCGAGTTCGCGTCGACCCGCCCCGGCGTCATGCATGCGTGCGGGCACGACGGTCACACCGCGATGCTGCTCGGTGCCGCGCGCGAACTCGTCGCGCGCCGCGACGCGCTCTGCGGCGAGATCCGCTTCCTCTTCCAGCACGCCGAGGAGACGTTCCCCGGCGGCGCCGACGAGATGGTCTCGCGCGGGGTCATGGATGGCGTGACGCGCGTGATCGGCGCGCATCTCTGGGCGGACCTGCCGCTCGGCACGGTCGGCGTGCCGTCAGGGGCCGTCACGGCGGCGCCCGACACCTTCTGGATCACCATCCGCGGCAAGGGCGGCCATGCGGCGATCCCGCAGCAGACCGTCGATCCGATCGCGATCGGCGCGCAGGTGGTGACCAACCTCCAGCATCTCGTCGCCCGCGGCGTCGATCCGCTCGACAGCGCGGTGGTGAGCGTGACGCAGTTCCATGCGGGCACGACGCACAACGTGATCCCCGAGACGGCGGAGCTCAACGGCACCGTGCGCACGCTCGACGCCACGGTGCGCACCGAGCTCGCGGCCCGGATGGAGCGCGTGATCCGCGGCATCACCGAGGCGCACGGGGCGACGTACGAGTTCACGTACGAGCGCGGCTACCGGCCGGTCGTGAACGACGCCGCGGTGACCGCGGAGATGGTGGAGGTCGTGCGCGACGTCTGCGGGGCGGACGCGGTGGCGCATATGCGCCCGGTGATGGTCGGCGAGGACTTCTCGGCGTTCCAGCAGAAGGCGCCGGGCACGTTCTTCTTCGTCGGCGCCGCGCGGCCGGTGGATGGCGCGGTGCATCCGCATCATCATCCCAAGTTCGATGTGGACGAGGGCGCGTTCGAGTCGGGGGTGCGGATCTTCGTCGGGGCGGCGATGCGGTATTGCGGCGGGCGCTGAGTCTTACGGCCACGGCTTTCACCACAGAGGGCACAGAGGGCACAGAGAACGGCGGAGAACAGCGTTCAAGGGGGCTTGGCGATCAGATCTCTTCGCCAAGCCCCCTGTCACTGGTGGTTCTCAGCCCTTCTCTGTGGTCTCTGTGCCCTCTGTGGTGACAGCAGTTGCCGTTCGCGGGAGCGCCGAGCGCCGCATTCACTCTGCCACGTACCGCCAAGGGGCATCCCTCGACGCGCGCCGCCAGACGGTGAAGAAGGGGAACCTCGGCTTCGCCTGACCTGCGGCGGGCTCGGCGTTCGGCGTGATGAAGCCGAAGGTGATCCCGAGGTCGCCGCTCGACGCGACGAGGGCGCGCTCCGGGCCCCAGTCCACCGCGCTCGTGCCCGGAGGCGAGCCCGCCGACACGGCCTCGGCGATCGCGACGTTTCCGAAGGTGAAGCCCGGCGTGTCCGCACCGCCGAGGTTCATCGCGTCGGCGCTGCCGTACTTGGTGAAGGCGGGGCCGAGCCCGATCACCTGCGCCTCGGCGGCGAAGTCGCGCTCGGCCTGCATCACCGACTCGAGGTGCGCACGCAGCACGCTCGTGTCGCGGTTTGCCGCGACCATCGCGCGCGGAGCCGCGGCGGGTCGCAACGCCGTGTCGACGTCGACGGGTGAGCGGCGCGTGCGCTTGTACGCGGCGACGCGCCAGCCGTCGGCACCCCTCACCCAGTACGCGAGGTACTTGCCGGGGATCAGCGTACCATCGGCCCGGTGCACGGTGATGAAGCCGTACGTGAACCCATGCATCCCGTCGGCGCTGACGCCGCCGCGGATGGGCGACCACTCGGCGCGCGAGGTCGCGTTGAGCGTGTCGCGCGCGAGCTCGGCGCGCACGGCGGCGCTGCCATCGGCGAAGCCGCGGCCGGGGACCGGCATGATCACGTCCGCGGCCATCATCGACGCGAGCCCGTCGAGCATCGTCGTGTGCGCGCTCGCCGCCGAGAAGGTCCGGTCGGCGGCGAGGAGTTCCGCTATCGCCGCGTCGGGCGTGCGCGCCTGGGCTCCGAGGAGGAGCGTGGCGCACGCGAGCGGCAGGAGTCGGAACAGTAGCGCACGTCGTCCCAGTCGCGCTCCCACTTCCTTCGCCAGGCGAACGGTCGGCCGCATGTGAGACAATCCTTGGTCGGGAGGTCGGACTTCTTGCGCATCTTCGCCATTCGACCGACCTCTACAGGAGTGTCAGTGAACGCGAGGGTGCGCCGCCATTGGAGCGGATCTCCGCGGCGCGCGCCCTGATGGCCGCGCGATCCGCGTCGGAGACCCGTCCCAGGTTCCGTACCTGCAACGCCATCCGTTGGTTTCCTGCGAGCAGGGTCTCGTGCCGCATGAGGAAGTCCCAGTAGAGCGTCGTGAAGGGGCAGGCGTCGTCGCCGGTGGACTTGGCGGGGTCGAACCGGCAGCGCGAGCAGTGGTCGCTCATGCGCTGGATGTACTTGCCGGTCGCGACGTACGGCTTGGAGGCCATGATGCCGCCGTCGCCGTACTGCGACATGCCGAGCGTGTTGGGGAGCTCCACCCACTCGACGGCGTCGACGTAGACCGCGAGGTACCACTCGTGCACGCGCTTGGGCTCGACTCCGAGCATCAACGCGTAGAGGCCAGTGACCATCAACCGCTGGATGTGATGCGCGTACCCCAGACGCAGCGTCTGTCCGATCGCGTCCTTCAGACAGTCCATCTCGGCGTCACCGGTCCAGTAGAACCCCGGCAGCGGTTCGTGCGCACCGAGCGCGTTGCTCTCGAGGTAGCGCGGCATGAAGAGCCAGTAGATGCCGCGCACGTACTCTCGCCAGCCGAGGATCTGCCGGATGAACCCCTCTGCCGCGGCCAGCGGCACCGCGCCGGTGCGGAACGCGCGCTCGGCCGCATGCACCGCGGCGCGCGGATCGAGGAGCTTGAGGTTCATCGCCGCGGCGATGCGTGAATGGAAGAGCCATGGCTCGTCGTGCCACATCGCGTCCTGGAACTCGCCGAAGCGTGGCAAGCGGTGCGCAATGAAGTCGTCGAGCGCGCGCTCGGCGTCGGCGGGCGTGACCGGCCAGTCGAAGGCCGCGAGGTCGCCGGGGTGCGCGGCGAAGCGCGCGTGCACGAGCGCGATCACCTCGCGCGTGAGCGCATCGGGCGCGAAGGTGACCGGTGCCGCGTGCGCGGGCGGTCCCGACCTGCCGAACGCGCCGCGGTTCTCGGCGTCGTAGTTCCAGTCGCCGCCTTCCGGCCCGCCCTTCGCGTCGAGCAGCACGCCATGCTGCCGCCGCAGCTCGCGGTAGTAGTACTCGAGGCGCAGTTGCTTGCGACCCTTGGCGTGCGCGTTGAACTCGGCGAGCGTCGCGAAGAAGTGGCGGTCGGTGCGCGTCTCGAGCGGGAGGCGTACCGCTGCGGCGGCGGCCTCGAGCGACTGCTGCACGCGCCAGTCGCCGGGCTCGGCGATGATCAGCCGTTCAGGGCGCGCGGTCGCGATGCAGCGCGCGAGGGCTTCCGCGAGCGTGTCCGTGGCACCGTCCGCGAGCATCTCCGTGTAGAGCACCGTGCGTCCGAGCGCGCGCTGTGCGTCGCGGAAGTGCCGCATCGCCGAGAGGAAGAGCGCGATCCGCGGCTTCGACGACCAGACATGCGTCGACTCCTCCCCCACCTCGGCCATCCAGATCGCGTCGCGGGCCGCGTCGAAGCCGTCGAGGGCGCTCGACGTGGGGTCGAGTTGGTCGCCGAGGACCAGGACGAGATGGCGGGTCTGGCGGGGGGCTTCACTCCGGATCGACGGCATGCCAGAATGAACGCGCCCGCTTCCGATGCGGTTCAGCTCAACCCGGACCCCCCGCCGGAGGATCGATGTTCGTCGGACACGTCGCCGTCGCACTCGCAGGGAAGAAGCTCGCGCCAACGACCTCGCTCGCCTGGTTCGTTCTCGCGGCCAACCTCGTCGACCTCATCTGGCCGGTGCTCCTGATCGCCGGCGTGGAGCAGGTGCGCGTCGCGCCCGGCGCGACCGCCTTCACCCCGCTCGTCTTCGAGTCGTATCCGTGGACGCACAGCCTGCTGTCGGCGTGCCTCTGGGGCGCGGCGCTCGCGGGGATCGCGCGCGCGGCTGGCGTGGCGCGCGGAGCGCTGCCCATCATCGTCGCCGCCGTGGTGAGTCATTGGGTGCTCGACTTCGTGACGCATGCGCCCGATCTGCCGCTCTGGCCCGGTCAGGTCGGCGGGTACGGACTCGGCCTCTGGGATTCGATCGCGTGGACATTCATCGTCGAAGGCGCGCTCTGGGTCGCCGCGATCGCGGCCTTCCTCACGGTGCGCGCGCCGCGGGGGTGGGCCGGGCACCTGGCCTTCTGGTCGTTCATCGCGCTCAACACGCTGATGTGGGCGAGCGGTCCCTTCTCCCCGCCTCCGCCCGACGCGCGCTCGCTCGGATGGTTCGCGCTCATCGGGTGGGTCGTCGTGCCCTGGGCGTGGTGGATCGAGCGCACGTCCTCAGGCCGGGGCGACCTTCCCCTGGGCTGAGGGTGCGGCGTCGAGTCCGAGGTCGCGGCGCTTCGCGGCCTCGCGGTGCAGCAACCAGAGCGCGAAGAGCGCATGGATCGTCGTCGACACGACGGAGACGTACCAGATCCAGTGCAACTGGAATCCGGCCAGCCGCGAGATCCAGACCGCCGGCACCACGAACACCACCACGCGCACCCCGCTGCTGATCACGCTGGGCATCGTGTTGCCCATCGCCTGGAACATGCCGGAGCAGGTGAACACGATCCCCGATGCGACGAAGTTCCACGAGATGGTGCGGAGGTACTGCACCGCGATCGCGACGACGGCCGGATCGCTCGCGAACGCGCCGATCAGCAACTCCGGACGCCAGTGCGCGAAGAGGGTGCCGAGGGCCATCACCGCGCTGCCGATCTTCGCGGCGGCGGTGAAGGTCTCGCGGGCGCGCTCGGGCTTGCCGGCCGCGAGGTTCTGCCCGGCGATCGGTGCGGCGGCGAACGAGATCGCCATCGCGGGGAGGAAGATCGCCTGCATCATGCGCGAGCCCACGCCGAAGCCCGCCTGCGCGGCGGCGCCGAAGTCGCGGATGATGAAGTAGATCACGAACATCGAGAAGAACATCAGCCCGAACTCGCCGCCCGCCGGGATGCCGATCCTCAACAGGCGCTTCCATGTGGCGAGGTGCGGCTTGAAGAGCGCGGTGTCGAAGCCGACGAAGTGTTCGAGCTGCTTGAAGTAGAGGAAGGTCACGATCACCGCGACCGCCACCGCGATCGTGCTCGCGAGACCGGCGCCGGCGACGCCCATCGGACGCCCGGTGCCCCACCCGGCGATGAGCACCGGCGCGAGCACCGCATTGAGCACCACGGTGAGCACCTGCACGACCATCGCCGGCTTGGCGATGCCAGTACCCCGCAGCGCCGATCCCATCGAGATGAGCGCGAACTGCAGCGCGAGCGCCGGCAGGAACCAGTTGAAGTACGAGAGGCCGTTCTGCAGCGTCTCCGCGTCGGCGGCGAGCGTCGAGAGGTACCGAGCTCCGAAGAGGTATCCCAGGCCGAGGACGACCGCGAACGCGATCGACGAGAGCAGGAGACTCTGGTTGAAGACGAGGTTGCCGTCGGCGGAGTCCTTGCGGCCCGCGGCGTGCGCGATGAGGACCATCGTGCCGACGCCCAGCACCTGCGTGAGCGCCATCACGATGAACTGGATGTTCCCCGCCGCGCTCACGCCGGCGAGCGCATGGTCGCCCAGCCGTCCGACGAAGTAGAGGTCGACCAGGTAGTACATCGTCTGGAAGACCATCCCGATCGCCATCGGGATCGCCATCCGCACGATGTGCCGCGGGATCGAGCCCTGCGTGAGGTCATGCATCGGCGGCGGACTCCTCGGGGAGCGCGGCATCGGCGAGCGCTTCGTGGGCCAGCCGGCGGGCATGATCGCGCAGGTCGACGGGCCACGGTCCGGTGAGCCGGGTGAAGCGGTCGCGATCGGAGGCGAAGAGCGCGCGCGTGGCCTCCTCGAAGTCCGGCTGGTCGCCGAGCATCGCGGTCATGAATCGGTAGGCGTATTCCTGCGCGCGCCGCTTGCGGTCGCGCTCGGCGTGGGTGACCCGCGCGTGGTCGACGAGGCGACGGATCGCGGCCGAGGCGCCGCCTGGCTGGGTCGCGAGCCAGTCCCAGTGCCGCGGAAGCAGCGTCACTTCGCGACCGACCACACCGAGACGCGGGCGACCGGGGCCGCGGTGGGCGTCGGAGGCATCGCCGATGACTTCCGAAGCCTGCGCCGAGCGGGCCTGCACCCGTGCGAGCACGTCGTCAGGGGTGCCGCGGAGGTCGACTTCGATCGGCTCGCTGGTGACGGCGTCGAAGATGATCGGGGCGCGGTCGAGGCCCGCCGACTCGGCGGCGCGGGTCGCGAGGGCGACTTCTGCGAGAGGACCGGCGGCGATGAATCGGGGGCCGGCGAAGGCGATGGTCTGGTGCATGGGGATGGATATTACCACGGTAATATCTGGTGTCAATATTAGCCGGATAATATTTTCGTGCAGGCGGACTGCAACTGCTTTCACCACAGAGGGCACAGAGGGCACAGAGAACTACGGAGGACTGCTTCAAGGGGGACGACCGGTCGGGCCTCCCCCAGTCGGCTGCTCTTCTGCTCTTCTCCGCCGTTCTCTGTGTGCTCTGTGCCTCTGGGGTGAACGCCGTTCAGATGAGCCCACGCCGCGCCAACCGCGCGAGCGTTGACGTATCCCGCGAGAACCACCGCGCCGCGAGCACCCCTCCGAGGAACCCCCCGAGGTGTTCCTGCCACGAGATGCCGGCGTCACCGGGGAGCACCCCGAACACCAGCCCGCCCCAGAGCACCGTGACGCCGATGCTCAGCACGATGCTCCCGAAGCTGCGCGCGTACCACCCGGCGAAGATCAGGAAGCCGAGGAACCCGAAGATCACGCCGCTCGCGCCCACGTGGACGGAGTTGCTGGCGCCCAGCAACCAGGCCGCGAGTCCGCCGCCGAGCATCGCGAGGAGCGCGACGAGTCCGAAGTGCCGTGGGTCGCGCAGCATCACGAGCCAGCCGAGGACCAGCAGCGACGCGGTGTTCGCGGTGAGGTGCGCGAGATTCGCGTGCAGGAAGGGCGCGAGCGGGATGCCGCGCAAGCCGTCGACCGTCCGGGGCACGACGCCGTAGTGCAGCAGCGCGCCGCCAAGCACGGTGTCGACCGCGAAGACCGCCCAGAGGGACGCGACCGAGGCGCCGAGGATCACGGCATGCACCTTGAGCGTGCGGACGACGCTGATCGGGCGGGGTGTGACGAGCATCGGTCGGCCCTCGATGGGGGAGGTCGCGCGCGTGGCCGGGCGGGAGCCTATTCTTGTGGGCGTCGATACCGCCCCTTCGGAGGTCCCATGAGTCCTGACGATCTGTGCGCCGTGATGGTACGCGACCTACGCGCTCTCGCGCGTGAGGTTTCCGCCTATCCCACCGATGCCGCGCTCTGGCAGGAGATGCCGGGGATCGCGAACAGCGGCGGCACGCTGGCGCTGCATCTCGCCGGCAACGTGCGCCACTTCCTGGGTGCGGTGCTCGGTGGCAGCGCGTACGTGCGCGACCGCGAGCGCGAGTTCGGCGCGCGGGGCATCGCGCGCGCGGAGGTCGTCGCGGAACTCGAGCACGCGATCGTCGAGGCCGAACGCGTGATCCCTGCGATCAGTGCGGCGACGCTGGCGGCGCCGTTCCCGGTGGAGCTCGCCGGCCGACGGCTGCCGACCGCGCGGTTCCTCATGCATCTCTGCGCGCACCTCGCGTACCACCTGGGGCAGGTGGACTACCACCGACGCATCGTCGCTCCGTCGAGCGGTACGGCGGGGACGATGTCGCTGACCGAGTTGTAGCGGCGCCGAAACAGCCCCGACGCCGCGCGCGTAGGTGAGCCTCAAGCCAGGAGGCCCCGTGTCCGCCCCGACGTTCCGATTCGACGACCCCACCGACGCGCGCAGACTCGCGCCGTTCGCCGCGACGCAGACCATCGACGCCGAGCGCACGCGGCTCGCGCGGCTCACCGCCCGTGGCATCGGCATGCCGATCGCCGGGTTCCTCTTCTGGCTCGCGGTCGCGGTGCTCGTGCGCGAGTTGCCGGTGCGGAGCGCGCTGTTCTGGAGCTTCGTCGCGACCGGTGTCGTCTTCCCCGTGGGCGTGCTGATCACGCGCGCGTTCGGCGGCGATCTCTTCGCCAAGAGCGAGACGCTGACGCCGCTCGGTCTCATGCTCAACGGGATGCAGCTGCTCTTCTGGCCGGTGATCATCCTCGTCTGGCGCCTCGCGCCCGAGTGGGTGCCGTACACCATGGCGACGCTCTTCGGGACGCACTTCATCGGCTACGCGTGGATCTACCGCAGCCGCGGGTACGCCGTGCTCACCGTCGGCGTGAGCGTGCTGCTCACGGCCGCCGTGCTCATCGCGCGCGATCCGCTCTATGCCGTCACGCCGCTGCTCGCGGCGGCGGTGTATGCGGTGGCGGTCGCGATCCTGTACACCGAGGTGCGTGGTGCACGCTGAGCTCCTCGTGCTGCGGCTCGCGCATGTCCTCGGCGGGATCGCGTGGGTGGGGTTCGCGGCCTACAACACGATCTTCCTGATCCCGACGCTCGCCGAGGCCGGGCCCGCAGCCGGTCCCGTCACCGCCGGGCTCCAGAAGCGGAAGCTCTTCACCGCGTTGCCGGTGCTGGCGACTATCACGATCGTCACCGGCCTCCGGCTCCTCATGATCACGTCGACGGGATTCTCGGCGGCGTACTTCGCGACGCGGCCGGGGCTGGCGTATGCCGCGGGCGCGGTCGCGGGCATCGTGGGCTTCGTGATCGCGATGTTCCTGACGCGGCCGTCGATGCTGCGCGTGGGCGCGCTGCTCGCGATGCGCCCGGGCGCGACCCCCGAGGCGCAGCGGACCATCGATGCCGAGGTGGCCGCGCTGCGGGCGCGCGCCTCGTGGTCCGGTCAGGCCTCCACGGCCGCACTGATCGCTTCGGCCGCGGCGATGGCGGTCGCGCGCTACCTCTGATGCCGCGCGGGGCGCTCGGCGCGTAAGTTCCGCCGATGCCCACCAACCTCGACGCCGTCTTCGCCGCGCTCCACGAGACCTGGTCACCGGTCGTGATCGCCGAGCTCAACGGTCAGCAGGTGAAGGCCGTGCGCCTGCTCGGCGCGTTCCACTGGCACAAGCATACGGGCGAAGGCGAGATGTTCCTCGTCCACAAGGGTCGCTTCCGGATGGAGTTCCGGGACCACAAGGTCGAGATCGCCGCCGGTGAGTTCATCGTCGTGCCCGCGGGGACCGAGCATCGACCGGTCGCGGACGAGGAATGCGAGGTGGTCCTGTTCGAGCCCGCGAGCACCGTCCGCACGGGGGACTGAGCGCATGCGACCGCATCACCTGCTGGCGCTCGTGCCGCTCGCGGCACTGCTCGGCGCTCCGTTCGTCGCGAACCGCGTGGAGCCGCGGATCCTCGGGCTGCCGTTCCTCCTCGCCTGGTGCGTGGGCGCGGTGCTGCTGAGTTCGGCGACGATGGCGCTGATCCACCGGCTCGACCGGCGCGGTCACGAGTGAGCGACCGGTGAACGTCGCCCTGCTGTTCATCGTCGGGGCCTTCGCGCTCGCGATCGGGTTGGGGCTCTACGCGCGCCGCGGGCGCACGATGAAGCTCGAGGAGTGGAGCGTGGGCGGCCGCAGCTTCGGCACGCTCTTCGTCTTCCTGCTCATGGCCGGCGAGATCTACACCACGTTCACGCTGCTCGGCGGCAGCGGCTGGGCGTACGGCAAGGGCGCACCCGCCTTCTACATCATCTGCTACGGGACCGTCTCGTACATCCTCGCGTACTGGATGCTCCCGCCGATCTGGCGTTACGCGACCGAGCAGCGGCTCTTCTCGCAGGCCGACTTCTGGGCTCGCAAGTACGAGAGCCGCGGGCTGGGCCTGCTCGTGGCGCTCGTGGGCGTGGTGGCGCTGATCCCGTACCTCGTGCTGCAGCTCAAGGGCCTCGGGATCATCGTGAGCGAGGCGTCGTACGGGACGGTGTCGAGCACCGGCGCGATCCTGTCCGGTACCGCGGCACTCGTGGTGTACGTGAGCGCGAGCGGGATCCACGGCAGCGCGCTCACCGCGCTCGCGAAGGACGTGATGATCCTCGTCGTCGTCGTGGCGCTCGGCGTGTGGTTGCCCTGGCACCTGTTCGGCGGCATCGGCGAGATGTTCGCCCGGATCGAGGCGGAGCGGCCCGGGTTCCTCGTGCTCCCCGCGCGCGGCATGAGCCCGAGCTGGTTCGCGAGCACGGTGCTCCTCTCGGCGCTCGGGCTCTACCTCTGGCCGCAGAACTTCGCGTCGGTCTTCACCGCGAAGAGCGCCGATGCGCTGCGCCGCAACTCGAGCCTGATGCCGCTCTATCAGCTGGTGCTGCTGTTCGTCTTCTTCACCGGCTTCGCGGCGATGCTCGTGGTGCCGGGTCTCGAGGGGGCGGACGTGGACCTCGCGCTCCTGCGGCTGGTCCGCGCGGAGTTGCCGCCATGGGTGGTGGGGACCGTCGGCGCGGCGGGGGTGCTCACGGCGCTCGTGCCCGGCTCGATGATCCTCATGGCCGCGTCGACGACGCTGGCGAACACCGGGTATCGCGCGCTGCGCCCCGGCGCCGACGACGCGGCGATCGCCCGCGTGGCGAAGTGGTGCGTGCCGG
>Ga0154020_10001924_pt1 | contig 25364 bp, 19 predicted proteins | sample Klosneuvirus_201_FD_109709 | JGI IMG/M metagenome (GOLD analysis project Ga0154020, IMG submission 109709) | Active sludge microbial communities from wastewater, Klosterneuburg, Austria - Klosneuvirus_20160825_MG | ecosystem: Engineered > WWTP > Aerobic digester > Activated sludge | place...
CTTGTGGGTCTGGAGTTGGGCGGTTACAAATACACGCGCGCCCGTGGACCATATCCTGAGGGAAAGTTACCCCGGCTCACATTTAGTTTAAGTGGGTCTGCCGGAGAGGTCGCAGCAGTACGCGAAATGGCCGCCACTTTGGGAACATCAGTCAATATCGCCCGGCATCTGGTGAATATCCCCGCCGGAGAGCTTCATCCGGAAAGTTATGCATCTTCGGTTGCGGGGCTTTTCACCGGCTCCAAAACCACCAAGGTCGAGATCTGGGATGAAGAGCGATTGCGTCGTGAAAAGGCCAATTTGCTGTTAGCGGTCGGACAAGGGGCGGTCAATGGGGCCCGCCTTGTCCATATCAAATATCGTCCGGCGGGTAAGGCTCGCCTGGCGCGTCCCCTGGCCTTCGTTGGCAAGGGTGTTACCTTTGACACCGGTGGACTAGACATCAAACCTTCGTCAGCCATGCGCTTGATGAAAAAGGACATGGGGGGGTCGGCAGCACTGGTGGGGCTCGCCTGGTATCTTGAACATAGTGGAGTCGATGTCCCCTGTGATATCTGGCTGGCGCTGGCGGAGAATGCAGTGGACCAGAAGTCTTTTCGCCCCGGTGATGTGATCACGGCACGCAATGGCCTGCGGGTCGAGATTCATAATACCGACGCGGAAGGGCGTCTGGTGATGGCTGATGCCATGGATGTCGCTGTCACCCGTGAGGGCACAGACGCACCATTGGCCCTCATCGATGTCTCGACATTAACGGGTGCCATGCGCGTGGCCCTTGGAACCACGATCGGCGGGATCCTTGCCAATGACGATCGCCTTGCGGATGAGTTTGTTAAGCTTGGTCAGATCTGGGGCGATCCGTTGTGGCGAATGCCCTTATTTGAAGACTACAAGTCGACTCTCAGATCGACGTTTGCGGATATTGCCAACGCCTCGGACAGTCCCTTCGGTGGTCCCATCACTGCAGCCCTGTTTTTGCAGCGCTTCACGAAATCTGTACCTTGGGTGCATTTTGACGTCTTTGCCTGGGCCGACAAGATCAGCGGTGGCTTGAACGAAATCGGTGGCAACGGCCAGCCCGTCCAGGCTCTTGTCGGATTTGTCGAAGCCTGCCAGCCCAGCTGGTTTGCAGGGGGCCATAAGAGATAGGGATATATCCAATAAAAATAGCCAATTAATGTCTTAGTGTAAAAAATATAGACATTTACTGCCAGCCTGTACAGTTCGGGTGTTCCGGATTGTCGCAGGCTTTTTTGGCTTTTTACCAATGATTCTGCACGGAAGCTTTCACATGCCCGATGGAGCGGACGCTGGTCTCCACTTTGCACAAGGCCCGGTGAGAGGGACCCGGACCGCCGTGGTGCGGGGCTCTGAACGGATAAGTTGATCTCCTGTTGATTGTAGATGCTGGACTTTTAGCTGCTGTTGCTTTTGTTGTTGCCACTGTTGTGTAAGGAAATGTGTATGCGGACCCCTGCGCTTCCCGGATTTCTCCGGACTCTCCCCGTCGTTGTCGCTCCTGTCTTGTTTCCTGTATTAACTATGGCAGCTTTAGGGCTATCGACCTTAACGGCTTCATCGTTATATGCAGCGGATACGCTGCCGGTAAATACCCTGGACGCCAAAGCTGCAAGTGGCAGAGTCTCCAGTGCCCAAACAGCTTCTGACGGCTCCATTGCGACTGGCCTGTCGCTTTCGGGTGGCGAAAACGTCATCTCGCAAAAAACAATTGATGGAACGGACACCGACGCCATGACGCTGAGCAGTGCCAGACGCGCAAGTGTCGTCGCTGGGTTTGGCCTGAATCGTCGCCTGGATCTCAGTCTCGGTCTCCATGGCACCTATGAACAGAGCGACACTGCGACGGCGGCGAAATCCGCATTTTCAGGTGCCAGCATGATGCTCAAAGGAAAAATATTTGACGGCGAGAACCTCTCGCTGGCATTGGCTCCTTTTGTTGAGAGCGGAGCCGGATCCGAGGCTACCGCGACGCTGACCCGGTCTGCGAAGCCAAAGGCTGGCTGGATGCTGCTCGCAAGCTACGGCAGTGCCGGTGTTGGAGAAGTCAGCATCAACGGCGGTTATCGCTACCGCAACGCTGAAAGCTACGGTGATTTGAATTTCCGCAACGAGGCTTTTTGGGGTGCGAGTGCAAAAGGCTGGCTCTCTAAATCGTTCAGCGTATTTGTCGCGGGAAGCGGTCGTCGCTTGATGGTGGCCAATGAAACCGAGCGTGATCCCGCTACCAACAAACTCAACTACCTCGCTGCGACCACCGTCGATGCATCCGCTGGCGCAGGCATCAGTACCGGTGCAGCGGAATTTTCCGCATACATCGGACAGACCGTCAAAGGTCTTTTTGGTGCCGGACGCAAGTTCGCCGGGGCCTCTGTGGCCTGGAACATCGACAGCGGCGCGCAAAGACGCGCAAAGCCATCGTTTGCGGACGATGTCAGATCACCGGCTTCAGGCTCAAAATCCGGTCGTGCCAAGAAATCTGCGGATGAAGATTTTGCAGCAAGGGACGTCACTTCTGCGCCGAGCACTGACTATCCGGAGATGAATGCGACGGACATTGATCCGCTGACAGATCTGCCTGGAGACGGAAAAGACGACTTTTCGGCGATTGAAGCGCGCATGAAAGAGGATTCGAAAAATACCACTCCCTCTCAGATTGAACTGGTAGAGCGCGAGTTAGCTCAGATTCGCGAGGTTGAGGCGAAGGCAGAGGAGCAGCGCATGAAAGCTGAAGCCGCCGCCCTGAAAAAACAGCGTGCTGCTAAAGTCGACGCGGCGAAGAAACGCGCAGGTTCCGACAGCAAACTGAAAAAAGATGCAGAGGCCGAAGCTGCAAAAATGGACGGAATCACCGACGACGAGCTGAATTGGATGGGACTCGAATAATCTTTGACATGGCTGCTTCCCCCAGCCGTTCCCCACAGGAGCCAGGCGTTTCGCCTGGCTCCTTTTTTTTCTAAAAAATCGAAAACCCCAGGATCAGGCTTTGCGTGGGTTTCATAAAGGCGCAGCCGTCGCCGTGGTGTACGGCGTCGGGGAGTGCCATCCATGGCTCCACACAGAAGAACCCCAGATCCGGCTTTGCCCATAAAATTTTGTAACGCAGGGTTTTTGGTGTGTCGTTCATGATAGTTAAGTTTGTAAGTGAACTTTGCGGGGTTATGGAGCTGCCGGGTGTTTGGCGGGGCCGAACAGACAAAGTCGTCGACATTTTCCCGGTCGGGTATTCTGAATTTGTCGGCGACCGGCCACCAAGGATCCGATTGTGCAAAAAGGTGTCGGAGAGAGGCTTCGTCCAGGGGGCAACGAGTGACGACCGCGCGCCAGCTCTTCCCTCGGGCGTTACCGCAAAGGCTTCAGTATCGTGCCCCGTTAGCTCATAATCAGAAAAATCTTTATAAGGTTCTGGTAGCCGAAAGTAAGGATGAAAGCCAGCGGCCACGGGCATAAGTCCCGTTTTATCATCCTGAGACATGGCCTCGACATGTATCTCCACGCGGAGGCGAGTAGCAGTCAGTGCGTAAGACAAAAGCAACCGGAACGAAAAAGGGTATTTTAGTCGAGTTTCCGCTGTGTCTTTTAGTTCCAGAGTGACGCGATCCTGTTCGCGTTCCACGACCTTCCATGGCATCAATGCGGCGAAGCCGTGGATAGGCATGTCGTAAACAGCCATGCGTGCGGTGTCAAAAGGGGGGAGCTTATATCGTCCGACGGTTCCTTCATGCCAGACTCTGCCGGCAAAGGGAAAGCAGACGGGAAGTCCGCCACCCGGCCATTGCCCGGGATCCGGCAGTGGTGTGGGCATCCAGAGCCGTTCAAACCCGTCGGTGAACCTGACGCGGGTCATCGTAGCACCTCGCGAGGGGTCGATGGTGGCTTGAGCTGCACCGGCGTGAAGCTGAATTAAATTTGATTCGTTTGCGGGAGCCATTTAAATTCAGAATACACCTGGGTCTTAAGGAGCGCATCATGAAGATGTTTGTCGCTGGCGCATGGCGGGCTGGTAAGTCTGTTCAAAATGTTCGTAACGTATGGACGGGGGAAGTGCTGGATTCAGTTCCGATCGCCGATTCCACGGACATTGAAGACGCCCTCGAGGCGGGTGCAGAGGCTGCGAAAGCTATGCGGAAGCTGCCGGCCTGGGATCGCAGCCGTATCATATGCAGAGCGGCCGACCTGGTCCAGGAGCGTCGCGCCGATTTGGCTTTGCTGATCACCCGTGAAGAGGGAAAGACCATCTCCGAATCTCTTGCCGAAGTCAGCCGCGCCGTTGAGACGCTGCGGTGGTCGGGAGAAGAGGCAAAACGGCTCTTTGGTGAGACGCTGCCACTGGACGGCGCTCCAGGCGGGAGCGGCAAATTTGGATTTGCCGAACGCGTTCCCTGTGGGCTGGTCGTTGCGATTGCTCCGTTTAATTTTCCGTTAAATCTTGTCTGCCACAAGATTGGGCCGGCACTGGCCGCCGGCAACAGTGTCATCCTCAAGCCAGCTAGTGCCACACCCCTTACCGCTTTGCGGTTAACGGAAATTATGTTGGAGGCCGGGCTCCCGGCTCTTGCCTTGCAGTGTGTGACAGGAAAGGGTGGCGAACTCGGTACGGCTCTGTGCGGCGACCGTCGCGTGCGTAAAATTACTTTCACCGGAAGTTTTGAGGTCGGGCAGGCGATTTGCAGGGTTGCTGGAGTCAAAAAAGTCACGATGGAGCTCGGATCCAACGCGCCTTTGATTGTGTTGGATGATGCTGATCTGGATCTGGCGGTGGCGGCCACTGTGGCTACCGGTTATGCCAACGCTGGACAGGTTTGCATCTCGACCCAAAGGGTCATTCTTCATCAGGCGATTGCTGACGAGTATACGTCGAAACTTACCGCCCGCGTAGCTGCATTGAAGTTGGGAAATCCTGAGCTGCCGGAGACGACTCTGAGTCCAATGATTTCCTCATTCGAGGCGGAACGTGTGGCGTCCTGGATCAGTGAGGCTGTCGCCGGGGGAGCGAGGCTCCTCGTTGGAGCGGGAGTTGGTACGTCCTCTGCGGCGTCATTGTCGCCGGAGATTCTGGTGGGTGTTTCGCCCTCAATGCGTGTTTGGCGGGAAGAGCTTTTTGGTCCCGTGGTTTGCCTGAAGACTGTCGGCAGCTTTGCCGAGGCTATGGAAAAAGCCAATGATAGCCGCTTTGGGCTGTCTGCGGCGCTGTTTACCAGAAACGTCGATCGAGCCCTTACGGCGGCGCGGGAGCTTGATGCCGGAAACGTTCATATCAATTGGGGGCCAGGGTGGAGGGCGGACCTCATGCCCTATGGTGGCGTGAAAGACAGTGGCGTCGGCCGCGAGGGCCCGCGGTATGCGGCTCATGAGATGACCGAATTAAAATCGGTCATCATGCACATGTCGCCAACGGGCCAGATGTTGTAATGCCATCAGTGATCAAGTTATACTGCCAAAGTGGCTGGACCTTCAGTTTAGGTGCTTGATTTTGTGTGCTTTTACCAAATAGCAACGCGGGCGGGAACATGACTCAGACATCCACAGAACGCGGTATTGATGTTCCACTTCTTAAACGACTGGTTAATCGGCTAAAAAGCCCCCGTCGGATGACCAATCTGCTGCTGCTTCCACGGCTGCAACTCGGGATGTCGATGGCGATCCTTGCGATCACCGCGACGTTCTTAATTTGCATCGCGGCGATGTTTTATATTGGGTTGGAGCCTCTCTCCGAAGCGATTATGCAGTCGACCGATGCAGATGACGAAATGCGGGCGCTGGTTCTCGATCAGCTCTGGCACGCTGCCGCCCAGTGTGGTTTCTTGATCTTTATTTACGCACTGTTTCTTTTGGCACTCACACTGGCAATCACCCACCGGATGATTGGACCGACGATTGCCTTCAAACGCCATGTGGATTGCCTGCTCGAAGAAGACTATACCTCCCGTGTGCGCCTGCGGACGAGTGACGCCTTTCAGGATCTGGCGTCCCGTCTGAATGAATTGGCCATCAAACTGGGTGAAGAGAAAAAGTAGGCCCGAATAAAATGGCAAGGCCCAGTCCTATCGGAAATCGATCCTTAAATACCGGGAATTGTGGAGTTGAGGAAACTCCACTCCACCTGGCTTTCTGTCCACACCGGAGATTCTGTATCATAGGCTCCGTCAGCGAGATTGGTCACGTAGACCCATAATTCGCGTAAGTCCCCGGAAATATCGTTTCTGGAGTCCGCGCCCACACGTTGGCCGCAGGTGCTGGGTAAGTCGATCCGCCCTCCACCCGGTAACACCGGGCTTTCGCCCTCGCAGTCAATCCCACCATCTGCTTTTCGTAGGAACCACTTGATTTGCAGACGGGTGACAGGGTCTGTGGTCGCCGTGAATTGCTGCGGTAATCGTTCGCCGGTGACGCGAAAAAAGGCGTGAGAATAAGGTTGCAGGGGATGTTCCAGGCGACCGGATGCTGGTTTTTGCAGGCCGTCCCATGCCAGATCTGCGGCCAGTGGGACGGCCATTTCCGGACCCCAGGTCGAACCTTCTGCAAAATGACGACTGTCGTCCATCGGTCCGACCAAAACCCTCCAAGTGCCAAAATCATGGAAGGCTTTTTCAAAGGATTGCCCCTGCTGCTTCAGAAGGGCATCGATGGCATCAAAAAAATCAGGTTCATTGATCGGGTCATTCTGCACGCTCAATTCCCACACGGCGCGGACAAACGAACCATCACCCTGACCATAGTGCTCATCAAGAAACTGGAGGAACATCCCCGCCCCATATTGGTAAGGATCGGCGAGGCTGATAAAATCGAGGGCTTTCCAGGGCTGGCGATTGTACCAGGAGTAATATTTCCAGTAGAGGTCTTCATCGTCGAACACATGATCCACGATCCAGGTGGAACTTGCTTCCATAAAGGACACATCCTCCCACCAGTCGTAGGCCATTTGCGACGCATGAAAAAGTTCATGGGCGACAACACCACGAAGGTAGCGTGGCTTCAGATCGTGGGCGAACACCACATAGCCGTAGGCGTCGGCGTGCGGGGTATCCTCGTTAAAGCCTGAAAAACTGGTATAGCCGCCGATTCCGGGCTGGAGGTTCGTGACGATGTAAACATCGAATGCATGGGAACCACCTTCTCCCAGATCGGATAGTGGCGCCATAAATCCCATTTCATTAAACATTCGCTCCCAGGCGACTTCAGCGGTCTTCAACATCGTAAGGCAATAGGCTTGATCCACGCCTTCGGCCCAGTGAATCCGTAAGGGGAAGCGCTCTGAGTCTGCGTGCCCGGCGGTTGGTGGACGAACGAGTGGATGCTCAGGAAAGGAACGAACCGGCATTGAAGCGAGTGACTCGTGTGAGAAAAAAGCGAGGCCGGTTGCCATAAGCAGTTTTAGGCTCACCAAATATTTCAAAATTATTGCCGACTGTGATTGTCGCAAGGCCGCCTCCCGTAAAAGAAAACATCACCTGTCGTGGCTATTGTATACTAAATCAAAAAAGCGGTAGAATTCCTCCACGATTTCCTGTGTATCGATTTCAAACATTTAGCCTTCCCTGCCAGCGGATGCTGGAGGGCCCGGAGGATTCTATGGTTTCCAGACATTCAATTGGGGCAGCGGTGACCTTGGCTTTTTTTGGAATAGCAGCAGGTAATGCCTTTGCGAGGCCCGAAACCCTGCAAAGCGTCATCACGCCTTTTTCCGGGGAAGCGACCAGTCCCGAGGGGCCGATCGTACTCAAAAACGACAGTTTTGTTGATGGCGGTGGCCAGGCCTATCTGCAGATGGGATTTGTTGCGGGCGAGAAAGCTGGCGTTTGGGTTAAAGTTCCGGAGGCAGTCCCTTATTTCAAAGTTGAACACTTCCGGGTTCTATATGGCAGCTCCCAGGAGCGCGCGCTGACTTCAAATCAGATATTCTTCCAGATGGCGGTTGAATCACAGCCAGGTCCCGCGATTCCCTGGCAGATTGAAAACGCTGCCCAGATCACACCCGGACCTTACTGGAACGATATTCCTGCCCAGGGCGAGCCCGGTACTTTACGCTGTGCGCGCGGTGGCGAATTTGTTGGTGCTTCCCTCGAATTTGTTCACAACGGTGCGCCTTCGGTATACAGGGACCTCGACGGATTGGCTGATATGCGCATGAACGTCTTGTTCGCGGTTCCGGGTGGCTGGAATTACAGCGCTGCCTATGGCCTGCGCGGCGATTGGATTCTGCGTGTGGTCGGGCGTGAAGCTTCGGCTGCTGAATGTGGAGCTGAAGAGTAGTCGACGGCCTTATCTTTTCAGGGGTATCTTTGCGGGTCAAACGTATAAGACTGCCCCGTTGCTGTTTCTCTCTGGCCTTTACGCACGAACAGGATCGCCCCTTCGTTGATCTGGTGACCGCGCGGTGATTTCAGACCCATTTCCGGTCCGAAAAAACCGACGATATGACCGCTGATGTCCTGGCCTGTCGCGCTTTTTCCTACCATCCGGTCATCCATGTGCAGACCGTACGCTCGTCCCCGGTCAAGATAGACCCATGCACCGTTGATTTTCGCAGCCTGTGGCGAGTCGGCGAGATTGAGCGCGCGTTTTTCTCCATCCAGAAACTGGACCAGCCCTGTATCGAGTCCAACTGAGATTTTGTTTTTTTCGTCCGCGACAAAAGTCCAGGTTGATTCCGGCGCAGCGCTCACGGGCTGTCCCAGAACCGTTTCCGAATACTGCGAAGTCAGACTTAGCTGAAGGGGAAACTGCAGGGACGCCGCCTTGGATCGCATCTGTGTCGGCGAAAATCCCCAGTTTACAAGGACCGATCGGGTCGGGCGCCGAAGTTGCGCCGGCATCTGCAGGGCGTGACGGATCGCCGCCATGTACTCGCCAGCGATGCTGTTTGTGACGACGTAGTTTTTGATCATCCTGCCGGACACGAGGAGGTTTATGCAGAGCGATGACCCCTGATCAAGGCGGGTCGTTTCTTTGGCAAGCGCAAAGCCGACGTGCAGGGCATCCTCGGATTTGGCTGCGGACAGGCGCGCTTCGACCTGGGGTCTTATATCCTGGTACAGGTCAGCCATCACACCTTCGGCGATGGGGGTGAGTGACTTTGGCGTGGGCTTCTTTTCCCAGGCTGGCCGGTCGGCGCGGAAGGCGGCATGGCCGATCAAAGTATTTTTCACCGTATCGGTGGCAATCAGGTGGAATATATAGGAGGCGCCCATGGCGCACCAGACGGGGGCGTAGGTCACCGAAGGTCCCGCAATTGTTGCGGGGCCGGGTGCGGGGCTGGGTGCGGGGCTGGGTGCCGAGCTGAGGAAGGTGGCACTGACCTGAATCTTTTGCGCCAGCGTTTGCAGTGTCGCCGGCATCGCCGGGCTCGCCACCTTGCTCAGTGGCTGTGCTGATGGAGCTGCGGATTTGATCAGCGCCTCGCGGGCAGCCGTCATGGCGGCGCGGCTCAGGGCCACGGTCTCGCGACTGATACCGATTTCGGTCCAGGGCAGGATGATAACGGCGGGAATGTTCGCGGCCGGCGGGATTGCCGGATGATTCACAGCCCCGTTTTCCGGCCCGGCACCAACGAGTAAAAGAGTGAGCCCGGCGCTTAGAAGCCGCGCGGTATCCGGGAAGATTTTTTTGATACCACATTTGGAAAAAACCACAGCCCGATCCCCGTGTAAGTGGCGCTTTCTCCAAGGGCTTCGGCAGATTATTGGTGGTGCTGAAGGGTGCAGATTTTTGGGGATTCAGGAAAATGGCAATTATAAGCAAAAAAGACAGACAATACATTAGGTGTCCTCTGTGGTGATTGCCCCGCCGTCGATAGTCAGCCGAAACGTGCTTCCGTTTCCTTCGCTGCTTTCCACAAGTACCAAATCCCCGCCCAGCAACTGAGCGAGCCGAAGTGAGATGGAAAGTCCGAGTCCGGTGCCACCGTATCCATTATTAGAGTGGTGGGCCTGGGTAAAAGGTTCGAAAACCCGACTTTGGTGAGCTGGAGGAATTCCGACACCTGAATCGATTACGTCGAAGGTTAGCTGCCAGCGCAAATTGACAATGGCCGCGCTGGCCCGCAACTGCACATGACCCTTGGGAGTAAATTTAAGGGCGTTGCCGAGCAGGTTGTAAAGAATTTGCCGCAAGTGGATGGCACTCGTTTGCACAAATCCAGGATAGGACGTGTCGGAATGCACCGAAAAAGTGATGCCTTTCGAGGTGGCACTCATTTGAAATGTCTCTTCAACCAGCGCCAGCTCCTGCGCGATGTCAACAGAACCACGAGTAACGTCGACCCGTCCTGATTCCAACTTCGAGAAATCAAGTATCTCGTTAATCACCGCAATCAGGTGATGGCTGTTGCGTTCTATCGACCGGGCAAATTTCGCGATTTCTGTGTTTGAATACCGCCCCTCCTGAATCAATTGTGCAAACCCAGTGATGGCCGCAAGGGGGGTCCTGATCTCATGACTCATGCGGGCAAGCACTTCGCCCTTAGCCAGGCTGGTGGCGTCTGACGCGGCGGATTTGAGGGCGAATTCCTGCGCATTAAGGCGATCAGAAATATCAAGCTGGATGCCAATGAAGTTTGTGATGACTCCCTGGTGGTCGATGATGGGGGCTATGGTGCATTCGACGGGTATCGCAGCTCCTGCCCGCGAGTAATTAATAATTTCGGCACGGCAGTTTGTTCCGGCTGCAATGGCGGCACGCAACTCAGCTAAACCGGGTTGATCGCGATGACTGCCGTGAAGAAAGCGCGGATTTCTTCCGAGCACCTGCCGTATGGTGTACCCATAGGTTTTAAGGAATGCTGGATTGGCGTATATGATTTGATTTTCGATGCCCGTCGCATCGGTGATGATAATGGGAGCAGTGAAGGCGTTCATCGCCTGGCCTTGCACCGTGATGGTGTGCAGCATGTAGGCAAACCGTCGAAAAACCAACCAGCTCAGTACCACCGTACTTGCGAGAGCGAGTCCAAAGAACCACCACGAGACTGCGTGTGCTCTTTTAAGTCGGGTTTCGCCGTCACTTACGATCATTCGGACGACGTCGTCCATATCCTGAACCAGGCTTCGACCGCGGACAATGGTGGGAATGTCCATATTGGTTTTCCGACCAGCCCACTTTTCCGCGAGCGAGCGCAGCTCTGCGGCGATTTTTTCGTTTTGCGGTGGAGGTAACGTCACAGGGATGGTGCCGGCAAGATCCTGGTAGGTTGGTCCGCCGTTCAGGAGGGCATTCTGTGATAATTCGAACAGAGCATCGATGTTTTTCCACTCCGCCTGTCCATTCATGAGTGCGAGCAGGAGTCGTTGTCTGCCTGCTACCGAGGTGACTGCGGCGACGTCCGTTTGAATGGTGGTTCCGGAAAAAGTGGCGATCAATGCCACCAGATATGTCACCGCAACCCATGCACCGACAGCCAAGAGCAAGATTCGGTGACGACGCTCAAAATCGCGGCTGAGTCCCGTAAAATTCGGAGATGTACGCCATTTTTGCAAACGCGGCCCCCCATCAATCAGGTAAAGAGCTTGCTGCCGGGTTGCACGGTTCTATTTAGATCAACTAAGAGCTGGAGCACCAGTGATTTAACAGCTGTTGGTAATCACCCTGATCGGTGTACGATCGTGAATTCTCTAATGTTCAGGCAATCAATGCTGAATCTTATTTTTTTTAATTTTTGAATTAATGGTGGGGGAGAGGGATTGGTGAACCCGATTACCGACACGTGGCGGGGCTTATTGGCCTTTCCGGCGGGCTGGCGTTGGCTCCTGGCTCACAAGAAATATCTGGCCCTCTTACTCGTGCCGATGTTTTTAGGCGTCGGCGCGGCGGTGGGGGCATTAAGTTTCTTTATTGCGAATTCAGTGCAGATATTTGGGTGGATTTTGCCCGTCGCTCCCGACGTCTGGTATTGGATGGCTCTTTATGGTGCGGCGAAAGCTTTATTGTGGCTGGCCCTTCTTCTTGTTTGTCTCATCGTCGCGCTTCTGATCGTCAGCGTCGTATCAGCGCCAATTTATGAAGTGGTGTCTGTGGCGATTGAAAGAGATGTCACCGGGCGCGCTGTTCAAGAATTAAGCATCTCCGCGAGCTTGCGCTTGATTGGGGAGGAATTGAAAAAGGCCTTCTTCATCATTAGTTTGACAATCTTGCTCTTGTTTATTCCCGGTCTCAATGTAATCTCAACCCTGATAGCAGCCTTTCTCATCGGATGGGATTTTTACGATTATCCACTGGCAAGACGCGGGTGGAAGTTCAGGCAGCGCCTTGGTTTTGTCGTGAAGGATTTTTGGGCGGTGCTGGGACTGGGATTGTGGCTTGTTATTCCCATTGTGCACATTGTTTTGATGCCACTCGCCGTCGCTGGTGGCACTTTGTTAAACCTGCGGGCACTCGAAAAGAGCAACCGGCTGAGAGAACACGACCTACTTTGTCAGAAGGAGACTTGAGCATGCAGCATAACGAAATGACACCGATGAATGCGGCCCAGAAATCGAAAGCGATCGAGCAGGCTGTTGGCGCTATCGAAAAGCAATTTGGCAAGGGTGCCATCATGCGCCTTGGCAAGGACAGCCCGATTGAGGCGATCGATGTGGTTTCGACCGGGTCCCTTTCACTGGATGTGGCTCTTGGGGTTGGCGGCATCCCCCGGGGGAGAATCGTCGAGATCTACGGTCCCGAGTCGAGCGGCAAGACGACTCTGACGCTGCATGTTGTCTCTGAAATCCAGAAGGCAGGCGGTGTGGCGGCGTTTGTGGATGCAGAGCATGCATTGGATACGGCCTACGCCAAAAAAATCGGTGTCAACCTCGACGAACTGCTGGTTTCCCAGCCGGACACGGGAGAGCAGGCGCTCGAAATCGTCGATATGCTGGTACGCAGCGGCGCGGTCGATTTGGTTGTCGTCGATTCCGTGGCGGCCCTGACACCGCGCGCTGAAATTGAAGGTGAGATGGGGGACCACCATGTCGGCCTCCAGGCCCGCCTGATGTCACAGGCTTTGCGCAAACTTACCGGAACAGTGTCCCGCTCCAACTGCACGGTGATTTTCATCAACCAGATCCGTATGAAGATCGGGGTGATGTTTGGTAATCCCGAAACGACCACCGGTGGAAACGCCCTGAAGTTCTACTCCAGCGTGCGTATGGACATCCGTCGCATTGCCTCCATCAAGGTTTCTGAGGAGGAAGTCATCGGCAACCGTACGCGCGTAAAGGTTGTGAAAAACAAGGTGGCTGCGCCCTTCCGTCAGGCTGAGTTCGACATTATGTTCGGCAAGGGCATTTCCCGCACCGGCGATGTGTTGGATCTGGGAGTGACTAAAGAGATCGTTACGAAGAGTGGAAGCTGGTTCTCCTACAAGGAAGAGCGGCTGGGGCAGGGACGTGAGAGTGCCAAGGAGTTTTTGGAGCAGAACCCGGCAGTGATGGCCAAGATCGAGGCTGAGATCTTTGCTGCTTACGGCATCACACCGAGCGTAAAGCCGGCCGTCAGCGCGGAAGCACTGGCAGCCAAGGCTGCTGACAAGGGTAAGCGCCCGGCGGCGCGTAATTAATCCGCACGCAATTCGTCTCAACGCACGTTCTGTTGAAAAAGCTTGGCCGCGAACACCTGAGGTGAGATTTCTCTAACCAGGTGTCGCGGCCTCGCTCTTTTTGAGCGGTCCCCCCGCAGCATCATCTGCAGAACAGACTTAGCAGCGTCCGCTCAAAATCAAATCAGATTGTCTGCGTGTTATTCTACGGGCGCAGCACCGCCCGCTACCAATTAGATCTTTTTCCAGCACCCATAAGTGCAAGCCGTCCAGGCGTTAGACAGTTTTGCCGAAGGGTTTGACGATGACCTGGCGGGATATTTGTCTACGTCAATATAAACAGAGGCTTATACGTATCTTGGCTGTGGCACAAGACATGCTGAAGGGGGCGACGGACGATAAAAGGCTGTTTTTTGACGAATGCTTGATTTGAAAAAATCTGAACTGCGACGGCGTGACCATTGAAGACTTCAGAAACTTCTAACCAAACAGGGCAGATACAGGCAGCAGAGCGCTTGCGGCTGCTGGATTTTGACGACCTCTACCTTCTGCAGTCGCTGCAGGAAGGGTTGACGGTTGCTGCGACCGCGAAGTTGCTGGGGTTGACACAGCCGGCCGTCACCCAGCGACTAAGAAAGATCGAACGCGTATTCGCCGAGCCGCTTATCGAGCGCGTGGGACGTTATGTTCGGCTCACCGGCGAGGGCCGGGCTATTTGCACCAAGGCCGCTGAGGCCCTCGCGTTGATGCACGAGATATCTTCGATGCCTGAGCGAAACATCCTGACGGTCGGTGCGCGGCACGAATTAGCTTTGGGCTGGCTCTGGCCAGTGGTCATGGGATTGCGCCAGCGCCATCCCGAGAAGATTTTTAATGTGACCTGCGGATCTCCGGAAGAATTGGTGCGGCAGCTGGATACCGGAGTGATCGACGCTCTGATCACGTCGTCAGCCTTGCCTGGACGTAGTAACGAGTCTTTTGAGGTTGGAGAAGAGACTTATGTTTTCGTCGCATCTCCAGCGGATGCTCCCCTGATCAGAAAATCCCCGGACCTGGCAAATTTTGTTCTGATCGATCTCGATCGCAGCTTGCCGCACCTGCACCAGGTGCCGGTGGCGCAAAGAGCAGCGCTACGGTTTAAAGATACCTGGGTCGTAGGATCGGTGGCGATCATGTTACGCGCCGTGATCGCAGGTGCGGGCGTAGGAGTTTTGCCGCTGTCTGTCGCGAAGGAGCAAATTGAAGCCGGCCGTCTTTGCGTCATCATGCCGGAGTTGCCGCTCAGCAGCGACATCTATCGCCTGACCTATCGTTCCGGGACCCACATGCTAGCGGCCATTCAGTTGCTGGCATCCGAACTACAGAATAAAGCCATTTAAATTTCACCTGTTTGCATGGCACAATAGAAAGACCATCTAATGTGCCATGCAAAGGGGTGTCTTTGCTTTTTTTACTCGGTCAATATCTCCAAAATGTATATGGACCCTTTCGCCTGCTCAGTTCCCATCTTTTTTTAGGGGGATTGGGTTTTATTTTGTGCGGTATATTGACCTGGTTTTTATTGCCGCGCCTGAAAAATCGTCTGCCACGGGACCGTGGCAGAGCCTTTGCGGTCGAAAGTGCCGCAGCGCAGGGAAAACCCACGGGTGCCGGGGTCTTGTTCATCTCGATATTCCTGGTGACACAGATTTTAGTCGTACCCCTCAATCTGCAGACGTTTGGAGTCCTGCTGCTGACGGCTTTTGCCTGTTGGTTTGGTTTTGCGGACGACCGGGCGAAATTAGCCTGGGGTGAATATAAAAAAGGCGCTATTGACCTGATGGTGGCAGCCCTGGCCGCCGTATTGATCTGTCGCCTCTCCGATTTCAATGTCTGGATCCCGTTTACCAAGACTACTTTCGACGTTCCTCCGTGGTTGTTTATTCCTGCGGCCACCGTCCTGATCTGGACCAGTATCAACGCCACCAACTGCACGGATGGTGTTGACGGACTGTCGGGAACCCTGGTCATGCTTGCTTTGTCGAGCGTTGGTGCGTTGCTCTATTTTGTCCTTGGACACGTGGACATATCCAAATACCTGCTGGTTCCTCATTATGCCGACGGCGCGCAATGGGCGATCATGGCCTTTTCCATGGTCGGGTGCCTGGCTGGGTATCTTTGGTATAACGCCCATCCCAGCAGTATTCTGATGGGGGATGCTGGGTCGAGGGCCCTTGGATTTTTGCTTGGAATTTTAGTCATCGTATCCGGAAATCCATTTATCATCTTCATTGTTTCCGGAGTGCTGCTGGTTAACGGCGGCACCGGGCTCGTAAAAGTAGCGCTGCTGCGTTTTACCAAAATCGCCATTTTGAAAAATGTAAGATTCCCGCTGCATGACCATGTTCGGCATAACCGTGGCTGGTCCAACACCCAGGTTCTCGTGCGGTTTGCCCTGATGCAGTCGGTTATTTCCCTGGTTCTGACAGTGTTGTTGCTGAAAATAAGGTAGGCGTGGCTCTACGTCGTGACGCCCTGCAGAGCAAGCTCCATATCGCTCTTGCCCGATGCTTGCGCCAGACATTCCTGGCGCGAGATAATGTGCGCGTGGTACAGGTCGAGGAGCGACTGATCAAATGACTGCATGCCGTAAATGTCTCCACCCTCTCTGATCGCGGTATAGATTGAATCAAAGGTGTCATCGTTCATGATGCTGTCTTTGATGGTTCCGGTGTTGATCATGATTTCAACGGCGGCGGCCTGTCCTTTGCCATCCAGGCGGTGGACAAGACGTTGGGAGACGACGGCTTTGAGGTTTTGCGCCAGAAGGATTTTAATGGATTGGTGCTGGTGCGGAGGGAAGAAGGATAAAAGCCGGGTCAGACTTTCCACTGCATCGTGAGTGTGGAGTGTGGACACCACAAGATGTCCGGTATCCGCTGCCTGCAGTGCAGTCTCGACGGTTTCCCGGTCGCGAAGTTCTCCCACCAGAATGACGTCGGGATTTTGCCGCATGGCCGCGCGCAGGGCGGATTGGAAATTCAGGGTGTCGACACCGATTTCCCGTTGTTGGATCGTCGATTGTGCATCGATAAAATTAAATTCGATTGGGTCCTCAATGGTGATGATATGTGCGGCACGGGCCGTGTTGATTTTTTGAATCATCGCGGCCAGCGTCGTGGACTTACCGCTCCCGGTTGCGCCGGTGACGAGGATCAGCCCCCGTTTTCCCATTCCAATTTCTGACAGAACCTGTGGAAGCTGCAGTTCTTCGATGGTCCGGATGTGATTAGAGATCACCCGCATCACCATCCCCAAGGCCTGTCTTTGCCGGTGAGCGTTAACGCGGAACCGGTTGCCACCCGGCAGCTGAAAGCTGAAGTCCGCGTCGCCAGAGGCCTCGAAGTTTGCTGCGACATGTGTGGGCATGATCTGCTTGATCCATCCTCTCATGATCTCCGGAGTAATGATGCCACCGTCGCTAAGGGGGACCAGCTCGCCGTTAAACCGAAATTTGGGGATGCTGCCGGTTTTAAGGATGACATCGCTGGCTCCACCGCGAACGGCTACTTTTAATACCTGTTCGAGCTGCATTGATTCATCCTCCTGTCTGTGCCGTGGAGTGTTTTCGTCCACATAAAGACAATCCCGCCGGCACCAATGGCAACAAAAGCATCCCGAGAAGCCATGCCAGAGACATAGGATCTTTTCTTTCCGAGTGTTCCAAATGGGATTCGCCCACAGACCCGCACTTGACGCCGGCAAGACTCACGCCGACCTTATAACCCTTTTTCTTTTTGGATCCGGCGATTCGTTCACTGTAGGCCCGGCTTTCCGCAGCAGCCTGTCGCATGTCAAGGTTGCAGGAGGTCGCGTCCAGTTGTTCCATCAATTGGGCGAACCCCCGGGCAATGCCGTGCCGGAAGATCTGACACTTGAATTCACCGAATATTCCAAACTCCGGGTCACTGACCGGGCGGGGGTGTAAATCTCTGTCGGCCTGCAACAGACCAAGTAAAGCGTCGGAAAAACCGGCTCCGGCTCCCCAGTAGTCGATGGCATGGAAAACAATGTCGTCAGCGGCCTGCGCACCGATCTGAGATCGGAGGTCCCACAGCATCGCCGACCAGATCTGACCGCTGAGATGCCTTTGACTCGGGTAATTGGGGTTATCGATCCGATCGTCGGGTCCGGCGACGGCGGTTCGCAGCGATACTGCTCCGGGTTTGATCGAGCGCCCAAGGTAGGGATCGTTATTCAGAGCGTAGGTGAAATAGTCAGCAGTGCCTTCGTGGATGACACCGGATTCGCCGCTTGTCCTTTGCAGGCGCCGATAAATCACATGGTGTGCAAATTCATGGGTCACCACGTCGATGTCGCGCCCAAGGTTGGTCAGTGTGTTTCCATCACCCGCGCCGATCTGGATTTCCGGTCCGCCTTCCGCTGGACCAAAATACGCAGCATTGTTCGGGGAGTTGTCGATCAGCCGGTTGATTTGAACTGGAATGGTCGTAGAGCCCGGATCATAGCCAAAACGACTCTGAAACCACTCTGCGGCGCGGGATGCTCCGTAATAGGTCTGAACCTGATCGAAGTCGGGAGTGCCGGATCCCGCAGCCCCTCCGCCACGGTTTTCCTGAGGGCCACTCTGCCATGGATCGAACACAAACCCGCTGGATCCTGCGGAAACACGCGCAGCATCCGGACCAGAAGATACTGAAAACAGGGGGCCATCCAGATGGGGCCCGGACACTCCTTTGAGGACCACGTCAGAAAGATCGATATCTAGGGGGCTTCGGGCGAAGACGCGAGCCGCCAGATTCACATTCATATTCAAATTCATATTCAAATTCATACCGGCGTTCCGCTGATGGATCGTCGCTCCGCTGAGCGCATCGATTACGGTCACCGTGCGAATACCACTGGCTTGGTTTTCCCAGACAATTTGCCAGGCCGGAGTAAGATTGCCGCCCTCGGGCACCAGCAACCGCTCGCTTCGCAGCATTCCATCGATAAACTGCGACGCTACGTCAGTAAGCGGTAGAAAGTCTGAGGCGGTGAAGGCAGGCGGTGCAGCCAAATCAGCAACTCCGCCCAGGGAGACCCCGCGCAGGCGCTCGCGGGATTCCTGCACGATCATTTCTGCTCCCGCAATTTTGTAGCCGGAACATTGTATGTCGAAATAGCGGATGCGTGCGGCAGTAAGTGTCGGAGCGGTGGACGTCTTTCCCAGGTTTTTTTCACCCTTTGGCGTTGCAGCGCAATCAGCGAGGGCGGGAGCTAATTTTGCGAGCAGGGTCTGGGGAGAAAGATCGCTTTTCCCCATCAGTGGATCAAAAAGTTCATCGCCCGACAGGTCGTCCAGTGCAAACTGAGTGACGAACTCCTTGCGATACTGTGGTGCAATCGTCAGGGTGACTGGTTGGGGAGCAAAACTTTGGTCGGATCCATCGCCCAGGTAGGTACCGCCGGCTCCATGCGATGATGTCCCAAGTAGTGCCGCAAGAAGAAGCAGACACCAACGGGAGCCTTGGATTTTTCTCTCTGGATTCATACTGTTTTGCCTTCCGGTTGTATTCTTCGGAAGGATTGTGGGAAGGATTATGGGAAGGCAGGGGAAAGCTTGGGCAGATATCGACAAAAAACACCGCAAACAGCCCCAATAACCGATGGTTGAAGCATGGGCGGCGTTTTTCTGGCGGTCGGTTTTCCTTGCTGCATCGCAGCGAGGCTTCTAGAATGGACTGATACCAATCTAAATTTCGAACATTAACCGGCTTGAGGAGATCTGACATATGGTCGGCAGTGCCCGCGTCTTATGCATTGGGGGACTTTTGGCCGCCTACACATGGTGCGGCACTCAGGCAGCCATGGCCCAGACCTCAAAAAGTGGAAAGGCCAGGGGATCCAACCTTGGGAGCTCGTTTGTTCTTGAAACACTTCCCCTCGGTGCGGATGTCACTTTGCCTGGACCAGCGACCACCCTGATTGCTCTGTCTTCGCGTGTGACTTTGTCGGCTACGGATACACCACAGACCTTGAGTTTTACGTCGGTTAATGCGAATGGGGCCAGTTCGCTCACCGCGTTGCGCCTGGCGATTTACGACCGCAATCAGGAGAGAGTCAAGTACGTAGAACTCAAACCTGGCACGCCATTTCTCTATAGCTTTAAAACGCTTGCGAGCATTGCCGTGGTTCCGGAAATAGCCACCGGGACAGCAAAAAGCCAGGAATCTTCGGTAAAATTGCAGGTGGAAAGCGACAAGCCCCTGACCATCGCCCGATAAGGCACCAGGTTTTTTGCCAAAGGCTTCGGCGGTGAGTGTGCCGGTCGGCTTTAGGGAGTGAAGTCGATGGCAACAACATCAGCGACAATGGGTTTGATCAGGGTCTGAAGCACCCGCTGATGATCGGGGTGTGTTTGATAGGCTTCAAGGGCGGCGAGTGCACCCTCGCCCCTGGTTGCGGGCGTCACACGAAGTCTAACCCGCAGTCCGCAAGTCCAGCCTTTGCCGCGGTCGGTGAGGTTATCTCCCACGTCCAGCTCGACGATTTCCGGGATGCTCTGTTTGAGGGCCCGCAGCCCATCAAACATAGCCATGCGCATGGCGTGCGTCGTCTCTTCTTTAAAACGGAAAAGCACCAGGTGCTCGATCTCGGCGACGCTCATCAGCTATACAACGCTTCGTGTCGATTGGGTCCTGTGCCGACCATCATGACCTTGCAGTTGCAGGCCTTTTCCACTGCTGCAACGTAGGCTCTGGCTGCGGCGGGAAGATCAGCGATCCTGCCGCTCGCAGGAATAGGTTCAATCCATCCGGGCAATGTTTCATAGACTGGAGTGCAATCTTTCAGCACCCCCGCATCCCACGGAAGTTCGTAAATGGTTCCCAGCCGCGGATGCTGATAGGCCACTGCAATCTTGAGTTCTCTCAGGCCTGTGAGGATGTCCATCTTGTTGAGGATGATGCCGTCGAAGCCGTTGACATCGATCGCATAGCGCATGGCGACTGCATCAAACCACCCGCAACGGCGCGGACGCCCGGTTGTCGCTCCGAATTCTTTTCCCAAGGTGGCCATATGTTTGCCGGCTTCGTCAAACAGTTCGGTCGGAAATGGCCCGGATCCCACACGCGTAACGTAGGCTTTGCCGATTCCGTAGATATTGGTCACTGCTTTGGGGGACATACCGATGCTGGTGCATGCACCGGAAGCGGCGGTAGAGCTCGATGTCACGAAAGGATAGGTGCCGTGATCGAGATCGAGCAGCGTGCCTTGTGCGCCTTCGAGGAGGATTTTTTTCCCCGATTTGATCGCGGCGCGAAGTCGGCTTTCCGCATCGCAGACAAAAGGTGCCAGGGCGGCGGCCGCGCTGAAAAACTCCTGCCATTGTGCGGCTGAGTTCTTAAAAAACTCGGCAAAGGATTTATCGGAATCCCGCATGTGGTCAACCCAGAGGTCGCGAGCCTCCTGATTCACGAAATGTCCCATGCGAAGTCCCGTACGAGCGGCCTTTTCTGAGTAGGTCGGTCCAATGCCACGCTTGGTCGTACCAATTGCTTCTTTAGCCTGGTTTTCCTTGAGTCCATCCAGATGAACGTGCCATGGTGAAATGACGTGCGCACGGGCCGACAGCCAAAGACGCTCGGGGGTCACTTCGGCCGTCGCCTTGACCTTTTCTATCTCACGGACGAGCTCGGCCGGATTGACCACCACGCCAGAGGCCAGGGCACAGGTTTGGTTCTTGCGAAAGATCCCGCTGGGGATCTGGTGCAGCACGTATTTTGTGCCTTCAATAAATAGCGTGTGACCGGCGTTGTTTCCGCCCTGGTACCGGGCAACGATCTCCGCGTCTTCCGCAAAAATATCGACCCACTTGCCTTTGCCCTCGTCACCCCATTGGGCCCCAACGACGATGGTGACTTTAGCCTGGCGATCTGGTGCGGTCATGGGCAAGGTCCCCCCCAAAAAAAGAAAAATTTGGCTCGGTACGGCATTTTTGTAATGCACCGGGATCGGAGTGTCCACTGGAAGTGCCGGATTTCCCATGATATACGCAAAGTATCCAACAGGAGCCTGTCACATGGACGAACTTCACGAGCTAAGGCATGAGCTATGGGCGGTTTCGGCGGTTGATGGCCGGTATGCCCCAAAGCTCAGATCCCTTGGCCCCATTACCAGCGAAGGCGCGCTGAACTGTTACCGGGTCCGGGTCGAGGCATCCTGGGTGCTGCACCTAGCCGATGCCGGGGGCGCTGCCATCGGGCTCAAGCTGCCGGAGCCGGTTCGTCACACGCTGATGAGTCTGGCGAGACTGGGAGCAGAGGCAACAGGTGGGCAGGCGTCCGCAGAAGCCCAGGCAGCCGTCCTTAAAATTAAAGCGATTGAAAAAACCACGAACCACGACGTCAAGGCTGTCGAATATTATCTTCGTGAAGTCCTGGCCGGTGCAGGGGCTTCGGGGCAGGTCCAGGCCATGATTCATTTTGCCTGTACTTCCGAAGACATCAACAATGTCGCCTATGCCATGGTGCTGAGGGATTTGCGGGATAAAGTCTGCCTTCCTGCCATGAGTCGGATCGATCAGGATCTTTGTTCGAAGATCAGAGAGTATGCGGCGGTGCCGATGCTGGCGCGCACCCACGGCCAGACCGCGACACCCACGACACTTGGCAAGGAATTGGCGGTTTTTGCACACCGGTTGCGGAAAATCTCTGGCGAGGTGACCCAGCTCCCGATTGAATCAAAGTTCAATGGGGCGATCGGCAATTACAATGCACACCTTGCAGCCTATCCAACCGTTGATTGGTCGGCTCTTACCCGTAGTTTTTTGGAAGAACGCCTCGGATTCTCTCAGAATGTTCTCACCACGCAGATTGAAAATCACGACAGCCTCGTGGCGTGGTGCCAGGCAGTTCAGCGCTATAATACCGTATTGCTTGGGCTGATGCGGGATATGTGGTCGTACATTTCCATTGGTTATTTTAAGCAACGCGTCGTCGCAGGTGAGGTCGGATCCAGCACCATGCCTCACAAAGTGAATCCCATTGATTTTGAAAATGCCGAAGGCAACCTGGGAATCGCGACAGCCCTCGCTCAGCATTTTGCGGAGAAACTTCCCGTATCGCGCTGGCAACGGGATCTCAGCGACTCAACGGTTCTGCGCACCCTTGGCACCTTTGCAGGTCACAGTGTTCTGGCCTGGGAGTCGGCGATGCGTGGCCTGGGAAAAGTGACGGCGGATCCAGCTCGCCTTGAGTCCGACCTCGCCGGGGCCTGGGAGGTTTTGGCAGAGCCCGTTCAGACCGTGATGCGATCCTTCGGTGTTGTTGATGCCTACGAGCGTCTGAAGGCTGCAACCCGCGGTGCCGCAGTGACTAAAGATTCGCTCCATCGATTAATTCGCGCGACATCGGAGATCCCGAAGGAAGCACAGGAAAGACTGCTGGCTATGCGGCCGCAGGATTATACAGGTGCGGGGGCACAACTGGCGCAGGAGTTTTTGAACTCGGTTCCACGAAAGTAGTCGTTAACCAAAGAGGTAGCCATCATGCGCTTGTCCACCCTCGTCCGGGATCTCAATGCGTCGCTGCTCCTTCCTGGGGCTGCTAAGACTTTTGTTCCGGGGACAGCCGATTTTGCTGGTGGGACATTTGCGGATTTCGAAGTTGTTGGCGTGGCACCGATCGATCAGGCGCGGGCTGGTCAGATCACGTTTTTGACCAATCCGGAATACGCTAAATACGCAGCCCACTGCCAGGCGGGAGCGGTCATCACCGCAGCAGCCATCGAACAGTGTCCGGTTCCCCAGATCATCCATCCGAATCCCTATTATGCTTTTGCCCGCACGGCTCAGCACTTTTGCAAACCCAAGCGCTCATATACGGGAATCAGTCCCCAAAGTTCCGTCGCCGCTTCGGCAAAAATAGGAAAAAACGTTACTATTTTTCCGTTTGTAACCGTATCGGCCGATGCCGAGGTCGGTGACGACACTGTTTTATTTTCGGGAGTGTTTGTTGGCGAGGGAGCATTCATCGGGGCTCAATGTGAACTGCGTGCGAATGTAGTGGTTGAATATGGTTGTATACTTGGCAACCGCGTCCTTGTGCACGGTGGTACAGTCATCGGCGCTGATGGATTTGGCTTTGCGCCGGGTGATCACGATATTGCGAAGATTCCACAGGTCGGAATTGTCAGAATTGCCGATGATGTTGAGATCGGACCAGGATGCACGATCGATCGCGCGGCGATGGGCGAAACGCGCATCGGGCGAGGGACAAAGCTCGATAGTCAGGTGCATGTGGCCCACAACGTTGTAGTTGGTGAGCATTGCATGCTCTGCGGACAATCAGGGATGGCGGGATCGGCTAAGTTAGGAAACTGGATTACGATCGCCGGACAGAGTGGCGTCAACAGTCATGTCAAGATTTGCGATCATGTCACGCTGGGTGCCATGTCGGCCATCGTTGCGGACGTTGAATCAAAAGGCACCTATATCGGGTTTCCCGCCGAGCCGGCCTCCGCGTGGCATCGGCAGATGGCCAGCCTGCGGCGGATGCCGATGGTTGAAAAAAGGCTGCGGGCCATCGAGGCCGCCGTCGAAGAATTGGGAAAATTGATGGATCCTAAAAACCGCTGACATTTCTTTTACAAATCAGACCCAAAAAATTGCAGAAAAATTCTAAAATTGGCTAGCCAGCCAATTTTTTTTCGGCTAGACTTCTTTCCCATATTCCCCCGCATCTAAAAAATTTGCAGTGGTGTTCGCGCAGCGAATGGGCAGCGTCAATCGTTAATCAAGGAGTGATTATGAAGCGCATTAAAGGGATTTTGGCCGCCACAGTGCTCTTATCAGCAACCCCGGTGGTTGCCGCTGAGTACATTGTAAAACTCAAGGACTTCCGGTCCGAAGCGGTCCTGAAAGGTGTTCAGATTATCGACAGCCACGAGGCGGGTAGTTTGATGAAAGTGGATTCCGGCATGGCCGAGTCCCGTGAAGATGAAGCGCAAAAACTCGCTGCGCTCATGGCCGACCCCAACGTTGAGTATGTTGTTGAGAATTTTCGACTTCACGCTTTGAACGCACCCCTGGACACTGAAGCACTTAAAGAGCAGTGGGCGATCACCAAGGTGAATGCCGAAGCAGCCTGGCGCCGTGCTGGCAATCGCGGCTCCCGCAATGTCATGATCGCGGTCATCGATACCGGAACCGATTACAATCATGAATCACTGCGGGCGAACGCTGTTGCTGGTTATGATTTCAAAGACAACGATTCGGATCCGATGGACCTGACCGGCGCGCAAAACCCCGGTCATGGCACTCACTGTGCAGGAATCCTTGGCGGCACCGGTACGGCAAACGATGGCATCATCGGGTTGAGCCCGGAAGTATCCATCATGCCCCTGCGGTTCCTCGGTGCTGATGGCAGCGGCGATCTGATGGCTGGTATCAAGGCCGTTGACTATGCAATTGAAAAGGGAGCTAAGGTGATCTCCGCAAGTTGGGGAGCAACCGTTTCTGCATCCCAGGCGCAGCCGCTTATCGACGCGGTTAAGCGCGCGAGCGACGCGGGCGTGATTTTTGTGGCTGCCGCTGCGAATGACGGCAAGAATAATGACGTCACCAGCGTCTATCCTGCCAACGCCAATTTCGCCAATACCATCACGGTAGCGGCGTCTGGTCCCCAGGACGAGAAGCCGAGCTGGTCGAACTACGGCAAAGCTACAGTCCATGTGGCTGCACCAGGACTTAACATCATGAGCACCCTGCCCGGCAACAAATACGGAAACCTCTCCGGTACGTCGATGGCGACACCGCTGGTATCCGGCTTGGTGGCCTTTTTGAAGGCCCAGGATC
>Ga0154020_10001925_pt1 | contig 25357 bp, 32 predicted proteins | sample Klosneuvirus_201_FD_109709 | JGI IMG/M metagenome (GOLD analysis project Ga0154020, IMG submission 109709) | Active sludge microbial communities from wastewater, Klosterneuburg, Austria - Klosneuvirus_20160825_MG | ecosystem: Engineered > WWTP > Aerobic digester > Activated sludge | place...
ATTGGCTTTTGACCCTTCAATCCAGAATGCAATTTCACTGATATCATTCCAATCAAATTCTTTATTATCTCTTAAAACATCAACATATTTCTTCCAGGCTTCTTCATATCCATTGTGAAACATACATGTAAGAAATTCGCCAACTAATGGATGTTTTTTTGTAATTAAGGTTAAAATATTGGGTTTATAGTTTTTCTTTTCATGTTCTTCAAAATCATAATTAAAGTGTTTATCAAGATGTGATCTCATTTTTGCTCCATCCGGAGTTAAACTTCTTCGTTCAAGATTTTCATACCCATATTTACTGGCTAAATATTTCATTAAAGTGGTTCCATAACCTTTTGACTTTATTAATGACTCAATATAGTTAATATATATTTTATTATGGAATATACTGTAATCGCAATAGGCAACCAGACTATCTCCAGCATACATATCTACATGCATATCCGTTTGTCCGTGGTGGTAATTTACTGACGAATCATCAAATTTAAAGTTTTCAAATTCACTAATTGATTCAAGTAAATGTTCAAAGAGTTTATTTTTGATAATTTTACGTAAGTTATTTATCATAAACTATCTAATGAATTTTGATCATCAAATCCAGGCTTTGGTTTCTTTTCTACCTTCTTCGGTGACATTTTAGGAATAGATGGTGTTATCTTTGGTTGTGGAGTAATAGCCGGCTTAGGAACAGGTGTTTGTTGAGTTGGATTTTGAATTGGTTGTTCTACCGGTCTTTCGCCTGTGTTTTTAAATAAGTGTACAATATTTTTACGTTTATTTAAATTAGCCTGATCATTTGCAATGTTGTTATTATATTCATCTTGGAATTTAATAATTTCATTTGCATTTGCTTGAGTTTCCACAGAAATCATACTACCATCACCATTGGCATTATATAAAGGAAGTGGTAATCTAAAAAAGTTGCCTGTAAACCACATAGATTTTACATTAGCCGCATTAAATAACCGCCATTCATTCTCTACCTCAGCTGATCGTTGACCTGTTTCTGCAGCCGCAGATTCACTCTGGCCATATTTATGATATGCTCTGATTACTAAATTTCCTTTTTTAGATAAACCAATTGCTACAGGATATATAACTCTCCATTTGGCAACTGGCATTTTATACTTTTCGTTATTAGTTTGAAAAGATAAACCAACTTCTCTACCTTCTTTAATTGCTTGAACCATCATTGATTTATTAAACGGCACACGTTTTTCAGAGCCGGCATAATCTTTTACTGAATTAGATTCCAGTAAAATACCAGCTAATTGTTGAAGACGATTGATGTAATTTTCAGATAATAACATTATGATTATAAATAGTTCAATAAATCAAAAAAGGTTTCTATTTATAGGATATGTCATTATTACAATCCATTCGAGAATTAATAAGGGAATCAATCCGAAATTTTGTTGAAGCAGATTCAACAGCTCACTTTGACCAACGAATAAGTCATCGTATTACACCATTGAATGATTTGGATATTCCTGAAAAACCAGTAATAAACAGAAAACTGGAAGCTTTAAAAAGTATTGACTTTAGAAAAGTAAGTCAGAAAACGGGTGCTAAAAAATTTGCTATTTTTATTGGACAACTTACAGTGCCGCAAACACAAACAAATTATACTGTATATGACGAATTTCAACATCGTTATTATTACGAAATGGTCGATAATCATGGTAAGTCTTGCATTGGTGATCAAGTATGGGCAATTGCCGGCACAGGGTCTTCCAATACATTAAATAATTTAATATCAGTCGTACTACAACGATCATCCAGATCACAAGATATCCAAAAAATGAAATATTATATGGATGTAGATATGGTGGTTAAAAATTTGGATAAATTAATAGCAACTAATCAAACAGCAGCTTGATTATTTTTATTTGTCTCTGCCATTTTATCCAATTGCTCAATTATGAATCTTGATACTTTAGAGATTATTGCAAGATTACTTTGAATTTTATCTTTGTTTGCTTTCCACATTGCTAAATAAGTAACCGAATGTGTGACTGGTAGTTCATAATGTTTACAAACTGTATATGCAACAGCTTCAGCTTGTAACTCTTTTAACTCTTTCGGATTACCCACAAGCCCTTCTAATGAATAATATAAACTGGAATCTTTACGATGCATTAATTCATGGGCAAGTTCATGAACGGCTACAGAAAACTTAGCAACTCCGGCAACATCAGATGATAAATTAATGTGATTTCCGGCACTATAACCTTTTTCACCACTGGTAGAATCATCTTGAGTTACTTTGATTCCCATTTGATTGGCAAGTTCAATTATATAAAATGATAATTGATCTGCAGTTTCATTTGGTGTATTTTGCGCAAACCATTCTGGTGTTTCAGGTATTTCGCCTCTTTCATCTATAGCCTCAGTATCACTTATATCAAATACATAAACAGCTTTGAAACCATATACTCTACCGTCTTTTGTTGCAGTATCCACTGCTTGTTCATCGTTGTTTTTTCCTTTTGAAATTAATGGAGCAAATATCATAATTCCTTTAGCTCCTTTTTTAACTTTACGATGATACTTTTCTTCCCACTGTCTAAAACCAGCAACTCGTGTAGCATCTGGACGTTGAATCCAAATTAATATTGTATTAGTAAAACTATGACCTTTAAATTTAGCAAAGAAGGATAAATATTGTTTAATTTTAGCATCAGCGGCTTTTTCGTCTGTTGCATTGGCTAAATCATCAATAAATAATTTAATTCGATCACCTAAATTAGCCTTATTAGGAGCATCAGAAGCTGCAACCATTTCTTCTACATCTTCTAATTTACTTATTAATGCTTCTTTTTTATTTATTGTATTTAATCTTTCCAATGCTTTGGTAAAATTGGATATTTCAGTTGCCCAATATGCGCCATCCCATGCAAATAAATTATCTTTTTTAAGCGCTTCCTTATTTTTAAAAGTTTCTGACCTGGCAATAGATGTATCCGGAGAATCTGAAACAGCAAATAATTTTCCAGTTTCAGAATTCTTTTTAAGAATTAATGCTTCCCGCAGATAATTGCGAATTTGTAATCTAAGATTTTTCATCAATACATTTATTGTTTAATCTCTCCTTCACCGGGAGGAGGAGTGGTGGAAATTGGATTTTTAGTTTTTGACATTACAAATTTTACTACTTCCAGTCCCTTAGAACCAAAAACATATCCGGCAAATAGCCCGATTGCCCATTGTTCTCCGTCTATTACTGACTGGATGGAATTGACATCGATACCAATATTGGGTTTTAGCGCTTTGCCATATAAAATACCAAGAGTAACAAAATATGACAAAATTGATAAAAACAAATAAACTCTACCTTGTGAATATTTTAATATTTTTTCAGAATCATAATCCTTTAAAATATCATTAAATAATTTGCATTTTTCAAACATACGGCAAACCAATAATTTTAATATTATAATTAATATTATAACTATTGATATAATCATTATTATTTTTATCATTGTTATTTTATATATTTTTTAATAAATAGTTGGCATTTTTTAACAATTTATCTATCTTTATCACCTTAGTAATAAAAAAGAAAATGATGAATAATGACAAAGAATTAGAATATCAAATTTTAAAAAATATAGGTACTGATAAGATTCACATATCTTTTAGTGAATTTTCAAAATTTCAACAATGTCAGCATAAACATTTATTAGAAAAATATTTAGGTCTAATAACAGAGCCTCCTTCCATTCATTTAATTTTTGGAAATTCAGTGCACAAAGCAATTGAAATTGGTATTAAAACTAAATGTGATGTAACAGAAAGAGTCACCATATTTAGAGAGGATTTTTCCAAAGAAATGCTTGATAAAATGCAAGGTAGTCCTGATTTTCGATCTTTTGGCGATTTTATAGAGCAAGGTGAAAATATTATACGCTATTTGATAACTGAGGAAATATTAGCCCAATATGACATTGTTGGGGTAGAATACCCATTGTATGAACATTTATATGGGCCATTTCATTTTAAAGGATTTATTGACTTAATCGTTAGAGATAAAATTACCGGTAGATATGTAATTATTGATTGGAAAACATCCGGAGAGGAATGGAATGTTCCAAAAAAGAAGAAGGATAATGTATTTTTATCACAAATGAGATTTTACAAATATTTCTTTTCACGTAAACACAATGTTGATATGGAAGAAATCGATTGTCGATATGTTGTATTAAATCGACTGGTAAATAAAAATCTTCCACAAATGGGATTTGGTAAACTTCAAGAAGTAAATATTTATTCTAATGCTATAGACATTGAAGAATCATTACGACTATTGGCTGAATCAATTAAAAAAATTCATATTGACAATAAATTTTTAAAAGCTAAGTTAACCGGACAGAAAGGAAATTGTTTTTTCTGCGCTCATAAAAATAATATTGGCTTATGTAATGGCGATAATACACAATATTTACAATTCTTAAAAGAAAGTAGACAAACTAAACTTATGCAAGGTTAGTAAATATTTTTATATACTATTTAGGGGTTAGTCTTAGCAAAGGCTAACCCTTTCTTTTTGAACTCACTCCTTTATTTTTAAATACTACCAAATCAATTATGCATAAGCGAAAGGAAATAATTCAAAATCAAAATAAATTTCGGCAAGAGATAATGATAGCTCTTAAATCAGAATTTAAACAACTAAATACTGATATCAGAAGAATAAAATCCAGCGATCCAGATATTGTTGCCGGTAAATTAAGCATGCTGAATAAATACAAAAAAGTTAAAATTAGTGAGGAAATAAACAAACTTTTTATTTCCTGGAAAAACCCGACACCGGTCTTTTATGCCTGGTGGGACGAGGTTAATGAGCAAGTAATTAAACTAAAATATATCGATAATTAATAGGAATTTATGAAGCAGGATAGACCAAACACCCAGGTTGTCATGATTGACTTACAGTACTTTGATTCATTAAATGCCTTCGAATGTTGGTATGGAGATCACATCTCATATCAAGAGATTGAGCAGCGGAGTTATATTGAGTTCAAAGAGCTTATGTTTTCGGAAATTTGCAGAGATATTAAATTTCGAAAAGATGGTCGAATAGGACAAGTATTAACAATTAAAGCGGATATGCTAAAAAATGAAGTTGAAAAATTCAAATCATTATTAGAATATGATAAAATTAAACTTACACATAATTGGATTATTTCAAATGTAGTAATTTTAAAAGATGGAGGGCCAGCAATATTAAATAAACGTCCAAATGAAAAAAATGAGGATGATGATTCTGACTTTTCATTCGATGACTCAGAAGAATTTTAAGCTATTTATAAACATAAATTAACCAATAATATGGAAGAATTAGACGAAAACGGATTTCCAATTGAAAGGGAAATCCCTGAAGAAAAACAAATTGAACACAAAAATAGAATGGCTGATAAATTCAAACAAATGAATATTCCTAAGCCTATTGATAAATCCCTCATTGCCGCTTCTGCAATTGCAGGCCCAGCTGATAAAGTAAGAAAAATGCAGGAGATCAGAATGGGTCTCAAAAGAGGTGATTTTGCAAAATATATAGAAAAAGAAACTATAAGTAAAGTTGCCAGTGACATTCCGGTTCCAAAACCTAAAAAAAGGCCAGGAGCCCCTGAGAATCCAAATGCAGTAAAAGTCGAAGTTGCAAACATTCAACCAGTAGCCAGCGTAGGTGGTGCAGATAGATATGCTGAGTTACTTTTAGGAGGTGGTTCAGCTATCAATAAAAACACTCCCACAATTAGCTCAAGAGATAATATTTCATTAGATAATGATGATAAATTTGAAGCAGAAAAAGCTTTAAGGCGTTCTAAATTTTCATCAAATGCCGCTCAAAAAAGTCAGGTTGCGCCAGTGACAGAACATCAACGTCCAGTTGCTCAGACACAAAACAATAGTGTTAACACAGGCGGATTAACATTGGGACCAGGTTTGATCGTCATTCACGAAGATGATATGAAGAAAAAAATGGCAAATATTGCTTTACAAGTTGCAAAGAAAGTTGCCGAACAAATGATCAAGCCTTTACAGGAAATGGTAAAAAATATGCTTACCGAAATTGAAAATAAAAAATCTGGTGTAGTTAATGCCCCTACAAAACCTGGCCAAGTAAAAGTAATAGGAGAAGGTGTAGTCGAAATTGATGGGGTATATTACAAAAAAGCAAAAAAAGTTAACGAGTAAAAATGTACAAACAGGAATCAAAATATAAGTTACTTACAGAAATAAAGGATGATTTCCCATTTATTAAAATTGGTGTAAAATTCCGTGATTATTTTACTGAAGATACTTATATGCTTGTTTCCGGAGGTAAGACGAAGAACCTAAAACATATTCCTTTTGCTCTTTATAAAAACAATGAGCCAATCAAAGAATGTGCTATGATCAATTGTAATATAGATAAATTACTTAATGATGCTTTCCGTGATATAGAAGATCATGATTTAAAAAAACTATTTTTTACTCTCCATAAAGACCGAATTACAAAAGAGGTATTAGATTTCATAGAAGAGTATGAAAAGGTTGTTTTAATGAATGAAATTACCCTTGAAGGCGAACTCAGGAGAATGAAGGAAATGGCAGGAATTAAAAAGAAGCTTATCTACTAAAGCTAAAATTCTCATATCTATTTATAAAAAAAATAGATATGAAAAATTTAAAGCCCGGTGATAAAAACGATGAAGTTCTTGATCTTCAAAAAAAATTAAACCAATTATTTTACTGTATTGATGAAGATAGTGACTATGGAAATCAAACCACTACTGCGGTAAAGACTTTTCAAAAAAGGAATTCACTTCCAGAAACTGGATTAATAGATGACGCTACTTACAACTCTATTATAGCAGATATTAACTACACCAATTCCATTGATAAAGCATCACTAAACCGATTGGCCGTGCTGCACCCAAAGATCAGAGCTGAAGTTTTGCACTTGGTTAAATTATGCTATAAAAATAACGTTAGAATACGAGTTGTACAAGGTTATAGAACATTCGCTGAGCAAGATGCATTATATGCCCAAGGAAGAACAAAACCAGGCCAAATCGTAACCAATGCCAAAGGTGGCCTGTCTAACCATAATTATTCTTTAGCAATAGATTTCTGTTTATTACATCCAGATAGTAGCATATCCTGGAGCGAATTTGAAGATGCAGATCATGATGGTAAGAAAGATTGGATGGAAGTTGTTCAAATATTTAAAACAGCCGGTTATGATTCTGGAATTGATTGGAAGTTTAAAGATAATCCACACTTAGAAAAAATGTTTGGTTATACAATTAGACAACTATTGGAATTGCATACATCTGGTAAAGTTGATAAAGATGGGTATGTTATAGTTTAACCTTTTTTTACCTATTTATTAATAATGCAAAAGGTACAATTAAATGAAGTCAGAGTTGCTGACATGACCAAGGAAGATTTAAGAATTTTCGTGAAGGATGTCCTTTCTGATGAGATGGACAAGGCAAAAGACAAAATTCTTACCAAGGATGAAATTAAGGCAATTGTAAGAGAGATGTTGAAAAAGCATTATCGTCAATTATATACCAATGCACCATTTTATCTTGATCGATTATAAGACATGAAATTTAGCGAATTAAAAAAATTAATTGAAGACGAAGTAGCATCAATAGTTGCGCAACCAATGCGTGAACCAGAAGTGCCTCGTGCTCCTAAGCCTGTATATCGACCAGTATTAAAAACAGAAGAAGAAATTGATCATGCGTTGTTCTACGGTGGAAATAAACCAGAAGAAAACGATTAATAAAAAACATTTATCTTGGAAACAAACAATATCACAAATACACCACAAGTTACCTCAGATGAGGTAAAGCAATGGGAAAATAAATTTAGAGAATCGATTACACCACAGGTGCAATTTGAAGTTCCAGATAATGGTAAGCCTTCCATGCAGTTTTATAATGGAGAAAGTGGTATAGAAGCTTCTTGGTCAGGTACCATTATTCTTACCAGTGACAATTATATTAAATGGTCATTTTCTATTCAAAATGGTTTATTTATTGATTGCAAACTCAATCTAAATGAAGAAATATTAAATATCGTTAAAAAACTTTCTGATTTTTATAATATATGGAAAGAAGAATGGGGTAAACAAATTACTATTCCAGATGAAAATAGAGATGATACTGAAATGGTAGCCGGTGGCGCACCTAACCCAGTTCAACCTGCAGCTGCGACTCCTGGAGCGGGAGCTGACACGGGAATGAACCCAACCTTATCACCAGATCAAATACCCGGACCGGTAAATGAAAACAATAGAAGTAAACAAACGATTATCCGAGAGAATAGAGAACGTATGATGCGCTTAGCTAATTTATGGAAGAGTCATTAATAGGTTTCACCTATCGCTTTAACCTCATCCCAGGACATTTCTTTTTTTTGACAGTAGTTATTTTTTAGAGCAGTTGTTGATTCATATTTATGATGTTTAAAACCATATTGATTATATAAATCCATCAGCTGTCCTATATCAATGCCTGTTACTTGTTCATAATAATTTAAATCATCATATCCATATGCTGTGATGTCAGCTTCTAAAAGATCAATTAGCTTATAAAATTTTTCAGGAGCTAAATCCATTATTTGATTTAAACCAGCATTATGATTTTCGTTCAAGGAAAGTCCGGCCAGATTCTTTAAATTATTTTTAAATGATTCAGATAATGACAACTTCATTGCATTATTTATTTTTAATTACTTTCCAACTTACAAGTGGATTGGATTCATAACGAACTCCGGCAATACGATAAATATCAAAAGTAAATTTACGACCTCTTTTTAAAATGTCATTTCCTTGGATGTGAATTAAATCACCGTCTTTAAGTTTTTTACTTTCTCTTGCGTCTACAACTTTAAATAAATCGTCCAATTGACGTTGAACTTTAATTGTTACATCTTGAAAATTGAAAATAACTGTTTCACCTGGGCGAGTATCAAAAATACTTTCTGATTCAGTTTCATCAGCAGACGCTGGCGCAACCGATTGCTGAACAACCGGCTGTTGCTGTTGTGGTGGAGCTGCTATCATTGAAGCATCCATAGGAGCACCTTGGAATTCTCTTAATAACGCTGAAGTGTTATCTAACTCTGAAATTTCTTCTTCTAATTGCTTTATTTTGCTTTGTAACAGCTGTTTAGCTTCTTGTTTATGAACCTCCTCTTGAATCAAGGAATATAATTGCTCTTTATTGATAATCATCAGGATATACAGTTTATAGGTATAAATAGTTGATTTTTTTCGAGATAGACAATTAATTAACCATTTATTATATGTAAAATTTTTTAATTCTTTGTTTTATTAGTTATGATTAAAATAAAACGAATTAAGGTTAATTTCCAAGTACGCTTTGGATACCTTCCTATCTTGACGGAATTTGTAAAAAAACTTCCTAAAGATCAGGTGCAAACTAAAATGCAGCCAATAAATGAAAATGGTTCTACTGTGGAAGATTGGTACCGGATATGCAATATTGCTGGATTGGCAAAAATAATTGAATTCGCAAAAGAAAATAATATACCTTTTAAATATGAGAATGTAAAAATTAGCGATATTGAAAAAATTGAAAATTTTGCAGCTAATAAACAAAGAAAAATAACTGCAGCCAAAAAACTCAAAGCAGAAGGGTTTTCAATTTCTGAAATGGATTATTCTTTTATGAAATTACCTCCATATGAATTTCAAAAAGAAGCAGTTCAATTTTTTGAGGCAGTTGATGGGTTAGCAATATTAGGGGACCAGCCAGGCGTAGGAAAGACACTTAGTGCCATTGCATATGCAATAAAAAATAATTTAAAGACTTTAGTAATATGCCCGGCATCATTAAAATTTAATTGGTATGATGAAATAGAACGGTTCAGTTTTGAAAAAGCACATATTTTTAAATATCAACAGAAGAAAAAAGATAAAAGATTTAACTATCCTCCAGAAGATTCATTAATACATATAATTAATTACGAATCACTTGAAACATACCTGAAGTTCGAAGTATCACATAAGTGTGAAAATACATTATGTGATTTTCATGAGGTTAGTCTTGTTAAAAAATACAAAACCTGTCCGAAGTGTTTTAAAGAAAAATCAGTAAAAAGTAGAAATACTGATCTATGTAAATTTGAAGATAAAAAAGGCGGAGGTCTTGATATTCAAAGTTATTCCTTGGTTGTGCTGGATGAAGCACATTACATTAAAAGTGATACTGCTCAAAGAACTAAGATTGTTAAACGAGCATTTCATACAATGCCTCGTAAATTATTATTAACCGGAACAGCAATTAAAAGTAAACCAATCGAATTTTTTACTTTACTAAATTTCCTTGATGAATATGAATGGGTAAACAAACATAATTTTGGCGTTAGATATTGCGATGGCAAAATAGATCAGTTTGATCACTGGAATTATGATGGGTATTCTCATATAGATGAACTCTATGAAAGAATATCTCCACTGTTTTTAAGAAGGTTAAAAAAAGACATATTAAAATTTTTACCGCCCAAAACTTATACTATTATTCCAATTGAGTTAAGTGTTGAAGAAGCGAGAGAATATAAAAAAATAGAAAAAGGTATTATTGACGAAACTGAGGAATCTGATGAAAAGATGACTCATTTAGCTCGGATTCAAAAATTAAAACAATTTACCTCTAAATTAAATGCTGAACGTGCAGTTGAATTTATTCAGAGCATAATTGATGGCGATGAAAAAGTGGTTGTATTTACACAATTTCTTTCAACAGCTGCTTTTTTACACGAGACATTTAAAAGTTGTGCAGTTTTATTCACCGGCCAGAAATCTGCTACTGAAAAACAACAAGCTATTGATTTATTTAGAAATACTGAAGAATGCAAGGTATTTGTCGGGACAATCGGTGCTGCCGGAGTTGGAATCACTTTAACTGAAGCAAGTACATTAATATTTATTGATCAACCATGGGTTCCAGCAGATCGAGAGCAGGCTGAAGATAGAATTCACAGGGCATCCCAAACAGCAGACAAAGTTCAAATAATTAGATTGATTGCTCAAGGTACAATCGATGAAGATATTGAAGAATTATTAAATGAAAAAGAAAAAATAACATCACAAGTATTAGATGGTAAAGAAAGTACAAAAGAGGTAAAACATTCCATCTTTAATGATATTGTTAATATTATTTTAAATAAAAAAATTTTCTAATTAGAATTTTATTTCTATTTTTGTCTTGTAATAATAAAATACAAAAATCAACATTATGCCAATTCTAACAGTTATTTTAGTTGCCGTAGCCTGCGGAGTTGTCATATGGCTAATTAATAAAGTTCCATTTATTGATGGCTCAATGAAAAACATTATAAAATGGATTGTTATTCTGGCATTTATTTTTTGGGTTTTAAAAATTATTGGTGTGTTTAGTTATCTATCACACATATCATTATAAATCTTATAGACAATGAAAACAATCAATATACTACAACACGAAGGAGTAGAATTCGAATATTCTAAAGAACAGGATGGTCGCAGATTTCTTACCGTAAATGGCAGTAATCCAATCGAGTTAAATGCAGATCGGATCGACTCACTTTATGGGTTTTTTAATGACATATTCGATGATTTACAAAAAGGAAAAATTAAAGTATTAAATGAACATTTACCATCCAATAATGGTTACCCCATAGTTCTAAATAAACAAGCCCTAATCGATATTATCAATGAAGAAGAAAAAAAATTAAAGCAAAAATAAATGGAGAAGGAACAAATTCGTAAAAGTAAATTTTTATCACTCATTCTCCGGCATGACCCAGGTAAAGCAAAAATAAACCTTGATGCCCATGGTTGGGCAAATGTGGATGATATTCTTAAAGTTCCTCTATTAAACATAGACATGGAAGAATTGGAAGATATTGTAACGGATAATGATAAGAAAAGATTTCAATTTAATGCTGACTATTCCAAAATACGAGCAGTACAAGGACATAGTATTGATGTAAAAATTGAAATGGATGATTATACTCCGATTAATGATCTGTACCATGGTACAGCAACTAAATATGTTGAATCTATCATGAAGTATGGAATAAGTAAACAAAAACGTCAGCATGTACATTTATCAAAAGATTATAATACTGCAGTTAAAGTTGGTGCCAGACATGGCACACCAGAAGTAGTTGTTGTCGATGCTATTTCAATGTTGAATGATGGTATTCAATTTTTACAAGCAGCCAATGGAGTAATATTAACAGAATATGTTGCACCACAATATTTAAAACCAGTATTTAATTCATTATAAACTTAACTAAAAAAAACAAATTATGACATTTCTTTTAATTCCTTGGGTATTTTTTACAATGATCGGAGTTCTTGTTTGTGTGATCACTTGGGGTCACGAATCTGAAGAAGAAAATCTCGGATGGGCACATACAGCATTTATTGGATTAATGTGTTTATTGGCTTATAAATTTTCATATTTATTGCCGGAGATTAAAACCAATCCATGGATAATTTCAAAATATTTAGGAACCTATTTATTTATTGGAATTATTTGGGCATTTGCTAAGTGGTATTTTTATCTAAAAAGCATATTCCATTATTATCAGCAAAAGAAGGATCAATTTATAAATGAAATAAAAAAAGATTCTTGTGCCGCTGATATTTCAGAAGAAGAAAAAAAATTATTTCTCCAACAAAAATTACAAAATCACTTTTCATATAAAAGCAGAGGATTAAGTATTTCAGTTACAGATTATGCAACTATTGGAGAAGGAAAAAATTCCAAAAGAGTACCGTCTAAATACGAAATCTTACCACCGGTGGCCAATCAAAATAAATCAAAAATTATTTCTTGGATTTCACACTGGCCAATTTCAATGATATGGACATTATTAAATGACCCAATCAAAAAAATGTTAAATTATATTTTTGAATGTATTAAGAATATATTTCAAAAAATGTCTAATCGCATTTTCAAACAAACAATGCAAGACTTTAATTAACATGGGAGAGATCAGCCAGAAGGTTAAAACGTATTTAATTGAATATGTCTGTGATAATTGCGAAAAGCAAAATGTCCGATTCAGTGGAGTCGAGGGATATACTGGAGGTAAATATGTATATGACCATGTCTGTGGCCATTGTAAAAAAGAAATTAGCTTAGAAGACAAGTATCCATTAATTAAATATTTACCCCTGGAAGAACATGGAAACAGTAGTGATTAACCTAATTGGGGGACCTGGTGCCGGAAAAAGTACATTTGCACATGGCTTAATGTATGAATTAAAGGTTTCTGGCATCGAATGTGAATTTGCAGCGGAATATGCCAAGGATGTATTCTTCGAAGAAAATCCAAAAAAACTGGATAATCAAATCTACATATTCGGGAAACAACTTCAGCGATTAAAAAGATTGGAAGGAAAAGTGGATATCATTGTAACAGATGCTCCACTTTTACATTCAATTTATTATGATGCAAAAAATCGTAAAACATTCAGAAGTTTGGTTCTTGAAGAATTCAATTCATTTAAAAATTTAAACATATTACTGTCCAGAAATCACATCTATAATCCAACCGGAAGATTTCAGGATGAACAGAGCGCAGATGCTATTCATCAACGATTAAAAGAAATACTTGATGAAAACACAATAGAATATCTTGCCCTGGAATCAATTAGAGAGAATCTACAAACTGTTTTTCGACAAGCAGAATTGATGATATCAAAAAAATCCAACGGACGTATTTACCCTAAATATACAAATGGCATTTGATTCCCTGACCCGCAGTGTTGCTAAAGTAGTAACCAAATTTTTTGCTCAGAACTCTTTAAAGGAAGAAATATATCTTAATGATGAGGAGCTAACAAAAGCATTGACAGTTTATTTTGAATCTACTTTTTTTGTGCAACTACAAGATTTAAAAATTGAAGCTAAAAAAACTGAATGTGGATATTCTGGTATTATCAAAAGTACGTCACTTAAAACACCACTTTCATTTGAAATTGTTCCAGCAGATCAATTGTAAAGTGTCTACTTTTTATTAATAATTTATTTATTGCTAACCAGCATGTTTTAAGTTTTGATTTCTATTTATTGTTAGAGTCAAAACTTATGAAAACAAAAATCTTATTTATCTGCAAAAAAAGGAAGACCTATGGAAATGGGCCATACACCCAAATCGTTTCTTCCGGACTATTAAATTCAGCCAAGTTTGTCAACGACATGCTTGTTGAAAATGGAATCGATTCACACATCATAGAGGTAATCGATAATAACTGTATTGATCGTGAAGTGGCACATTACAAGCCTACACACGTAATCATTGAAGCCCTGTGGGTTGTTCCTTCAAAATTTGAAGTGCTTACTAAGTTGCATCCAAATGTAAAATGGATAATTCGATTACATAGCGAAATCCCATTCATTGCCAATGAAGGCATTGCTATGGAATGGATATTTGCTTATCAACAATATAAAAATGTTGTTGTATCAGTTAACTCTCCACGCATCTTAAAGGAAATGAATCCGCTGCTTAAAGAAAAACTTTTGTATCTACCGAACTTTTATCCGGTGAGAAAGAAAAATCATTTTCCTTTCCAAACTGAAGAACAAAAATGTGATGACATTATTGATATTGGATGTTTCGGTGCCGTAAGACCATTAAAAAACCATTTAATTCAAGCAGTATCTGCAATTGAATTTGCACAAAGCATTGGAAAGAAATTACGTTTTCATATCAATGTGACTCGTATCGAAAACAATGGCGATCCTGTATTAAAGAACATTAGGAGCTTATTCGCCAATGTTGACCATGAGTTAATTGAACACGATTGGATGAACCATCATGAATTTTTAAAAGTGATTCGTACAATGGATTTGTGTATGCAAGTAAGTTTTTCAGAAACATTCAACATTGTTACTGCTGATGCAGTAAATATGAATGTGCCGGTAATCGCATCACACGAAATCTCTTGGCTTCCTTCCATCTATAAAGCAAATCCTACAAGTTCAAAAGACATTATTAGAAAACTAAAGCTTACATGGTTTTTAAAGCTCTTCCGTGTACAATGGATTAATAAAATGTTTTTGAAATGGTATAGTACAAAAAGTGAATCAGTTTGGTTGGCTAACTTCCTTGAAATCAACTGTTGTGACTGCGAAAATGATTGTCATTGCGGATGCAACTGCAAGTAAAGATTATACTTAAAACTATCCGGAGGCCAGGTATTTATACCTGGCCTTTTATATTTTATTATCCTGATTTCTAATAAGAAAGTACTTTTATAAAAGTTTTTCTTGGAAGAATAAAATCTATTATGCTATATTTGCACAGCGAAAACAATCAACAACGGTTGATCACAACGTAAAAAGCAACAAAAAGTTTTTAACAAATGTTGCAAATTAAAAAAATAGAATTATCATTGCAGTCTCGTTCTTCCAATTAGAAAAGTAAGTATATACTGATAGAGTTCATCGGGATTTTCAACAAAAAAGTAAAGTTATTAACATTTGTTGCAATTCAAAAAAACTGAAATATATTTGCCAACCGAAATTGAAAAAGCGGAATTTCTTTACCACGTTCTTTGAGAAACTAAAATATACTGGGTGCCTAAACCCATCACACTTAGCGATAAGATGTGAATCAAGATAAAAATCCTTCTCTGCGCAAGTAGAAAAAGGAAGTAAATGGATGCACGTAGGACAAAAGCCGGCATTCGCTTGTTCAATCGAAAGAATAGAATAAGACACTTAGGCAATGGAAATACATAATAGCTCCCTTTTTCAAAAAGGTTTGAGCATTATATCATAAAGAGGCTTGACTCATATGATTGCGGCAGAGATGCCAATAGGAAAATTCCAAGGTAGTTACTTCTTTATTATTATATATTTCGCTATGTAATAATAACCGTAACGTTCAGAGAATAGAATCTTTGGATTGTTGTTAAATCGAGGTGGTACTCATTAGCTACATACCAGTTTGGTTACGTTAACATTAGAAAAGTATTTTGAGTAATACTTTAGGATGAGTTAAATTGTCTTGAATATACTTATGAGAAAGATTTAATGCGAACTTCGCCAAACAAACAAAGTTGCAACCACAATTTTGTTGAGTCACATAAGTGGCATTTTTTCATTGTAAAATGAAATCAACCACTACTTCCAGTTTATGTGATATAAATCAAGGTCATACTGCAGTCAACTAATAATGACTTAATTCCGTAATGGATTCGCAGTGTATAATGCTGGCAAGCGTCAAGCGAACAAAATTCTCTAATCTGAATAATCTTCATTTGATTGTTCCTCTGTAAATGTTTCAAGCGCTAAATAAAAGAAACATTTATAAACTGTTAGGTGATTAACCTTTACCGGCATCACTTAATTGAGTAACGCTGACGAAAGAAAGTTTGGTCAACCTTAGAATGATAACATATGTGTTATCATAATCTATAAAAGACTGAGATTGACAGATAACTTTTTATCTGAATGCAAAATCTAACGCAAGCTAAATTTTGTACTAAGATTTAAAGTGGATATGAAGCGAACACATAATTCTTCTAATGATCTGTTATTAAAGGTGTAATCTCAACCTTAACTGGGGGTTAGTGTATGATGCACGGCTTTGCAAAGTTGCTCAATGTCAAAGTTGAGTGGACAGCAAGGTAGGACTCAGAGGTTTGAATCCCTTGAACCCCACAACAAGTAATACGTTCTTTGATATCTTAAAATTAACGGGTGGTTTGGCATCCGTAAGGTAAACCTGGTAACAGGGATATAGGCTACAATCATAAATTTGCAGCTGTAGACTGACTAAAATCAGTTCTTTCAGTCCAGGTTGTAGCGCCTCACTTGGTGAGGACAACCAAAAAATGAACAGTACTCGGACTTAAATTAAAAATCAGTCCGGATAGTTACACCGAAGTGACTATTGAGTAGCAAAACTACAACAGGAAAAATTCAGGGCTTTGTTTATACAGACATGTGTAAACGTGTACGTGCCTCATTCAAAAGATGATGGTAATTCATAACGTGTGATTGATTAGCAAAAATCAAAATTGCGTTAGCCAGTTATACATAGGTAGAACTTCTTATGCACTGCTTTTGCAGGGTGTCATTTAAAAGATGACATTTCGAATTGTAGGCTTTTTTTGTTGAAAAGACAAGAAAGTAATAAGGTGGTTTATCGTCCGTATAACATTCGACATGCAAGTCGATAGAAGGGAGTGAAATATTCATATATCAAAAATATGTGAGTTTCAATTACGAGCACTCTCTTCGAAAGTTCGGTGTAGATATATCCTATTATTTAAACTAATGATCGGAAAAGTCTCGTAACGCATGGTAGAACAAAGTCCTCTAACGCTTTGACCTCTTGCTATCGGGGTAACCCGGTGGATAATGTAACGAAGTGCAACCTTTACTTCCAAAGTTTTGGTTGTTTGATTGCCAGAAATTATCTGACCAGGATGCGAGTCTTGAAGATGAAAGAGGTGGTCGAGTATCACATGCGAAAAGTCCGACAAGACATTAAACTGTTGAGGATGAAGAAATACAAATAGAAATATTTGTGGACAAAAGACAAACCTGTGTTTACGCAGGAATGTAATCTCAAAGATTCTTCGCCATTGCTGTAGTCTCAGGCAACCAGAAAATTTATTAATGGTCTGTTAGTTCAGTCCGGTCCGGTATCCAATCCGGGAAAAGTCAATGTGATTCGTCACCACTTCTCATCCACCAGTTGAGTTGACTTTTACAGAACACTGATTGATTCTTTATCTTGCAAAAGAATATTTAAAGTCCGAAACTTTAAATGTGATGTTCAAGAGTCAATCATTTGTCGGTGGTTCGAATCCATCACAGATCACTAAAACCCAACTTAGAATCAAAAATCAAGCTGTAATCAGCATTCAAATCCTAATTGAAAGAAAAAATAGTTGGTAAAAACATTTAAAAAAAGCCCTTAAGAATATTCTTAATGGCTTTTTTTATTATGAAAAAATTAATTTATTTTATTTAAAAATTATGCCGGTGTACACCTCGCCCCATTGTCCTGGTTTTGCATTACTTCCATAAGCAAATCTTAATCGAAAAGATTTTTCTCCGCTCCTTGCATCTTCTGTCGTTATTGCTGTGGACATATTAACTGCTCCTGCTGGATAATAAAATGCTTGATTCCAAGGCGGATAAATTTTATCATTTTCAAAACTCGGCATATAAGAGTCAGTGTTAAATACCATAAAATCATCTGTCCAATAATATAGTTCACAAATTTCATTTATATAATCTGAAACTCCATTTTTTGAAAATAACCTGGAAGCAATACGATGTTTACTGCCAACTCCTCCAAAACTACTAATGTCAACAATAACGTGTTGCCATCCTTCATCACCGGCAACATCATCACTCCATACAACTTGATTATCAACCAAAATTTGTTTAACATATCTATCAATTAAGGTATCAGGATATGAATCTTTTACCCACACTGATAAAATATATTTTTTTTCTGTAGTTATTGCTGGATTTACAGTAATATTTTTTTGAGCAATTTCACTTATTACTCCATAAGCATTAGCGACAAACAAAGTAATGGTATAAATACCAGGCTCATTAAAAGTATATTTTCCATGTAAATCTCTTTTTTCATTTCCATTATAATCTCCATCTCCAAATCGCCAAAAATATTGACTGATCGGAATTTTATTTTCATCAAAACTCATGCTGCCGTCAAATTCAATAGTCAATGGTACAGTTCCTGAAATTTTATCTGTCCATATAATTGCCTTTGGAACAACTTTACCACTATCAGAAAAATAATTACCATAATATCGTACTTGTGGATATAGTGTAGTATTTTCATAAGTAATAGTGTCAACTCCTCCGGCCTGATTCCATTTTAATTTAAAAAAGTTTTGAGTAATTGTGTCCATCCCTGTTGGATCAGCAGGTTTATAAAATCCAAAATGCCGTAAATTAGAATAAAACATATTTCTTCTTACAATTGTGTTTTTTCCACCCATATTATTTGCGCCTGCATGTCTATCTAAATTAGCATAAAATTGTTTATGCATAATAATGTTGTATCTGGCTTCCCAGGAATTCCAATGGCCACTGGAAGCAATACAATGGCGTGCTCCCTCCAGCCAGTTCGCTTCAATTAGAGCGTAAGAATTCATTTCACCACCCATTCCACCACACCAGATTAAATATCCATAGCCGGCCAAGGTTGTATTTCTAATATAATTGTGATGGATATAAGCATTTTTACTATAATAAAGCCAAATAGCCCATTTGTTCCAATTGAATATTTCACAATTATCTACTTCTAAGTTTGCATGCTTACAACGAATTCCATTGGCAATACCACGCCTTAAATCATGGTCCCAAATATCCGGTGATGGACCCTTGATCCTTATTCCAGTAATTCTTACACTATCGCCATTAGTTTCAAATAACGCCTTTAATAATGCTCCATTGGTTAATGAATTACTATATAACAATGCTCCTTCTGAATTATTTCCTCTTCCACTACATAGTGTCACTCCAGCATTTAATTTTAAAAATTGACCAGTTAAATCTAAGTTACATGTATCTTCAACATAAATGATGTCGTTTCGTTTTGCTATTGTTAACGAATTTATTAATTCTTGTTTTGTTTTTACCAAATATGTGGCTTGTGATTTATTAATTATTTTGGTATAACATTTACCACCACCAATAGGATTACCTGTTGAATTTAAAAATGATGAAAAATTAATACTGTCTTTTACTAAAGAAAGACAATTCAAGTTATCTGGAATGTATATTTTAATTCTTGAACTCATTGGCGAATAATTGCCAGATGAATCATAAGACTGAATAGCAAAGCCAGCAGTTGAACCATATTCTTTAAAATAAAAAGTGTTAAGAGAAAAACCTTTAGAAATTGATATTTTGTTAATTGTATCACCTTTAACAATTAGTATAATCCCTTTATTTTTAGTGTTATTAAATCCAGAAATAACATATCCGGCAACATTTTTATTGTCAGTAGCTTTACTCCATAAAAATGTAATATTATTATATGAAACATTAATTATACTTAATTCAGGAGTTGACGGAGCAACTGTATCTAAACTTGTTAATGAACCATGTGTTAAAAATGTATAAGCTACAGAAGTTAAAAATTTACCATTTATATCATATGACTTAATTCGATAATAATATTTTGTATTTGGTTTTAATTCAGAGATTATTACTTTATGAGATTTAATTGGTAATGAATCATGATAAAAAACTTTCATAGTTGAAAGTGATAATCCGGAACCAATATATAAATCTGATTTTGTTTCAACATTAGTATCCCAATAAAAAGTGGCCACTTTTTGTTGAATATTTGAGACAGTAACTTCTTTTAAAACAATAGAATTTGCACAATACACTGGTGTATAAACAAATAGCATAATTGATATTAATAGCAGGATTAAATTATTTTTCATAAAATTTAGTTTATTTAATAATAAACATAAACATAATTTAAGCTAATTTGAATAATAATAATTTTAAATAACTCTTATTAATAATAAAATTTTTATATACATTTGGTAGCAATATGAATCAAAAAACAGCTTTAATAATCGGGGCCAACGGGCAGGATGCATCATATCTGGCCGAGCTTCTTTTATATTTAAATTATAAAGTGTATGGTACAGTAAGAAGAAATTCCGTTCCCGAATCCCAGACTACCAGAATTGAAAATATCAAAGATCAAATCCAACTTTTTTATGCTGACTTAACCGACCCTATTAGTATTGAATCTGTGGTTAATCAGACTCAACCAGATGAATTGTATCACCTGGCAGCTCAATCTCATGTTCAAATTAGTTTTGAACTACCTAAATATACACTGGATGTAAATGCAGGTGGCACATTAGCCATATTGGAAGCAGTAAGAAGATTTTCTCCACACACTAAAGTATATCATGCTGCCACCTCTGAAATGTTTGGAAATAATTGTGATCAGGATGGATATCAAAGAGAATCTACACCACTTACTCCGGTGAGTCCTTACGGCTGCAGTAAACTTTATGCACATCAACTATGTCATAATTATCGTAACGCTTATGGTATGTTTATTTGCTCTGGAATTCTTTTTAATCACGAATCTCCAAGAAGAGGAATAAACTTTGTAACTAATAAAGTTGTCCGTGAAGCCGTAAAAATTAAAAGAGGACTTTCAGATAAAATTTATTTAGGTAACCTAAATTCAAGTAGGGATTGGGGACATGCAAACGATTATGTCAGAGGTATGTGGCTTATGTTACAAAATGACAAACCTAAAGATTATGTACTTGCAACCGGCATTACAAGAACGGTAAATGATTTAGTCGATATGGTTTTCTCAAAACTAAAACTTGATCGAAGCATTCATGTGTTTACTGATAAGAAATATGAACGCCCTGAAGAACTTAACTATCTAAGGGGTGATGCACAAAAAGCTTATAATGAGCTGCAGTGGACTCCGGTTTATACGTTTGAATCTATGATCGATGAGATGATTGGCTATTGGCTTTATTACTTTAAAACGAACTAAAACATGTGGCAGAAAATCAAAAAATTATTTAAACCTTCTTGGAAAACACTACGTAAAAAAGTAATTATCCGTGAACAAGAAAGAATTCGGCATATAGAAGAAACAAAGTCGGTTGGCAAATTCTTATCTTTTGGTGCCAAAGTAATAATCTTGGCAATAGATCATTTTTCTGATCAGGAAGAAAATAAAAAATCAGGTTAAAATCAACCTGGCTTTGAAATGTTGAAAAAAAATTTTATATTTGCTTAACTTAAAATTATAGTTATAATACACATTTTAATTAGAAAAGAATGATCATTAAAATTAAAAACGAACGCCAATACGGAACCAACAAAGGCGACTTAATCCAAGTAAAGTCTGAATTGAATGACTATTATATTGGTCACATTATTAATCAGCAAAAAAAGAATCCGGATGCAGTAAGAGTCAGTAAAAAAAATTGTCAAATTATTAGCAATGAATGATCACACAACCTTAAGAGAGCACATTGAAGTTCTCTTTACATCTCAATATTGTAAAAAACAATCTCAGGAATGAATTTATTTGAATTATTAATGGCTGTTGCCATTGGCATATTGGTTTTTGCAGTGATAATTTTGTTCCGGAGACTAAAAGGATTAGATAAAAAGTGTGAACAAAAATCTAAAAAATTTGGTCCCACAAATAATTATGGATTCAAACGACCAAGATTAACATACAAAAGAAGAAAAGAAATAGATAAGTTTTTTGATTGATTTTCAAATAATTACATAATTATAATTAGAAATTTGAAAATAGTTCTTGCAAAATAGAAAATGAGGTTGTAGTTTTGCATCATAAATCACTGGGAAATATTTTTTCTCCATATTTACAAATAGTTAAAAACGGAAATACATTCAATGTTACTTATTTCAAAATCGTCCTTCTCATTTAAAAAGTCATCAAGTTTTAAACTTGAGATGACCGGGGCAGATTTTGTCAAAACGTAACCGAAAAAATAAGGTTATCTATAAACAACAAAACCCTGGGCTTTCAAAAGTTCAGGGTTTTTTGTTTTAAAAATATATGCGAGGATGAAGGCTGCTGGTATGCCTCTCCGGTCTCATAAGCCGGCAACTTATAAAAAAGTGCGGAGGTTCAATTCCTCCTCTCGCTACTAAGCGTAGTATGTTTTCGAAAATATTAAACTATTTATAAAAAATAGTTTATATGAGTAGAGAATTTAATAAGCAACAAAATGGTGGCATGGTTACCGCCATTAAATTTAGATCAGAAGCATTGTTTAATTATTACAATAATCCAAACAAGTGTTTAGAATGTGACCAAATAATTCAAGTGCCTGAAAATGTTAAGTGCAGTGTAATTCGAAAAAAAAAGTTTTGTACATCATCATGTTCAGCAAAATATAATAATAAACATCGAACCATAGTTAAAAAAGTAATAAGAAAGGAAAAAATAAAAACAATAAAAGCTAAGCTTACAATAGAAGAAATAATTATCAAAAAATATAATTCTTTAAATATCACCAAAAAAGAATTTTTTGATAATTGTAAAAGTTGGCAATCTGCAAGAAGTGTAATACAAAGAAGTGCAAGATTTATTTACAACAATCTTGTTTGTAAAAAAGAATGTTTGAAATGTCACTATAATAATCATTATGAAGTTTGTCATATTAAATCAGTAAGTTCATTTGATGATAAAGCAAATATTCTAAATGAAATAAACAATGTCAATAATCTAATTGCCTTATGTCCAAATCATCATTGGGAATTTGATAATGGATTGTTAACAATAAATATGGAATCGTAGCTCAGGACGTAGAGCGTCCGGTTGAAGCCCGGAAGGTCAAAGGGTCGCTCCTTTCGATTCCACAAAAGTTTATCAAACGTGATAAACAAAAGTTCTTTGAAAAATGTGGATGTAACTCAGTGGTGAGAGTGCGTAGAGCTAAAAGCCGATAGTTATAAGATGATCTTTACAATGCGCAAGTAAAGTGATTGTAACATGTGAAGAGAATTCACTTTAGGAATACCTGTGACGTGGGCGTGGGTTCGATTCCCATCATCTACACAGTATACTTTTAGAGTGTTGTTCCGAGCTACTAAGAGTTCAACGTAATTCGGAATATTATGGTGCCGTAGCTCAGTTGGTAGAGCAAAAGACTGAAAATCTTTGTGTCGGTGGTTCAATTCCACCCGGTACCACAAAACATCCATTGATGTTCACTGTAGGTTATGATAGTACGAACTATTAGGTCATCTCTGTAGTGGTATCAAACCCATGTGAGCCTTTATCGAAAGATAACAAACTGTGGGCACCAATGGATAAAGTTCTTTGAAATAAAATATGAGGCGCTGCTTGCGAAATATTTATTGTTGTCTGGAAAAAGAAATGGCCATTTCTAATTTAGACATCAAACGATATGGTTAAATTAATTACTTGACTATACATGTTTCAATAACAGCAAGAAAGGTTTTATCTGGAATCCAATTCAGGAAAAATAAAATCGGTAACGGATATCGAAGTCCTGTGCTTCACAAAAGGAGAATTGACCGAGTGGTTGATGGTGCACGCTTGGAAAGCGTGTGGACGTAACAGTCCCATAGGTTCGAATCCTATATTCTCCGCACATTTTGCGGTGAATGATAGCAGTATTCTCCGCATGAATTTAGCTTTCATGTTAAGAATGTTTCAGAATTTGACACATTTTATACATAGAAGCTAAAAAGGAAAGCAAGCGGCTGGATGAGCAGCAATACTTGAAATATTGTAGGTCGATATAAATTGGCTTCAGGGTTCGAGTCCCTGGTTTTCCTCTTAACAATAAGTTCTTTGAAATATTAAATAAAATTGAATTAGTCTTGATTTTTAATTTAGATGAAAAAACATTATTACAACAAGTAAAAGATAACGGTTTTACAGGTGCAGGGAAAATATATGGTGTATCTGATAATGCTATTAGGAAAAGATTAAGACTTTTGTTTAAATTAAAAACAAATAATGAGTTAAAACAATTAATAAACAATAAGGAGGTCCGCAGTTGACAGAGCTTATCCGTCTCGAAAACGGTGAAGACCTAAAAAGTTGTACGAGTTGAACTCTCGTGGCCTCCTCAAATAAAGTTCTTTGAATTAAGTAAAATGATGAACTATAAATTATATCTGGACGATGAAAGAAATCCGAAAACTCCCGGTACATGGGTGATCGCAAGATCATTTGATGAATTTGTAAAAATCATTTTAGAAAAAGGATTGCCGGCAGAAATATCGTTTGATAACGATCTGGGCGCTGGACAACCAGAAGGATATGATTGTGCTAAGTGGCTTGTAAACACAAAACAATTTGATCTGAGAAGCTTAAAAGTAAATGTACACAGTGCAAATCCAAAAGCACCGGATAACATTTACAAGTTAATTGAAAACTGGAATAAAATGCTGGACAAATATGGTCAGGATTATAAACCAGATATTGAATTTGAAAATGATTAATATATCATAGTTAAGTTAAATAAGGGTTCGAGTCCCTGGCGGGGCTTAAGGGCCCAGCCTTTGTAGAAGGTAAGGACTAACCTTCATATGATATACTTAAAATAAATAAGGAGAGTAAACCTCGAAGGCTGAGGGCTTGCCTGCTAAGCAAAGTGGTCGTTATTCGGCTGTGGCTCGTGTCCACTGCTCTCCGCAACAAAAATATTGAAAGGAATAAATTATGAGCAACGTAAAATATACAACTGTACATTCACCCATATTAGGCAAGACCTTTTATTATGAAGTAATCGAAGATCATCCGGATAATCTGGACAGAG